>ERZ857757.935-NODE-935-length-25906-cov-2.888979_pt1 | contig 25906 bp, 20 predicted proteins | sample MGYA00519764_ERZ857757 | MGnify/ENA primary metagenome ERZ857757 (study PRJEB31778, sample SAMEA3449359) | human gut metagenome | biome: human gut; feature: human-associated habitat; material: faeces | place: United Kingdom | collected 2010/2012 ... | reverse complement strand
AAATGATTATCAATCCCACATTCTTCTTTTAATAAAGAGGCTGTCGCACTAAACAACTAGTGCGACAGCCCCTTAGTTATTTTAGGGGAGGTAGTTATAAGTGAAAGTATGAAATATGGATCTGAAGACAGAACATGTATCATCAGAATCCTTAGCGTTCATAAATATCACTTCATCCCTCGTCTTTATCATGATTACGGGATAGCTGTCTGCGTATACATACATTTCACATTTGCCGTAGGTGCTGCTCTTGAAATGGCCGATCAGGTATTCATCGGTGGCACCTCCGTTGACACGGACAAAATTGTCGTCTGGCAGTTCGTCCAGAAGCTGAACATCCTCAATGTCATCAAAGTAAACCTCTGACGAGTATATGGCGGCGGAGATGATGAGTCTGTCAGAGTCAAGCTGAGTGTCGATATGCACGTTTATGAATGGCACAAGCACACCTATCATCCAGACGATGCAGGCGGTGATAAGGATACATGTAAGTCCTGTAAAAATCTTTGCGCCCCTGGTGGCATAGTTAAATGTATAATTTCCACTTTGCAATCTGTTCTGAACCAGCACATGCGGGTCGGAAGGATTGTAGTAATATCCGGTTTTCCAGTATTCGTCGTCATCCACGTAGAGAGGCTGGGTGTCGGCTGCCAAGAGTTCACGTTTTCTGCTTTGAGACATGAGGAGAGGCGTAAACAATCCGATGGCTGCGAGAGTCTGGATAAATATATAGACATAGAGTGCGGAGCTGCACAGCGAGACATCTACAAGCGCACCCTTGAAATTCAGAATATCAGAAAGCGAAATTTGCCGGGACTTATTGGCTGATGATATGCAATGAATCAGGGTGTCAATAGCGATATATACCCATGCGACAGCATTTGTTGCCGAAAGAATCAGCATTGCAAGTCCCTTGTATATCTTCATGGTTCTGTTGACGGTCTGGTTGAGCTGGGTATCCGAGCTGTACACAGTTCGTTCGTGCCGGTTTACATATATGTGGAATATCATGGATGTAAGTGACATCAGGACGGAGCAGAGTCCTATTATTATCATTGTGGTTGATATGACCGCACTTTTTCCTATCGCAAATGGCAGCAGGCAAATGAGTTCTACAAGGATTATTATTCCATGATAATTGAAACTGATCTCACTATTGCCGATCAGAGCTGACACATTTGTATCAATGTAGCGTTTTCTTTTCTGAGCAGGGATTATCCAGTCATTTTTCATCTTAAGGGCATACATTTTCCTGTGCGCGGAGTTGTTTGCATATGTTATAAGGAAACAGAATGCGATCATCCAGATAGTGTATGCCAGTACGAATATAATGATCTCCCAGAACACGACAAAGCACAGGGCTGTTCCAAGGATGAGATTTATCCAGATAATCCGGTTCATCTTACGTCTGGCATCAGCAACAATATTCAGGACGGTTTCGTCTTCACTGTGTTCCTTTGGAATGTGGACACCCAGGAGCATTCCTTCGGTATACGAATAATTACTTGTATATACGAACTTCATTATGAGCAGTATGAAGAAGTTCATAAACAGGAATATGATAAATAATGCTATGCTCATAAGCGGCTCCTTTCTGTTATTTTAGTGGATATTTGTTGTATAAAGATTCGTTCTCCCAGTGATGATAATGATTATTCATAATTGGTATTATTTTCATGCAAATTGGTTACACCATATCGCCTAATGGTTCATTGTATTATATATGGATTGGAGAAGACTTCATTTTGGAATATACTTCATCGCACAACTTGAGAAAATCTTCCCGGTTCATCCCGGTTATGCTTGCCTCGGCGGACAGAAGTTCCAACTCTGACTCCAGCTTGTCACGGAACTCGGCGTCCATATTGATATTTTCTGATACAAATGCTCCAAGCCTTCTGTCAGTTCTGATATATCCCTCGTTTTTGAGTATCTGGTATGTCTTATTCACAGTCATTGTGTTCACGCCGGCATCCGCCGCAAGCTGTCTTACAGTGGGAAGCTTTTCACCTGGCTGTATCTCGCCTTTGCCGATTCCCTTTACTATCTGATTGCGCAGTTGTACGTATATGGGTGTGTCACTACTCATGTCAAGCTCTATGATCATGTGGTGGCCCTCCTTTTTGTATTATCTGTATTATAATATATAATACAGATTCCGCAATAAGTCAACTATGACAAACCGCCATATAAATAAAAGATCATCCGTGAGCAAGTTGATTACCCACAGATGATCATTATCTGTTAAAATTCTATTTTGGTGCAGCTAATTTCTGTAGCTCTAAAAGTCTTTCATTTGATATAACATCTTCAGAAACGGATTTTCTAATTGGTTCGAATCCTACACCATTAGAAAAAAGGTTAAGTATTATTCTCTCATCTTCCAGTCTTTTAAGTTTTTGAGATGGGGTTTCTTCTACTGTACCACCCATGATACTCACCATCCTTTCCTCATATTCGTTGCCATCAGCAATATGTTTAATGATCCTGTTTATGTAATTCATTATATCTAAAAGTTCTTCCGGTGACAATTCGTTCTTCTGGTATGAAATTACGAGTTCAATACTTTTGAATAGTTTATAGTTATTTAATTGTATTTCTAAAATCAGCGTGTTATATTTCGTTTATCATGTTATGTGTAATTCCGAAATTGATCTTTGCAGTACTTCACTGCGATTATCACAAAATAATTCAAATTAATATGGAGACGGTAGAGGTGTGTTGCCGCTCAGGTTTTGCTATAGTATAATTATAAAAAATATGGCTATAAATTCATGCAACTATCCTCTATTGGTTTCTTTGCTTTTCATAGAAACAAGAGGAGGAAGGTTTGCATGGGAGAAAAGGATATAACAGAAAAGATACTGGCAGATTATAATGATGTATTTGCAGATATAGTAAATGTATTGTTGTTCGGTGGAAAAACGATTGTTGACGAGGTGTTAAAGCTCATGAGCGTATTGACGCAGGACGAAAGATTTGAACAGGCGCAGGCTAACGGAAACAAAGGAGGTTTAAAAAATATGTGTGAAGTACTTGATAGGGCGGAAGAAAGAGGAATATCTATAGGCGAGGCGCGAGGAGAATTAAAGGGTGCAGTGAGAGCATATTTGGATGTGAAGGTTCCTATAGAAGAGATAGCGAAGAAACTGAACATATCAGTGGAGGAAGTCCAGAAGATAGCCGACACATTATAGGAGATGAACATATATGCAGTTACACACACTTATATCTTCGGAAAATGGTCCGATCATTCTCTGGGTCATGTACCCACACAGGGGAGATGAACTGGAGCACACAGCGGATTCTATCAGAGAACTGGTGGGAGAAGAACAGTTTACACTAGTTGCGATACAGGTGGATGACTGGAACAGGGATCTCTCACCGTGGAGATCGAATGAGGTCGATGGATCATTTGCCGGAGAGGCGGGACGGACACTGGATTATATAGAACAGCAGGTCATGCTGCAGTTGGATATTCAAAGCCAGGCGAACAGGCCTCTTTATATCATGGGATATTCGCTTGCCGGGCTTTTTGCACTTTGGGCAATGTATCAGACCGATATATTTGCCGGGTGTGCCACATGTTCAGGTTCAATGTGGTATCCGGGATTTGTGGAATATGTAAACAGCCAGCCGACACTAGCGAATAAACGTATATACATCAGCCTCGGCGGCAAGGAATCGCGGACATCCGACAGGCTGATGTCAACTGTGGCGGATCGGACAAAGGAGATTTGCGGTCTGCTGAAGAAGGACAACGATGTGATATATGAGATAAATCCAGGCGGACATTTTGCCGATTCCGGGAAGAGGCTGGCGAAGGCTGTGAAGTGGATAGAGAAAGTAGCCTCTGCATAGGTTTTGCAGGATGCCCTGTTAAAGCAGGCAAAAGGATAACAAAAAGCACAGGAGAACACATATATACAATCGTTCACTGGCAGAACGATACGAGGCATAACATATACCGGATAGATATATATTTTTATCGGAATAGATGATAATATATGGGGCAGACAAATGGAGTAGATAGATTAATGGCAGACACGATCCGGTAAGTATATGCAGCGAAAAATCAGATCGTGGTAAGCCGGAAAGAAGGGCAACATGGGTAAACAGACAAAGAAAAAGAAAAGCACAGGAGCGGCAAAGGAGATATTTGCAAAGCCCCCAGGAAGGCTCGGCAAATGGAATGTGATAGCATTTGTCGTGCTGGTCATAGGAGAGCTTATATACTATTATGCGGCAACACCGGCGATCAACATACAGAGTACAAGTTTCTGGGTATGGATGGTCATTTCAGTTGCGCTTGTTGGCTTTTGTACGCTTGATTTCACGGTGGAGAGTAATGATACCAGAAGTGTCGCAACGAAAGCAACGAAACCGGCAGCATGGATAGTTGTAATAATGATAGCGGTCGGACTCATTATGGTGGCGGCATCATCCAAGCTGTTTTGTGCATCAAAGTACGCAAGCCTTATCAATATAGAGGATGGGGACTTTCAGACGGATATCCCGGAGAGCAGGCAGATAAATGACATTGCGCTGATGGATACAAGCACAGCGAGGATCATAGGTGAGAGAGCCGTCGGTTCACTCTCGGATGTGGTCAGCCAGTACGAGGTCAGCGGCAATTACAGCACTATAGATTACAATGGCGCGCCGATGAAGGTCGCAGCACTCAATTATGCGGGATTCATCAAATATATGAACAACAGGAAGAACGGAATCCCGGGTTATGTCCTTGTGGATCCGGTAAAGAATGAGGCACACTATATACAGACTGAAAAGCCAATAGTATATTCGCCTTCAGCGTATTTCAACAACAACCTGTACAGACATGTCCAGATGGCTTATCCGACATATATATTTGAAGGTTTCTATCTGGAGCTCAATGACGATGGCAATCCGTATTACATCTGTCCGGTTCTTGAGTCGCATGCAGGACTCTTCGGTGCAAAGGATGTAAAGGGTGTGGTTATATGCGATCCGTGTACGGGCGATACAGAGTATCATGAAGTCAGTGATGTTCCACACTGGGTGGACCGTGTATATGATGGCGACCTGGTGTGCCAGAAATACGACTGGTACGGTGAGCTCTCAGGCGGCTACTGGAACAGCGTATTTGGCAATAAGGGCTGCAAGAGGACTACGGATGATTACGGTTACAAGGTTATGGACGGCGATGTGTGGGTATATACAGGTGTCACATCGGTAAATGGTGACGAGTCTAACATAGGATTTGCCATGATGAACCTCCGGACAGGAGAGAGCAAATATTACAAAGTAGCAGGCGCAGAGGAATACTCAGCCATGGCGTCGGCAGAGGGACAGGTACAGCATCTTGGTTACAAAGCATCCATCCCATCACTCATCAATATCAGCGGAATACCAACCTACATCATGGTCTTAAAGGACAACGGTGGCCTGGTAAAGATGTATGCGCTTGTAGATGTGGAGAAGTACAATATTGTAGCTACAGGCACTACCCAGAAGGACGCACTTGCGGCATACAACAAGCTGCTGGCAGAGAACGGACTTAAGAGTACGCAGAGCATGACGGACGATATACCAAACAGACAGATCACGGTAGCTGATATCAAATATATCAACATGGATGAGACGACATATGTGTATATCACAGATGAGGCTGGTAATGTATACAAGCAGGATTTCTCAGAGAACGAGGAACTGATATTTATACAGAGTGGAGATAAAATAAAAGTATTTTATCAGGAATCAGACAACGGAATAAATGACATAATATCTGTTGAGAGATAGATTTATTCACTGAATAAAGGCTCTCCCTGTGATAAACAGGGGGAGCTTTTTGCATGATAATATGATATTATAGAAATGTCTTATTGAGAATAAATCTGTATAAATGATTGATTATGATTGACAAGGAGGTTATTATCATGGATAAAAAGGCAATCTACAGTTTATCATACGGGATTTTCATGTTGTCCACAAAGCTGGGCGACAAGGCAAATGGCTGCATCATTAACACCTGTATACAGGTGGCGAACAATCCAACACGGGTTGCGATATCGGTTCTCAACACGAATTACACATGTGATCTGCTCAAGAAGAGTGGTGTGTTTGCCCTCAGTGTACTTGATGAGCAGTGTACATTTGACTCGATAAAGCACTTCGGTTTCCAGTCGGGAAGAGACGTGGACAAATTCGAAGGAATAAAGATGCCGGAGGATGTCAACGGAATCCCTTACATGGGCTGGTATGTCTGTGCGGTTATCAGTGGCAAGGTAGTTGAGAGCCACGATCTTGGAACACACACGTTGTTCATCGCGGAGGTGGTTGATGCGAAGATGCTGTCAGACAAGGCTCCTCTCACATATGCTGATTATCAGGCGCATGTAAAGCCAAAGGCAGACAAGCCTCCTAAGACAGATAAGAAGGTAGTGGGATGGCGCTGCAAGATATGTAACTATGTATATGAGGGAAGTGAGCTTCCGGCAGATTATGTATGTCCTCTGTGTGGACACGGAGCAGACGACTTTGAACCTATATATGAGTAATGTGGGATATGCCGCTATCGGCAAGAAATGAACGGTTTCGAATCTTGAAAAAGTTGATTTCTTGCCGGTAACGGCATATACTATCTATATACAAAACACTGTGCAGATGATAAAAGCCCATTGCGTAAAAGGAGGGATTTTCATGGGTTATATTTCAGTTGCAGAGACTGCAAAAAAATGGAATGTGTCAGAACGAACCGTTAGAAATTACTGCGCTCATGATAAGATTCCTGGGGCTTTTCTGACGGGAAAGACGTGGAATATACCGGATTCTGCGCAGAAACCAATGCGTCAATCTGCGGTAGAAGAGAATCGGGATCTGCTGACTGTGCTGAGAGAAGAGAAAAAAAAAGGAATTAAAGGTGGCATTTATCATAAGATACAGGTGGATCTCACTTACAATTCCAATCATATAGAGGGCAGCAGGCTCAGTCATGATCAGACACGGTATATATATGAGACAAATACTATAGGCGTGAGTGATCAGACGATAAATGTTGACGATATAGTTGAGACGACCAATCATTTCAGGTGTATAGATCTGGTGATCGATGATGCAAAGAACTTATTAAGTGAGAAAATGATAAAGGAGCTGCATTTGATTCTCAAGAATGGAACTCAGGACTCACGAAAAGAATGGTTTGCGGTTGGAGATTACAAGAAAGTTCCGAATGAGGTGGGCGGCCATGATACGGCTTTGCCGGAAGAAGTTCCAGAGAAAATGAAAAATCTCCTTGCAAGATACCGCAAGCTCAATGAAAAGACACTAGATGATATTCTGGATTTTCACCATGAATTTGAAAGTATTCATCCGTTTCAAGATGGCAATGGCAGGGTTGGCAGGCTGATATTGTTCAAGGAGTGTCTGAAATATGATATAGTTCCATTTATCATAGATGAAGATCTCAAATGGTATTACTATAGAGGACTTTCAGAATGGAATAGAGAAAGAGGATATCTGCGGGATACCTGCCTTACTGCGCAGGATAAGTTTAAAAAGTACTTGGACTATTTCAGGATACAGCACAGAGATTAAAATAATGGAGGAAATTATGGACAGAGAAAGAATGATGAAGAACGTAGCAGAGATATTCAGCCGAGGTGCGGTGGACAAGAATCTTCCGGCATGGGTAAATATGCGCCACGCCTGGAAAGCAAGTGATGCGGCGAGAGACAGAGGACTTGAATATCCGGCAAATGTTGTACAGATAAAGAATCTGGATTACAAAAAGGCGCTTGATGAGGTCCGTTTCAATGAGCTGATTGAAACATGGAACAGAGGTGTAGAGAGGAACATTATATTCTTTGCCGATTCCGGGGATGCCGCAGACGTGGATTCTGCAAGCTATACATCCAACAGCTACATGGATCTCTGTGTTCCAATATCGTATATGACAGATGAAAACAGAAAATATCCGGTGATAGTGAGCGTGCATGGCGGAGGCTGGTTCTATGGTGACAAGGAACTGTACAGCCACTATTGCTGCCTTCTTGCGGAGCACGGGTATGTGGTGGTGAACTTCAACTATAGATTGTCACCGCAGAACAAATATCCTGCTGCTATAGAGGATGTGGCGTATCTCATTCGGTATATCCATGAGAATGCGCAGACACTTGGAATAGACATGGATAATTTCTATATGGTCGGTGACTCGGCGGGGGCACAGCTCACGGCAAATTATTGCATCATAGCATCAAACAGCGATTACAGGGCAAAGCTTGATTTCTTCACATATGATCTACTGCCTAAGAAGGTATGCCTTAACTGTGGTGCATACAAGATGGCAGAAAGAAATGACAATATATCCGCATGGTATCTGAGAAATGAGGCGGATGATGATCAGAATAGTGACGGAAAAATAAGTTTACACGACAAAGCTGAAAAATGTGAAAGTAAGAAAATAAGCCAGGCATATGCAGTGACTGAGGAACAGTACAAGCTGTTTATGGATCAGCTTGATTATGTAAATGCTGAGTTTCCGGAGGCGTATCTCATGTACAGTGTAAATGATGATCTGGCATCACATACAAAAGCGTTGGATGAGGTGCTGAACAAAGTTGGAGTTGCACATATCACAAAAGCGTATGGACAGAACAATCCTGACAGCGGCCATATATTCCATATGAATATGTACAATCCAGAGGGAATACTCTGTAACGAGGATGAGTGTGCATTTATGAGATAAGTAGGATCAAACATGGTTAGTGTACTGTAAAAATCAGAGAACATTTACAGTGGTCAGGCAAAGAAACAGAAAAAATTTGCCGATGTGGCAGAATGTGAAAAAAACAGTTTGACAACATGCCCCATGAATGCTATCCTATAAAAACAGATAAAGGCAAAGACAGGAAGGAGTACTTAAGTCACTGTTACTTCAGAGAGTAGGCGTTTGGTGCGAGCCTATAGGACACCTTAAGGAAGCAGTCCCCGAGCTGTGACCGCGAAAGATTTTGAATCATTGGTATTGATTTTAAGTAGTGGTCAACGGAAGGTTCCACGTTATAGGAACAACGATAGTGATGGCTGTCGGCTGAGAGCAGGAACAAGTTCCTGAATTTAGGTGGTAACACGGACAAGAAAGTTCGCCCTAAGCATATTATAAGTATGCTTAGGGCTTTTATTTTGCGTTTTCAGGGTGACAAGCGGCTGCGATGCGCGAGCTTGCTCGCAGGCATCGAAGATGCGGAGTAATCTCGAAGAAAACGCAAGTTAAAACCAACAATCAGCAAACACAGACAACAAGGGATCAAGAGATATAAAGGAGTGTGTATCATGAGAAAATTCGAAAAATCATCAAAGCTTGACAATGTGTGTTATGACATAAGAGGTCCTGTTATGGACGAGGCAAACAGGATGGTGGCTGAAGGGGTAAATGTCCTCAAGCTGAACATAGGAAATCCTGCACCGCACGGACTTATGGCACCTGATGAGGTTGTAAGGGATATGGCATATAACCTCAGAGATACTGAGGGATATTCGGATTCAAAGGGACTTTTTTCTGCAAGAAAGGCGATCATGCAGTATTGCCAGCTGAAGAATATTCCAAATGTAGGAATCGATGACATATATACAGGAAATGGAGTCAGCGAGCTTATCACCATGTCCATGCAGGGATTGCTGGATTCTGGTGATGAGATACTTGTTCCAATGCCTGATTACCCACTGTGGACAGCATCTGTCAACCTGGCAGGAGGAACAGCGGTTCATTATCTCTGTGATGAGCAGTCCAACTGGTATCCTGATATAGAAGATATCAAGAAAAAGATAACATCAAGAACAAAAGGAATCGTAGTCATCAACCCTAACAACCCTACAGGAGCTCTCTATCCAAAGGAGGTTCTTGAGCAGATAGTTCAGGTTGCAAGGGAGAATGAACTTATCCTTTTTGCAGATGAGATATATGACAGGCTCGTCATGGATGATAAAGAGCATGTGGCTCTGGCTTCACTGGCACCTGACCTTTTCACCATAAGCTTTAACGGACTGAGCAAGTCCCACCGAGTTGCAGGTTACAGAGTTGGCTGGATGTGTCTGTGTGGAAACAAGAGCAATGTGAAGGGATACATAGAGGGACTTAACCTCCTGTCATCCATGAGACTTTGCTCGAATGTTCCTGCCCAAAGTATAGTTCAGACCTGTCTTGGAGGCTACCAGAGTGCAGATGAGCTGCTTCTGCCTGGAGGAAGGATCTATGATCAGAGAGAGTATATTTATAAAGCACTCTGTGATATACCGGGAATAAGTGTGGTTAAGCCGGAGGCAGCGTTCTATATATTCCCGAAACTTGACAAGGAGAAGTTCAACATTACAAATGATGAACAGTTCGCTCTTGATCTTCTGAGGGATAAGCACATCCTCGTCACATGTGGAACGGGATTTAACTGGAAGGATCCGGATCACTTCAGGATAGTATACCTTCCAAATATGGAGATACTCAAGGAGGCAACAGCAAAGCTGGCCGATTTCCTGAGCTATTATCACCAGTAAAATATCAGGCACTAATATAAAATGTCAAATAACAGGAGTCTCATATGTAGGGCTCCTGTTATTTTTATGAAAAGATTTCAGATCCTGCTATATTATATTGAAAAAATGGCGGCAGATAAGGCCGATTGTATCGTAAGTATAGAAAATAATCAGATAAAGTGTGTACAATATTCACGCAATTATATACATAAAATACAATTTGCGGGCAAAACGCAACAACAATGATGATAAAGTTGGTAAATTGTCAAAAAATATGTTGACGATTTAGAGAGTATCATGTATAATAAAGATACATTAAAGAACAGCCATTTGAAAAAGAAACAGATGGCACACCATAGATTGTCACCCGTGACACATAACATGTACGAAGTGTTTATGGAAACAGACTTCACGCATGGTGCGCAGGAAACAGAGATCCGTGGTACAAGTTCACGAAAGGAGGAGGTTCCGTTGGAGACAATTGAAGAACATTTTTATCATGATGGTAACTCAGAACTGGGAAGTTGTTTCCACACGAGATGCCTTTAAGATAAAAGCTTGAATCAGTCCATATGTAGATGCTGAATACAGCATGGTTGAAGTACAAAGGACGCAGGTATTTGATACCAGATTTGATCCATCGTGATTGTTCAAAACACAAGATATGAGTGGTGTTTCAAGGGCATCAGGTCATATCACATATCGTAAGACCAGTGCTTATAAGAGGTTGGTACATATACAAGTTCATGCAGTGCATGTTATGAGTAGATGCAGTTCGTACCCTGATAGTTGATATTCCGGTAAGTTTAATCTCTAGGCACATCGAATTTTTTCATAGATATTAAAAATATAAAGTGAAAGAATGAACGGCATGTGTGGAAACATTCAAGTATTTTAAAAGATACTTCAATATTTAAAAAATGAATAAACTAATATAAAGCCAGTTGGTATTATGCCAGCTGGCTTTTTTATGTATTAATTACAACGTGCGTTAAACCACTGATTGCCCGCTCTGCGAGCCATAACAATCCGTGCGGTAACAAGAAACTAATATTAATTGCAAATAACTTAAATTATTGACTAATATGACGTGCAAAAGCAATAAAAAATAACTTAAATATTCGGTAATTAATGACATGTTCAACAATTAAAAAATGAGTTAATATAAGTATATGTATAAATATTAATCACGAATTAGGCTGTTCGTGGTGAGTAAAGTGGAGGAATGTCACAAAAAAGAAAGGGTAAGGAAATATGGTGAGATTTAGAACAAGACTTGTTGCTGTGACATGTGCAGTTGCAATGGTTGGCTCATTCTGGGGAAGTGCAGGGGCAATAGTCTCAGCTGATGCATCAGAGCCGTCTGCGGAAATGGCGTGGAGCATCACTACAGACAAACTGGTATTTGACACTGGCGCAGATGCCAAGTGGACAGATAAAATTTATGCCAGCAATGATGAAGGTACATACCCAGAGTTAGGCAGGATTGATGATGTGTCTGTGGGTAAAAAGGCTGTGCTCACGGCAAATGTAACACTTAATGGAGATTTTTCAGGATTGGATGGTGCGGAGGCTGCTGACGGAACGTATAATGCGATCCAGCTTTCCTGTGCGATCAAGACTGGCGATGGATGGACATACACCAAGTCTGATGATTATCCATTCCTTAAAGCGGAAAATTTTACAGATGGCAAGACACAGGTATCATTTGCATTTGATGTGGAGGATACAGGAGCTGTGAACGAGATAATATTCCAGTACAATTCAAACTCTGCATATACTGGAACAATATCAATATCTGATGTAGAGATTCAGAGTGATGATTCAGGAGAGGAGCCTGATGGTGGCAAAGAGCCTGATGGTGGCGAAGAGCCAGGTGGCGGATCATCAGCAACAGGAAATGTGACAGGTGTGGCAGCACCTTCGATCACAGACAATACAGTATGGAGCAGTTCAGATGCAGTTCTCACATTTGACGCTACCTCAGATGCGACATGGAAGGATAAGGCGTACGCCAGCAATGACAGCGATACATATGCTGATATGGCGAGAATAGAGGGTGCAACTGTAGGTGAAAAGGCGAAACTCACAGCTACGGTTTCACTTGATGGCGATATATCAGGCCTTGACGGTGCTGAGGCGTCAGACGGATCATATAATGCGATCCAGCTTGCTTGCGCTATCAAGGCAGGCGACAGCTGGACATACGTCAAGTCAGATGACTATCCATTCTTAAAGAGTGAGAACTTTACAGATGGCAAGTGCAGCGTAGAGTTCAACTTTAACGGAGTGGATGCAGGCGATGTTCAGGAGATCGTATTCCAGTACAATGCAAACTCAGCATTTACAGGAAAGGTTCTCATCGGCGGCGTTGCAGTTGACAAGGTAGAGAGTGGCAAGAAGCCGACAACATCAGAGACTGAGGCTGGAAATTTTGCAGATGCAAGCCTTGTGTTTGACACAGCGAGCGATGCAAAGTGGACAGACAAGGCATTTGCCAGCAATGATACAGAAAGCTATACAGATCTTCCTACAGTAGACAATGTCAAAGTTGGAGCAAAGGCAAATCTCACAGCTATGGTTTCACTTGATGGCGATATCAGGCCTTGACGGTGCTGAGGCGTCAGACGGATCATACAATGCGATCCAGCTTGCGTGTGCCATGAAGACAGGAGACAGCTGGGATTACGTCAAGTCAGGCGACTATCCGTTCATCAAGGCTGAGAACTTTGTCGATGGCAAGTGCGATATATCATTTGCATTTGATGTATCAGAGGTGGGAAATGTGCAGGAGATCGTATTCCAGTACAATTCCAACTCAGCATATGCTGGTAAGATCACAATAAGCAACGTTAAGGTACTTGATGTTAAGGAGAGCAGCGGCGGACTTGAGCAGAGAGATCCTGCTGTGATCTCAGATCTCTCATCGGCTGAGGATTATGACAAGTGGAGCACAGAGGCCGGATATGCATACAAGCACGGCGATGCAGCCAACAAGGCCGGCAATGCCACACCTGACATATCATATGACAGTGCAAATGAGAGACTTAAGGTTTCTGTTGACTACTCAGCAGATTCAACTTCCTCATGGAGTGAGGCAAAGGTTAAGTGTGTTCCTACAGAGGCTATGGATGTGAGCCAGTACAACCAGCTCAGTGTGGATATCATCTACCCGGCAAAGCTTAAGGGAAGCAAGCTCAAGTTTTTTGCAGATGGAATAATAAATAAAGATACGACCATTGATGATGATGCAGAGGATATCAGCGATGGATTAAAGAAGGTTACAGTTACTATGGGATTTACTCCGACAGATAAACCACTCACAGATGTGACAATAGGAATCATCGGAAGCAGCACAAGCTTCAAGGGCAATGTATATCTTGATAATCTTGTTCTGTCACAGGCAGATACAACAAAGGATTTTGTCGAGATAACAGAGACTCCTGGTGCTGGTTCACCAGTGGATCTTTCACAGATGCCATCATCAGTTAGAGTGAGCGATGCGAATGCAGCAGACAGTGCAAAGGCACTTGCGGCATACCTGAATACGCTCATGAACAGTGATCAGGTTCTGTTCGGACATCAGAATGATGTGAGCAGAAGCGTAAATCCACAGGCGTCACTCGGTGATGTATATGATGTGACTGGACAGGTCAGCGGTGTGTTCGGAATCGACTCACTGGCAGTTACAGGCTCGGAGGCAGGCGGTTCAGACGCGGCTTCGGCACTGGCAAACTCAGTGGCATACAGCAAGACTGCAGCGGCAAATGGTGCGATCGTGTCATTGTCAATGCATATGCCAAACTTCTCCAGCTCCAAGATAGTGAAGAACTTGGATGGAACATACAGCTTCTACGGATGTGATTTCTCAGAGTCCAAGGATCTGTCAAATGACATAGTAAAGCAGATTCTCCCAGGTGGAGAGTACAATGAGGTATTTACAGCTTACCTCGATGTGATCGCAGACTACGCATCACAGCTTCAGGCTGCAGGAATACCTATCATGATCAGACCATTCCACGAGAATACAGGAAGCTGGTTCTGGTGGGGATCAATGAACACAGCTGAGACATACAAGTCTCTCTACAGATATACCAAGGATTACATGGAGCAGAGCGGTGTACACAACCTTCTCTGGGTATACTCGCCAAACGGACCTATCACATCAGAGGCAGCTTACATGTCATACTATCCAGGCGATGAGTATGTAGATATCCTTGCATTTGACTACTACAACGATTACAATTCATACCCTGCAGCTGCAGACAACTCTTTCTTTGACAGTCTTGATACAACATGTAATATCGTGTCATCAATAGCTGCAAAGAGAGGCAAGATACCAGCCATTGCTGAGTGCGGTGTCAGAGTCATGAAGAAGGACGGTTCAGACAACGAGGGACTTCTCGTAAAGGGTAATCCGGTTGGAACAGAGGCTTCAGGAAAGAACTGGTATCAGGAAGTCAGCGACATTGCGAAGAAGAACAACATGCCATACTATCTTGTATGGGCCAACTTCGGAGATACCAACTTCTACGTTCCATATAAGTATGACGACACACATGGACAGGAGCTTATAAATGACTTCATAAAGTACTACAACGACGACTCATCAATATTCGGTGGAGATACAGGATTCTACAGTAACATGGGAACCCTTGCAGGAGTATCTGCAAATACATACACGGGCCAGATGGGTTACATGGTATATCCATTTGACAGAGATACCATCCTCAAGGCGACAACACTCAAGGCTGGTGTTAAGAATGCATCAAAGGTTCAGTTTGTCATCAACAATCCGGATACAGGGGTTAAGTTGACACTCACCGCTGAGGCTGGAGCCGAGATTGCCGCTGCAGGATCAGAGCCAACACTTTACACGGCTGATCTCACAGAGAAGAATCTCAGCAAGCTTGGAAAGACAGATACAGCAACTATCACACTCTTGGCAGATGGCGAGCAGCTCGCACAGCTGTCACACATAAGCCTTGGAAAGGCCAAGGATAAGGCTCCTGCAAATGTCATCGAGGACTTCGAGTACTATTCAGGAAGCGACGGACTTCTGGATTCCACATACACATCTAACTCAGCCGCAGGATGCAGCTCAAGCTTTGTTCTTGACAAGACTCATAAGAACGGTGGCACATACGGCGGTGCGTTCAAGTATAAGCTTGAGACAAATGGATCAGAGGTGTGGACGGGAAGGATCAAGTCAGAGCTCACAAACAATGATTTCTCAAAGTATAATGCGCTTGAGATGTGGGTACAGCCGGACGGTATGGGACAGAAGCTTGTAATCCAGATCACAGATGGAAGCGGCGAGGAATTTGAGGTATACCTCACAGATTTCGTAAAGGGAACAAAAGCACAGTATGTTACTATTCCATTCAGCTCATTCAAGGGTAAGAAGGGTGGTACACTCGATGCATCGGATATAGTCAAATTTGCTGTATGGTGCAACTCGATCGTGCCGGAGGATCACACTGGCAAGTGGACAGTTGACTCAGCTATCTACTTTGATGGAATCCAGGCAGTGAAGCTCACAGATGATATGCTGAAGAAGAATCCTGTGGACAAGAACGGTCTTATCATAACAGACAAGTCACTGGTAAAAAAGGATGAGGCAGATCCGGGTAAGGACGATCCAACAACAGAAGCTCCAACAACAGAAAATCCAACCACAGAGAATCCAACCACAGAGGATCAGACTACCGAGGCTCCAACAACTGAGAAGCCTGGCAATGACGACAAGACAACTGAGGCTACCACAGCAGCAACAACGGATGGAAGCACAGGTGGAAATGGACAGAACGTGGTAAATACAGGAGATAAGTCACCTGTAGACGTAATGTTTGCGATAATGATAGCATCACTTATCATGGCCGGTGCAGGCTATATAGTTATCAAAAAGGATAAGAAGTAATACTCATTTTAGCCATACAAAGAGCCCCACTGTCGGCGGTGATGAAGACCACCGGCAGTGGGGCTTTATTTGTTGGTTTATATTTGTATGCAATATCAGTTTGCAGCACGTCTCTTCTCAACAAGCTTCTCTACAGGGGTTGTGAGATACATTATAGAGAGCATCAGCGTACAGCAGAACCAGATGATAGGCTCTGTGATGGTAACACCCAGATATCCAAGTCTTGGAGTGAGTATCATAACCGCAAGTACCTTTCCAACCAGTTCTATAGTGGATGACATAACTGGAACGATCTTCCGGCCCATTCCCTGCATGGCACATCTCAGCACGAATAGAGGTCCAAGTACATAGAAGCATGTCACGCCGATCCTTACGTACCTTACAGCCGGATCGATGATTGCGCTGGCAGATGTACCTGCAACCAGTTTTATAAGTGCCGGACTGAGCAGCCAGCCGAATATGATCATGACAGTGGTGATGATAGTGTTTATGATGATCGCTGCCCTCACACCCTGGTGTACTCTGTCGTATCTGCCCGCGCCCATATTCTGACTTACATAAGTCGTTACAGCATTTCCTACTATATATAACATGAACATGAGGATATCAAATATCTTTCTTGCTGCTGTGTGGGCGGTTACTATATCAGTTCCGAGTCCATTGATGGCTCTCTGAAGTATAACTGTACCGATGTTCACTATACAGCTCATAAATCCCATGGCAAGTGCGGACTGTATGAGGTCTGATCGGTCACTCTTCTCTACGGAGTACTCACCCTTCTCCGGAATCAGATGCTTGGCCTTCACAAGTATATAGATCAAGGCAAGTATGCCCGCCAGTGCCTGTGATATATCAGTGGCGATGGCTGCACCCCGTACTCCCATGTCAAATGCCCTTATAAACATAAGGTCCAGAACGATATTGAGTACAACTGATATACCGAGGAATATAAGAGGCGTCTTGCTGTCTCCGACTGCACGCAGTATGTTGGCGCACAGATTATATAATGAACAGAATATGATTCCAACGATTATGATTATAACGTAGCTTGCTGCCATATCCAGTATGTCGTCCGGTGTTTTGAGAAGTACCAGGATAGGTCTTATAAATATGAGACTCAGAACTGTCAGGACAATGGATGCCAGCAGTGTCATGATGGCCGATGCACCGATACATCTTCGCATATTGTGATGGTCCTTTGCACCGTAGTATTTGGCTATAGGGATGGCAAGCCCCATGGTTCCGCTGTTGAGGAAGCCTATTATCATATTCGAAATGACTGAGGTTGCGCCAACCGCGGCGAGTGCCCGTGAGCTTACGTAGTTGCCCACGATCGCTGAGTCTGTAAAACTGTATAACTGCTGTGCAATCTGTCCCAGTATCATAGGTACTGCGAACATCCATATGACTTTCATAGGTTTTCCAACCGTCAGATCTTTCATGATATATAAACCTCCTTGGGCAATGATAATCTATTGGTATAACGTTTAATAATATGTGTTTGATTTTGAACGCCTGATATTCGATTGTACAACAGTTCCTGATAAAGTCAATGTGGAATTTGAGAAATTTTGAAGAAAAATGTTTTAATTTGTTTTATAAAATGTTATGTTAAAGTGAAACGATTAAAATAGTTGTAACTATGCATACTAAGAGACAGACGGTGTTTAGCCGGATATTATATAAAGAAATGGGAAATATGGACAACAACAATAACAAAAAAAATAAAAATAAGAAGAAAAGAAGTAAAAGGTACGACATAGAGCGGATGGTGATTTATGCCGTGTCAATAATCCTGCTTGCGCTGGTCATAAGTCTGGCTGTCAAAAACTACAGACTTGAGAGCAAGCTGGACAAGTTGAGCGGAGGCGAGGCAGTAGCTACGGGAACCACAGTGGGGAGTGACAAGGCAGGAAATGATAAAAGTGATAAGGCAGGCTCTACAGATGCGACACAGTCTACAGAAACGGCATTGCCACTGACTGTTCAGGGAGATGTACAGTATGTAGATATAGATGTCCCTCAGAAGGAAAATCAGGAAAATTACAACGGTGATGATCTGGAGGATAACGGATATCCATATGCGATCAAGATCAACAGACAGGAGAATATAGTGACAGTGTACACTCTTGATGCGGCGGGATATTATACAGTGCCAGTCAGGGCTATGAGATGTTCAGTTTCACCTATTGGGGAGACTCCGACAGGACTTTTCAACATAGCGCTTAAATGGGATTGGCTTGCACTCTTTGATGATTGTTATGGTCAATATGTATCACAGATAGATGGAGACACACTGTTCCATTCGGTTCCTTATCTCGACACAACGAAGGATTCTCTTGAGACATGGGAGTTCAACAAGCTTGGAACAGGGGCTTCACTTGGATGCGTGCGTCTCTGTGTGGCAGATACAAAATGGATATACGAGAATTGTGAGTCCGGAACCTACGTTGATATATTTGACAGTGATTACTACGGACCTCTTGGACGACCTGTGCCTGTGACAAAGCTTGAGAACACGGATGAGCAGGGATGGGATCCTACGGATATGGTGGAGGAGAACCCTACAACAGGCAAGGCGGTAATATATGGTGCGGAGAGTCATAGTATAGAGCAGGGGGAAAATTACGACACCATGGCGGGAGTTATGGCATTTAACTCTCAGAGGGAAGATGTCACTGACCAGCTAAAAGTGGAAGGAACAGTTGACAATACAAAGGTTGGAAAGTACAACGTCAAGTACAGCTTCACTGATCAGGGTAAGGAGATATCAAAGAGTATAGTCATAACAGTGGAGGATGAGGCGGCTCCGGTCATAACAAGGATGCCTGTTGAGATCAAGGTTGCCAATTACAGCGGACAGAATGAGGAACTGGCGCAGATAGTAGCATCATACGTCACAGCCCAGGATGAGGATACGATCATAAAAAATGCAGTGGCAACCGATGGAAATGGTCACAGATTGGATGGAACTGACGTGTCGGAGCTGAAGGAGGATGCCATCTGTGTGGCAGTGGGCGAGGTTAAGGCTGAGCCGGGAACATACTCGGTTGTGTGCTGTGCCAGAGATGCAGCCGGCAACAGGTCACAGTATCACACTGTAAAGGTGACTATAGTTAAGTAATCATATGCGCGTATGCAGAGGTGGATCAATGGCAGAGAAGAAAAGTACAATGTATGATCTGGAAGCAGAAAAGATCAGAGAGAAGATAATAATATTTGCCGTCGATACAGGGGGGTATACTCAGAAGGAGGTATCCCTTGAGGTTCAGGCTTCACTGGATGAGCTTGCAGAACTCATAGACACGGCGGGCGGTGAGGTCGTGGGCAGGCTTGTGCAGAACAGAGACAAGATTGCAAATGACCTGTATCTTGGAAGAGGAAAGGTTGAGGAACTCAGGAATATGATATATGAGCTTGGAGCCACGGGAGTATGCTGCGACGATGAACTGTCACCTGCCCAGCTCATGAATCTTCAGGATGCACTGGATATTAAGGTTATGGATAGAACCATGGTTATACTTGATATATTTGCAGCGCATGCAGGAAGCTATGAAGGAAAACTTCAGGTGGAACTTGCCCAGCTTAAGTTCAGGGCGACCAGACTTATAGGAATGAGAGACTCTCTTTCAAGACTCGGCGGAGGCATAGGCACAAGAGGCCCAGGTGAGAAAAAGCTTGAGATCGACAGACGAGTTATAAGGGAGAGGATATCAAGGCTCAAGGCGGAACTTAGGACCGTTGAGGCTCAGAGGATGCAGCAGAGAAAGCAGCGCCAGAGAAGTGCGGTTCCGGTTGCCGGAATAGTGGGTTATACAAATGCCGGAAAGTCCACACTGCTCAATGCTATGACAGGGGCGGGAGTGCTTGAGGAGGACAAATTATTTGCGACCCTCGATCCAACGACCAGAAACTACAGGCTTCCTGGAGGTCAGAATATATTGCTCACGGACACTGTTGGATTCATAAGGAAACTGCCTCATCACCTTGTCGAGGCATTTGGCTCAACACTTGAGGAGGCAAAATACTGTGACGTTATAATACATGTAGTCGATGCCTCAGATGTGAACTGGGATAAGAACATAGAGACTGTGTACCACACTTTGAAACAGCTCAAGATAGATGAGAAATCAGGGAAGCCTATCATAACGGTATTCAACAAGGTTGACAAGATCGAAAAAGATGATCTGGTTGGTGTGCGGGATCTCAGGGCAGACAGAACTATCTACGTGTCGGCGAAAAACGGTCAGGGACTTGACGAGCTAGCATCTGCAATAGAGGAGATACTCAGAAATCAGAAGATATACATCAGACATACATTTGCCTACTCAGATGCAGGCCTCACAGGTCTCATACACAAGTATGGTGAGATAAAAACGGAAGAGTACCTGGATGATGGGATATTCATTGAGGCATATGTTCCGTCATCTATTCTCGGCAGACTTGGGTTGGGATTTGAAGATGAAGAAGAATATTAATAACTCTTAACGATGTCTTTCCAATGCTTTATCGGCAGTAAAGGCACTGGAAAAATATTTACATATTGTATATACTTATGTAGATTGTTATAGGAAGGAAAAAACAGGGTTATACCCTATGCATGACAAAGAAAGGGAAATATTATGGGAGACAACGAATTGAATGGAACACCGGAAGGTGTAACTCCTGATGGAGCAAGTGAGCAGAATGCTGCCAGTCAGCTGCAGGATCAGCAGAACGCAGGACAGTATGGCCAGCAGACAAATCAGCAGTATGCAGGACAGTATGGTCAGCAGACGAATCAGCAGTATGCAGGACAGTATGGTCAGCAGACAAATCAGCAGTATGCAGGACAGTATGGTCAGCAGACAAATCAGCAGTATGTAGACCAGTATGGTCAGCAGATGACACAGAGTACATATGATCAGACTATGAATATGTATGGTGATCAGGCTCACAAGCCGGAGACACCGAAGAAGAGAAAGGGCATCAAGATCGCAATAATCTCGGTAGTTGCAGCCCTTATCGTTATCGCAGCCCTTGTTGTTGTATATCTCGTGTTCCTCAAAAAGACACCTAAGGAAGTGGTTGAGGATGCCATGGAGAATACAGCAAAGGAACTTGAAAATGGTAACATCAGCGGCATAGTCGGCGCGAATGATTTAGACCTTGACAATATCGAATTTAACTCACAGGTCAGTCTTGACAATGTGAGCGGTGCGGTGGCACTGAGCGGAATACAGATCGAGTGTAACGGTTGCACAGCATTTGGCGACAGTAACGACTTTAAGATAAGTGGCTCCATGACAGCGGCTGGTGAGAAAGCGACAGCAGAGATCCTTTCAATAGGAAACAAGATTTACTTTTCATCACCGGAGTTACTTACAAAGACACTCGTTCTCGATGCGAATACTATCATGTCAGAGCTTGGTGGCACTGAGGCTGGTGCAGGCGGCACAGTGGATGCAGAGGCTCTTACAAAGATTCTTGATGAGAAGCTTATTCCTGCAGTTGATAAATTTAAGGATTCAATGGTCTATGAGAGAGTAGGCAAAGAGAGTTTCACCGATGCAAATGGAAAGACTGTAAATGCAGAGCATTACACGATCACAATATCCACTGGTTCGATAAATGATCTGTCAAATGCTATTGTGGACTGTCTTAACGAATATGTGGACAGTAATATATCTGATGATATGGTTGCAGAGATGAACATTTCAAAGGATCAGATAAAGCAGTCTATTGGCACTATCCCATCACTTGTGGGAGCTGTATTCACAAAGGATATAGTGACAGATGTCTACATCAACAGCGGCAAGGTGGTTCATATTGATTCAGAGTATGATATAGCTGCAGCAGGTGTGACACTCGGTGTTACGGTGGATCACATGGGCGATGGAGATGTTACATCGGATACAAAGATGGTTGTGAAGCTGGAGTACGGTTCACAGATGAATGTCACATTTGACTGTGCATATAAGAATAAGCAGAGCGGTGACAAGACCGAAGTTACGGCAGATTATACCTTGTCAGCCGATGTGAACGGTGAGTCTCAGGCATTTACAGGAAGCACTGTATTTTCATATGATGAGAAGAGTGGCGCTATAGACGGAAGCAGTAAGGTTACAGCAAACTCAGAAGATATCGAGATGACATATTCAGGAACTCTGGCTGATGTAAAGAAGGGCAAGTCATTCAGTCTTAACGATCTTAAGTTTAATCTGAGTGTTTCTGGACAGGAGTTTGTGGCATTGTCAGGCAGCATGAGTGTTGCTGAGAGTAAGAGTAAGATCTCAGCTCCGGCAGACAGCGATGTCGTTGATTATTCAGTACTTCAGGGCGAGGAGGCCCAGCAGTATATCAATACGGAAAGTGCAGAGAAGATTATCTCAGCGTGGGGAAGTTTGTTTGAATCCGCAGATGCGGGACTGCCACTTGGTAAAAAGGATGATGGCGATGATGATGGATCGACAGATCCTACGGAAGAAGCTAGTACAGAGGCAGCAACAGAAGCGACAACAGAAGCAGCAACTGATGATGTCGATTATTCAAAGGAAGTTCTTGCGATTGGGGATAAAACTGTAAAGATAAATGACCCTAAGGGATATGAGAGAAGTTATGGCTCAAGTTACTCAATCTCATTGAACGATACAAAGGGTGGTGCATATGTAATATATTCAGCAAATGAATATGCAGATGCGAAAACTTATCTTAAGACCTTAAAAGAAACATATAAAGATATGGAAGATGAGAATACTAAGATAGATTCCGTTACAGACAGCAAGGTAAAGGCTAAAGACGGAACAGAGGTAATCTGTCTTGAGGCTCAGATGACGGTATATGATATGAAGAGCACAGATATAACATTTATATATCCGCTTGGAGATGGTTCTATTGTATGTAGCATAAGCTACTGGGAAGAGCCTGATAATATTGATATTCAGAAGCTGTGTGATACATTTATCGGAGCGATGGAGATAAAGTAATGGACTATGCGTCCGGATCGAATAACATATATACGCAGGGAGGCAGTGATGAAGGTCGTAAATGTGAAGAATGTGGCAATTGGAGAGGGAATGACTAAGATATGTGTTCCGCTGGTGGCACCGACGGATTACGATGTGGACTATCAGTCAAGGATCATAGCAAAGTCTGAACCGGATATGGTGGAGTTCAGAGCGGACATGTATGAGAAGTGTTTTGACAGTGATGCTCTTATGAAGACTTTGGAGAAGATACATGATAAGCTGGGACGATATCCATTAATATTCACATTCAGAACAAAAGGCGAGGGTGGCTGTATGGACGCGACTCTGAGTCAGTATCGCGACCTTCTGATTGATGTAATAGCCAGTGGCTACGTAGATATAGTAGACGTTGAGTATTTTTCAGATACGGAGATAGTAGATGAGGTTATAGCAGAGGCGCATATGAAGGGTGTGTATGTTATCGTGTCCAATCATGATTTCAAAACCACCATTCCGATGGAACAGATCGTGGACAGATTCAAGTCCATCATATTTACTGGTGCAGACATAGCCAAAATAGCCATGATGCCAGAAGATGGTTCTCAGGTCGTTGACATGATGCAAGCGGCGAAGGAACTTCAGGAGTGTGGTAATCAGACTCCTCTTATAGTTATATCAATGGGAGAACTTGGAGTTGAGACAAGAACCACTGGTGAGATGTATGGCAATTCGGTATCATTTGCAACAGCGGGAATTCCTTCCGCCCCTGGACAGATATCGGTGGATGCACTCAGAAGTCAGCTCACTATGATACATCATATTATAGCTGGTAGATAATTGTTAGATAAATGATTTTATTATGCTGGAAGTCACTCACGGTAAGTGCGGGGCTTCCAGTTTTTTATGCCTATCATCCACTTTGTAAAAGGGGACAGGTACCTCCGTCCCCATTTTCGTTTTTTGAGAAAATCTAGTGTGTGGCTTGTTGGGCAGATATGTGGTATTATGACATAAATGTTCCGGGCGGCGAGTGCGGCAGACGGAGACGGTTAAGGAGATAAGAATAAAATGGAAGAAAAGATACACAGGAGGAGAGTTCACTACAGTGGAACTCATCCGAAGAGGTTTGAGGAGAAATACAAGGAGCATGATCCTGAGAAATATGCAGATACGATAGAGAAGGTCATAAGCAAGGGAAGCACACCGGCGGGAATGCATATATCAATATGTGTAAATGAGATACTTGATTTTTTTCAGATACAGCCGGGACAGCAGGGGCTTGATGCGACGCTTGGCTATGGTGGACACACAATGCGTATGCTTGAGCAACTCCATGGAGAGGGACATATGTATGCTCTGGATGTTGATCCGATAGAGATCGTGAAGACGAAGCAGAGACTGGCAGATGCCGGTTATGGAGAGGATATACTCACGATAAAGCAGACAAACTTCAGGAATATAGACAAGGTTGCAGAGGAGGCCGGAGGATTTGATTTTATCCTTGCGGATCTTGGAGTATCTTCCATGCAGATCGACAATCCCAGGAGAGGTTTTTCCTTCAAGGTGGACGGTCCGCTAGATCTCAGACTGAATCAGCAGCAAGGAATCAGTGCAGCAGAGCGCCTGGATACCATCAGCAGAGAAGAACTGGCGGGAATGCTTTACGAGAATTCCGACGAACCCTACTGCGAGGAACTGGCGAAGGCCATCACCGATGAGATCCGTAAAGGACACCGGATCGATACTACTACAAAATTAAGGGAAGTCATCGAAAAGACTCTGGATTTCCTCCCGGAGAAGGAGAAAAAGGATACCATCAAAAAGACCTGTCAGAGAACTTTTCAGGCCTTGCGTATTGATGTGAACCGCGAATTTGAAGTGTTATATGAATTTATGGAAAAGCTGCCGGGAGCTTTGAAACCCGGCGGAAGGGTAGCCATTCTGACTTTCCACTCCGGCGAGGATAAGCTGGTAAAGCAGGCTTTGAAGGAAGGCTACCGGAACGGCATTTATGCAGATTATGCGAAAGACGTGATCCGCCCTTCTGCGGAGGAATGTGTACAGAACGGCAGAGCCCGTTCCACGAAGATGCGTTGGGCGGTCCGGGCGGAAGAACAGACAGACTGACAGACGGAACAAAGGAGGTGTGAGAATGACTGTCATGGAATTTATCAATGCACACAGAGAGGATATGGATCCCTGCGAGTGTGTGATCCTGCCGGACGGCAGTGTGGAAGAGCCACAGCCTTCTCATATCAAAAAGCTGGAGGAAATCTCCGGCGAAGATAAACTGACACTGAACAGCCGTATGGAGAAAAATATGGAGCCTATTTTTTTCATGGTGGAATATACGGGCTGTATGCTGATCTGGAGCACCCGTGTGGTGGTGCCTTCCCATCCCACACCGGCACAGGAAGAGACACTGGAGACCTTGTATTTCGCGGCGATGCTGGCTCCCGGCTATCACAGGGAACAGGTGGGAGAAACTTACGAGGAATGCGTCAGAAAAGCAAAAGAACTGCACTAGAAAGGG
>ERZ857757.934-NODE-934-length-25910-cov-4.316573_pt1 | contig 25910 bp, 24 predicted proteins | sample MGYA00519764_ERZ857757 | MGnify/ENA primary metagenome ERZ857757 (study PRJEB31778, sample SAMEA3449359) | human gut metagenome | biome: human gut; feature: human-associated habitat; material: faeces | place: United Kingdom | collected 2010/2012 ... | reverse complement strand
AGGCAAACATCCTCTACAAGTTGTCCCGTGTTCTCGGCTGCAATGTGGAAGACCTATTGGAAAACCCCATGATGTGATTTCATTCCTGCACCTGCTTCAGCAGGTGCTTTTTACGCATTACCCAGAATGCTTTTCAGCTTCCTCAGCGCGTGATCTCTTCTGCGGTAAATGCTCGACTTTGTTGTTGCAAATTTTTCCGCAAGTGCTTCGCCCGACAAGGGATTCTCCGAGAAGTAGAAGTTCATAATGATATCGCGTTCTTCCGGGGTCAGTGCTTTCAGCGCGGCTCTGACTCTTTCGATATCCAGACTCTGGACAACCTCTTCCTCCACATTGCACTCTGTAGGAGCGTGTGGAGATAAGCGTATTCCACTCATAGCCGCAGGTCTTGCACTTCCACCAAGCCTTACTGTTTGCGAACGCCGTAACTTCTGTGGGCTTCTTTTCGTTTCTATCAGACCATTCGACTGCTACTTCCGGCAATACTGTCGCAAGGTCGTTAAATCCAGCAAGGACTTTATTATGAGAGCAATATGGACAGCCCGTTTTATTGATGGTTCTGCTCTTTACGGTAGCAGTCCATTCGTGTCCCAATTTACATTTCCATAGCACTTTCTTGTGTGAACCGATAGATACCTCTGTCGGCTTGATTTCATTTTTCTCTGACCACTCTGAAGCTAATTCCGGCTTCAATGTACTTAAATCGTTAATGCCTGAAACTACTCTTGCACCGGAGCATATTGGGCATTTCTCGCCGTTAGAACGAGCTTTTACGCTTGTTTCCCACTCGTGACCGCAAGCACCTTTCCACCATACTTTCTTATTCGAGCCGAAAGTTATACTGTCCGGTGTCAACGGCAAATTCTTTTCCGACCACTCGGCAACCAATTCGGGATGTACTGCCACTAAACTGTTACTCATATCAAAACCTCCGCTTCCTCTTTGATTAGAGTATATGAGGTTTCGGATTTATATTGTAGTTTGCGAATATCCCTAAAAATAAAAAAATCCCTTTGAGAAAAGGATTTCTCCTCTCTCAAAGGGATTGAAAACATCAACAATCAATCATCAATATCTATTCTTTCAATTTTGAAAATAACAGGTCTTGTGCCATCGTTGCAGCAAGCAATCATAACTTTATCGTCGTTCGTCCAACCGTGCATAATTGCACCGCCTTGCAGAGCGGTGTAAATGTACCTGCTGATTGCGTCCCAAGCTTCCGAGCAGAACGGTACTCCTTCTGTGCCGCAATGCATAGTGCCGGGAGAAAGCAGCGTTCCCTCATCGGGTTCTCCGCTTTTTATTAAAGTTCCCGTTCCCATATGCCAAAAGTCGTCTCGCTCGTCATTGCGATAAAACATAAATTCATCGCCGACATTAAAGCAAGGACATTTGCCACTATCGGGTACTGCACAATATTGTGCCTGCAATTCAGGATATATTTTTTTATCTAAAACCGTAACCTTTACTCCGTATTCCATATCATATCCTCCTTATTTCTGAAAATGGGCAATCCCGATTGGAATTGCCCACTCTTTGTACTAATTATGCGATTTTTTCTTGCTTGCACCGATTTCTGCATCAATTGATGTAAGTTTGATGTAAATCGCTGATTTGTGAGGTTGTCCTAAATCCCGAAACCCGCATAAATACTGAGTTTTTGCTGATTTTATTTATCTAAGGGTTTCATTGTCGGGAACAGCAATACATCCCGGATGGAAGCCGAATCGGTCAGCAACATTACCAGGCGGTCCACACCAAAGCCCAAACCGCCGGTGGGGGCCATGCCGTACTCCAGCGCAGTCACAAAGTCATAGTCCACCTCAGCGCGGGTATTCGGCTCCTCGCGGCGCTTTGCCTCTACCTGCCGTTCAAAGCGCGCCTTCTGATCAATGGGGTCGTTCAGCTCGCTGAAGGCGTTGCCATACTCGGTAGCGCAGATGAAGTACTCAAACCGCTCGGTAAAGGCAGGGTCCTCCGGCTTGCGTTTGGCCAGCGGGCTGTTTTCCACTGGATAATCATAAATAAAGGTCGGCTGGATGAGGTTCTCCTCCACATAGGCATCAAAGAACTCGGCCAGCACGGTACCCTTGGTCGCATCAGCAGGGACCTCCACATTCTTCGCCTTGGCGGCGGCGCGGGCGTCCTCATCGCTCTTCCAGTCGTAGTAGTCCACCCCGGCGTACTTCTTCACCGATTCCGCCATGGTCAGGCGCTCCCAGTGGCCCAGGTCCAGCTCCACACCCTGGTAGGTGATCCTGGTACTGCCGCAGACATTCTGCGCCAGGCGGGTATACAGCTCCTCCACCAGGTCCATCATGCCCTTGTAATCGGTGTAGGCCTGGTACAGCTCCACGGTGGTGAATTCGGGGTTGTGCTTGGTATCCATACCCTCATTGCGGAAGATGCGTCCCACCTCGTACACACGATCCAGGCCGCCCACGATGAGCCGCTTGAGATACAGCTCGGTCTCAATGCGCAGGTACATATCCATATCCAGCGTATTGTGGTGGGTCACAAAGGGCCGGGCGGAAGCGCCGATCTCCAGCGGCACCAGGATGGGGGTATCTACCTCCAGGAAGCCCTTCTCATCCAGGTAGCGGCGGATCTCGGTCAGGATGCGGCTGCGCTTATAGAAGGTATCCCGCACCTCCGGGTTCACAATAAGGTCCACATAGCGCTGACGGTACCGGGTATCGGTATCCCGCAGCCCATGGAATTTCTCCGGCAGCGGCAGCAGGGACTTGGAAAGCAGCTTGATATGGGTGGTATGAACCGAGATCTCGCCCTTCTGGGTGCGGAAAACGGTGCCCTCCACCCCCAGGATATCACCGATATCCCACTTCTTAAAGTCGGCATAGTCTTCCTCACCCACATCATCCCGGCGCACATATACCTGCAGCCGTCCGGTGGAATCCAGCAGATCCATAAAGCTGGCCTTACCCATCACGCGGCGGCTCATCATGCGGCCGGCAATGCGTACCGTTTTGCCCTCCAGCGCCTCAAAGTTATCCCGGATCTCCTGGTTCTTGGTATCCCAGTCATATTTCGTGATCTCATAGGGGTTCTTGCCGGCTTCGCACAGTGCCGCCAGCTTGTCCCTGCGCACCTTTACCTGTTCGTGCAGGCGCTCCTCTTCTTCCTCGGCCTCCGCCGCCGGGTTCATTACCTTTTCTTCGCTCATATTTTGTCCTCCTTCACCGGCGCAGGCATACCCGCCCCGTCACATTCATCCATTCCTGCAGGGGGCAATCTCCGGACGCCCCTCCGCTTTTATCGAGCCGCCCCGCTTCGCCGGGGACGGCCCTCCCTCGCTGCGGAGCGCCCGGTGTTCCCGCCACTGCCGCTGCTGTGGGTATCACTTTATTCTACCATCAAATGCCCCGCAGGGCAAATAAAAAAGCAGAAAAGTTTGCCGCTTTTCTGCCTTTTTTCCGGTAAATTACTTGCTGATGTCCAGAATGACCATCTCGAAGGCGCCACCGGGGGCTTCCACCACCACGGTCTCACCCTTTTTATGGCCAATAAGCGCATGGCCTACGGGGGACTGGTCGGAAATTGTGTTCATCTCGTGGCCCACTTCCATGGCGCCAACGATGAGGTACTCGCCCTCTTCCTCCATATCCTTATCCAGCACCTTCACCTTGGAGCCAACCCCCACCACATCCAGCGAAAGGCTGTCGGTATCCACGATGGTCACATGCTTCAGCTGCTCTTCCAGCACGGCAATGCGGGCTTCTATTTCCGCCTGCTCGTTTTTGGCAGCATCGTATTCACTGTTTTCGGAAAGGTCGCCGTAGCCGCGGGCGATCTTTATTTTCTCTGCGATCTCGCTGCGTTTGGTCGTTTTCAGCTCTTCCAGCTCTTTGGCCAGCTCATCATAGCCGGTCTGGGTCATTTGAATGGTGTTTACCATGAAATACAGCTCCTTTACGGGAGGCAAACGGTGCCCCGCTGCCCGACGATAGTCTAATTATTATAGTTTTTTCTGCCCAAAATGTCAAGTACGCATCAGCTTCCCCAGTTCGGTAAATTCCGCCAGCCGTCCATCAATGCGGCATCCCCCAAGGGTCAGCGGCAGCTTCACCCGGCGGGTACCGCACTCCGTTACCATCCCCCAAAAGGCGGTTGGTTCCGCCCCCGGTGGCACCTCCGCCAGCTGTTCCGGCGTCAGTGCCAGCGTCAGCCGGTTCACTGTGGGGTTCCCCTGTATCCCACTGCGGTCTGCAGTGATTATCGGCCGCCGCACCCGTATCACTCCTGTTGGATAGGGCGCCGCGCAAATGGAACAGTCCTCCAGCTCGGCTGGGGTCTCCGCCCATAGCAGCGGCAGGCCGTATTCCACCCGCAGCATGGTTTCCGCGGCAGCATAGCGGCTTCGCCGCAAGGTATATACCTTTACTCCCCGGCAGCAGTCCAGCCACTCCCCGCAGGCCCATGGCGCTATTCCCTGCGGGTCCAGCAGCCCCAGCAATCCGCTGCCCTTTCCCGCGGTTTGTTCCATGGCCTGCCGGGCGGCTGCCACCGTCAGCCTTGCCGTAAAGTCTTGCGGCCGGTAATCCCGCAGTGGGCAGCCCTCCGGTGCCAATACCTCCGGGGGGAGCAGCACCGGAGAACGCGGGCGGGGACACAGCAGGGCTAGCCGGTTCCAAGGCAGCCGTTCTACCGGGCCGTGCCACACTATATATCGGTAGCGGTTCCCACCGCAGCTGCGGTCCTCCCACTCCAGGGCATCACCCCGCAGCAACCGTCCCAATCGCTGCCGCAGCGGTTCTTTTTTGTCCTCTATTGCCACCACCATGAACATCCCTTGCGCCCCCTTTGCCTGTCCTGTTCCATCTTATGCGCCACTAGGCCCATTTAGTACAAGCCACCGGGCTGGGGCCCGCAGGGCAAGCCGTCCTTCGGACGGCTTTGGGGGGGCGGCCGCAGGCCGCGGCCCTGCGGGCCCCGTCGCACCCCACCCCTGCCTTTCCACCTGCTAAAGCTCTCCCCCGCCTCAGATTAAATTCCGTACATCCCCTCAATCCATTTTCGCCGTACAGCGAACAAATGTTTCACGTGAAACATTTTTGCCGCACTAAAAATAACCGGCCCCATTCTGGAGCCGGTCGAAAGATTTTATTTTATTACCGGATGGCCGCTGCCAGCACTTCCAGTGCCTTCTTATAGGGGGCATCCAGTTCAGCGTTGCCCAGGATATCACCCCGGTTACTCTCGCTGGCCGCCAGCTCCACCTCATAGTCAGGACCTACACCGGTATCACCAAAGCTCTTTTGCTTGGGCCCGGCATACTGCGCCGTGGTGACCTGGATGGCCGAACCACCCGAAAGCTTGAAGATCTCGGTGATATCGCCGTTGCCGGCGGTGCGGGCGCCTACCACCTTGGCCCGGCCAAAGTCCTGCAGCGCCATCACAAAGAGCTCCGTGGTGCCACCGGTGGTCTCATCGGCCAGCACCACCAGCGGAATATCCCAGCTGTTCGCATCGGATTCCGCCACGGCGGTCAGGTTGCCGTCCTTATCGCGGGAATAGGCCACAGTACCGCTGGGCAGCAGCGGATCCAGCAGCCGGACCGCATAGGAAAGCTCATTGCTGGTAACGCCGCGTACATCCAGCAGAATGCCCTTTACTTCCTGGGCCTTCAAGGCATTCAGCTGGGCGATGAACTGGTCGGCAGTGGTACCGCTCCACTCGGTAAAGCTGATATAGGCGGTATCTTCACTTACCATGGTCGTTTTTACTGTGGGCACCTCAATGGCGCGCAGGGTCAGCTCGTAGTTGTTCTCCTGGCTATCCTGTTGGATGGTCAGAGTCACCTTGGTGCCGGCTTCGCCGCGCAGGCGGCCCGCCATGCTTTCATTGTTATTTTCGGTCACGCGGGTGCCGTTTACATTGGTAATAAGCGCCCCCACCTTGATGCCCGCCATCTGCGCCGGAGAATCGGGATAAACCTCCCGAACCAGCAGATAGCCGGAGGAATCCATCTCGGTCACCAGACCCACGCCTACATATTTGCCGCTGCCGGATTGGGTATAGGCCTCATATTCCGCAGCGGTGAAGTAGCGGGCATTGCTGTCCTCCAGGCCATCGATATACCCGCGGGCAATGGCCTCCTGCAGCGCTTCCTCATTGATGGAGCCGTAGTAATTTTCCCGCACATACAGGTCTACCTCATGCAGAGAGCTGTACATTTTTTCCCGTTCGGTGATGCCTGTCATCTTCACATTGAACAGGTTCATCGAGTAGATCATGGTAAGGGAAAAGGCCACAGCCGCTACGATGGCCATATAGGCGATGGCCGCGCCAAGCGAAATTTTCTTGTTCATGCTGTTTTATGCTCCTGTTGTAACGCCGCTTACCTGCACAGTGCCGTTACAGATAATTGAGCGGATTGGTATGCGCGCCGTTGCGGCGGATCTCAAAGTGGAGATGATAGCCGGTGGACCAGCCAGTGGTGCCCACATAAGCAATGGTCTGGCCCTTGGTCACGGTATCTCCCACGCTTACCGGAATGGAGGTGCAGTGGGCATACAGGGTGGAGAAGCCGCCGCCATGATCCACAATGAGATAATTGCCGTAGCCCCAGGCGCGGCCGTAGCCGGCGCCGGTGCGCACATAAATGACCGTACCGGAAGCAGAAGCCCGGATGGGGGTATTGGCCGGGGCGGGGAAATCCACACCGGTATGGTAGTCGGTGTTATTAAACCGCCAGCCGTAGTAGCTGCTGATGTAAGTATAGCCCTTTACCGGGTAGATAAATCCGGTGGTGCTGTAATCCACCTGGCTGCCGTTGCCGGCATTGGCAGCATAGATGGCATCAATATCAGCCTGGATCTGCTTCATCTCCTTCTGGATGGCAGCCTGATCGGCGAGATATTCCTGCTCCATCTTCTTGATATCCTGCAGGGTGCTTTCCACCTCGGTCTTTTGGCTGGTGAGGCTGGCCTTCTTGCCCTCCGCCGTCACCTTGGTATCCGCCAGGTCCTCTTTTTCCTCCTGCATCTGCGCCTGCAGCGTCCGCAGCTCGGTGATGTTATCCGCGAGGGCTTGCAGCAGGGCGCTGTCGTGCTCCGAAATGCGGCTGAGATACTTGCCGTAGCTGAGGTAACTGCCCAGGCTATCCACGCCAAAGACCATGCCCAACATACTGGTGCCGACGCTGGTCTTGTAGATGGAGCGAATGCGCTTCATAAAGAGATCCTGCTGTTCCAGCACTTCCGCACTCAGTTCATTGATGCGCTCCTCTTTATCGGCGATATCATTCTGCAGATAATTGATCTTGTTATCCAAAAGAGTGATCTGCTTTTGGGTATTGGTAATCTGATTGTTCAGGTTATTGCGGATCGCTTCCTGCTTTTCCTTTTCGGTCTTGGTCTGGTTCAGTTTATCCTTTAGGGCCTGCTGCTGTTTTTCCAGTTCACTGTACTGGCCGTTCAGGTGATCCAGGGTACTATCCGCGTAGGCGGTAATGGGCGCGGAGACCGTCAGCACCGCGGCGCACATCACCGCTGCCAGGATCTGCTTGCTGCATCTCTTCATGGTATTTGCCTTGTCCTTTCCGTTTGTACATTTGCTGTGGGTTTTCTTCTGTCAAACTTCAGGCTGTTGTCTTATCAGAACAGGAAGTCTCCCTTTACATAGTGTGTGTAAAGAGGGCGTTTTCCTGCATCATACTTTGAGATATTTGCCGACGAAGATAAAGCTGCCCACCATACCGAACAGCACCCCCGCCGCCACAAAGCCCAGCAGCATCTGTGGGGCGATGGAAACAAAGGGAATGAGGCTCTGATAGGCCAGCTGCAGCCAGCCGCTGGCCGATTGCCCTACCCACTGGTACAGGAAGTGAGTGCCCACCCACAGCAGCCCAAAGGCAATGAGGGCGGAAATGAGTCCAATGACCATGCCCTCCACCAAAAAGGGGAAGCGGATGAAGGCATTGGTGGCGCCGACATATTTCATAATATTGATCTCCCGGCGACGGTTGAAGATCGTCACCCGGACGGTATTGGCAATGATAATGATGGAAACGACCATCAAAATAGCGACGATGGTAAGCCCCGCCACATGGATGGCGGTCTTGATACCCACCAGGGTCGTGGCCACCTCATTGCTGGATTCCACGCTTTCCACCCCGGAAAGGCTCTCCAGCGTCTTGACGGTCTCCGGCAGATTTTCCAGGCTGTTCACTTTCAAGCGGAAGGAAGCCGGCAGCGGGTTTTCATCCGCGTACTGCTCAAAGCCTTCCAAAAAGCTCTGGCTGCCCAGGGTGTCGCTCAGCTCCTTCAGGGCGTCCTCCTTGCTGATGTACTGCTTGGAGGCGATATTGGGCAGATCGTCGATCTCTGCCTTCAGCCTCTCGGTGCCGGCGCTGCCGAGGTCATCATCGATCCAGACCACAACCTCATTGAAGCTTTCTACATAGCCCATCAAGGAATTGATATTGAGGGAGAGCAGCAGCGCCCCGCCGATAAGCACCATACAGGCGATAAGCACGCCGATGGAAGCCACCGACATCTGCCGGTTGGCGCGGATATTGTGCAGGCCCTCCTTGACCAGATAGCCAAAGGAATTCTTAAACATGGGAAGCACCTCCCTGATCCCGGATAATGCGTCCCTTTTCCAGTGTCACGGTACGGTGATGGAAACGATTTACCAGCTCATGCTCATGCGTCACCATAAGGATGGTGGTACCGGTCTTATTGATCTCATCCAAAAGCTCCACGATCTCGTAGGAAAGCTCCGGATCGATATTGCCGGTCGGCTCATCGGCAATGAGCAGGTCGGGGTTATTCACCAGCGCGCGGGCCAGGGCCACACGCTGCTGCTCGCCGCCGGAGAGTTCCGGCGGATAGTGCTTGTACTTATCATCCAGCCCCAGCAGATTCAGAATATAGGGCACCCGCCGGCGGATAAACCGCCGCGGCACACCGGTCACCTGCAGGGCAAATGCCACATTATCAAAGACCGTCATGGTGGGGATAAGCCGGAAATCCTGGAACACTACACCGATGGTGCGACGAAAGTAAGGGATCTCCCGCTGCTTCATATGGATAAGGTCCCGGCCGTTTACCGTCACCTCGCCCTCGGTGGGCACTTCCTCCCGCAGCAGCGTTTTGATGAGGGTGCTTTTGCCGGCACCGGAATGCCCCACCACAAAGACGAATTCGCCTTTTTCGATATGTAGATCCACCCCATCCAACGCGCATACGCCGTTGGGGTAGGTCTTGGTTACTCCTTGCAGATCAATCAAGGGATACACCGCCTTGCTCTATAGGATATTGGGTCAGCCCTTAAATGACATCAAAGCTGTCTTTTTAGTACTTCACAGGGTTCGCGGTCAGGTACTTCTTCACCATCAGCGCCACCTTAAAGATGATGGCATGGTCAAACTCCCGCAGATCGAGACCCGTCAGCTTCTTGATCTTCTCCAGGCGATACACCAGGGTATTGCGGTGAACAAACAGCTTACGGCTGGTCTCGGAAACATTCAGGTTGTTCTCGAAGAACTTCTGAATGGTGAAAAGGGTCTCGTGATCCAGGCTTTCGATGGAGCCTTTCTTAAAGACCTCGCGCAGGTACTGCTCGCACAGGGTGGTGGGCAGCTGATAAATGATGCGCGCGATACCCAGGTTATCATAGCTGACGATAAGCCGCTCGGTATCGAATACCTTGCCCACCTCCAGCGCGGCCTGCGCCTCACGGAAGGACCGGGCCAGATCCTTGATGCCGGCAATGACACTGCCGATGCCGACCTGCGCCTTGGTGTAGAATTCACCGCCCAGGGTATCCACGATGGAACGGGCCAGCTTTTCCAGGTCCTTGCTTTCGATGCCGGGCTTGACTTCCTTCACCAGTACGATATCGGTCTCATTGACATTAAAGACAAAGTCCTTCTGCTTATCGGGGAAGAGGTTCTGCACCACATCAAAGGCGGAAACGCTGCTGTTGGCCTGCACCCGCACCAGCAGCACCGCGCGGCTGGCATCGGAGGAGAAGTGCAGCTCCCGCGCCTTGGCAAAGATATCGCCGGGCAGGATGTTATCCAGAATGATATTCTTGATAAAATTGCCGCGGTCGTATTTTTCATCGTAGTACTGCTTGATGCTGGAAAGAGAGATGCTGAGCACGCCGCACATTTTGGCCGCCAGGTCATCGCTGCCGGAAACAAACACGGCATACTCCGACTTCATCTTGGAGCCAAAGGGCTTGTAGGTAATGCCGTCCCGGATGAACAGCTCGTTATTTTCGCCCAGATCCGCCGCCAAAAAATCGTTCGGCTCGCCGATCTTGGTCAGGTCGCTGCAGGCAATGATGGTGGCGCTCTCATCAATGACACCGATCATGCGGTCCACAGTATCCCGCATCTGATAAACCAGGCCCTGGAACAAACGGTTCGACATAAAACTACCCCTCTACTTTCGCAAAAAATTGCTGTCACACACAGTCTGTGATGAATGAACACTTTTATTTTACCTAATATTTTGTGCAAATGCAACAGTTTTCTGCTTTTTCCTTGGAAAAACCCTCAATTCCTTTGGGCAATATCATCAGATTATGGGGCTGTTTCTTGTCAAATCCAACACCTCCAACCCAAAATGTTGGGCCTTGCTGGCGGCCTCGGCACAAAATGGGGGGATGCGCTTCCATCATTTTGCACAAAGAAAACCAGGTCACAGGGGGCTGGTGTAGTTCCAATTTACCATAAAAATATGAATATTCCGTGACCCCCCGGTGATGATTGCTTGAGGATTTTCCGGAGCTTGGTGCAATCTGCCAAGAAAAACGGCAGTCCCTGCCGCTGCCGGTAAGGACTGTCTATTCTGCCATTTTACATTTATTCCGGCAGGTGCTGCTGCCGCAACAGAGAGATCTCCTCTTCGCTCAAGGGGCGGCACTCACCGGGGGCCAGGGTATCATCCAGCCGCAGCGCCCCCATGGAAAGCCGGTGCAGGCCCGTAACTGCCGCCCCGCAGCAGCCGAACATCCGCTTGATCTGATGGTAGCGGCCCTCCCGCAGCGTCACCACTCCGGTATCTTCCGATTCAATGGTCAGCTCCGCCGGCCGGCAGCGGCCATCCTTCAGCTCTATTCCTTCGGCAAAGCGGTGTACCATTTCCTCCGTCATGGGGATATCGATGGTGACGCGATACCGCTTGGGCACATGCTTTTTAGGAGCCAGTATCTCGTGGGCCAAGGCACCGTCATCGGTCAGGATCATGAGCCCTGTGGTGTCCTTATCCAGCCGTCCCGCCGGGAACAGCTCCTTGCGGCGGTATTCCGGCGGCACCAGCTCCAGCACTGTTTTATCCCGGGCATCCCGTGCCGCGGAAACAACCCCCTGCGGCTTGTGAAGCATCAGCGTCAGGGTACGCTGCACCCGCAACAGCTCCCCCGCCACCACGATCTGCTCCTCCCCGGTCACCTTGCGCTCCGGATGTTTTTCCACCGTACCGTCTATTGTCACCCGGCCCTTGGTGATCAGTTCCTTGACCTCCCGTCGGGAGAGCATTCCCTGCGAAGCCAGCAGCTTGTCCAGTCGTTCCATGCGGCCGCCCCCTTTCTCCTCCTATTGTAGCAGGGAACCGGGGCGGGATGCAACCGCCCCGCCCCATTTTCTCAGCCCGGGATGACCTCCATGCAGAATCCTCCCTGCTCCATCTCGCTGATATCCGCCCCAACGATCCTATCCTTATAGACAAGGATGTGCGCAGCTACCTCATCCTTTTCGGGATAATTGGTGATGTGATAGGTATATTCCGTTACGGTTTTGCCCCGCAGTTTATCCAGATTGAAGCCCTGCGCCTGCTGCAGGGAGGCATACCCGGTATAGACCTCATCCCACTCCGCCGGGATCACGATCTCCTCTTCACTAATGGGCGGCACTTCCGCTTCCCAGCCGTATTTTCGCAGGAACTCAATGCGCTGGTTTTCCTCTCCGCCGGGGATGCCTTTATTAAAAAGGCTCCAGGCCGGCAGCGCTACCGGCTGCTGACTGGTAAGCACCACCGTGCCTACCACCGCCGCTACCAGCAGCACCGCAAATGCCAAAACGCTGCCCCGCCGCAGCCGTACCGAATGATAACCCATATGCCCCACTCCTTTCTGCTTCCGTTTCATCTTTATGCGGCAAGCTGACGGAATAGAGATAGCAGCAAAAGAAAATCTCCGCGAAGGGCAGGTTCCGGCCGAAGGCCCGGCGGCGCAAAGCGCCACCGAAGTGGACCGATGGTCCGCCAGCCCGCGGAAACGGCGGGCGGCCTGCGGCCGGCTCTCACCCTGCATAATATACAAAAACAGCAGCGGACGGCATCCAATAGGGATACCGTCCGCCGCAAAGGTGCATTGGTTAGCAGGTTATAGCATTATTCCTCTTCCATCATGCTCTTGGCATCGGCAATGACCTCTGCCTCTTTCTCCTTGGGCAGCTGCTCATAGCGGGCAAAGGTGAGGGTGAAGGAACCGCGGCCCTGGGTAATGGAACGCAGGGAGGTGGCAAAATCGAACATCTCGCTCATGGGGACTTCCGCCTCGATCTCCTGCAGACCATCCTCAGCGGGGTTCATACCCATCATGCGGCCGCGGCGCTTGGAAAGCTCGGAATTGATATCGCCCATGTTGGCCGCGGGGACCTGTACCTTCAGGGTGCCGATCGGCTCCAAGATGACAGGGTTGGCTTGGGGCAGACCTGCCTTGTAGGCCAGGGAAGCAGCGGTCTTAAAGGCCATTTCGTTGGAATCTACGGGGTGGTAGGAACCATCCACCAGGATAGCCTTCAAGCCTACTACCGGGTAACCGGCGATCATGCCGCGGGAAACGCAGTCCTGCAGACCCTTTTCTACCGCGGGGAAGAAGTTCTTGGGCACCGCGCCGCCGACTACTCTCTCCTCAAATACGAGAGAATCGCTATCGCAGGGCTCAAACTCGATCCAAACATCACCGTACTGGCCGTGGCCGCCGGACTGTTTCTTGTGCTTGCCCTGTACGCGGACCTTCTTACGGATGGTCTCACGGTAAGCCACACGGGGCTTCACCAAGGCTACATCGATGCCGAACTTGGACTTGAGCTTGGAAACCACAACATCCAGGTGCTGCTCGCCCAGGCCGGAAACGACCTGCTGCTTAGTCTCCACATTATTCTCAAAGCTGATGCAGGGATCTTCCTCGATCAGACGCTGCATCGCGCCGGCAATCTTGGCCTCATCGCCCTTGCCCTTCAGCACAATGGCCATGGAGAGACAGGGGGCCGGGAACTCGGTAGGCTTATAAGAGATGACACGCTTGGCATCACACAGGGTATCGCCGGTCACGGCATTGGAAAGCTTGGTAATGGCGCCGATATCGCCTGCGGTGATGCAATCCACTTCGTCCTGCTTTTTACCGCGGCAGCACAGCAGCTTGCCCAAACGCTCCGGCTCGCCGGTGCGGGCGTTTACCGGGGTCATACCGGCGGTCAGCTTGCCGGTGATGACCTTTACGAAAGACAGCTTACCCACGAAGGGGTCGGCAACGGTCTTGAATACAAAGGCGGATTCGGGAGCATCGGGGTCGCACTTGATGGTCTCGCCCTCGACGGTCTCCTCGCAGCAGCCATCGGCGGCGCTGGGCAGGAAGTGTACGATGGCATCCATAAGGACCTGGCTGCCGGAGCCGGTGGCGGCGCTGCCGCAGAAAACGGGCGCAATGGTACCGCTCTTAACACCGGCGGCAATACCCTTCTGGATCTCCTCCTTGGTAAAGGGCTCTTCCATGAAGAACTTCTCCATCAGGGCGTCATCGGTCTCGGCCACAGCTTCGTTCAGGGCCATCTTCATCTCCTCGATACGGTCTGCGGCCGCGGCGGGGATGGCGATCTCATTGAGCTTATTGGCCTTGGGGTCGAACTTATAGGCCTTCTCATCCACCAGGTCAATGTAGCAGTCTACCACATCGCCATCCATGTGGGGGATGATAACAGGGCAGACGGAATTGCCGAACACTTCCTTGATGCCCTCGAAGGTCTTATAGAAATCGGCATGCTCCACATCCAGCTTATTGATGAAGAACGCCTTGGATTTATTCATGCGGGTAGCCAGGCGGTAAGCCTTCTCGGTGCCGACGCCCACGCCGTCCTTGGCGGAAACGACCAGCAGCACGGTCTCGGCGGCACAGATGCCCTCCGAAACGCCGGCGGCAAAATCGAACATACCGGGGGTATCCAGCAGGTTGATCTTTACACCGTTCCAATCAAAAGGCGCAATGGCGGAGCTGACCGATACCTGACGCTTGATCTCCTCGGGATCAAAATCGCACACGGTATTGCCGTCCGCAATTTTACCAAGGCGGTCGGTGGCGCCGGATTTGAACAGCAGCATCTCTGCCAGGCTGGTCTTGCCGGCGCTGCTGTGGCCTGCTAAGGCGACATTGCGGATCTTATCCGCGGTGTACTGTTTCATAGTTAGGATTTCCCCTTTCAATCTTTGAGTCGCAACGCCATAGGGGCGCATTACAGAACAATTATACCTTTTTGTCAAGTTTTACGCAATAAAAAACTCCGTTAATCTGCACGGCGCTTTGCCGAAATACGCTGCGTTATTTTGTGCTATTTGCTGATTTTCAGCCTTCCCGGCTCCATCCTGCACCCTTTAGGGCCCCTGCAAGGCACAAATTCGGCCCGCAGGGCAAGCCTGCGCCCTTCCGCTTTCCCAAAATACCAAAAGGGACCCGCTGCCATACACAGCGGGCCCCAGCAGATCCTATTACTTTTTGCGCACCAGTCCCAGCAGCACCGTTGGGATAAACCACAGGAGCTGATAAGCCCCCAGGCTCCACCAAGTCACCCGGCTCAGTGCCCCGGAATAGGCCAGCAGCGTGATGATGGCAAAGCCGATGAGCACACTCAGCACCAGCAGCACGCTGATCGCCTTAGCGATGCCATACTCCCGCTGGGCGGAAAGCAGGCTGTGCAGACTGCCCGCCATGCCGCCGCTCACCATTTCGGCCGCGGTCTCACCGGTGCCGTCCAGCGCGGCTTCGGCCTCCCGCTGCAGCGCCGCCGGCACCATGTGGATGTTCTCCTCCTGCAGGCCATAGACCTGCGCCACCCGCGCCGGGGTGATATTGGGGTCGGTGGTATGCACCATCAGGGCGATCCCCACCTTCTCCAGCTCCCGCAGCTGGGTCCTCAGCTGCTTATCGGCATGGTAGCTGATAACAAACCCCGCCGAAAGACTGCCGAAGTTGGAAAGATACAGGAGCTCCTTGCCCTCTGCCGTAAAGCCGGCCTCCACCTCAATGGGCGGCACGGCCACACCGTGGGCCAGCAGCAGGCCGCGGTTGCCAATCAGCACCCGGCCGCCATCCACCCAGGCGGAAATGCCCTTCCCTTCCTCACAGGCAACGCTTTCCACCGTTTTCAGGTTCTTCTCATTGGTGATCATCCCGCGGAAAATTCCGGTCAGCGAATTATCCACGCTGCACAGCACGCTGGCCGCATTCAGGATAGCCTCATCAATGGGCTTCTTCTCAAAGGTTCTTATCCCATGCAGGGTAATACTCCCGCTGGGGAACAGGTCGCTGCCCCGCAGCAGAACGCCGTCGGTATCATGCAGCTCCTCCACGGCATCTTCATTCAGCAGGTTGGCACGCCAGCGGTTCAGCCCCTCATTGGCACTGCGCAGCGGCATATGGCTGCCCAGCGTGGCCGCCAGGGGCGAGGTAATGCACAGTGCCGAGGTGAAGATGGAAACCGCCTCGAATACCGTTCCCTTGGCCAGGAAGTATTCCAGCAGCGCCATTACCACTGCCGCCAGTATGGTAATGGGGGCCAGCACCCCACTGATGCCCTCGGTCATGCCGGTTTCCTCCAGCACGGCCTCGGCATCCTCCGGCAGACCGGCATCATCCAGCGTCACCGTCTTTTCCGGCTGCTCCGGCAGCTCCGCCGCCCATTCAGTCAGGCGGCTCTGCGGCAGGGTGCGGCAGGCCACAGGCCGCAGGGTGGCCATGGCCCGGCAGCTTTCCCGCTGGCGGGCATTCTTCACCAGCTTGCCCCAGGTATTAAAGAACAGGATAAGTACCGCCAGCGGCAGGAAGATATTGTTCCCATACTGCTCCAGCAGGGCAGGCTGCGCCGCCATAAAGCTGCCCTGCAGCAGGCAGGCGAAGACCGTTAAGGTCACATAGGCATCGTTGCTCTGCCGGCCGGGGAACAGCGCCAAAAAGCCATTGCCCAGCGTGCCGCCGCAGCACAGGGCCGAAACGGCGGTGAGCGCCACCATCCCCCACAATCTCATGGAAGAAGAGGTCGCGAGGAAATCCGGCAGCAGCAGGTGATACACCGGTGCCAACGCCAAATAGATAACCCCCAGCAGCATCACCAGGTTGAGGATCAAGGTGACTGCCAGGCTTCGCTGCCGTTTTTTCAGCGTCTGCATCAGGGCTTCAGCACTCTTACGGGCAGCAGAAGCCTCCCAAAGCGGCTTTTTCGCCCTGGCCACGGGAATCTCCCGGCCCATCGGCATTTCCTCCCCCAATTCTGGGGCAGGCTGTGCCTCCTGTTTTTTGGGCGGGGTCCATTCCTCCGGCTGCATCACCGGTTCTGGCCGCTTCGGCTCCTCCCACTTAAATTCCGGTTCGGCCGCTGGGGCCGGTGCCGCCGGGGCTTCCGTCTTTTGCAGCAGCTCCCCAGGGAAAGGCTCTGCCTTTTTTACCGGCTGGGGTGCAGTCTTGGCGGGTGCCGGTCTTTCCGACGCTGCCCCCGCCGCCCTGGACAACCCGGTCTGAGCAGCATCCAACTGCCGCAGCAGGTCCTCCGTAGTGGTGGTGGCCCGCTTTTCCGGCTGAGCCGCCCGTTCCTCCCGGGCGCGTTTTTCCTTTACTTCCCGCAGGATATCGTCTACATTATAGCGGTTTTCTGCCATCTTTTTCCCTCCGCTTTTTTGTTTTCTCTCCCCGGGCAATACCCCTGGAGAGATCATGCTAAATAAATCGTCAGGCCGCCTTTTCTTACCTGGCCTTCAGCCCCAGCCGCTGCCGGGTGATCTCGTACAGAATAATGCCGCCCGCCACCGAAGCATTCAACGAATTGATCTGACCCTGCATCGGCAGTGCCGCCACAAAGTCGCACTCCTCTTTCACCAGTCGGCTGACTCCATTGCCCTCCGAGCCGATAACCAAACCTACCGCACCCTTAAAGTCCAGCTGGCACCAATTCACCCCATCCATATCGGCGCAGGTGAACCACACATTTTTCTCGGCCTTCAGGCTTTGCATAGTGGCCACGATATTGGCGACCCGGACGACCGGCAGGCACACTGCTGCCCCAGCGGAGGACTTGACTGCCGCCGCAGTAAGACCGGCGCTGTGGCGCTTGGGGATGATGACCCCATGGGCCCCGCAGGCTTCCGCCGTACGGATAATGGCGCCTAAATTGTGGGGATCCTCGATGTTATCACAGATGACCACAAACAGCGGCTCTTCCCCTGCCCGCTCATAGATGTCTTTCATCTCGGCATAGGCGGCCGCCGCGCAGATGGCGGCAACCCCCTGGTGGGTCTCTATTCCGGAAAGCTGGGTGAGCTTTTCCCGCGTCGCTTCCTTCACCGGGATACCCTGCTCCCGCGCCTTATTGAGAATCGCGGCTACCGGCCCCTTGGGGCTGCCGCTTTGTATGTAGATACACTCCAGCTCCCTGCCGCTGCGCAGGGCCTCCAGCACCGGGATGGTTTGCTCTTCTCCCAGCACGCGGCCCGAAGCGGTGCGCCGGTTGACGGCCGACCAGACCGAAAGCAGCGGGTCCATGGGCGTCACGGCGGAATCGTTGTGATTGGTAAAGGGAATCGCGCCTTCGGCGCGCCCACCCGCAGCCTACGGCTGCGGGCCACCGGTCCTATAAGGGCCGGCAGGCGGGGGCCGGTTCCCTCGCTGCGCACTGTGCATGCCTATGAATGGTACTATTATAACACAGCCCTTCGCAAAAATCGACCCTATTTTATCAGAAGTCCGCCCAGCAGGGCCCCCAGCCCCACGGCGCTGCCCCATTGGGCCAGCCGGACGCCCCACAGCCGCCAGCCACCGGGCTGCCGGGGCCGCCACCGCAGCGAACCTACATACCGCCGGGCATTCTCCCGTAGGGCCTCCTCACCGTTCTGCTGCTTTTCCGGCTTTACGAATAAAATCGCCCGCTCAAAAAACTCATTATCCACTTCCACTACCTCTACCACCTGCTTATTGACTCCCTTCAGCATCACGCAGCCCTCCTTTTGCGGCATCAATTCCCTGTTATTTTGCTTCCTGCTGTGGAATTTATGCAGTCCCACCTGGCGGAAGCGACAGAGAGATATACAGACCGTATTTTTTACTTTTGCACAGTTTCCACACACTTTTCCCCCGGCAGTGTGGAAAACTCGGTGGAAAATGTGAAAAAGTGTCCCCATTTCGTCCCTTTTTCTCTCCTGTCACCGGTGGAAACATCCGTTTTATCCACAATTTACAGTAAATGGACACTACAAAAAGTTTACCGGCCTTGCTCCCCGCTCCGGATTTTTTCACAAATGAAAACTAAACGCCGGTCGGAAAAATATCGTTATTTATTTCACAAAAATTTGCGGAATCTGCCGGTATCTTATTGCATTTGGCGGGCAATATTGCTACAATAGGGCTGAACGCACCATCCCTTTATACTTCTATTTTTTGAAGGAGGATCAATATTATGCCACTGGTCACTACCAAGGAAATGTTCCGTAAAGCCTATGAGGGCGGCTACGCCATCGGCGCTTTCAATGTCAACAACATGGAGATCGTACAGGGCATTACCGAAGCGGCCCAGCTAGAGCAGGCCCCTGTCATTCTGCAGGTTTCGGCCGGCGCCCGCAAATATGCCAAGCACATCTATCTCACCAAACTGGTGGAGGCCGCTGTGGCCGATACCGATGTCCCGATCGCCCTGCATCTGGACCACGGCGATGGCTTTGAGATCTGCAAGGACTGCATCGACGGCGGCTTCACCTCCGTGATGATCGACGGCTCCAAGCTGAGCTTTGAGGAAAACATCGCTGTGACCCGCAAGGTCGTGGAATATGCCCATGACCACGGTGTTATGGTGGAGGGCGAGCTGGGCAAGCTTGCCGGCATTGAGGACGCTGTCAATGTCAGCGAAGCCGATGCCCAGTTCACCAATCCCGCCGAGGTGGAGGAATTTGTTTCCCGCACCGGGGTGGATTCCCTGGCCATCGCCATCGGCACCAGCCACGGCGCCTATAAGTTCAAGCCCGGCCAGAAGCCCCAGCTGCGCTTTGATATCCTGCAGCAGGTCAGCGACCGCCTGCCCGGCTTCCCCATCGTGCTGCACGGTGCTTCCTCCGTCATCCAGGCGGATGTCGAGACCGTCAACCGCTTCGGCGGCAAGATGCCCGATGCCATCGGCATCCCCGAGGAAATGCTGCGCCACGCCGCCGAAATGGCCGTCTGCAAGATCAATATCGACAGCGACCTGCGCCTGGCCATGACCGCCGCCATCCGTCAGCACATGTTCGAGCATCCCGATCATTTCGATCCCCGGCAGTATCTCACCCCCGCCCGCGATCACATCCGCGAGCTGGTCCGCCACAAGATGCACGATGTCCTGGGCTGCTCCGGCAAGGCGTAATTTTTTCCCTTATACACCAAAGGATCCCCGCCACCGGCGGGGATCCTTTTTGCGTTTTATTATGCCACAGTCGTACCAGGGTAGTAGTGGTTCAAAATCTGCACATAGGTCCAGCCCTGCCGGGCGTACAGCATACTGCCGGTCTGGCTCATCCCCACACCGTGGCCGTAGCCGTAGGTGGTAACGGTAAAAATGCGGCTGTCCGCGTCATAGCTGATATCAAAGGCATGGCTGCGCAGTCCCAGGATGCTCTCCCTTATCTTCCGCCCCGTGGTGGTGGTATTGCCTACCCGTACGGTGCCTACATATTTTCCATCGGTACGGGAGGTGATCTCCAGCCAGGTGGCTGGGTCGTCATTGGCGGGGTCCAGGCTCGTCCCAAGGGCGCTGTTCATCCTTTCGGCCATCTGCTCCGGGGTATAGGTATAGTCCTTGGAAAAAGGCGACCAGCTGTAGGAATAGCCCTCCTCAATGGAGGAATCCACCGAAACAAGGTAGGGGTACTGGGTGGTGCCCCAGACGCTCTGGGCCGTGGTGGTCACGCCGCAGCTGATGGAAAAATAGGTACAGTTGGCGTACTGGCCATTATAATAAACTGCCTGGCCCAGCACCTCTTTCACACAGGCCTTTACCCGGTCGCCGGGCTCCACACTGCTAAGGCGCAGGGTAGGCGCACGGCCCAGGTAGTCATTGTAATATTTGATGTAGCTGTAGGAGGCCACCGCCATGGCCTTAGTGGATTCCCACTCGGTGCTGTTGCCCACCTCATTCTGCACCACGCGGCACAGAATCTCATAGGTATCGCCAACTACCGGGGTACTGCCATCAATAACGCTGAGCTGGCCGTAATCAGCGGTATCATTGCCGCTGTTATCCGGCTCCGGTTCCGGTTTAGGGGTCGGGGCAGGGGCTGGCTCCGGGGCTGGCTCAGGGGTTGGCTCAGGGGTTGGAGCCGGAGCAGGCGTCGGTTCCGGGGCCTTTACGGCGCCGCTGTTGCCGGCGTTCCCGGAATTACCCGAACCATCGGATTTACCGGTGGTGTCATTCCGGTTGTCATTGCCGGTATTACCGTTTTTGTTGTCCCCGGTCTGCCCGGAGGAATTTTCTGTTTTAGGATCGGTTTTATCCCCGGATTTATCATCGGCCTTACTTTCGGCCTTGGCGTCCGTCTTTTCCGGCTGCTTCTCCCCGGATTGACCGTCATTCTCGGCGGGTTCCTCATTCTCCTCCGGCAGCACCTCATTCTGCGGGATATGCTCCCAATCCGGCAGCAGGGCCTGTCCGCTTTGCACTGTGGGATAGATGGGCAGGTTCTCGGCGCCGGTGGGGGTGCTGCCGCAGGCAGCCAGCAGCAAAAGGGCAGCAGCGGTGGCCAGCGCGCGGCCGGTTTTCAGCGATATCGGCATGAGGATCCCTCCTTCCGGGTGGTTTTTTGTAATAATCTGTCCCTATTATACAGAATAGAATCAGTTTTGTCTACCGGTAGGATATGAACAGAGCGTGAAGAATGGGTGATGGTCCCTCCCCAACGCGCAAAAAAGAGGCGGAAGTTCGCTTCTTCCGCCCCGTTTTTTTATGTCGTTTACTTTTTGCCGCCCAGCAGTCCGGTTAGGACGCTGCCCAGCAGCTCCGCCGCGTCGTCATTTTGGGCGGTCGATTTCTTCTTGGAAGAAGTGGTTTTCTTAGCGGAGGTAGTTTTCTTACCGCTAGCGGTCTTTTTTGCGGAAGAAGTTGTCTTTTTCCCGCTGGAGGTGGTTTTCTTCCCGGAGGAAGTGGTCTTTTTCCCGCTGGTGGAAGTCCCCAACGCGCTGCCCAGCAGGCTGCCGGCCAGGGAGCTCAGCACATCGCTGCTATCGCTCTTTTTGCTGCTCTTTTTGCCGCTGCCGCCCAGGGCGCTGGTCAGCAGGCCGCCCGCCAGGCTGGTAAGAATGTCGCCGCTGTCGCTCTTACCGGACTTTTTATTGCTGCCGCCCAGCAGGCTGCCAGCCAGCGAGATAAGGGTACTGCCGTCATCCTCGTCATCATCCCCGCCGCCCAAAAGGCTGGTGAGCAGCCCGCCAAGCCCGTCGCTTTGGGTCTTGGTCTTTTTCTTCTGGCTGCCCAGGGCTGCCAGCAGCAGCGGGGCCGCCATGGCCAGGATCTTGGAGGTATCCACCTTGCTGGCGCCGCTCTTTTTGGCAACAGCGTTCTGCACCGTCTCAGTTTCCCCGCCCAAAATTTTGGTAAGGATCTTGGTGCCATCCTCCGTATCCACATTCTGCAAAAGGCTTGCCAGCCCTTTGCTGCTGGTGTGGTCATCCAGGGCCTTGGCCAGGCTGTTGGCCCCGTCCTCGGTGGAGGCATTCTGCGCCATGGCACCTACCAAAGCCGGCAGCGCGTTGGCCAGGACATTCTGGGTGTCCTTTTCGCTGGTGCCGGTTTGGCCCGCTATGGAGGAGATCACACTGCCGGAAAGCAGATCAGTCAAATTCATCTGTCAGCGCCCCTTTCCTCAGGCCTGATCCAATGCGCAGAAATCGCAGGGGTCGGTGCGGTTGGCCTCAAAGGCCTTCTCGATGGTTCCCTGATAGACCTTGCTGGACCGCATCAGGGTGTGGCAATTGGGGTCAAGGTGGTAGCTCTTGCCGAACTGCGTCCAGTAAACCGAGCCGTTGCCGACGGTCTGCTGGGCTTCGGCCAGCTCCTCGGCGGAAACAGGGTTAAAGTCGATGGAGAACAGTGAAGCCAGCACCAGGGCAATGGCTGCCACTACAGTCACGATCTTCTTGGTCTTGCCATCCAGGTCCTTATTGGCCAGCAGCAGGATGACAATGGGCAAGAAACAAATAACGGAGGCGATCAGCCCCATGTTGTTCCACAGGAAGAACTTCACGCTGCTCTGTTTGCTGGCGGGGTCCAGCCGGTTGGCCTTTTTCCACAGCTGGCTGCCGATGATGACAAGGATAAGATCGATGACCAGTGCCCCGATGAGCCAGTACATTTTCTGCTCCTCGGGGATGTACCAGGTGCCATTGAGCATCAGAATGGCGCCGACCTCAGCGGCCAGGGCCAGCACCCACAGGATGACAGCGGCTACACGCTTGCCGGTGGCGCTTTTCTTATTGGCGGCGGTGACGACTGCGGGGCCCTTGCCGGTTTTGCCGGTGGAAGCCTCCACAAACTCACGCTCGACCTTCTTTTTTTCTGCCAAATTGGGTCACTCCTTTTCTATCACAAAAAATCGGGCGAAATGCCGATTTCATTGTACCAAGCATGAGGCAGATGCGCAAGGCCTTTTTTGTGGAGAAAGGACAACCGCCGGAGGCAGCCCCCGGCGGTGCGGATTATTCTTCTTCGCGGCGCAGCAGCAGTACCAGGGCAAGCGCAAGGGGGGCGGTGGAGAATTTCATTGCGCGGGTTTGGCTAATTTGGCTGTACTTAAGCAAAAAGAACGCCCGCGGCCTGCACTGGGCATAGCCGCGGGTGTGGGGATGGGGAAAGTTACTTGGCGGAATGGCCGCTCTCGTAGTTCTCGATCATGCGCTTCACCATCTCGCCGCCGATGGAACCGGCCTGACGGGCGGTGATATCGCCGTTGTAGCCCTGCTTGAGGTTAACGCCGACGGTGTTGGCAGCTTCCTGCTTCATCTGGTTCAGTGCTTCCTTGGCTTTCTTGTTAGACATGGTTTATTCCTCTCTTTCATTGGTTTGGCGTTTGCAATGTGTATTGTGCGCCGCGCGGCGCAGGCTATGAGAGGAACTTTTCGCCAGAAATAAAAAATAAAAGCGGTTTTTTTGCGATAGGTCTTGACTTTTTCGCCGGAACCGCTATAATAATTCATGTTGCTATTGCCCGATTGTGTAAAGGTAGCACGACAGACTCTGACTCTGTTTGTCTGGGTTCGAATCCTAGTCGGGCAACCACAAAGACCCTCGCCGTTTAAGATAGCAGCGAGGGTTTTTCTAACGGGATGTGGCTCAGCTTGGTAGAGCGCTGCGTTCGGGACGCAGAGGTCGCAGGTTCAAATCCTGTCGCATCGATTCTTGGCAGGGGCACCGCTAATCCTTGAAGTTGAGGGTTAGCGGTTTTTTTATGTTTTGTATTAGATAGTGCATTAATGATAGAGAATCTCCGGTAAAAAAATCAGATAAAATTCGCCATCGGTTGGATAGCCCTGATAAGTACCGGTAAATACAATGGTACTTCCGGGAGCATATTCCTCATTACAATTTGAGAGATAAATTTTATAAGTATCAGAGCTGTTCTCATCGGTTATCGTGCAAAAGTATCCCTTATCATAAGATTCAAGGACCGTTGCGGCAATCGTGATAGAAGACCCCATATTGGAAGACTCAGTTTGAACTTGGGGGCGGAAAGACTTAAGAGGGAACTGCTGGGCTCTGTTGACGGCGATGATTATCTGAAGGACAAGCTGGAAAAGGCATATGAGTTTATAATTAAAATATAATTTTTTATACACAAAAAAGTATATTTGTTGTTGAATTGTTATATTGGAAGATGTATGATGATTATGGATGAGAATGTATGAGTTTATCAATGAAATGGTGTAATTATGAAAAAAATAGATATTGCAAAATCAATTATAAAAAATAATGGTGGTATCGCAAAGACAGCACAATTGAATGAAGTCGGAATACAGAATTCTGAACTTAAAAAAATGTGTGAAAGTGGAGAAATTGAAAGGATCAAACATGGATACTATCAGATAGCCGGTCAAATGGAAATATCAGAGGAAAAGATGATAGCTACATTCTTGGAAGAAGGAATTGTATGCATGGAATCTGCGTTGTTTTATTATGGGTATAGTGATAAAACACCTTTGGTGTGGACGATTGCTGTGCCAAGAAATATTTCCAGAACGAAAATAAATATTGATAATTTCGCATACAAACTTTATTTTGTGCAAAATGACAAATTATTATTAGGAAAGACAACAGGGGAGTTTAATGGAATAGAACTCTCGGTATATGATAGGGAACGCACGATTTGTGACTGCTTTAAGTATAAATCTAAAATGGATAATGAAATGTTTAATAAAGCAATAAACGCATATGTGGCAGATGATAAAAAGAATTTGAGCAATCTATCAAAATATGCAAAAGAGATGAGGTTATATAAGAAAGTTACTGAATTGATGGAGGTAATGCTGAATGGGTGATGTGGCGAGTTCAGTGCTTGCGAGATTAAAGAATAAAGCAAAAGAAAGTGGTAGGAGTTATCAATTGTGTCTACAATTGTTTTGTCAAGAGGAATTCTTGAGAAGACTTGAGAAATCAAAATATGTAGATAATCTTGTGTTAAAGGGAGGATTATTTATATATTCTTTAACAGAATTTGATAGCAGGGTAACGGTTGATGTTGATTTTCTGCTGAGAAAAATACCGAATACTCCGGAACAGTTAAGGAAAGTTGTGGAAGAAATTATTTCAGTAGAGACAGGTAATGAATTTGTGACTTTTGAGGTAAAAGATGTAGCACCAATAGCGGTTACAAAAAAGTATGCCGGGATTGGTGTTACACTGACTGGCAAGATAAAGAATACACGAACACCGTTTAGTATTGATTTTGGCGTGGGAGATGTAATTGTGCCAAAACAAGAAAAGCGTAGAATACCGACACAGTTAGATGGTTTTGTGCCACCTGCTATCAATACATATTCCATAGAAACAACAGTGGCTGAGAAGATAGATGCAATACTTTCATTAATGGAATTTTCAAGCAGAATGAAAGATTATTATGATATTTACTATCTTTCACATAAGTTTGATTTTGAAGGGAAAATATTATATGAAGCATTAAGTAAAACCTTTACTAATCGTGAGCATAGTTTTACAATTGAGCAATTTAAGCAGATTATGACATTTGATTCTGATGATGGAATGCAGAAGAAATGGAGAGCGTTTACGAAAAAAATTGATGTCGAGATGGAAGAATTTCCAGTGATTATACAAAGTATTAATGTGTTTTTGTCAGAACCGTATACAGCTGTTATCAATGGAACTATATTTGAAAAACAGTGGAATGCAAAAGAAGGTAGTTGGGAATAAGAATAGACAAACAAGAAGCCCATATCAGGCTTGGGATTATAGCAATCCGTAAACAGCGGTTCTTGGAGTGGCTTTTCATGTATTTGAATGCTTTTTTGTCCGGGTAGCTCCGTTTATTTTTATTGGTGCAATGGTTGCGATTTTCCTAATGTGGAAGAAAGAATAAAGCATCAGGTTTCGTTTTAGTATTGAAATTTTTGAATTGATTGCATGTAATATATTCAACAAGGAAGCC
>ERZ857757.920-NODE-920-length-26169-cov-10.556866_pt1 | contig 26169 bp, 35 predicted proteins | sample MGYA00519764_ERZ857757 | MGnify/ENA primary metagenome ERZ857757 (study PRJEB31778, sample SAMEA3449359) | human gut metagenome | biome: human gut; feature: human-associated habitat; material: faeces | place: United Kingdom | collected 2010/2012 ... | reverse complement strand
AATGGAAATCTTCAAGCCCTTTCACTTTCTTCTTTGCCGCCCTGCACATAATCCCACAAGTCGCCGTCATTGGTTGCCATCGCGGAAATCGCGGTAGAGGCGTCCAGCACTGCGCCGCCGCCCAGCGCCGCGATAAAGTCGCAGCCGTTTTCCCGGGCGAACGCCGCGCCCGCCATAATCGCCTCCCGGACCGGGTTCTCCATGATCCCGTCCCAGACGGCGGTCTGCACGCCGGCCCGCGCAAGCTGCGCGACCGTCCTGTCCAGGTAGCCGCCCGCGCGGGTGGATTTCCCGTTGGAGATCAGCACCATCGCCTTTTTGCCGGGCATCGCCTGGTCGCCGAGCAGGTTGAGCGCGCCGCTGCCGAACAGGATTTTTGCAGGGTTGTCGAATTCAAAGCGCATGTTCATGGAATATACCTCCTGTTTTGCCGTTTTGTATTTGATAGATCAGATAATCCAGGCAGTCGATCTGCCGCTGGCCCGTGCGGACGTTCTCCAGCAGCCCGGACCTGTGCCGGGTGAGCGCGGCGAGCAGGGCGCGCGTATCCCCCTGCCGGGCCAGCTCCATGGCCAGCGGGTGGGGCTTGCTCTGCCCGTCATACCGGCAGGCGCACCCCAGCAGACACGCACTCACCAGGATCATACCGTCAGCTCCTTCCCGTCCAGCGCCGCATAGACCAGCCTCTCCCCCTCATACCGCAGCTTCAGGGAGAAAAACGGCGTGGCCGCGTCATGAATGAGCCGCAGGAAGATCTTGTCCCCCTCCCACTGGGGCAGCGCCGCCAGTGCGTCCTTGTGTATCCACTCCAGCACGCCCTCGTCGCACTCCTGCATCTTTCCCGTCCAGCCGGTGGCGGTGAACAGATGCATATACTCCGTCTCCCACACGTCGGACACAAAGGTCACGATGCCCCGGTACTGGTAGTCCGTCAGCGTCAGCCCCGTTTCCTCCAGCGTCTCCCGGCAGATGCACTCCTCCGGGCTCTCCCCCGGCTCAAATTTGCCGCCCACACCGATCCACTTGTCGTGGTTCAGGTCGTTCTGCTTCTTCACCCGGTGGAGCATCAGATACTCCCCCTTTTCATTCTCTAAATAGCACAGTGTCACATTCTTCATTTTATGTCCTCCCGCCGGATTTACATTCCCGGTTCTGTGGTGTATACTCGATGTCAGCCATTGTACCACTCTTATATAAGGTCTTTCAACTTTTTCCCGCTTTTTTATAAGAAAAACCCCCATCCGCATACAAGGTCTTTCCAAGTAATTCCACGTTTTTTCAAGGAGGAAACTGCCAAATGGTTGACATAAAGCCAGGCCGCTACCGGCATTTCAAGGGAAACGAGTACGAGGTCATCGGCGTGGCCCGCCACAGCGAAACGCTGGAGGATATGGTGGTCTACCGCGCCCTGTACGGCGGCGGCGGATTGTGGGTGCGCCCCGCCGCCATGTGGTCGGAGACGGTGGAAAAGGACGGCTATCGCGGCCCGCGCTTCATACCTTTGGAGGCAGAAAAGTGAGTGATACCAACGGTTTCCGCGTCATCCGCTCCCGCCGCCGCACTCTGGCGCTGGAGATCTCCCGGCAGGGCGAGGTGCTGGTCCGCGCCCCCCTTCGGGCCTCGGACGAGGCCATTTCCCGCTTCGTAAACGCCCACCGGGGCTGGTTGGAAAAGCACCTGTCCCGGCGAAAAGAGTACCTGTCCGCCCACCCCGAGCCGACCCCGGAGCAAGTGCAGCTCTGGAAAAGCATGGCAGAGTCCCGCCTCCCCGCCCTTGTGTCCCGCTGGGCCGCCGAAATGTGCGTCAGCCCTTGCGGCATAAGGGTTACAGCCGCCCGTACCCGCTTCGGGAGCTGCTCTGCCAAGGGGCGTTTGTGCTTTTCTCTGTACCTGATGGCCTACCCCGACGCGGCCATAGAATACGTGGTGGTACATGAGCTGGCCCACCTCCGCCACCACGACCACTCCCCCGCTTTTTACGCCGAGGTGGAGCGGTATCTCCCCGATTGGCGGCAGCGCCGGGAGCTGCTGCGCCGCTGATAGCCCCGTTTTGTTGTGATTTTCACAACAAAACGGGTATTTTTTCTGTGCGTTTCGGCAAAAATTCGGTAATACGATTGACATTCGCTGTAAAAGTTGATAGGATAAGTACGTCAGTTGGAAACGTTCCCGGAAATGTTTCCGACACATCCCGTCAAAAAGTACCAGCAGAAAGGAATCTCTGACGTATGACGATCAAGGATATCGCAAAGCTGTGCAACGTCAGCGTCAGCACCGTTTCCCGCGTGCTGAACGACCGGCCCGATGTCAGCGAGGACGTGCGCCGCAAGGTGCTGTCCGCCATCAAGGACAGCAACTACATCCCCAACAACAGCGCCCGCGACCTGGTCCGCACCAAGTCCGACGCCATCGGATTGGTGGTACGCGGCGTGTCCAACCCGTTTTACACCGACATCATCCGCGCTATTGAAAGCACCATCACCCAGGCGGGCTTCACCATGGTGATGCAGCAGATCGCCTCCTGTGACGACGAGATCAAATGCGGCGCGGTGATGGAGCGGGAAAAACGGCTGCGCGGCATTATCTTTTTGGGCGGGCAGTTCGACTATACCGCCGCCGATCTGGCACTGCTGAACGTCCCCTTCGTGTGCTGCTCCTACTCCAACCGCTACGGCACATTGACCGAGGGCGAATATTCCTCCGTGTCCATCGCCGACGAGGAGACGGCCAAGGAGGCCGTGCGGGAGCTGTATCGCCACGGACACCGGCGCATTGCGGCGCTGATCTCCCGGCCTGACGACCAGTCCATCAGCCAGCTGCGTTACGAGGGCTATGTCAGCGCACTGGAGGAGCTGGGGCTGGAGTTCGACCCGGGACTGGTGATCTCCGCCGGCGGCTTCAACATCAGGGACGCCTATAACGCCGTCAGTGAGAGGCTGCATCAGGGCTCGGAATTCACCGCGCTGTTTGCCATTGCCGACTCTATGGCCATCGGCGCGATGCGGGCACTGCTGGATGCGGGCAAAGCCGTTCCCCGTGACTGCTCCGTCATCGCCATCGACGGGCTGGAGCTGTCGGAATACATCGAGCCGCCGCTGACCACCCTGTGCCAGCCCATGGAGGAGATGGGACGGCGCAGCGCTGAGATCTTGCTGGATATGGTGCAGCACAAGGCATCCCACGCCTGCGAGGTGCTGCCCACCACCCTCCGCAAGGGCCGCAGCGTGGCCGCGGTGGGATAAAACCGTTTTTTGCATCGTAAGATGTAAAAATAAATTACTTAAAAAGGAGTAAGTAAAGATGAAGAAGTTTCTTGCACTGGTTCTTGCTCTCGTGATGGCCCTGTCCCTGGTGGCCTGCGGGAATAAGGACAACGCCGACGCCAATAAGGATGGCGACGGTGATGCCACTGCCACCGGCAGCGTATACTACCTGAACTTTAAGCCCGAGTCCGACGCCGCCTGGCAGGCTCTGGCTGCCGCCTACACCGCTGAGACCGGTGTGCCCGTCGAGGTCGTTACCGCCGCATCCGGCAATTACGACGCCACGCTGACCGCTGAGATGGACAAGGACGCCGGTCCCACCATGTTCCAGGTGGGCAACCTGGGCGCTGTGAACAGCTACGGTGAGTTCTGCTACAATCTGGAAGGCACTGACGTCTACAACCAGATGACCACCCATGACTTTGACCTGAAGAACGCCGACGGCGAGACCGTTTCCATCGGTTACTGCTACGAGGCCTTTGGCATCATCGTCAACAAGGCTCTGCTGGAGAAGGCCGGCCACTCCCTGGACGAGATCACCAACTTCGAGTCCCTGAAGGCCGTTGCCGATGACATCCACGCCCGCGCTTCCGAGCTGGGCTTCGATGCCTTCACCTCCGCCGGTCTGGACGGCAGCTCCTCCTGGCGTTTCTCCGGCCACCTGGCCAATATGCCCCTGTTCTACGAGTTCCGCGATGACAACGTCACCGCTCAGCCCGCCACCATCAAGGGCACTTATCTGGACAACTACAAGAACATTTGGGATCTGTACATCACTGACACCGCCACCACCGGCGCTGCCCTGCTGACCGCCACCGGCGATCAGGCTGAGGCTGAGTTCGGCCAGGGCAAGGCTGTGTTCTTCCAGAACGGTACCTGGGAGTACAGTAATCTGGTCACCGACGAGACCAAGGGCTTCAAGATGAACCCCGATGATCTGGCCATGATCCCCATCTACTGCGGTGTGGCCGGCGAGGAGAAGGCCGGTCTGTGCGCCGGTACCGAGAACTGCTGGGCCGTGAACAAGAACGCCTCCGAGGCGGACATCAAGGCCACTCTGGACTTCATGAACTGGGTCGTCACCTCTGATGCCGGCACCACCATGCTGGCCGAGCAGTTTGGTCCCTGCCCCTTCAAGAACGCCAAGACTCCCGAGAACGTGTTCTTCGCACAGGCTAACGAGTATGTTGCCAACGGCAACTACACTGTGACCTGGGCCTTCAACTGGACTCCCGCTGTGGACGACTGGCGTGCCGCCGTTGTGGACGCTCTGGGCAAGTACAGCACCGGCAGCGGCAGCTGGGACGATGTCAAGACCGCGTTCGTGGAAGGCTGGGCTACCCAGTACGCTAACGAGCACTAAGTCCCTGTGTCTGACTGACACTGGCAGGTGACAATCAGGGCGGGGCGGGCGCATACGTCCGCCCCGCCGTTCCCTACTCTGTGATGGCGTGAGCTGTTGCCCGGAAAAGCTCCGGATAAGAGCTTGCGCTATGACAATAACCACAGAACAGGAGTGAAAGCATGAAGCGATTACACAGAAAGCACGACCCTGCGGCATTGAGCAGCCGCCTGATCCGCCGGCCTATCCAGCGGATGGTATGGCTGTTCCTGCTGCCCACCTTCGCCGCCTTTTGCATCGGGTTTCTGTACCCGTTCCTGAAGGGCGCGTTCCTGTCCTTCTGTAAGTTCAAGCTGACCAGCCAATGGAAATGGGTGGGGTTTGACAACTACGTGAAGGCGTTCTCTGACAACAGCTTTGTCCACGCCTTCTGGTATACAGCGCTGTTTGCCTTCGTGTCGGTGCTGTTTATCAACGTACTGGCTTTCACGGTGGCCTATTTCCTGACCAAGGGCATCAAGGGCTCGAACCTGTTCCGCACGGTGTTCTTCATGCCCAACCTGATCGGTGGCATCGTGCTGGGCTATATCTGGTCCATGATCTTCGACGGTATTCTGGTGAAGTACAATACCTCCGTGGTGCTGGAGACCCGGTTCGGCTTTTGGGGTCTGATCATTCTGATGTGCTGGCAGCAGGTGGGCTATATGATGATCATCTACATCGCCGGATTGCAGTCCATCCCGGAGGATATGATGGAGGCCGCCCGCATCGACGGTGCCAGCAACTGGCAGGCCCTGTGGAAGGTGACTATCCCCAACATGATGAGCTCCTTCACCATCTGCATTTTCCTGACGCTGACCAACGGCTTCAAGCTGTTTGACCAGAACCTGGCGCTGACGGCGGGCCGTCCGTTCCTGCAGCAGCCGGATGGAAGTGTGATCAAGACCACGGAAATGCTGGCGCTGAACATTTACAACGCGTTCTATTCCGGCGGCGGCAACAACCGCGGTGTGGGCCAGGCCAAGGCCGTGATCTTCTTTATCCTGGTGGCGGCCATCAGTCTGATCCAGCTCCAGTCCACCCGTAAAAAGGAGGTGCAGCAATAATGAAAACCAGTCTTGCCAAAAAGCATGAGCACAGCAAAGCCGCGCTGACCGTGGCCTTTGCGGTGATCTGCATCATCTATGTGCTGCCTATCCTGATCGTGCTGATGAACTCCTTCAAGAGCAACGCCGCCGTGAACACAGAGACGTTCGCCTTCCCCAACGAGGAGAGCTTCGTGGGCCTGCAGAACTATATCAAGGGCATGACCTTCGGCAACTATCCGTTCATCAAGGCGGTGTTCTACAGCCTGTTCATGACGCTGGTGTCCTCGGCGCTGATCCTGCTGTGTACGTCCATGGCGGCGTGGTATGTGTCCCGCGTGGGCAGTCTGGTCAGCAAGATCGTGTACTACCTGTGTGTGTTCTCCATGGTGGTGCCGTTCCAGATGGTGATGTTCACCCTGTCCAGGACGGCCAACAAACTCCATCTGGACACGCCTTGGACCATCCCCGTCATCTACCTGGGCTTCGGCGCAGGTCTGGCGGTGTTCATGTTCGCCGGGTTTGTGAAATCCATCCCGCTGGAGATCGAAGAGGCCGCTGTCATCGACGGCTGCGGACCTGTCCGCACCTTCTTCCTGGTGGTGCTGCCCATGATGAAGCCCACGTTTATCTCCGTGGGCGTGCTGGAGATCATGTGGGTGTGGAACGACTTCCTGCTGCCGTACCTGGTGCTGGACCGCACGAAGTATATGACCATCCCCATCGTGATCCAGTATCTGAAGGGCAGCTACGGTCAGGTGGATATGGGCGCGACCATGGCGCTGATCCTGCTGAGCATCCTGCCGGTGATCATCTTCTACCTGCTGTGCCAGAAGCACATCATCAAGGGTGTGGCCGCCGGCGCGGTGAAGGGCTGATACAAGTTATTGAAGCGGGGCGGGCCTTTCGCCCGTCCCGCTCTATTTTATCTATTCTATGAGAGAAGTTGAAGTATGAAACGAAGCAGTGGTATTTTGATGGCCGTGTCCTCCCTGCCGTCGCCCTATGGCATCGGCACGCTGGGCAAGGCGGCCTATGAGTTCGCGGACTTTCTGAAGGACGCGGGACAGGACTATTGGCAGATGCTGCCTCTCGGCCCGACCAGCTACGGCGACTCGCCGTATCAGAGCTTTTCCGCCTACGCCGGCAACCCCTACTACATTGACCCGGAGCTGCTGGCGGCCGACGGGCTGCTGACGAAGAAGGAGTGCAGGGCCTGCGACTGGGGCAGTGATCCCCGGAACGTGGACTACGGCAAGATCTACGAGAGTCGGTTCGGCCTGCTGCAGAAGGCCTTCAAGCGGGGCTGGGAGCGGGACAGCGCGGAGGTAGCGGCATTTGCGGCGGAAAACGCCCGGTGGCTGCCGGATTACGCGCTGTATATGGCCTGCAAGCGGCACTTCGGCATGAGGGCCTGGACGGAGTGGCCGGAGGACATCCGGCTGCGGGAGGAAAAGGCACTGGCGCAGTACCGGACGCTGCTGGCGGAGGACGTGTCGTTCTTCGTGTATGTGCAGTATCTGTTCTTCAAGCAGTGGAACGCGCTGCGGGACTACGTCCACCAGCTGGGCATCCGCATCATCGGCGACCTGCCCATCTATGTGGCCATGGACTCTGCCGATGTGTGGGCCGAGCCCCAGTTCTTCCAGCTGGACGACAAGCTCGTGCCGAAGGCGGTGTCCGGCGTGCCGCCAGACTACTTCTGCGCCGACGGGCAGCTGTGGGGCAACCCGCTGTACGACTGGGACGCCATGCGTGACGATGGCTTCGGATGGTGGATACGGCGCATCGATGGCGCAGGAAAGCTGTTCGACGTGCTGCGCATTGATCATTTCCGGGGGCTGGAGAGCTACTGGGCCGTGCCCTACGGCGACACCACCGCCAAGAACGGCCAGTGGGTCAAAGGGCCGGGCATGGATCTCATCGACCGGCTGAAGGGCTGGTTCCCGCAGATCGAGTTTATCGCGGAGGATCTGGGCTATCCCACGCCGGGCGTGGCCCAGCTGCTGCGTGACTCCGGGTGGCCGGGGATGAAGGTGCTGGAATTTGCCTTCGACTCCCGGGACAGCAGCAGCTATCTGCCCCATACCTATGGGGAGAACTGCATCTGCTACACCGGCACCCACGACAACAGCCCGCTGATGCTGTGGCGCGAGGAGGCCAAGCCGGAGGACATTGACTACGCCCGGGAATATCTGGCGCTGACGGAAGCGGAGGGCTTCCACTGGGGCGTGCTGCGGGGCGGCATGGGCAGCGTGGCCATGCTGTTCGTGGCGCAGATACAGGACTACCTGGGGCTGGGTGCGGGACACCGCATGAACACCCCCGGCACGCAGGGCGGCAACTGGACGTGGCGGCTGCTGGAGGGCGAGCTGACGCCCGCGCTGGCGAAGAAGATCCGGCACATGACGGAGCTGTACGGCCGCACGGAGAAGCTGCCGGAGGCGGACAAAGCGTAAAAAACACAAGGCTCATCACCTATTCCGGGTGATGAGCCTTGTTTGTATCAGGGGTTACTTCTCGTCCTTGCCGCAGCAGCGCTTGTACTCCACCTCCATGACAGAGGCCACCGTGTGACGGCCGTAGTCGTCCAGCGCGGCGTACTGGGTCAACAGCTGCTCGGTGTCGTCGGTAAGGTAAAAAGCTGCGTCATCGGACAAAGCCTTGATACCCAGCACCTGGCACATCTGCACCACCGTGTCAAAGGAAGACCCACCGACGCCGTTGTGCAGGGCGCTGTTTATGGTGGACAGGGGAACGCCTACGGCGAACGCGAACTGGCGGACGCTGCGGTACTGCCGCGAGATCTCATCGCGGACGATCTTGGTCAGATTATCCATGTTTGTCCTCAACTCACTTCTTATTAGAATTACCAAAAATAGGTAGAGCTATTATAGCATGGTTTTTAACATCAGACAACCGAAAAAACAGGTTTTCACGAAAATTTAACATATTCCGCTTGCTCCGTGCTGCGCGGGCGGCAAATTCTTCTTTTATTTTCCCCGCCTGTATGGTAGAATAACCGTGCTATGAAGAAAAAAAAGCTGTTTTCCGGCCCGCGCACGGCAGCGGGCCGGCTGGCCGCGGATATGCTGCGGCGATATTACACCCACGACGTGGCCCGGGACAGTGCGGCGCTGACGTACTACCTGCTGTTTGCCATTTTCCCGCTGCTGATCTTTATCAGCACGCTGCTGGGCCTGCTGGACCTGGACATCGCGTATATCACGTCGGTGCTGGAGCCGCTGCTGCCGGTGGACGTGGTGGATGTGATACAGTCCTATCTGGAGTACGTGTCCGCTAATCAGAGCCGCCAGCTGCTGTGGTTCAGCCTGATATTCTCCATCTGGTTTCCCATGCGGGCCACCGGCTGCCTGATGCACTCGCTGCGCAAGGCCTTCGGCCAGCCCACACCGGAGAGTATGTGGCGCAGCCAGTGGCGCATCCTGCTGTTCACCGTATGGCTCATTGTGGTCATCGCGGTGACGCTGGTGCTGGTGGTCATCGGGCGGCGGGCGCTGGAATTCGTGGGGCAGTTCATCACCATGCCGGCTGGGTTCATCGAGGTGTGGAGCTATATGCGCTTCATCGTGCTGGCGCTGGTGATCACGGTGTCGCTGGTGCTGCTGTATGTGCTGGCCCAAGGGCGGCGGCAGCCGCTGCGGGAGGTCATGCCCGGTGTGTGCGGGTCGCTGGCGGCGTGGATGGTGCTGAGCATGGCGTTCTCCTACTATGTGGAGACCATGGGGCGCTATTCGGTGCTGTACGGCTCGATCGCCACGGTGATCGTGGTGCTGCTGTGGCTGTATATGTCGGGGCAGGTGCTGATACTGGGTGCGGAGTTTTCCGCCGCGCTGCTGGATGAAAAACGCGCCGGAGGTGCGAAGGAGGATATATGAGGATCATTATCGTAGGCTGCGGCAAGGTGGGCTATGCCATCGCCCAGCAGCTGACACAGGAAAAGCATGACATCACGCTGGTGGACGACGAGCCGGAGCATCTGAGCCGGGCGGACAGCACACTGGACGCCATGTGCCTCAACGGAAACGGCGCCTCCATCAGCGTGCTGATGGAAGCAGGTGTCCGCAGCGCCGATCTGGTCATTGCCGTCACCGGCGTGGACGAGACGAACCTGGTGTGCTGTCTGATCGCCAAGAGTCTGGGCGCGCAGCACACCGTGGCCCGGGTGCGCAACCCGGACTACCGGCGGGATGCGGATATGCTGAAGCGGGAGATCGGGCTGGACATGGTCATCAACCCCGACCTGGCGGCGGCACAGGAGATCGCCCGCATCCTCAGCTTCCCCGCCGCCATCTCCGTCGAGCCCTTTGCCGGGGGACGCATCGACATGATCGGCTTTAAGATGCAGGAGAGCGACACCATTTTGGGTCATAGTCTCAGCGACTTCCATCGGGAGCGCGCGGCGGAGGTGCTGATCTGCGCGGCCCAGCGGGGCGACGAGTTCATCATCCCCAACGGCTCGTTCGTGCCGCAGCTGGACGACCGGCTATATATGGTAGGTGCAAAGGCCGAGCTGCATAAGATGTTGAAATCCATGGGGCGCAGCTTGCAGAGGGTAAAGGACGTGTCCATTTTGGGCGGCAGCCGGATCAGTATGTATCTGAGCTGGGAGTTGGCCCGGACGGGGACGCGGGTACATATTGTGGAGCAGGACCACGACAAGTGCCTGCGGCTGTCCCAGGAGCTGCCGGACGCCATGATCATTGAGGGCGACGGCACGGACAACGACATGATCCGGTCGGAGAACCTGTTCGGCGCGGACGGCTTCGTGGCGCTGACGGGGCGGGACGAGGAGAACCTGTTGATGGCGCTGTCGGCCCAGAAGGCCGGCGTGCGGAAGGTGCTGGCCAAGATGACCCGCCCCAACTACATGGAGCTGGTGCAGGACACGGGGCTGGGGAGCATCATCAGCCCCAAGGACATCATCGCTAATCAGATCACCCGCTACGTCCGGGCGCTGGCTAATTCGCAGGGCATGGCGGTGGAGTCGCTGTATAAGCTGCTGGGCGGCCGGGTGGAGGCGTTGGAGTTCACCGTAAGCGAAAAGGGCTCGGAGCGGCTGGGCCAGTCGCTGAAGGACCTGGCGCTGAAGCCGGGTATTCTGCTGGCGGCCATCGTGCGGGAGGGCCGCACCATCATCCCCGGCGGCATGACGGTGATCCGGGCGGGCGACCATGTGCTGGTGGTGACCAATGCCATGGGGCTGACGGACCTGAAGGATATATTGGCGTAAAAAACGCCCCCGAGGGGGCGTTTTTTTCATATCCTCTCATACGCCAGCCGCGGCGTACCGTCGGCCACATGGATCACGCCGCAGCGGACGAACCCCGCCCGCTCCAGGCAGCGCTGCATCGTCACATTGGCCTCGTGGGTATCCGCCCGCAGGTGGGGCAGCCGGGTCAGCGCCCAGTCCACCGCCTCCGCCAGCACGCCGCGGCGCGTGCCGTCGCTGCCCAGCCGGTGCAGCGTGCCGTAGGGCGTACCGTTGTCCCGCCACGCGCCGTGGATGGTCTGATACGTAGGGTCGTCGCCGATGATAAAGGCGAACACGCCGTAGACAGCGCCGCCGTCCTCCATCACGTACAGGTCGCCCCGCTCCACATCCTGCCGCAGCAGCGCCTCCGACGGGTAGCCGTTCACCCACTGGACGGTGTTGCCGTTGGCCCGCATGAAGCGGCGCGCGCTGTCGTAAATGGCCAGGGCGCGGGGCAGATCGCTCTCTGTTGCTCTCCGCACCATGGTCAGTTCTTCAGGCTCTGCAGCGGGGCGGGGATGCGCCCGCCCCGGGCGATGAAGTCGGCGCTGGACGCCTCGTGTACCGGCATCAGCGGCGCACTGCCCAGCAGGCCGCCCATCTCCACCATGTCGCCCACGTCCGCCCCCTCCACAGGGATGATGCGGACGGCGGTGGTCTTGCTGTTCACCATGCCCACCGCCGCCTCGTCGGCGATGATGGCGGAGATGGTCTCCGCCGTGGTGCTGCCGGGCACGGCGATCATATCCAGTCCCACGGAGCAGACGCAGGTCATGGCCTCCAGCTTGTCGATGGTCAGCGTGCCGTCCAGTGCGGCGGCGATCATGCCCTCGTCCTCGGACACGGGAATAAACGCGCCGGACAGGCCGCCCACATGGCCGCTGGCCATGACGCCGCCCTTCTTCACCGCGTCATTCAGCAGCGCCAGCGCCGCCGTCGTACCGTGCGTGCCGCACATCGCCAGCCCCATCTCCTCCAGAATACGGGCCACGCTGTCCCCCACCGCCGGGGTGGGCGCGAGGGACAGATCCACGATGCCGAAGGGAGTATTCAGGCGGCGGGATGCCTCCGATGCTACCATCTGGCCCATGCGGGTGATCTGAAAGGCGGTCTTTTTGATGGTCTCCGCCACCACGTCAAAGGGCTGGCCCTTGCACCCCTGCAAGGCGTGGTACACCACGCCCGGGCCGGACACGCCCACGTTGATGACGCTGTCGGCCTCGCCCACGCCGTGGAACGCGCCGGCCATAAAGGGGTTATCCTCCACGGCGTTGCAGAACACCACCAGCTTGGCGCAGCCCAGCCCCTCCCTGTCGGCGGTCAGGCGGGCCGTCTCCTTGATGATCCGGCCCATTTGGGCCACGGCGTCCATGTTGATACCGGCCCTGGTGCTTCCCACGTTGACGCTGGAGCAGACCAGATCCGTCTGTGCCAGCGCCTGGGGGATGGAGGCGATGAGCCGCCGGTCGCCGGTGGTATAGCCCTTCTGCACCAGCGCGGAATAGCCTCCGATGAAGTTGACGCCGCAGGTCTTGGCGGCGCGGTCCAGCGTCAGCGCCAGGGGGACGAAGTCCTCCGACCGGCAGGCCGCCGCCGCGATGGCGATGGGCGTGACGGAGATGCGCTTGTTGACGATGGGGATGCCGAATTCGCTCTCAATGTCGCAGCCCGTCTGCACCAGCTTCTCCGCGCGGGTGCATATCTTGTCGTATATCTTGTCGCAGCAGCGGCCCATATCCTCATCAGCGCAGTCCAGCAGGGAGATGCCCATGGTGATGGTCCGGATGTCCAGATGCTGCTTGTCCACCATGTTGATGGTGTCGAAAATGTTTTGCAGACTCAGCATGGCGCGCACCTCACAGCTTGTGCATGGCGTCGAAGATGTCCTCCCGCTGGATGCGGATGGACAGCCCCCGGCCCTCGCCGTATTCCTTCAGAATGGTACGCAGCCTGTCGAACGGCTCTTTGCAGGCGGTCAGATCCACCACCATCATCATGGTGAAGTAGCCCTCCATAATGGTCTGGCTGATGTCCAGCACGTTGATCTGACAGTCCGCCAGCGTGTTGCACACCCCGGCGATGATGCCCACCTGATCTTTTCCCACAACGGTAACGATCGCTTTCATAAAACTAACTCCCTTCAGATGATAGTATATTTTCTATTCCAGCTCGTCCAGCGTCAGCCGGTACGACGGCAAAAAGTGCTCCCGGAAATACCCCAGCTCCGGCAGATCCATCTCGTCCAGCGCGGCGGCGGTCTGCTGGGCCGCCCGGCGGAACTCGTCGTTGCCCGCCTTCAGCTCCTCCAGGCACTTGATGTGGGCGGCCAGCTTGTCCGCCGCCTTCACCAGCGTCTCCACCTCCGGGTCTGCCGGGCGGAGCAAGTCCTCATACGCGGGCCGCAGCTCCGGCGGCAGCATATTCAGCAGCTTCCGCTCCGCCACCCGCTCCACGTTCTTGTAGGCGTCCCGGATGTCCGGGTTGTAGTACTTGATGGGCGTGGGCATATCGCCGGTGAGGATCTCCGCCGCGTCGTGGTACAGCGCGGCGGCGGCCACCTGCCCGGCATCCACCTGCCCGCCAAAATACTCGTTTCGCAGCACCGCCAGCGCGTGGGCCAGCACCGCCACCTGATGGCTGTGCTCCTGGATGTTCTCGCTGTAGCTGTTCCGCATCAGCGCCCAGCGCTGGATGAACCGCATACGGTTGATATAGGCGAAAAAGTGGTTCATATTATGTCAACTCCCCTATCAGCATATCGCCGTCCACTACTTCTATCTTCACCTTTCGCACAGCGTTATGTAAATCTTCTACCCGCACGCCCACCTGGCAGTAGTTGGGTGCGTGGCCTACATAAAGGCCGTTCTTCTCCTGCTCGAACAGCACCGGGTACGTCTGTCCGATGCAGCCGCGCAGATACGCCTGCTTCATCCGCTCCGCCGTCTCGGCGGCACGGGCGGCACGCTGCTCCTTTACGGCGGCGGTGCACTGATCCGGCATGGCGGCGGCCTTCGTACCGGGCCGGACGGAGTAGGGGAAGATGTGCATGGCGGCAAAGCCGCATCTCTCAATAAACGCCAGCGTTTGGGCGAACTCCTCCTCCGTTTCGCCGGGGAAGCCGGTGATCAGGTCGGTGGTGATGGCAGGGCGGTCGAAGTACTGCCGCAGCAGAGACACGGACTCATAGAACCGGGCGGTGTCGTATTTGCGGTTCATGCGGCGCAGCGTGCCGTCACAGCCGGACTGCATGGACAGGTGGAAGTGTGGGCACAGGTTGGCCAGCCGTGCCGCCCGGCGGCAGAACTCCTCGGTGATGGTGCGGGGCTCTAAGCTCCCCAGCCGCAGCCGCATCTCCCCGGCGGTATCGGACACCGCCTCCAGCAGGTCGATGAGCGTCTCCCCGTTTTTCAGGTCGTGTCCCCAGCCGGAGATCTCGATCCCGGTGATGACCAGCTCCCGGTAGCCCTCCTCCCGCAGACGGCGGGTCTGAGCCACGGCCTCCGCCTTGGGCAGAGAGCGCACCGGCCCGCGGGCGTAGGGGATGATGCAGTAGGTGCAGAAGTTGACGCAGCCGTCCTCCACCTTCAGCATGGCGCGGGTGCGCTCCGCCATGCCCCCGGCGGGCAGCACCTCGAACGCCCGGCGGCGCAGGGCGTCGTCCAGCAGCGTCAGCGGCTCTTTCTCCCGGGCGGCCTGCTCCAGCAGGTCGAGAAACGCCATGCGGTCGCCCGTCCCGGCGATGAGATCCAGTCCCAGTCCGGCGGCCTCGTCGCTGTGGGTCTGCACATAGCAGCCGCAGGCGGCCACCACCGCGTGCTCGTTCAGCTTGCGGCAGCGGCGGATCATCTGCCGTGACTTCTTGTCGCTGACGGCGGTGACGGAGCAGGTGTTGACGATATAGGCGTCCGCCGCGCCGTCAAAGGGCACGATCTCGTGCCCTCTCCGGGTCAGCTCCTGCTCCATGGCCTGTGTCTCGTATTGGTTCACCTTGCAGCCCAAGGTGTAGATGGCGATACGCATCTTGCACTTTCCTTTATTCTATCGTATAATGATGTTTCGCGGGCGGGCGCTTTCCCGCCCCGGAACTCGTACATTATACTTGATTTCGCCGTGGCTGACAAGTACCGGCTTAGGAAAACAGGAGGCAGATATGATCTATTTGGACAATGCGGCCACCACCCCCGTGCCGAAGGCGGTGGCCGATGCGGTATACGACGTGCTGCTGCACCACTGCGGCAACCCCTCCTCCCAGTACCCCGCCGGTCAGGAGATGAAAAAAGCGGTGGAGGGCTGGCGCGCCGTCATCGCCGGAGCGCTGCACTGCCCCCCGGAGCACCTGCACTTCACCTCCTGCGGCACAGAGAGCGACAACTGGGCCATTCAGGCCGCCCTGTGGCAGGGCCGCCACACCGGCAGGCACATCATCACCACCGCCGTGGAGCACAGCGCCATCCTCGAGCCCTGCAAGCTCCTGGCGCAGCAGGGCTATGACGTGACGTACCTCAAGCCCGGGCGTGACGGCAATATCACCGTGGAGCAGGTGGCCAATGCCCTGCGTGAGGACACGGTGCTGGTGTCCATGATGCTGGTGAACAACGAGACGGGCTGCGTGTTCCCCGTAGCGGAGACGGCCCGCCTGCTGCGGGAGAAAAAGTCCCCCGCCCTGCTGCACTGCGACGCGGTGCAGGGCTTTCTGAAAGTCCCCTGCGACCCGGCAGGCTGGGGCGTGGATATGATGAGCCTGTCCGGCCACAAGCTGGGCGCGCCCAAGGGCATCGGCGCGCTGTATATCGGCCCACGCCTGCGCGAGCCCCGTCCCCTGCTGCCCGGCGGCGGACAGGAGCGCGGCCTGCGCTCCGGCACGGAGGCCACCGCCCAGATCGCCGGCTTCGCCAAGGCGGTAGCGCTGCGCCTGGAAAATTACGACGCAAAGCTCGCCCACATGACCGCCCTGCGGGACTATTGCAGGGAAAAGCTGCTGGCCATGGGCGGCGTAGTGCCGGTGGGCGCGGGCACAGCGCCCCACATCCTGTCCGTGTCGCTGGTGGGCTACCCCAGCGCCAACATCGTCACGGAGCTGGGCGCGGAGGGCATCTGCATCTCCGCCGGGTCGGCCTGCCATCAGGGCAGGGCCAGCCACGTGGTCTCCGCCCTGGGGCTGGACAAAAAGACCGCCGCCGGCGTCATCCGCATCTCCTTCTCCCCCGACAACACCACCGGGGACGTGGATGCCCTGTGCGACGCGCTGCGCCGCCACCGGGACAACCGCTTCCCCATGCTGTAAGAGGTATTTTCATCATGCTGCAAGCCCTGAAGCGCGACAAAGCGTTCTACCGTTATCTCGTCTCCCTCACAGCGCCTATCGCGCTGCAAAATCTCATCACGTTCTCCCTGGGCCTTATCGACACGCTGATGGTCAGCCGACTGGGCAACGATGAGATGGCCGCCGTCACCGCTGCCAACGTGCCGGTGTTCCTGCTGATCTCCATCGTGTTCGGCGTACAGTCCGGCGTGGGCATCCTTATCAGCCAGTACTGGGGCAAGAAGGATCTGCTCAGCATCAGCCGCGTCATCGGCGTGGCCGCCCTTTTGGGCGTCAGTCTGGCGCTGGTCGTGGCGCTGGTGCTGTTCGCGTGGCCGGTGGCCATCATGGACCTTCTCAGCAACAAGCACCACCTGTCCCTGCTGGGTGCGCCGTATCTGCGCCTCATCGGCTTCTCCTATGTGTTCAATATGCTCTCGTCCATCTATGTCAGTGCCCAGCGCAGTGTGGAGAACGCCGGCTTCGGCATGAAGCTGTTCGGGATGTCCACGGTGCTGAACACCGGATTGAACTACCTGCTCATCTTCGGCAAATGCGGCTTCCCCGCGCTGGGGGTGGAGGGTGCGGCTTTGGCCACGCTGCTGAGCCGGGTGGCGGAGTTCCTCGTCTGCCTGATCTGCGCCCTTCGCAGCAGGCTCATCCCCCTGGATCTTCGGGCACTGCTGCGGCCCGGCTGGGAGATGCTGCGCCGGTTTGTGAAATATGCCTCCCCTGTGCTGGTGAATGAGCTGTTTTGGGGCTTGGGCAACAGCCTGCTCACCGTCATTCTCGGCCACACCACCGTCTCCGTGGCGTTTCTGGCCGCCAACGGCGTGATGGGCAACCTGAACCGCCTGTTCCTGGTGGTGTGCTTCGGTCTGGGCGCGGCCACCGCCGTCATGGTCGGCAAGGCCATCGGCGAGGGGCAGCGCCACGACGAGCTGATGGCTTTGGCCAAAACCCTGTCCTGGGTCACTATTTTGGTGGGCGCGGTGCTGGCCATCATCGCACTGGTCCTGGTGCCGCTGTTGTTCCAGCCGGTGATCTTCCCCCTGTTTGAGCTGTACGGCCTCAGCGCCCATCTGGCCACCACGCTGGCGGTGACGGGCTTTGCGTGCATCCCGCTCCACGCCTACTCCATCTCCGCCGTCACCGGCATCCTGCGGGCCGGCGGCGACGTGCTGTGGTCCACGGCGCTGGACCTCGCCCCCCAGTGGGTGCTGGCTCTGCCGCTGACGGCGCTGCTGGCGCTGGTGCTGGACGCCGACCCCTGGTTCGTCTCCCTGGCTATTCAGGCGGAGAGCTTCCTCAAGTGTCCCATCTGCCTGTGGCGCATCCGCTCCCGGAAGTGGATACACGACGTGACGCTGCCGGAGGGGCGGGAAAATGGCTGAGCTGTTCGTCTGCCCCCTGTGCGGCGGGGCGCTGACCCGTCAGGCGGGCAGCCTGCGCTGCCCCGCAGGACACTGCTTTGACATGGCCCGGGAGGGCTATACATACCTGCTGCCGGTGAACCGGCGGCACTCCAAGTCCCCCGGCGATGACAAGGCCATGGCCGCGGCGCGCAGTGCCTTCCTCTCCAAGGGCTGGTACGCCCCGCTCCGCGATACGTTATGTAAACTATCTGTCTCCCTGACCGGCGACGCGCCGATGGTGCTGGACACCGGCTGCGGCGAGGGCTATTATACCGCCGGGGTCTACCACGCTCTTCTGGACGCGGGCAAAGCCCCCACCGTGGCGGGGACGGACATCTCCAAGCCCATCCTACGGCTGGCGGCCAAACGAGAGAAGAACATCCAGTTCGCCGTGGCCTCGTCCTATCACCTGCCGGTGGCGGACACGTCCATCGACCTGCTGCTGAACTGCTTCTCCCCGCTGGCCCTGGAGGAATTTCGCCGTGTGCTGCGCCCCGGCGGCCATTTCCTCTACGTTGTCCCCGGCCCTGACCATCTGTGGGAGATGAAGCAGGTGCTGTACGACGCGCCCTATCCCAACGAGGACAAGGAGACGCCCTACGAGGGCTTCCGCTATGTGACCATCCTGCCGGTTGAGGCCATACTGCACCTCGCCGACCCGGCGGACATTCAGGCGCTGTTCGCCATGACGCCCTACTGCTGGAAAACGCCGAAAAGCGGTGTTGAAAGGTTATGTAAACTCAATGAGCTGGATTGCCGTATCCAGTTCCGCATCCACGTGTTTGAAAAGGAGTGAGCAAAATGCGCTGCACCGTACTGTTTGCCAGTCCCCGGGGCGAGAGGAGCAACACGCTGGCCCTGCTGGGCACATGGCTGGAAGCATGGCATCAGGCCGGACACGAGGCCCGGGTGTTCTCCCTCTACGACATGGACATAAAGCCCTGCTCCGCCTGCCGGGGCTGTCAGAACGACTGGCAGCGCCCCGCCTGCGTGGTGCAGGACGATATGCAGCCCATTTTCGGCAGTGTGCTGCAAAGCGACCTGCTCCTGCTGGCCACGCCCATCTACTCCTGGTTCTGCACACCGCCCATGAAGGCGGCGCTGGACCGGCTGGTGTACGCCATGGAGAAATACTATGGCCCGGCGGGGCGCGGCCCGTCACTGCTGGCGGGCAAGGCGCTGGCCGCCGTCACCACCTGCGGCTATCGCCCGGAAAAGGGCGCGGATCTGTTTTTGGAGGCCATGGCCCGGTGGTGCAAGCACGGACAGCTGCGCTGGCTGGGCGGCCTGACGGAGCGGCATCTGGGCTATGACACTATTTTTATGGATGAGAAAAAGGCGGCTCGCGCCCGGGCCTTTGCCGCGGAGATCATGAAGGAGATGCAGCCATGACCGAAACACGTATCCCACGCCGGACGCGACGGCGCAGCCGGATGCCGGTGCTTCTGCTGCTGTGCGCGGCGGTGCTGGTGGCGGGACTTTTGGCGGCGGTGGTCATATCCCTGCGGCCTGTGAAAGTGCCAGACCCCGAGCCAGACCCCCACGAGGGACAGGTCTACATCAACGACGGCGCAAGCATGGTGTGGCACACGCCGCTGGAGGGCGTCCCCGTCAGCGGTGTGGAGCAGGACGAGTTCGTCCGGGACGGCGAACGCATCCGCTACACCGGCGCGAGTTATGCCACGCGCTGGGGCGTGGACGTGTCTAACTATCAGGGCAGCATCGACTGGCAGGCTCTGAAGGCGCAGGGCATTGAGTTCGCCTACCTGCGGCTGGGATTGCGGGGCTACGGTGAGCAGGGCACGCTGTATACCGACCGCTCCTTTGCCCGGTACTACGAGGGCGCAAGGGCGGCGGGCATCGACGTGGGTGTGTACTTCTTCTCCCAGGCCGTCACCATCCGGGAGGCCGCCGACGAGGCGCTGTTCGCCCTGGAGCTGCTGAACGGACGGGCGCTGGATCTGCCGGTGTACTACGACTGGGAACCGGTCAGCGCCGACGATTCCCGCACCGCCGTGTACGATGGCCGTTATCTCACTGCCGGGGCGATGGCGTTCTGCAACATCATTGAGCAGGGCGGCTATACCGCCGGCGTATATCTGAACCGGCAGCAGGGCTACTACCGCTACGATCTGCGGTCGCTGGCGGGCCGCTCCCTGTGGGTGGCGGACTACGCCGACTATCCGGATTTCTACTACGCCTATGACGTATGGCAGTATGAACATCAGGCGCGGCTGGACGGCGTGGGTGAGATCGTGGACCTGAACCTGGAGTTTCGGCCTGTGACATGAGAAAAGAACCGGCTCACGCCGGTTCTTTTGGTTTACACAATATAGAAAAAGCCGCCCTGTATAAACAAGGCGGCTTTGAGTATTTTCTTTCGGTTTTCACCTACTCCGGTTTGAGGTTACTACACAACCCCTACTGAAAGCTCGGCATAGTAAGGCTTACCGGTACGCTACCATGCTTCAACGCTTTGACAGACACACGCCGTTGCCTATCGCTATTATTATACGCAACGGCAAGAAATATGTCAAGAAGAATTTTGAATTTTTAGTACTGACTCAGTTTTTCTTGCCGTGCTGCGCCTTCATGCGCTTTTCATGGTTCAGGATAGTCTTGCGGATACGCAGGTTCTTGGGCGTGACCTCCAGCAGCTCGTCGTCCGCCAGGAACTCCAAACACTGCTCCAGGCTCATCTTCTTGGGCGGCACAAGACGCAGCGCGTCGTCCGAGCCGGCGGCACGGGTGTTGGTGAGCTGCTTCTTCTTGCACACGTTCACCACGATGTCCTCCTGCTTGGGGCTGATGCCCACCACCATGCCCTCGTACACGTCCACGTTCGCGCCGATGAACAGCACGCCGCGCTCCTGGGCATTAAACAGGCCGTAGGTGATGGACTCGCCGGTCTCGCTGGCCACCAGAGAACCGGTGTTGCGCCGGGTCAGCTCACCCTTGTAGGGCGCATAGCTGTCGAAGATGCTGGCCATGATGCCCTCGCCGCGGGTATCGGTCAGGAACTCGTTGCGATAGCCGAACAGTCCCCGGCTGGGGACGAGGAACTCGATCTTCATGCGGCTGCCGATGGGGGTCATCTCCTGCATATCGGCCTTCCGCGTGCCCAGCTTCTCGATGACCGCACCCACGCTCTCGGCAGGCACGTCCACCACCAGGCGCTCGATAGGCTCACACTTTTTGCCGTCGATGGTCTGATACAGCACGCGGGGCGGCGATACCTGAAATTCGTAGCCCTCGCGGCGCATGGTCTCGATGAGGATGGACAGGCTCATCTCGCCGCGGCCCGCCACGTTGAACGCGTCCATTGCACCCTCGATCTCACTGACCCGCAGAGACACGTCCTTCAGCGTCTCCCGGAACAGCCGGTCGCGAAGCTGACGGCTGGTGACGAACTTGCCCTCCCGGCCCGCAAAGGGGCTGTCGTTGACGGAGAAGGTCATCTCCACCGTGGGGGCGCTGATCTTCACGAAGGGCAGCGGCTCAACGCAGTCCGGCGCGCAGATGGTGTCGCCGATGGTGATGTCGCCGATGCCGCTGAGGGCGATGATATTGCCCGCCGTGGCCTCGGTGACAGGTACCTTGCCCAGTCCCGCAAACTGGTACATGCTGACGGCCTTGGCCTTCTTGGCCGGGGCGTCCGGATCGTGGTAATTGCACACCGCGATCTCCTGGTTCTGCTTCAGCACGCCCCGCTCGATGCGGCCAATGGCGATACGGCCCACGAAATCGTTGTAGTCGATGGAGCTGACCAGCATCTGGAACGGCTGGTCCAGGTCGGCCTCCGGCGCAGGGATATAGTCCAGAATGGTGTCGAACAGCGGCTTCAGGTCCGTGCCCACCACGTCGGGGGAATAGCTGGCCGTACCGTTACGGGCGGAGCAGAACAGCATGGGGCTGTCCAGCTGCTCGTCGGTGGCGTCCAGGTCCAGCAGCAGCTCCAGCACCTCGTCGATGACCTCGTGGATACGCTGGTCGGGCCGGTCGATCTTGTTGATGACCACGATGACCCGGTGGCCCAGCTCCAGCGCACGGCTCAGCACAAAGCGGGTCTGAGGCATCGGCCCTTCGGCGGCATCCACCAACAGGATGACACCGTTGACCATCTTCAGGATGCGCTCCACCTCGCCGCCGAAGTCGGCGTGGCCCGGGGTGTCAACGATGTTGATCTTGGTGTCGCCGTACTGGATAGCGGTGTTCTTGGCCAGGATAGTGATGCCGCGCTCCCGCTCCAGGTCGTTGGAGTCCATCACGCGCTCCACCGTCTCCTGGTTCTCGCGGTACACGCCGCCCTGCTTCAGCATCTGATCCACCAGCGTGGTCTTGCCGTGGTCAACGTGGGCGATAATAGCTACGTTTCTCAATTTTTCGTTCTGCAAAGGTAAGACCCCTTTCTCTCGGGTATAAATTCACTAACCTTTGTATTATATGCTCTCAAAGAGGTGATTGCAAGCCTTTTCCCCAACTTTTTCTTTCTTTTGTTGAGAGTATCATTAAATGCAGAAGAAACCGTTACGGTTTTTCCTGCATTATTTTTTTATCCGAAGGCAGGCGGAAGGAGGTTAAAACATTGAACGGATACAGTTATTTGACGCTGGAACAGCGCCGCGAGATCGAAAGAATGTATGCAGAGGGTGAACGCGTTGTTGACATTGCCGCCCGTCTGAAAAGGAGCGCCGCCGCTATCTACGAAGAGTTGAAGCGCGGCTATACGGGAGAGTTTGACGGCTACGCCCGCCCGAAGTACAGCGCCGATCTTGCACAAGCGACGGTGCAAGAGAATTTCCGACGCAGAGGAAACCGACGCGGCGCGAATTGCTGAAATACGAAAGGAGCTATTCAATATGAAAATGAAGAGGATCGCAAACAACGTGGCGCTTCAAACGATCGGCTACGTAATTAGCGGATTTACGAACGTGTATATCTACGTTCGGGAATGCGGCTATCAGAAGCGGGACATTTACAGGGGCTTGTATAAGCACTTCGCACACGACGAAATGAACAAATACGCATATTGCAAGATCACGGAGCTTCGCGCCGATGAAAACGTGCTTTACATCGGCATTGAAGAGTAACGCGGGAAAGGAGCTATTCGGAATGAGTACAACACGATACAAAATCCGTTTATGGGAATACGACGGCGAAGCGTCCGTCGCAAACGCCGTTACCTTCGACAGCTTCGAGGAAGCGGAAGCGCGGTTCAATGATCTTCGCGTTTCGGAGGAAATGCCGTGCGTCGAGTTCATCAAAGAGCGGATCGCGAACGGGTGCATTATCGGCGACGAAGTTTTGAACGTTCGGCAGTTCGCTTCGGTATTTGACGCTATCACGAAGGACAAGCCAACGCTGGCGGGCTTCCTTCGTTCCCTTCCGGTCATAGAAGCGCCGTGGGACGGCGCGTTTCAAGAACGCTTTTGCGTAGAGTGCGGCGCGGACAGTTGCGACGATTGCCCGAACGAGAAGTTCCGGAACAATCCGGAATGGTGGCTTTCCCTTCCGGCGGCGGAGGTGGAACAATGACGGCGGATCGGGCGCGCGGGGCGCTTGCCGTCCTGCAAGACGCGGACGGGAAGTTTATTTGCGAAGTGCCTTGCGGTTACATAGTCGAGCAGACAGCCAGCGCACACAAGCCCCGGCGGATACAGGCACAACGACGGCGGCGGGCAATGCTTCGCCGTCGCGTCGCCTTAACGGTTGCCGTGCTGACCGTCGCCGCCCTTCTTGCGGCGCTTATGCCGTGGAGCGGGAGCGGCGCGGCGGACAAGCCGAAGGACACGACCGCCGGAACGCTTGAAGAGGTACACCAGCCGACCGCCGTTCTTCTTCCTTCGAGCGGGACGGTGGCGGAATATGTGCCGAACGCGGCGGAGGTTGAAGCCATTGCAAAGCTGATCTACGGCGAAGCGGGGATCGTTCCTTCTACGACGGAGCAAGCGGCGGTTGCATGGTGCGTTCTGAACCGCGTTGACGATCCGCGCTTCCCCGACACGGTGCTGGAGGTTATCGAAGCGCCCTATCAGTTCAGCGGCTACGATCCCGAATATCCCGTGAAAGAGGAATTCGCCATTCTTGCGGCGGACGTGCTGACGCGATACCGCGCGGAGCGGGACGGCGAAGAAAACGTCGGGCGGGTGCTTCCGGCGGAATACTGCTTCTTCACGGGCGACGGGCGGCGCAATCACTTCACAACGGAATGGAAAAGTACGGATTGCTTCGGCTGGACGCTTGAAAGCCCGTACACAGATTGAAAGGAGCGGCACACGATGAAGGAAAACAAAAGCGGCTGGCAGTTCCCGAAGGCGCTTGAAATTATCAAGTGCAAGGAAGGCAACAAGGAGTTTATGAAGGAGCGTCCGGCGCGTCGCCCGTTCGGAAACACCGTGCTTATTTGCGAATATCCGATCGACGACACGGCGGCGGAAGAGCCGAACGCGAAGTTGATTACATGGCGGCTTGCGAAGCGCGCCGCGCGGGACTTCTTGCGCGTTTCCTTTATGCCTTCGGCTATCGTATCGGCGGCGACGCATGGCGGGAAAACCGCCGTCCGCGTCTACGGTAAATATTAAATCACACGAAAGGAGCTATTCAATTATGTTCAGCAAGAAAAAGACAGAATGCCGCGTTTGCGGCTATTCCCGCGATCACATCGTCAAAGAGCTTTCCGGAAAGCGCGCCGTGATTACCTACGGCGGAACGGTTGTCGCGGCGGTGAACGTCGATGATCTAACGCTTGTTTAACACACGCACAACGCACGGTATGCGTTACACAACGCGCGCCGTGCGTTAATTGCGCTATGAAAGGGGACGCAATGAAAAACAAACCTTCGAGCGGGAAGCGGGTGGCGAAGCGCCGCTTCTTCAAGGCTGACGAACGCTTCGCAACGAAAGCCGTTATTGTGATCGCAATTACAACGGCGGCTTTCATCGTCGCGCAGTACGTTTCATTCCTTATCACGCGGCAGGAACAAACCGTTCTGATCGAATGGTATTTCCGCGCCGTCGTGATCGAATGCGGCGCAATGATGATGAAGCGTCTTGCCGAAGTAATCGTCGGCAGGATCAAGAAAAAAGAAAAAATCGACATAACAGAAAGCGAGGATACAAACAATGACTATTGATCTTACCAGCATTGCAAACGCCGTGATCGCTCTTATCGCGGCAATTATTACCGCCTTCGTGATCCCGTGGATCAGAAGCAAGACGACCGCCGCACAGTTTGAGAAAATCAAAATGTGGGTAACGGTTGCCGTCGAAGCCGCCGAACAGCTTTACACCGGAAGCGGCAGGGGCGCAGAGAAGAAAGCATACGTTGTTGAATTTCTGAATAGCAAGGGCTTCAAGATCGACGCGGAAACGCTGGATAAACTGATCGAAGCCGCCGTCTTTAATCTTCCGGACTACTTCACTATTTCCGGCATTCCGGCGGATACCGACAGCAACAAAGAGTAATTGACCGCGCGGCGGATCGCGCTTCCCCTTTCAGCCTTCCGCCGCATAAAGAACAATCCCCCGTGCGGGCTTTCGAGCCTTGCACGGGGGATTTTTTTGTTTGGTTCATTCCTTCGGCGGTTCGACCGACGCTTCCGACGGCGCGGCGGTTTTCCCTTTAATGAGTTGATACAGCTTCTTACAGCCGACCGCAATTCCCTTGAATAGATAGTAATAAATCTTGTAAAACGCCCACAAGAAGAAGTACAGACACCAGCCCGCGCCGATAATCATATACCACATCAAATAGAACATTCCGGCGAAGAGCATAGCGAAGCACCACAACGGCGCGTTTCGCTTATTCACGCGCACACCGAAGCCCAGCCGGAAACCGGACATCTTCTTCAATGTCTTTGTAAAGCTGACGAACATTAGAGCAAATCCCCCTTCTTAAATGTAAATTTTCAAGGCAGAATTCGCCTATTCTGACCTTTAACACAATTATACGCCCGTCATACGCTAAAATCAAGAATAAAGCGGAATATTTACACACCGTTTGCAAATAATCAGAATGAAGAGGGATCGCGGCGGCAATGAAGATATATGATTACAACGGCAAGAAGAACATTTGCGGCGACCGATTGCGCGAAGCGCGCGTCGTCCGGCGGCTACGTCAAGAGGATTTAGCCGCACAAATACAGTTGAAAGGGATCAACATGGAGCGGGACAGCATAAGCCGAATTGAAATCGGTACGCGCTTCGTATCCGACTTTGAATTGAAGATATTTGCGGAAGTGCTGGGCGTTTCGGTAAATTGGCTTTTAGGTATAGACGAATAACGGCGGCGGGGTGATCCCGTCGCCGCTTATCTTTTATAGGCGCATAAAATACGTATTTTTTTCTCAAAGCCTATTGACATATACGCATTGAAGGCGTATAATAGTAAATGTAAGGAGGACAGCAGATGAAAACAAAAGACCTTATCGAGCTTTTAGAACGAAACGGCTGGAAGTTCAAGCGGCACGGCGCGAACCACGACATATA
>ERZ857757.919-NODE-919-length-26170-cov-12.489642_pt1 | contig 26170 bp, 27 predicted proteins | sample MGYA00519764_ERZ857757 | MGnify/ENA primary metagenome ERZ857757 (study PRJEB31778, sample SAMEA3449359) | human gut metagenome | biome: human gut; feature: human-associated habitat; material: faeces | place: United Kingdom | collected 2010/2012 ... | reverse complement strand
CGCAGGAGACCGCCGCCGTGATGGATAAGGCCGTCAAGGAAATTCTGGAGAAGTGCTACGCCGACGCGGTGAAGGTCATCGAGGAGAATATCGACGATATGCACAAGGTCGTCGCCTATCTTTTGGAGAAGGAGACGATCACCGGCGGCGAGATGGTCGCCATCCTCGAGGGCCGCGATCCCGCGACGGTGGAGGACGCCTACGCCTCCACGCGCAGGAGCGACAGCGACTTCCGTCCCTCCGTGCCGAGCACCATCGAAGCGCCCGCGCGTCACATCTCCATGACGAGCGAGAAGATCGAAATGCCGCCGCTGGGCGGCGAAGCACCGGACGAGTCCGCCGCATCCGACGCGGAGAACGGCAAGGACGCGGAAACGCCCGCGGAGGAGACCCCTGCACAGGACGCTCCCGCCGGTGACGGCGCGGAAACGCCCGATCACGAATAAACCGAAAGCGCCGCCCGCAGGCGGCGCTTTTCCGTAAGGAGGAGTCCCCATGAGACAACAGACGAGGGAGCTGGCGCTCGCGAGCGTGCTCGGTGCGCTGGCGGTGCTGTTCCTGTTCCTCGGCGGCGTGCTGCCGCTGGCGCTCTACGCCTGTCCCCTGCTTGCGTCCGTCTGCCTGCTGCCCGTGCGCGAGGAGTGCCGCGCGAGCTATCAATGGTGCTGCTTTTTCGCCGCCGCCATTTTGGGATTGCTGCTTGGGCCGGACAAGGAATCCGCGCTGCTCTTCTGCTTTCTGGGCTATTACCCGCTCTTGCAGCCGAGTCTCGACGCGATCGGCAGCCGCGCGCTGCGCTTTCTCACGAAGCTCGGGCTGTACGTCCTCGCCGTCGGCGCGATGTACGCGCTGCTCGTCTTTGTGTTCCGGCTCGACGCGGTGACGGCGGAGCTGGCAGCAACCGCCCCGTGGCTCATCGCGGCGACCTTTGCGCTCGGCGCGGTGCTGCTCTTTCTCTATGACGAGCTGCTGCGCCGCTTCGCGCAGCTGTACCGAAGGAGGAAGAGAGGATAACAAGGAAGTCGGCAGGAGCCATACGGTTCCTGCCGACTTTTTATGTTCTTATGCATCCTCCTTCGGCTGTAGCTTCGCGCTGAGGTAGGCCGCGAGCGCGCCGAGCGCGGCGGCAAGCAGGCACAAAAGCGCGTCGCGCGCGCCGTCGTAATGCAGCGGGATGATAACGACCGTCGAGGCCAGCACGATGCCGAACACGGCGTGGTAGAAAAGCGGGTAATGCGCCCGGAAGCACCAGTTCACCACGCGCGCGAGCGTCAGCACGATGAGCGCCATGCCGAGCAGCCACGGCAGGATCACCGCCATGTCGAGCTTTGCGAAGCCCTCGGCCATCGGCGTGAACAGCCCGACCGCCATCAGGATGGAGGAGGACGTCATGCCCGGCACGATCAGGCTCAGGCCCCAGAGCAGGCCGCAGAAGAGAAAGCCGAGGAAGCCCGGGCGCATCGTGTAGAACGCGCCGTACTGCGCGTAGAGCAAAACGGCGGAGAGGGCAAGAAAGCTGGCCGCGCAGGAAAGGTACGCGCCGCGTCCGCGCCCCTGCGCGCCCGCCTCGGCCCACAGGCTCGGGAGCGTACCGAGGATCAGGCCAATGAACAGGCAGGTCGCGAGCTTTTCCGAGCGGTCGAACAGCACAAGGATCAGCCCGCCGCCGCACAGGAAGCCGAGGATCGCGCCGGCGCCGACCGGTAGCAGGAGGGAAAGGTTGCGGCGCAGCCCGTCGAGCGGGTGGGCGAGCACCTCCATCACCGGCCGGTAGATGCCGAAGATGACCGACAGCACGCCGCCGGAGATGCCCGGCAGAATGCCGCCTGCGCCGATGATGAAGCCCTGCACCAACCGCAGCAGGACCGTCTTGAGGGAGAAACCCATTTTTAATAGCCTCTCTTCCGGTCGACCAGATGCGCGAGCGGACGGCCCGCGGCATAGTTTTCCAGATCGTCGCAGAACATCTGCACGCTCTTGTCGCAGGTGTAGCCAAGCGTCATGTTGCCCGCGACGTGCGGCGTGAGCAGCAGATTTTTCGCGCGGCGCAGCGGGTGGTCGGCGGGCAGCGGCTCAGGCACGACCACGTCGAGCGCCGCGCCGGCGAGCCGCCCGGCGTTGAGCGCGTCGCAGAGCGCCCCCTGGTCGATGGCAGTGCCGCGGCCGACGTTCACGACGAGGGCGTTGTCGGGCAGCAGCGCAATGCGCTCGCGCGAGAGGATGCCCACAGTCTCCGCCGTGGAGGGCAGCGCCATCACGAGAAGATCCGTTTCGGGCAGGACGCTGTCCAACTCCGCGATGGCATGGATGGAGGTGAACGCCGGGTCGGAGGATCTGACCGTGCGGCGCACGCCGGTGATGCACGCGGGACGGAAGGCCTGCGCGCGGCGGGCAAACTCCGTGCCGATGTCGCCCGTGCCGAGCACAGTGATGCGCGCGCCGTGCAGCGAGCGGATACCGCCGGGGAGCGTTTCCCAGCCGCCCGCGCGGATGATCTCGGTATACTCCATCTGGCGGCGCAGCAGCATCAGGCAGACCATGATGAGATGCTCGGAGATGGTGGTGCCGTAGGCGCCGGAGGAGTTGGTGAGCCGACAGTCGGGATTCTGGTACAGGCTCTCGTCGCAGAAGTGGTCCACACCCGCCCAGCAGCAGCAATACCACTTGAGGCTTTTCGCGCTGCGGATGACCTTCTGCGAGCAGTGCCCGTAGAGGATCTCACAGTCGTCCACCCTGCCGACCGCTTCAGCGGACGAGGGGAAATACTCGATCTCATAGCCGTATTTGGCTGCCGCCGCGTTGAGCTGACGCTCGTATTTGTCGTTGAGAAAGTCGATGATGACGCCGATCTTTTTAGCCATGCTGAGTGATCTCCTTTATAATTTGTTCCGCGCAGCGCATCCCGTCCACCGCGGCGGAGAGAATGCCGCCGGCATAGCCGGCGCCCTCACCGCAGGGATAGAGCCCGCGCAGAGCGGTTTGATAGGTGTTGTCGCGCACGATGCGCACGGGGGAGCTGGAGCGCGTCTCGACCGCGGTGAGCACCGCGTCGGGCGCGGCAAAGCCGTGCAGCTTTTTCTCCAGCAGCGGCAGCGCCTCCTCCAGCGCCGCGCAGACGAACGGCGGCAGGCAATCGTGCAGGTCGCACCAGCGCACGGCGGGGCGGTAGGTCGGTGTGACCTTCCCCGGCCCGATCGACGGACGGTGCGCGAGGAAATCGCCGACCGTCTGTGCGGGAGCGGCATAGCCCCCGCCGCCGAGGGCGTAGGCGGCCTCCTCCAGCCGACGCTGAAAGGCGACGCCCGCGAGCACGTCCGTGCCGCCGAAGTCCTCCGGCGTGACGGAGACGAGCAGCCCGCCGTTGATGTTTTCGCCGTCGCGCGCCAGCTCGCTCATGCCGTTCGTGGCCACGCGGCCCGCTTCGCTTGCCGCGGCGACGACCTGTCCACCGGGGCAGACGCAGAACGAGAACACGCCGCGCCCCGCCGCCGTGTGGGCCGAGAGCTTATACGAGGTCGGCGGCAGCGAGGGGTGGCCCGCGTACTGCTTATACTGCTGCGCGTCCATATCGCTCTGGCGGTGCTCGATGCGCACGCCCACGGCAAAGGGCTTCGGCTCCATCGGGATGCCCGCATCACGCAGCATGGCGAAGGTGTCGCGCGCGCTGTGGCCGACCGCGAGCACCGCGTGCTCCGCGGGGAGCGTATACGTTCCGTCGGGAGATGTGACCCGCAGCGCGGCGAGCCGTCCGTCCCTCCGCTCCAGTCCGGTGACCTGATGGTTGAAGCGCACCTCCGCGCCGAGGGAAAGCAGCTCCTGCCGCAGATTCTGCAAAACGGTGTAGAGCCGGTCGGTGCCGATGTGCGGCTTGGCGTCGATGAGGATGTCCTCGCTCGCGCCGAACGCGGCGAACTCCTCTAAAATATAGCGGTGGCGGACGTCCTTCGTGCCGGTGTTGAGCTTGCCGTCGGAAAACGTGCCCGCGCCGCCCTCGCCGAACTGGACGTTCGAGCGCACGTTCAGCTCGCCCGTTGCCCAGAAGCGCTCGACATCGCGCCGTCTCCGCTCGACGCATTCGCCGCGCTCGAGCAGGATGGGCCGCGCGCCGCAGCGGGCGAGCACCAGCGCCGCGAACAGTCCCGCCGGGCCCGCGCCGATCACCACGGGGCGCACGGCGGGAGGGGCGATCATCGGCGGCAGCTCGTAAAAGGCGGGCGCGTAGACGCTGACGTTTTTGTTTCTCGCGCGGCGCAGCACTCTTTCCTCGTTCTCGAGCGCGGCGGAAACGGTATAAATAAACGTCACGCCGTCGCGCGCGTCGATGCTGCGGCGGAGAATGTGCAGCGTATGGAGGGGCGCTTTGACACGCAGCGCCGCCGCGGCGCGTTCGTATAATAACGCCTCGCTCTCGCCCGGGGCGAGCTTCAGCCCTTCGATCTTCAGCATGGCAGCGCTCCTTTCGCATTGGGAAATCGGCTTTATTGTAGTATATCCGAATGTCCCGCGCAAGCTATTTTTTCCAATTCGGCCATTCTTCAGGATTTCTTTATGGCCTATTCAAAAAAAGTTCAAAAAAATTCGTTCCGGCTTCACGAAATGGACATAAACAGGGGGTATCATCGGTAGCATCAAAAGAAAAATAAACGCTTCACGGCAAGGAGGCTTATCTATGTATTACGAAGACGAAAACAACCTGTACCATTACAGCTACCGCAAGGGCGACAAGGTGGAGAATGTCCGCGACGTGGACTACACCGAGGTGCCGAACACCGCGGCAAAGGCAGACCCCTGGGAGGAAAAGAAACCGAAGAAGAATCGGCTGGGGCTGAAGATCGCCGCGCTGGCGCTCGCCTGCGCGCTCATCGGCGGCGCGGCGGGCGCGGTCATCACGCACCATGCCTTTGCCTCCGCGCGCGGCTCGACGCAGATCGAGGTCTCCGACCGTCAGGTCGCCGAGGTCCGGCAGGTCAAGGTGGACGGCAAGCAGCAGCTCACCATGCCCGAGGTCTACGCCGCCAACGTCAACAGCGTCGTGAGCATCAACGTGTCCACCACAACGAACGTCTTCGGCCGCACGACAGAGTCCGCCGCCAGCGGCAGCGGCTTTTTCATCACCAAGGACGGCTACATCCTCACCAACTATCACGTCATCGAGGGTGCGAGCACCGTCAAGGTCACGGCCTACGACGGCACGACCTATGATGCCGCCGTCATCGGCGGCGACGAGGATTACGACATCGCCGTCATCAAGGTCGAGGGCACGAATTTCCAGCCGGTCGTGATCGGAAAGTCCGGCAGCGTGCAGATCGGCGAGACGGTCGCCGCGGTCGGCAACCCGCTCGGCGAGCTGACCTTCTCGATGTCGCAGGGCATCGTCTCCTGCGTGAACCGCGCGATCAATGTGGACGGCAAGCCCTTCAACATGATCCAGGTCGATTGCTCCATCAACCCCGGCAACTCCGGCGGCCCGCTCTTCAACAGCTACGGCGAGGTCATCGGCATCGTGTCCGCGAAATATTCGAGCTACTCCAACACCACCGTTGAGGGCATCGGCTTCGCCATCCCCATCGACGATGTGCTCGCCATGGTCAAGGACATTATGACCGACGGCTATGTGACCAACAAACCTTACATTGGCATCACACCGCAGAACATGACCGCACAGATGGCGCAGCAGTACCGCTACGATGTCACGCAGGGCGTGTTTGTCTGCTCGGTCGAGCCGGGCAGCGCCGCGGAAAAGGCTGGCCTTCAGATGGGTGACGTCATCACCAAGATCGGCGACACGGCGATCAGCGACATGAACGACCTGAACGCCGCGAAGAAGTCTTACCGCGCGGGCGATACCGTGACGCTGACCATCTATCGCGCGGGTGGAACGAAGGAGGTCGAGCTGACCTTCGACGCCGCTCCTCAGACGCAGGAGACCGCGCAGGACAGCTCTCAGCAGCAACAGCAGGGCGGCAGCAATGGCGGCTATTACTACAATCCCTGGGATTTCTTCAATAGCTTCTTCGGCAACGGCTACTACGGCAGCAGCTATTCCGGCGAGAGCCGCGACGCAGCCTGAGCAAAACAGCATACGACATACCGGGGCGGCTCTTCGGAGCCGCCCTTTTTTGCCGCGTTTTGCCGCGCAAAAATAAGGACTTCCGCTTTTGGGAAAGCTGTGGTATAATTTTCTTCTATGAAACATGGAGAAGGAGGGAACGTCCATGCGCATCGGTACAGTGGAAATCAACTCGCAGCTCGCGCTCGCGCCGATGGCGGGCGTGACCGACGCGGCCTTCCGCGAGCTGTGCGCGTCCCTCGGCGCGGGGCTGACCTGCACGGAGCTCGTGAGCTCGAAGGCGCTGTGCTATCAGGATAAAAAGAGCCGCACACTGCTCGCGCCCTTTCCGGGCGAGCATCCGATGCAGGCCCAGATCTTCGGCAGCGACCCGGTCTGCATGGCCGAGGCCGCGCAGATCGCCATTGAGGCGAGCGGCGCGGACATTCTGGACATCAACATGGGCTGTCCGGTCGGCAAGGTCGTCAACAACGGCGACGGCTCGGCGCTGATGCGCGACCCTGAAAAGGCGGCGCGCATCGCCGAGGCGGTGGTCAAGGCGGTAAAGGCCCCCGTGACGGTGAAGATGCGCCGCGGCTGGGACAAGGGCAGCATCAACGCGCCGGAGCTGGCCGTGCTGCTCGAGAGCGTCGGCGTCGCGGGCATCACTGTCCACGGGCGCACGCGCGTGCAGATGTACGGCGGGCAGGCAGACTGGTCGACCATCCGCGCGGTCAAGGAAGCGGTGAAGATCCCCGTTATCGCCAACGGCGATGTTTTTACTCCGGAAAATGCGATAAAAGCCTTGAAGCTCACCGGTGCGGACGCGGTGATGATCGGGCGCGGCTGCTTCGGCAATCCGTGGCTCTTTCAGCAGTGCAGAGCCGCGCTCGCGGGCGAGCCGATCCCGCCGCTGCCGCCGCTTGCCGAGCGCTGCGACGCGCTGGTGCGCCAGATCGAACGCAGCGCGGAGTTCCGCAATGAAAAGGTCGCGCTGCTCGAGGCGCGGCGGCACTACTGCTGGTATCTCAAGGGCGTGAAATACGCCAACTACTATAAAGACCAGATCAACCATATGGAGACGCTTGAGGATCTTTACCGCGTCACGGCGGGCATCAAGCGCGATCTGAGCGACTGAACACACGGAGCGGACATGAACGAAAGTGAACTGATCCAAGCCGCGCGGGGCGGCGACGAGGCAGCCTTTGAACAGCTCGTCCGGCTGCATGAGAAAAAAATATACAACCTTTGCCTGCGTATGTGCGGCAGCAGCGAGGACGCGGCGGAGGCCGCGCAGGATACCTTCCTCGCCCTTTGGCGCGGACTGGAGGGCTTCCGCGAGGATGCGGCGCTGTCCACCTGGCTCTACCGTCTGGCGAGCAACGCCTGCATCGACCTGCTGCGGCGTAACAAGCGCACGGTGGACGGCGTATCGCTCGACGACGAGGACGTACACCTTGAGGTGCGCGACCGTGCGCCCACGCCGGAGGAGCACGTCGAGGGCCGGGAGACGCAGCGGCTGGTGCGCGAGGGGCTTGCCGCGCTGCCGGAGGATTACCGGCGCGTGCTCGTGCTGCGCGAGCTGCACCAGCTCAGCTATGCGGAGATCTGCGAGGTCACGGAGCTGGAGCTCGGCACGGTGAAGAGCCGCATCAACCGCGCGCGGCTGCTGCTGCGAAATTATTTGGCGGCAGACGGGAACTTTTTTGAAAAGCCAGCGTCAAAGGTTACAGAATGTAATCAGACTGTCGGAGGGGAGAGGAACGCAATATGAAGGAATGTGAAGAATTTGCGCCGCTGCTCTCGGCCTTTGTTGACGGAGAGCTGACGGAGGAGGAGCGTGCGGAGGTGCTCGCTCATGTGAGCGAATGCGAGAAATGCAGAAGGCTGCTCGGTGAGCTGACGGCCCTGCACGCCGCCCTCGGCGAGCTGGAGGACGAGGACGTGCCCGCAGGCTTCACGGAGGGCGTGATGGCGGCGGTGCGCGCAGAAAAGGCGGCGAAAAAGCCGCAAACAAAAAAGCGGAGCGCATGGCGGCGGTGGATGCCGATGGCGGCCTGCGCGGCGATCGTCGCACTCGCGGCGGCGGTAACGATCCCGCGAACGGCGATGAAGCAGGAAGCAAACGACGCTGCACCTGCCGCGCCTGCCGCACAGGAGGATCAGGCGATGTTTTCGATGGCGGCGCCGCCCAGCGATCCGCTGCCCGATACGGACGCCGAGGTGGAATATCCCGAGCAGCGCTGTGAAACGGTGCAGTCCAGCCCGTATTATGACCGCCAGCTTGGCGGCGCGGCGGCGGACGGGTTCAAGACCGCAAACGCACCCGCTGACTTGGAAAACGGCAGCCCAGAGGCAGAATACTACTGCGAGACCGCTCCCATCGGCGAGAGCGGAAGAGAGGGTAAATTTCTGGCAGCCGACTACGGTCTGCCGATGTTTGAGCTGTACGGCGCGGGCGCGACGGACTATGTGCTCTCAAGCGGCGGCGTGAAGGACGGCGACGCGGGCTTTTACTATGCCCCTATCGCCGCGCTGCGCGACCTGCCGGAGGGCCTCGGCATGAGGCAGGCGCAGGTGGAAACGCTCGCACTTGCCCCCGCGGACGCGGAGTGGGTGCTCGTCTATCCCAATGACGACAGCGAGGTGCCGCAGCCGTGAAGAAGCGTTCGCTGTGGCTCTGCCCTTTGGCTATCGCGGCCATCGTCACGCTGGACCAGTGGGTGAAGGCCTATATCGTGACCCATTTCGCCGTGGGCGAGAGCAAGCCCTTTCTCCCACAGCTGCTGCGGCTGCACTATGTGCGCAATTTCGGCGCGGCATGGTCGAGCTTTTCCGGCGAGCGCTGGCTGCTCATCGGCGTGACGGGCGTGGGGATGCTCGCGCTCGCATGGCTGCTCGCGCGGATCGTGCGGCACCCGCTCGGCGTGTGGTCGCTGACCGCCGTGATCGGCGGCGGCGTGGGAAATCTTATTGACCGCGTTCGCCTCGGCTATGTGGTGGATATGCTCGACTGCACGTTCATCGAGTTTCCGGTTTTCAACGTTGCGGACTGCTTTGTGGTCTGCGGCACCATCGCGGCACTCGTTTACTACATTTGGATCTACCCGAACACCGACGCGAAGAATTGGGAGAAGGACCATGGAACCGATCCGGCTCAGGGCAAGTGAAGAAAGCAAAAATCAAAGGCTCGACGCATTTCTTGCGTCGAGCCTTGACGGCTTGACTCGCTCGCAGGCGACGCGGCTCATCGAGAGTGGCGAGGTCGCGGTGAACGGGAGAGCCGTCAGCAAAAGCTATAAGCTCGCGGGCGGCGAGGACATCGCCGTGACGCTGCCCGAGCCGGAGCCGGTCGAGGCCGTGCCGCAGGACATTCCGCTCGATGTGGTGTACGAGGACGCGGACGTGATCGTGGTCAACAAGCCCAGCGGCATGGTCGTCCACCCCGCGCCGGGGCACCCGGACGGCACGCTCGTCAACGCGCTGCTGTACCATTGCGCGGGAACGCTCTCGGGCATCGGCGGCGCGCTGCGCCCGGGCATCGTCCACCGCATCGACCGCGACACGAGCGGTCTCATCATCGCGGCGAAGAACGACGCGGCGCACCAGTACCTCTCCGCGCAGCTCGCCGACCACACGCTCGCGCGCACCTACGAGTGCATCGTTGTGGGCGCTCTGCGCGAGGACCGCGGCACGGTGGACGCGCCCATCGCGCGCCACCCGACCGGCCGCAAGCGCATGGCAGTGGTCGCCGGCGGGCGCGAGGCGGTCACGCATTGGGAGGTCATCGCCCGCTATCCGGGCTATACCCACGTCCGCTGCCGGCTCGAGACGGGACGCACACACCAGATCCGCGTCCACATGGCCTACATCGGGCATCCCATTCTCGGCGACACGGTATACGGTGCAAAGAAGGAGGTCCCCGGCCTGACGGGGCAATGCCTGCACGCGGTCGGCCTGCGCTTTCTCCATCCGCGCACGCACGAGGTCGTGGAGCTTTCCTGTCCCCTGCCGGAGGAATTTACAAGGATGCTGCAAAAAATCAGGAAATAAATTGCACGCGATACGGCACCAAACACGGGGAGCGTTCTCTATGGCAGAGAACGCTCCCCTTTTGCTGTGCTGTTATTTGCACAAATATGAGAACCAGCCCTCGCTCTCGCGGGCCTCCATGATCGCCCAGCCCGCAAGACGCAGCGCGTCCGCGACCTCGACCGCGCGGTCGTCGATGATGCCCGAGCAGAGGAACAGCCCGCCCTTTTTCAGCAGCGGCCGCACCTGCGGTGCGAGCGCGATGATGACGTCCGCCACGATGTTCGCCACGACGATGTCATAGTCTCCGCCGAACTCGCGCGCGAGCCTTTTGTCGCTGAGCACATCGCCCGCGCGGACGGTGTAGTGCTCCCGCCCGATGCCGTTGAGCGCGGCATTCTCGTAGGCGACGCCCACGCACTTGTCGTCGATGTCGCAGGCGAAGGCGTCCTCCGCGCCCAGCAGCAGCGCCGCGATGGAGAGGATGCCGCTGCCGCAGCCGAGGTCGAGCACCTTTTCGCCGCCGCGGATGTGCTTTTCGAGCGCCTGAAGGCACAGGCGTGTGGTCGCGTGGCTGCCCGTGCCGAAGGTCAGCCCGGGATTCAGGATGAGCTTCACGCGCTCCGTCGGCTTCGCCTGCTCCCACTCGGGAATGACCAGCAGGCGCTCGCCGATCTCCATGGGCTTATAGAACTGCTTCCAGTTGTTCTCCCAGTCGGCGTCCTCCACGTTTTCCATCGTGAGGAGCAGCGGCGCGTATTCGGGATGCTGCTTCTTGAGCGCCGAGAGCGCGATGCGCACCTGCGCCAGCGTGGAAAAACCGCTCTTGCTTTCTTCGAGGTAGAAGGTCACGCGGCATTTGCCGTGCTTCTCCGCCAGCAGCTCATCGTCCACATAGTCCCAATACTGGTGGTTGTTTTCGAGAAAATCCTTAAAGTCCGCCTCGTCGTCGATGACAAGGCCCTCGACGCCCTGCTCGCGCAGCAGCTCGCTGACCGGCTCCAGACCGGCGCGGGCGGTGTCGATATGCAGCTCCAGCCACTTCATCGCTGCGTCCCCACGAAGAACAGCCCCAGCGTGCCGCAGCCGGTGTGCGCGCCGATCACGGGGCCGATGAAGTCCGCGCGGACGTCCGTCACGCCGAAGCGCTCCTCCAGAAGCTCCTTGACATACGCCACGGAGTCGGGGCAGTTGGCGTGGCAGATGAACAAGGGCTGGTTCTTGTCCGGCTCGACGCCCAGCTCCTCCACCTTGTCGACCAGCGCCTTGAGCGCAGCCTTCGTACCGCGCGCCTTGCTCATGGGAATGAGCCTGCCCTCGCTGTCGGTGTGCATGACGGGCTTGATGCCCAGCATCGTGCCGACGAAGGCCGCCGTGGCGCTCACGCGGCCGCCGCGCTTGAGGTGGTTGAGATCGTCCACGATGAACCAGTGGCATTGGGTCTGGAGGATGCTCCTCACATATGCCGCCAGCGTCTCGATGTCGGGGCTGCTCCTCCGGCGCTCCTGCACCGTGCGGTAGAGCAGCATTCCCTGTCCGCGCGAGGCGGAGAGGGAGTCGATGACGAGGATCTTCGCGTCGGGGTACTCGCTTTTCAGGTCCTCCGCCGCGATGCAGCCGGACTGGTAGGTGGTGGACAGCGCGCCGGAGAAGCAGATGCACAGGATATCCTTGCCCGCGTCGAGCGCCCTGCGCATCGCCTCGTCGAACTGACCGACATTGGCGGCGGCGGTGGTGCTGTTCTCGCCCGCAGCGATCTTTGCGAAAAATTCCTCGGGGGACATCTCGGCATGGTCGGGCGTGTTGAGATAGGTTTTTCCGTCGATCGTAAAGGAAAGCGGCAGAACGGTAAGCCCGAGCTCGTCGACCTCCTGCTGGTTCAGGTCACAGCAGCTGTCGGTCATGATAATATAGTCACGCATGGCGTTCCTTTCCGGGCCGCAGACAAACGGCCCCTTTTGGGGAATAGAGTCGATTCTTCCTTAGAATGGCAGTATTGTAGCAGAACGTTAAGATAATATCAATCATTTTCTGTAAACAATGCTTTCCGTTTACTTTCCGACGCAGAAGCGTTCAAAAATGCGCGTCACCATGTCCTCGCGCGCCGTGCGGCCGGTCAGCTCGCCGAGCGCGTCAAGCGCACCCTCGGCCTCGGTGAGCACCACGTCGGGCGTCAGCCCGGCGGTGAGCGCCTCGCGCGCCGCACGGACGCTCTCGAGCGCACGGCGGATGGCTTCGGCCTGCCGGGCGTTGGTGAGCAGCGTGCCGCCCGCGGGAACGCCGGCAGGAAAGCAGTCTCCGATCGTGTCGATCAACGCATCCAGCCCGCCGGGCATTACGGAATTAAAGGAGACCAGATGCTCCGGCGCAGGCGCGCCGTCCGGCAGTCTCCAAACGGCGGTCTTTACGGCGGGGTTTCGATCGTCCTTGCTGATGGCCAGAATCCAATGCGGCGCTTGGGCGGCAAGCGCGAGAATGTCTGGCTCCACAGTGAGCGGCGTATGGCTGCCGTCCGCTACCACGATCACCAGATCGGCGCTCTCGACCGCGCGGCGCGAGCGCTCCACGCCGAGCCGCTCCACGGCGTCGTCTGTCTCGCGGATGCCCGCCGTGTCGATGAGCCGCAGCAGCACGCCGCCGACCACCGCCTTCTCCTCCACGGTGTCGCGCGTCGTGCCGGGAAGGTCGGTGACGATGGCGCGGTCGTAGCCCACAAGCGCGTTGAGCAGCGAGCTTTTGCCCGCGTTCGGCGCGCCGACGATGGCGGTCGCCGCGCCGCTTTTGAGCACGCGTCCGCGCGCAAAGGTGCCGAGCAGCGCCGCGAGCGTTTGTTCGCTCTCCGTGAGCGTCCGCTCCGTCTCGGCAAGCGTGAGGTCCTCGATGTCCTCGTCGGGATAGTCCACCACGGCGTAGAAGCGGCTGGTGAGGCCCAGCAGCGCGTCGTAGACCTGTTCGAGCGGGCGGCGCAGCGCGCCGTCCACCTGGGCGGCGGCGTTCCGCGCCGCCTCAGCGGTCTCGGCGTCAATGAGGTCGATGACCGCCTCCGCCTCGGTGAGGTCCATTTTGCCGTTCAGAAACGCGCGCTCGGTAAATTCTCCCGCCCGCGCCTGCCGCGCGCCTGCGGCAAACGCGGCGCGCAGGACCTCCTGCAAAACGACCGGCGAGCCGTGGCAGTGCAGCTCCGCGCTCTCCTCGCCCGTGTAGCTGTGTCCGGCGGAGAACACCACCGCCAGCGCGTGGTCGAGCGTGCGGCCCTCGGCGTCGCGCACCGTGCCGTAGGTCATGCGCCGCGGCGGAAGCTCCGCAGCCGAACGACCGTTCACCGGCGTGAACAGCGCCGCGAGCACGCGCCGCGTCTCCGCGCCGCTTAGGCGCACGATGCCGACCGCGGCGGCCGCGGACGCGGTGGCGATGGCAGCAATGGTGTCGGGCATAATGCTTCCTCCTTGATATTAGCCGGCATTTGCCTGTATGATACCACAAAACGGAAAAAATGAAAAGGGGCACGGCGCAGCCGTGTCCCTTTTTTGTATTCCACCGATCAGCAATCAGCGTGAGATGCAATAAAAATAGATGTTTACACAAATCATCACAACGGCAAACGTAATAAGCACCACCCAGCTTATTTGCATGGCCTTAGATTTTGTATTCCTGATGCAATATGCCAAATAGATGATCCAGCAGGAGTAGAACACAAAAATAATGCCGCGGTTCCGGATTAATATACTTAGAAGGAACAACGCATTTACGATCTTCATTCCATTCTCTGACATCAGTATACTTTTGATCTCTTTCACCGGTTGACCTCCCAGCTGAATATATTGTTGTTTTTATTGTATCATACTCCGCACTTCCCCACAAGGGCAAAAAAGACGCCGCATATCAAATTTCAGCTTGCCGCTTACTGCTCCTTGGCAGCCGCGGCCTGCTGGGCCTCGATCTCGAGGAGAGCATCCTTGCGGGAGAGATTCCAGCGGCCCTTTTCGTCGATCTCCATGAACTTGACCCAGATCATGTCGCCGACGGTAACCACGTCCTCGACCTTCTCGACACGCTTCTTGTCGAGCTTGGAGATGTGGACCAGACCGTCCTTACCCGGGGCGATCTCCACGAAGGCGCCAAACTGCATCAGGCGCACGACGCGGCCGTAGTACAGCTTGCCGACCTCGGGGACAAACACGATGTCGTCGATGCACTTCTTCGCGGCGTCGCAGGCGGCGGCGTCGGCGGAGGCGATGTGGATGGTGCCGTCGTCGTCAATGTCGATCTTCGCGCCGGTGTCGGCGACGATCTTCTGAATGACGGAGCCGCCCTTGCCGATGACCTCGCGGATGCGGTCGGGGTCGATCTTCATGGTGATCATCTTGGGCGCGTAGGGGCTGACCTCGGGACGCGGCTCGGCGATGCAGGGCAGCATGATCTGGTCGAGGATCTGCACGCGCGCGTCGTAGGTGATGTCCAGCGCGTTCTTGATGATCGCCATGGTCAGGCCGTCGTTCTTGAGGTCCATCTGGATGGCGGTGATGCCCTTCTTCGTACCGGCGACCTTGAAGTCCATCTCGCCGTGGAAGTCCTCAACGCCCTGAATGTCGATGAAGGTGGTGAAATCGTCGCCGTCCTGAATGAGACCGCAGGAGATGCCGGCGACAGGCGCCTTGATGGGCACGCCGGCGTCCATCAGCGCGAGCGTGGAGCCGCAGATGGAGCCCTGAGAGGTGGAGCCGTTGGAGGAGACGACCTCGCTCACCACGCGGATGGCGTAGGGAAACTCCTCAACGGGCGGAATGACGGGCAGCAGCGCGCGCTCGGCCAGAGCGCCGTGACCGATCTCGCGGCGGCCGGGGCTGCGGGCGGGCTTGGCTTCGCCGACGGAGTAGCCGGGGAAGTTGTAGTGGTGCATATAGCGCTTCTCGGTCTCTTCCCAGATGGTGTCGAGCTTCTGGTTGGCACTGAGGGTATCGAGAGTGCAGACGGAGAGCACCTGCGTCTGGCCGCGGGTGAACAGGCCCGAGCCATGGACGCGGGGCAGCACGCCGACCTCGGCGGCGAGAGGACGGATCTCGTTCTTCTGACGGCCGTCGACGCGGTGGCCCTCGAGCAGCCACGCCTTGACGATCTTCTTCTGGAACTTATAGGTGAACTCGTCGAGGTACTGATCCATGTCGGGATACTCCTCGAGGTACTTCTCGTGCCAGTGCTCGATCATCTCGTTCCAGCGGGCCTCGCGGACGTTCTTGTCGTCGGTATCCATGGCGGCCTTGGCCTCGTCCATGAAGTCGGCAACAATCTTGTCGAAGAGCTCCTGATTGAAGTTTGCGTGGGGATAGTCGAACTTGGGCTTGCCGATCTCGGCGACCATGCGGTCGATGAGCTCGATCTGCTTCTGATTTTCGTTGTGCGCCAGCTCGATGGCACGGTACATCGTGTCGTTATCGACCTCGTTCGCGCCCGCCTCGATCATAACGACCTTCTTGCCGGTGGAGACGACGGTCACGTCAAGGTCGGAGACCTTGCGCTGCTCGCTCGTGGGGTTGAGGACCAGCTCGCCATTGACGAGACCGACCTTCAGCGCGCCGACAGGACCGTTCCAGGGAATGTCGGAGATGGCGAGGGCGGCGGAGGTGCCGATGAGCGCGGCGATCTCGGGAGAACAGTCGTGGTCGACCGCCATGACGGTCGCCATGATGGACACGTCGTTGCGGAAATCATAGGGGAAGAGCGGGCGGATGGGGCGGTCGATGACGCGGCTGGTCAGGATGCCCTTCTCGCCGGGGCGGCCCTCGCGGCGGTTGAAGCTGCCGGGGATGCGGCCGACGGAGTACATCTTCTCCTCAAAGTCGACGGAGAGGGGGAAGAAGTCGATGCCGTCGCGGGGACGGGCGGACGCGGTGGCGCAGACCAGCACGCGGGTGTCGCCGTAGCCGACCATGACGGCGGCGTTGGCGAGCTCGGCGAGCTTGCCGACCTCGAGGGTCAGCGGACGGCCGGCGAGCTCCATTTCATACTTGTGGTAGCCGGGAAATTGACGGTGGGTGATGATGGTGGACATGATCATACTCCTTTTCAGATTTTTGTCGGGAGCCTTGTCCGACCCTTTAGCACTTGAGCTCAGCCGCGAAGGTCTCGCGGACAAGATCAACTGCTAAAATGCGGGCGTCGGCTCCCTGTTTTGCGGGCTTTTGCGGGAAAATCGGGGGTGCAAGATAGCAAAACACGCGGGGAAAGAATATCCTTCCCCCGCGCATATTGTCTCTTACTTACGGATGCCGAGCTTGGCGATGATGGCACGATAGCGCTCGATGTCCTTCTTCATGAGGTAGTCGAGCAGGCTGCGGCGCTTACCGATCATCTTGTACAGGCCGCGGCGGGAGTGGTTATCCTGCGCGTGGACCTTGAGGTGCTCGGTGAGCTGGTTGATGCGCTCGGTGAGAATGGCGATCTGGACCTCGGGAGAACCGGTGTCGCTCTCATGGGTGCGGTTGGCTTCGATAATGGCAGTCTTCTGGTCTTTGAGCATCATAGTTGTGTTTCCACCTTTCAAAAATATTCACCCTGAACTGAGCGGCGGGACAGGTGACGATCCGCGTCCTAAGTTCGGGTATGCTCCTCGCGCGCCTTCACGCGCTTTGATATCATACCACGGCTTTTTTCTATTGTAAAGGGAAATCTGCGAAAATATTCCGCGTTTTCTCCTCTTTTTTCGCCGCGGGAGCAAAAAGCATCCACCCGCCAAGCGGGTGGTTTTGCTTATGCGGGCAAAGCCCTATGTTCCTCGCGCACGCGTCAAACGCGTAAGTACTGTCTGCTAGCTGCGTATGGAGACTGATGATCTCACGGTAATTGGTCATACAGGTGACCTCCTTGTAGATATTTACGCCAGAAGTCTGACGCATATCTACATTTTACAAACACGAGCATTTCACGAGTGCCTACGACACCCACATTTTGCGCTGCTGTAAACAATGAAAGCGCATCGCTGCCGCCCGCTCAGTTCCGCGAGCACTTCTCCGCATCGATGGCAAGCACCACCATCAGTGCGTACAGGGAGTTTTCCTCGTCTGCCACGTCGATGACGTAGGTATCTGTCCAGTGGAACAGCTCCTTGGACACCGAGGCCACCTGCTGTCCCGCTGCGTCCACGATGGCGTAGTCCCACTCCATGAAGCTGCCCTCCACCCGCCAGCCGTTGAAGTCCAGCGTGAACGACGGTCGCAGGAACGTGAACTCTTTGCGGATGGTGCCCACGCACTGCTCCCCAATGTACAGGTCAAACTTGGGAAGGAAGGTGAACACCTGCTGCTGTACTGTGGCGATGTGCTGCCCCATAGGGTCGAGGATATGCAGACAGTGTCCCCACGACAGCTTGCCCTCCACTGTGAAAGCCACCGCGCCGTTCCCGTCCATGTGGTAAATATCGTAGCTGTCGAACCATGAAAACATCCGCTGCTTGAAATAGAGCTTCATGCCCATGCACCTCGCTTTCTGCCCCCATTGTACCAGCCGCTGCGGAAATGCGCAAGCGTTCGTGGAGGGTCAGCCGTTTTTGCTCGCCGCCACCAACAAAAAGTTCCGCCGGTGCAGTCGCACCCACCGGCGGAACTTTTATCAATATCAGCAGAGTGACACGGGCTGTCCACCCTCTGCGGTATACTCGACAGCAGAAACGACAAGGAGGGCAAACTCATGGATAAATGCGAGGAAATGCGGGCGCAGTTCGACCGCTTCTGCGATGGGCAGCTGGCGGACTCCGGCACAACACAGATACAGGCCATCAGCAGCTTACAGATGAAGAACATCCGCAAGTATTTTGTGCCGGGAATATACAGCTTCGACATCGTCGGTTTTCTGGATACCACGCTCCTCAAGACCGGCAGGGAGGGGTATCTGTTTACCGTGGACGGCGTGTACTACAAGGAGTTTCTGGAAAAGCCGGGACACTTCCGTTACAACGACGTGGCAAAGACCGAGATCATCCTGCCGAAGCCCAAGGACAACGAAAGCACCCTTGAGATCAGATTCCAAAATGGCCGCTGGGTGCGTCTGGTTGGTTACTCGCTGTATAAAACCGGCGCGAAGCAGCTGCTGGACGGTCTGTGCGAGATCGCGGCGCGATACCCCGACGAGGACGATGAGGACGAGGCGTAGGCATCATATACCATTTTATGGAAAATGCCATATCCGAGGCGGCACAGCGCGCAGAATTTGGTAAAATTTGCTGACACAACGCGGGCTTTGTGGTATACTGTGGGCGGTTGACCGCGTCACTCGTCGAATTGCAGGAACTTGTAGGGCGGCACGTCCAGAGCGGCGGCAATATCAAACAGCGTGTCCAGAGACACCGCCTTGTTGATGTTGGGAGCCTCCACATGGCCGATGAACGCCGGACTCAGCTCCAGCTTCTCGGCCAACTGCTCCTGCGTCAGACCACGCAGTTTGCGGTAGTAGGCGATCTTCAGCCCGATCTGACGGTATTTGTCCGCATAGATAGTCTTCATGCACATCATCTCCCGCTACTATGGTAACGAAAAGGGACAATAATTGACATGAGCCAGCGGACATAGTATTATATTTATCGGATATAAATATGTGTTTGACGGTGCATGAGAAACGGAGGAAATATGGAACAGCGATCCGAGCTGAAATCGGCGCGGCTGTTGGAGATATACACCCGCCTGGAGCAGGGCGCGGTGCTGAAAAAATCAGATCTGGCGCAGGAATTTCACGTTACGCAGCGGAGCATCCAGCGTGACGTGGAGGACTTGCGCTGTTTTCTCGCCGAGCGCCACCTGGAGCGGGAGGTCATCTACGACGGCAAGCAGCGGGGCTACCGCATGGTGTCCGGCAACCCGCGGGGGCTGACCAACAGCGAGATTTTAGCGGTGTGCAAGATTTTGTTGGAGAGCCGCTCCCTGCCCGCCAGGGACATGGGCGGCATACTGGACAAGCTCATCGACTGCGCCGTGCCGCAGGAGAGCCAGAAGGCCGTGCGGGAGCTGGTGGCCAACGAGAAGCTGCACTACATTCCACCCCACCACGGCCAGAGTGTGCTGGGCGACCTGTGGGAGCTGGGGCAGGCCATCCGCAATCAGCAGGTCATTGAGATCGGGTACGAACGCATGAAAGAACCGTGTCTGGTGCAGCGCCGGGTGCAGCCGGTGGGCATCATGTTCTCGGAGTATTACTTCTACCTGACCGCGTTTTTGGAGGACAAGACGGACTTCGACAACCCCGACGACCTGTTCCCGACGATCTACCGCATCGACCGCATCCGGTCGGTGAAGGTGCTGAATGAGCATTTCCGCGTGCCGTATGCCAAGCGGTTCGAGGAGGGCGAGTTCCGCAAGCGCGTCCAGTTTATGTACGGCGGACGGCTGGGGCGCATCCGCTTCCGCTACACCGGCCCGTCGCTGGAGGCGGTGCTGGACAGGCTCCCCACGGCGCAGGTGCTGTCGCAGGATGCCGACGGCTGGCTCATCTCCGCCGAGGTCTTCGGGAAGGGCATCGACATGTGGTTGAAGAGCCAGGGGGAGTATGTAACCGTAATTTGATAAATATCAGGGGAGGGTGGGCCGTGTTGCGATAAAAGGAGGCGTTTGGATGCAGTATAGAATAGGTTCATTCAATATGAAGAATTTCGGTGCTAACTCCACAAAAGACTTTGAAAAAATTACAGAAATAATTGTGGGCGAACAATTGGACGTTGTTGCCCTACAGGAAATACTAAGCGAAGGGAAAGGGGTAGAAAGACTTCTTGAAGCGGGTGTAGAACACGAACTCTATAATTGGGACTTTTGCTGTGCGACACCACGGGAATCGTCAGATATTGAAAAACTCCGTGATATGGCTGTGAATGATACCCGCGGGGAATGCTATGCATTCCTTTGGAATACAAAGAGGTTTAAGAAAATTGAATTTTCTAAATTAGGGGAAAAGCGTATTTTTGAGCCACGAATATTGAATTCACTCTCAACTGATGTCAACGTGGATTGTTCACTATTTGCAAGAACCCCTTATTACATCCGATTACAACCTAGATTTGGTGGCTTTTTTGAACTTCGGCTGATAAATATTCATATTTATTGGGGAGATAGTACCTCGTCGTCAATTGACAAACGAAAAATAGAATTTGATGTATTAACCAGAGAAATATATCCCGAAATCAGCGCAGCAAGATACGGCCAAAATCGTACACCCTATACGATAGCAATGGGGGACTACAATTTAAATATATTTCGTCCCTTTATTCAAACGCAAGCGAAAAACAACAATCTTACAGAGGTGCAGTCATATTGGGACGGACAGCGGCAAGTACAGATTTTAACCATTCAAGATCAACTAACCACGCTTAGAGATGTCGACCGATTAGCCTCTTCAGATTTTGATGTCAATAATCCCTTGGCAAATAACTACGATCATTTTACATATAGTCCTGAACTGTCAGACTTTACAGATGTAAAATACAAAACGGTTGATGCCGTTAACAAGTACTGTGAAGGTGACTACTCATATTACCGGAAGTACATTTCTGATCATTTGCCAATAGTAATGACAGTGACCATATGAAAGTTGTAGAGAGGAGAATTATACGATGACGGAAAGAGAAAAAATAACTGCTGCGTATGCACTGAATCTATGGACAGTATCGATCTCGCAGATAATCGACTATAACGATATAAATGTCCTAAATCAAGAGTATGATAACATCATGAACAACCTCAATTTGGAAAATATGCCTAAGGATGAGGCTTTGCTTGATATCGTCAAGGAGATTCTGGATGAGATTACCAACTTGCGTTTAAACGCGGGAGACAAAAAGATTGTCGACAAAGAATATCAACACCAATTAAAAAATGCCGTATGGAGTGCTGTTCCCAATATCGGAGCAATTTTTTCTGCTGCAGATCCTATTGCGATGGGATTTACGCTTGCAACGCAGGTCGGTATCGGATATATGAATTACAGGCGTAATAAAGCAACATATGAACTTCAATATGAAAAAGCAGCATGGCAGATTCAACGTAATCGTATAGAGCATCTTCATGGGCTTCAAAAGCAACTATTTGAAACTGCTTGGCATTTATCAGAAAATTATGGTTTTGAAGATCGATATCGTTTAACGGAAAAGCAGATTGAAGATTACAATCACGCATTGATGGAAACAAATTCTGTTAGACGCTTTAACAACCTTGATGCCATGAGAGCGGATTTTGATGCCTACCCTGCATTTTGGTATCAAATCGGAAGCACTGCGAATTCAATTTTCCGTTCTGAAACCGATAAGGAACGTCAAAATTATTATCGTGAAAGAGCAATTGAGTGTTTTAAAAAGTATGAGAATCTGAATAAATTTAACCTGCTCCGCCATGATATCTTGACGGCTTCATGGGCCTTGGAATACTTGGAATTGCTGGAGCTAAGTGACAGTAATCAACCTGATAAAGCCAAGGAATTGATTCAAACGGCAGAAAAATTTTCCGGAAATGCACCGGATGTGCTGGAACTTTGTGCATTTTCCAGTCTTCGCATCAAAGACTATGAAAATGCGAGGAGACTTTTCCATCTCCTTGTAAATAGGGAATATAATAGCGAAATCAATACCCAGATACTTAGTGGCCTATATATTCGAGAAATGCTCACTGGAACAGAAGATGATTCTAAGTTGGCCAAACTGAACTACAAGGAATTACCGCATATCACTAGAAAAGAATTCATTCTTCCGCTCCCCCCAGAAGGAACGAAACTGGAAGAGTGGACTCCGGATTGGAATAAAGACGAAAGTCTTGAAGACCTTACAGCAAGGTTGGAGCAGGAAAAAATCAAAGAAAAAAGACACATTGAGGAGGCAAAAAAAAGAGCACGCACCTTTTATCAAAAGAGCATACTTGTCGTCAGTGAAAATGACACGGATCTTAAGGCGGAATATTTGATTGGGCTGCTCAATGAAACTAAAAATATGATTGACCCATCTTTGCCATCGCCAATCCGAGTTACCCTGAAAGCATATCTAAAAGATAGAACAAGCTACGAGAGCCGCGGAATGCATACTATTCTGCTGGGGGATTCTCTTGAATCGAAAAAATTACACAAAGTGGCAAACAACGGTCGATGGGACTATGATAATTATGGATTACGCTTTGTTTCATTTGGCGACAAAACCGTAATATCTGTACGGCCTTTAAGGAACAAGGAAATCAATGGCTTTATCAAACTGGCAGAAGAAATCTCGCAGAAGCAGAAGCGTGAAATCGACATTCCTCAGGATGTTAAAACGATAGAGTTTAATTTTCTGAAAGATACTTTTGGCTCATTTGATTGGATTAACGTACTTACAGGTATAATTGCATTTCCGTTAGTTGTGTTGGGGCAGTCGCTTGAGAATACGTCGAATGGCATTCAAGCGGCGCAAAATTTGTCTGCAAAACAGAAATTGACACTTCTCCAGTACTATATGGCAACAATAAAGTATTTGGAAAGCCAACATGCACTAATTAACTGATTAATGGGTGTTTTGACTTATTCAGCATAGCTCTGATAAGCAAGAGAAAGAGGGGGTGCGAGGCAGCCCCCTTTTCTCACCTCTCCATCATCCGCCCCACGCAATCCCCCTTGCGCGGCAGGTACTGGATGTGCTTCATGCTCTCAATGTAGTGTGCCGGGACGCGCAGCTGCTTGCGCAGATAGTTCTCAATCAGCTTCGGCATCCCCTGCGTGGCGTATTTACCCTTGCGCACATCCTCCGAGATTGCCCACGGCAAGCCGTTCTCCCTGCGCTGTTTGGGCGGCGTATGCTGCCGCAGTAGGGCGTACACATCCTCCCGGAACGTGAGGACATCCTCAAATGCCATGCGCCCACGCTCCACAGCGTCCCTCTCCGCACTCGTCCATGCGTCAGAGGCCAGCCGCAGTCCCATGCCCTTGATACGCCGGTACGCCGTGTGCAGCGGCGGCACATCGGACGGCAGCGGGTCGAGCCGGTCGGTGGGGTACAGAATGCGCACCTCGAACATACCCTGTACGCCCTCCGGCAGCGTGAGCCGCAGCCCCATGACCTCCGCGTCGCTGTACGGCTCGGTATCGGTCTGGCAGTCCCGCTGCGCCCAGTAGTCCCGCAGCCACGCGCACACCGGCGCGAACCGCTCCTGCGGCACTTGCAGGGACACCACGCTTTCGCCGATCAGCGACCGGCTTCGCAGATTATGACCGTCCGCCGCCATCGGTGCGCCGCATTCGGGGCAGACAAGGTTTGGCAAGTCCCAGCCGTCATCCGCGTGGGCATCGAAGATCAGATGGTGGCAGTTGGGGCAATGGTAGTGGGGAGGCAGCGGGTTCACCGGCGTCGCACCCAACAGGTGTGCCAGCAGTGAGTCGTTGGTGCAGCCCAGCACCAGCATGTTTTCCCCGCCGAACGCCCGCCGCAGTGCCGCCGTGCAGTACCACATGGGCAGCAGCGGCCCGCCCCGCGTCAGCCGCTGCTCCTCCAACAGCCGCCCGTAGATGGGGAACGCCCCCGCGCCGTAATGCTCCTCTGTCAGCCGTAGCAGAAAATCCTTTGTCATTGTACGCCCTCCTTGTCCGTTGTGGTAAAAGGCAGTATAGCAGACCGGGTGGACAGGGGCTGTCACAGTACAAAGAAGACTGTGCATTTTGCGCTGCTGGAAACAATAAAAGGCAGCGATAAGAATGCCGCTTCAACCTCTGCGGCAGGCAGCAATATAAGTAAAGCATAGGGAGCCGGTCATGTGACCGGCTCCCTACGCTTTATGACTCCTTCAGCCACCGCTGGAAATCCTCCAAGGTAGTGGCCCCCTCGTCGTATTTCTTTTTCTGCGCTCTGGCTTGTTCGCTCCATGCATAGAACGCCTCGTCGGATATGCGCCCGGCCTTGATCCACGCAAAGCGCCGCTTGTACTCCTTGCGGTAAGCCTTGAAGATCGGGTCATCCGACTGCTTCTTTGTCCACTGCTTGAAAGCCCCGATCTCCCGACAGACCTGCTCTTCTCTTGGAACAGGCCGCTCGCAATATTCCGCGCTGACCCGTCCGGTCTGCGGAAACCAGCGGCCACAGTTCTTGCAGCGCCGCACGGTGATGTTCCGCTCCACGCAGCTTCGCAGAGAGTAGTCGATCATGTCCCGGATGCTGGAGGAATACAGCACCGGCGAACACCGCCCCGGCTCCACCGGCTCAAAGCTGAGCGGGATGGGGTGGAAACAAAACAGGCCGGGATCTTTCGGCATATCGTAGGCATAATTCCTTGCTGCCTGGGCCTGCGGCTCCCGCCCCGCGTTATCTACATCCAGCACCAAGTCGAAGAAGCGTTGGATCTGCTGTTGGTACAGCGGGAGTTGTTTCGGAAGCTGGCGCAGCTCGTCCAGCATTTGCGTATCCTCCGCGCTGCCTCGGTCATTCTGGATAAACATTGCCGTCTGACGGTAGTAGCAATGGACATAGAGAAGCTGAAAATAAATGTGTGCGGAGGCTAATTCGCCCAGCTTTTTCATGGCGCTCTCCAGCGCGCCCCGGTCATCCTCTGCAATAAATCGGCTCCAATCCTCCGCGATGCATTGAAGTAGCGGTGTCACCTCCGCGCAGTCCAATTCCTGAAAGGAGAGAAGGCTCTCCAGAAAGGGAAGCTCCCTCTGGGCATCCGGAACGCCCTGCATACCAAGGGAATCATACTGAAAAATCTCTCTGCCCTCAGAGAAATACATTTTGGCATACCACATGGCAGATCACCTCGAAATAGACAATCGTAATATAAAAATACGGACAGTCTTTACAAGGGGTGAAAAGTGTGTTACCATACGATCACGGAAAGACTGTCAAAAACGGATTGAGATAAGTCTAACATCGGAACGAGATATTGTCAATGGGAAAAAGACTGTTTATCCGGAGGTTGCACCTTGACAATTGAATACCCATCACCAGAGATGATACTCGCCGGGGAAGTATCGCCACGACGCTGTAACCGAGCGGTCGAGCGTACCAAGGCAGAGATATACGCCGCGCAGAAAAAGCGGGGCAGGAACGGGTATGGTGCATGGCAGACCTAAAGCAGAAAGAGGTGAGAGCCGTATATTGTTCTGACAAAAAGAAAAGCCGCCGAACTGCGGCAACAGTCCGGCGGCACGCCGCGCTTCGGAAAACGCAGACGCCATCTGCCACAAGTTTAACAGAGAGGCCTCCGAAACGCAAGTTCTTTTTCTCTGAATTTGAAATAAGGAGTGTTTTATGAAACGATCTGACTACACCGACTACGACCAACTTCCGCTGTTCCTCAATGCAGAAATGACGGCCAAGCTCCTGGGCATCTCCCTCTCCAGCGCCTACGAGCTCATGCACGAAGAGGGCTTCCCGGCCCTGCGCATCGGCAATCGCATCGTCGTCCCCAAGGAAAAATTCTGCCGCTGGGTGGACCGGCAGACGGGAGGTGCCCGATGAAGCGCACCCTGCCGTGGCAGACGCCCGCCCGAAACTACTACCCCCTGCCGAAAGTCCTTTGCCGGCTGGGCCTGTCCCCCGGCGAAATCGCTGTGTACTCCTTTCTCATGTACTGCGAAAACCGCACCACCTACCAGTGCTACCCCAGCTACCGCACCATCGGCGAAGCCGTGGGTATGAGCCGCAACACCGTTGCGAAATATGTCCGTCAGCTGGAGGAAAAGGGGCTTATCCGCACGGAGCGCACCACCGTCACGCTGAAAGATGGCCGCAAGCGAAACGGCTCTCTGCTCTACACAATCCTCCCGCCGGAGCAGGCCGTGGAGCAGTTCAACCGGCAGCAGCTGGCTAAAGCGGAAGCCGCCGCCGAGCGTCGCCGCATACAAGATACGCTGGCCAAACAGGCCGCAGAAGCCCCGCCTTCGCCCCTGTGAGCCGCTGTGTGACCTCGCCGGAGCGAAAGCGGGTGAAGATAGCACCCCCAGGGCTTTTGAGCGGTTTCGAACCGATTTTCGGTGCGCCGAAATCGGGGCAGGAGAAAGGCATTGGCGCTTTTCCGCACCTATGCCGTTCACGGCAGCCCGCAGTGCGGGCTGCCACGGGGGGTTGCGGGATTTTGAGATTGACGCTGATTCTCAGTCTCCCAATAT
>ERZ857757.898-NODE-898-length-26572-cov-4.391485_pt1 | contig 26572 bp, 24 predicted proteins | sample MGYA00519764_ERZ857757 | MGnify/ENA primary metagenome ERZ857757 (study PRJEB31778, sample SAMEA3449359) | human gut metagenome | biome: human gut; feature: human-associated habitat; material: faeces | place: United Kingdom | collected 2010/2012 ... | reverse complement strand
AAACGCAAAAAAGCCCAGCCGTTGCTGGACTTTTTCGACAGACTGTAATTCCACAGCAATAATATGCTGTGGAATTTCAGTAATATGCTGTGGGAATCACTTTACATTATGAAATACATTATTGCTGCCGCCGCACCGCTGCCGATGAGCGTTGACAGTGCCGCGACAAGCGCCGTCGGGATTTTTTCGCTGCGCTGCATCGATCCGGTGTAGGTTCCGGCGGCTCTGCGCGCCTCGCTCAGGAGCTGCGAGCGCGTCACTCCGGCGGTTTTCATATAGTCCTCGCGGACGATGAATATTGCCTCCTCGAACACCTTCGGATCCGGCGATTTTACGACGATCACGCGCTTTGCGACTCCCTTTACCACCTCGGCTGCCTCCCTGTTGTCGGTTTTCTGTTTGTAGTTTAACCGTCTGAGCATTATTTTATACCCTAAGCGCGCTCTTCGACGCGCACAGCAAGGACTGTCATGTCGTCGGAATATGTGCTGCTGTGCTCAGCTGCCTTGAGCGCATCGCGCGCAAGCTGCTTCATATCGTCGCCGCAGGAGGTCAGTATATCGCGCAGCCATGCATCGTCGTCATCTCCGACGACGCCGTCCGAGGCTATTATGGCAGTGTTTCCGGGCTTGAGCCGCATGCGCACGATATCCGGCTCGGCGCCGGCCGTTCCGCTTAGGCCCGGAGCGAAGCTTTCGCACTTTATCCTGCGTATGCCGCGGCTTGCACTGACGTAGCTTGGCGCAGCACCGTATTTATAAAAGCATGTTTCGCCGGAGAAAAGGTCTACACACATCAGATCAACAGTTGCAAAGCCCCAGTTATCGCCGCATTTGAGCAGCATGACCGAGTTGAGCGTTTTCATAGCTACGGCAGGGTCAACGCCTGCACGCAGGAAGCTTTCGAGTATCTCTATCACTCGGCGGCTTTCACTTGCCGCGGCCTCTCCGCAGCCCATTCCGTCGGAGAGAATAACGCACAAAACCCCTGCGTCGGTCTTGAAATAGGTTCCCCTGTCGCCGCTGACCTTCTCGCCTTTTTTCTTGAGCGCCGCAATGCCGACCGACACGGCAAGCGGCTCGGCTTCCAGGAGCACGAGCTTTGCCTCGCTGTCGTTTTGACTTTTGAGCCTGCACAGGCGAACTCCGAGCACTCCGGACAGGCGTTCGAGGTAATCGTCCTGCTTTGTAAGGCGCGCGAGTGCTCCGCTTTCGATAACGGCGCGCAGCCTGCCGCGCGCATCTCGGTATACCGCCGCGTCCGCATCAATATCCAGCGACAGCAGATAGCGGATGAGCCGTCGCTCGGCAAGGTGGTCTGCGCCGTTTGTTCCGGCAAGCTCCTTTGACACCGAGCCGAGGATCTCCGCCATGTCCGAATACTGCCCCCACGCGGTATTGCGGCTCTCGCGCAGAGTTTCGGCAAACTGGCGGCGATATGCGGCCGCACGCAGCTCCGCGTTGACCGCCGTTACAAAGGCTTCCGGCGTTTTGCACTTTTCCGTGAAGCGGCGCGGAATATCGCCTATCTCCAGCGTGCCGCGTTCGAGCATCTTCGGCGTTGCGTCGTTCAGCGCTGACAGTGTGTCGATGTAATCCCGGTTCCAGCAGCGGTTTTTCTCCTTACATTTAAGGCACACGCTGTCTGCCGCGCGGTCGAACGCCTTTGCAGGGTCTGCGTCGTTATACTGCTCCTCAACATTGCGTCGGACGATATCGTAAAGGCTGCCGTAAGCGTCGCTCAGGCTCATCACCTTGCGCGCAACGTATCGGCGCAAGCCCGATTCGCCGCTGCCTCCTATGACCGGCTGCACCATGGAGCCTGCCCGGCTTAAAAATCCAGAGGGCAGCAGAAGGAATATGACAGATGCCGCGAACACCTCGAACAGCGCGCCTGTCTCCTGCCTGAACGCCCACGCACATGCGACCGCAGCTGCATTTGCTATGATAAACGAAAGCAAAAACAGCAGTCTGCCGTGGCGGTTGAACATGCCCGACAGCAGACCGGCAAAGGCATAGGCCATTGTGTAAAACGGCATTCCGCCGGCCGTGAGATCCATCGCTATGCCGAACGCCGTTCCGATTGTGCAGCCCGTCATTATGCCGCAGCGCAGAGTGCAGGTCATGACGATAAGGACCGCAACAAGCCTCCCAAGTGATATTGCACCGAATATCTCGATCTGCGACACAGCCATGAGCAAAACTGCAGCGGTTATAAGCACGCTTCCGGCATAGCGCAGCTCCTCGGACTCGGTTGTGCGCTCTCCGGTGCTCATTGCCTCGCGGAAAAACCAGCATCCGCCGAACGAAAACACGGTTTCGATGAGCACGACAGCAGCCGCCGGCGCCTGAGTGAACACCGAGGTAAAGCTTGAAAGTATGCCGGTTGACAGCGCGGAAACGGCCGCCGTTGCAGGCGCGAACACACTTTTTGACGCAAGCTTTGTGTCCTGAAACGCAAAGCTTATCGTGTAAACAAGTACGATGGCGGCAAGATAGCGTATGCTGCCTGCAAGGCCGCAGCTGATTATGTAGCCGGTCGCTGCGCCGATGAGGGCTGCAACGCCGTTCAGCCCTGCACCCGACGCCGCCACCGCCGCCATGCCGAACGGCCCGGCCGCGCCGAGAAGGCGCGCCGACGCAAGCAGTACGCCTCCGATAAGATACACAACGGCGTATGCCGCGCTTATCACCTCCGGCGAGGTGCGCTCGGCCGTGCTTTTCGTTATCGCGTCCTTGATAGCCGCGATTGATCCTTTCATGTCCATTTTTATCCTCCGCAGTTTACATAAAGTAATAATAATTATACTTATGTAATTCTCCGAAGCGTGTCACTCGGTGCTGTTGAGAAATGTTATTTGCGCATGGGAAATGCGCGAAAATGATTTCGGTTAAAAAAACAGGTACGGTCTTTCGATCGTACCTGTTTTGTATATTAAGCTTGGATCACTGCTTTGCAGCGTCTTCCTTGCCGGCCTGAAGAGCCTTCATGTTGCCGGGCAGGAACTTTGCCTTGCGCTCGCCGAGCTCGATGCGGATCGCTTCGCTCATCTTCTCGTCGTCAACGACGGGAGCCTTCTGAAGCAGTGCGCCGAGGATAGCAACGTTTGCACCCTTGGGGTTGCCAACGCTTTCAGCAATGCGGTTTGCGTCGCAGTAGACGACCTTGATGTCGGTGCGCTCTGCCTTGCGGTCGATCAGAGAGCTGTTGATAACCAGAACGCCGCCGGGCTTAACGTGAGCCTCGAACTTGTCCAGAGAAGGACGGTTCATGGCGACAACGACGTCTGCCATGTCAACCAGAGGAGAAGCAACGGGATCGTCGGAAACGATAACCGAGCAGTTTGCGGTACCACCGCGCATCTCAGGGCCGTAGGAAGGCAGCCAGGAGACATGCTTGCCGTCGAGCATGCAAGCCATTGCAAGGAACTTACCGATCAGGAGCATGCCCTGACCGCCGAAACCGGCGAATATAAACTCTTTTTTCATATTATTCGGCCTCCTTGTCTTTCTTAACACCGAGAGGATAGTAAGGAATCATATTCTCTTCGAGCCACTTCATAGCCTCGATCGGGCTGAGACCCCAGTTGGTGGGGCAGGTGGAAAGAACCTCTATCAGGCAGAAGCCCTTGCCCTGCATCTGATAGGTGAATGCCTTTTTGATGGCCTTCTTGGTCTTCATGATGTTTGCGTTGTTGTTGACAGCGCAGCGCTCGATGTAGTAAGAGCCGGGGATGGTCGAGAGCATCTCTGCAACGCGGATAGGTGCGCCGCACCATGCCTCGTCACGACCCTTGGGGGAAGTGGTGGTCTTCTGGCCAACGAGGGTGGTAGGAGCCATCTGGCCGCCGGTCATGCCGTAAATGGCATTGTTGACGAAAATGGTGCAGATGTGCTCGCCGCGGTGTGCAGCGTGGACGATCTCAGCAGTACCGATGGAAGCGAGGTCGCCGTCGCCCTGGTATGTGAATACGAGGGTATCCTTGCCGACAACGCGCTTTGCGCCGGTTGCAACTGCGGGTGCGCGGCCGTGTGCGGCTTCGTACATATCGCAGTTAAAGTAATCATATGCAAATACGGAGCAGCCGACAGGTGCTACGCCGATGACCTTACCTTCTTCGATAACGCCTTCCTTTTCGAGCTCCTCAATGGACTCTGCTACCAGGCGGTGGATAATGCCGTGGTTGCAGCCGGGGCAGTAATGGAAAGTCTTATCGGTAAGGAGTTTAGTTCTCTCAAATACTACGGACATTTATTTACCCTCCTTCATGCTCTTGATCTTTGCAACGATCTCGTCGGTGGTGGGCATCTGGGAGCCGCAATGGCCGAAGAAATCAATGGGCTTTGCGCCGTTGACAGCGATCTTAACGTCTTCGATCATCTGGCCTTCGTTCAGCTCTACGTCGAGAACTGCCTTTACGCCGTCAGCATTGGCTGCTTCTGCAACAGCCTCGTACGGGAACGGCCATACGGTGATGGGACGTACCAGACCGACGTTGATGCCTTCTGCCTTGAGCTGATCAATAGCAGACTTTGCGATACGAGCAACAGTGCCGAATGCGGTGATAATGTACTCTGCGCCTTCGCAGTTGTAGTTTTCCCACATCTTCTCGTTCTTTGTGACCTCAGCGTACATTGCCTGCAGGACTGCGTTGTGCTCGGAAAGGGACTCGGTGTCGATGTAGATGGAGTTGATGACGCCGCGCTTCTCGGGATCGTCGCCGGGCTTCCAACCGGTGCAGGCCCAAGGCTTCTTCTCGGGATCGATCTTGAACTCGACCATCTCGGGCATCTCAACAGGCTCCATCATCTGAGCGATGATGCCGTCTGCGATGAACAGTACGGGGATACGGTACTGCTCTGCCTTGTCATATGCGAACATCATGATGTCAACTGCTTCCTGAACGGAAGAGGGTGCGTAGGTCAGCAGGTGGTAGTCACCGTTGCCGCCGCCCTTGACAGCCTGGAAGTAGTCGCCCTGGGAAGCCTGAATGTTGCCGAGGCCGGGGCCGCCGCGCATTACGTTCAGGATAACGCAGGGAAGCATTGCGCCTGCGCAGTAGGAAATGCCTTCCTGCTTCAGGGATATACCGGGGCTGGAGGAGGAAGTGATCGCACGGGCACCGGTGCCGGCTGCGCCGTAGATCATGTTGATCGCCGCGACTTCGGACTCTGCCTGCAGGAAGCAGCCGTTTACATCGGGATCAAACATACGAGCGGACATGTATTCAGGAATCTCAGTCTGCGGGGTGATGGGATAGCCGAAGAAATAACGAGCGCCAGCTCTGATGGCTGCCTCTGCAATAGCTTCGCTACCCTTCATAAGAGTTTTTGCCATTATAATTTCCTCCTTAATCCTTCTCGATGTGGATTACCACGTCGGGGCAAGTGCGTGCGCAGGATGCGCAGCCGATGCACTCTTCAGGTTTTACAACCTCTGCCGGGTGATAGCCTTTTGCGTTGATTTTTGCCTTGGAAAGTTCAATGCAACCCTTGGGGCAAGCTCTTGCACAGAGACCGCAGCCCTTGCACAGGTTCTCATTGATGGTTACCTTTACCATTTTGCTACCTCTTTTCTTTATTTTTGCTTTTTGCTAATTTATTTAAATCCGCATAAAGCGGGGTCGCGCAAATCAATGCTTGAAATTTTTCTGCGGATCGACCGTGTGCAGTCCGTATTTAATATACGAATCCCAATCACGGTGCATGTACACATCTATGGGGATGGGCTTGCCGATATACTTCGGATCGTGCCCTTCGGAAAGGAACTGTTCAAGCAGATCCTTTTTGCCTGTCGTATATGCCACGGGGATACCCGTCCTGTCGGAGACTTCCTTGAGCATCTTGTATCCGTCGCGCAGCTCCTCGACGCTTGTTTCCGTTGCAAGGTTTGCGTTGTTGATCATGCCTGTTATCTGGAGTCTTGAATGTGCCTGCATTCCCTCCTGAAGTCTTATGAGCTTCTCTACCGTGCCGGAAAGCGGTCTGCGGATATTGACGACGTTGAGCACCTCGAGCGAGCCCGGCTCAAGATCGACGAAATCCTGATGATATCTGCCGAGCGCCGTTGCGCCGACATCATCTCCGCCGACGTCGAACACTACCGTGTCCCATTCAAGGACGAATGCCGAAGCGACCTCCGCCGGAAGTGAGAGCGTTTCGATACCCGAGCATGCATAGTTAGGAGAGACAAGCCTTATCTCCTTCTGCTCGACCATCTTGCCGCGCTCGGTAAGTCTGAAATATGTGTTGACCATATCAAGGTCTATAAGTTCTGTCCTGTCTCCGCGTGCGGCAGCCTGCATTGCGAAGTTCAAAGCAAGCTCGCTTTTGCCGCTGCCGTAGTTGCCGATGAGGACTTTAACGTTTTTCATCGCCGGTAACCTCCGTTCATTATATGAACGCATTCAATTGTTTATATTGTAGCATCCTGCAATTTTTCCGTCAACAATTCTGCTTGTTAATTTCAAGATAATCGTACTTAATAATTCACAAAAATTCTGCATATTTTTTGTGGATTTAGTCAAATGAAATATTTTCTTAAAAGTTTTGAGCTGAAATCAGTGCATTTTTTGCTTCCAGTTTGCTATTTTGCATCGGCAAGCGCGAAAATGCAATTTTGGCATGCTTTCAGATATTTTGATGCTTAAAATGTGCAGACACAGTTTTGTCTGTATCTGCACATTTTATCGTCGAATGCACTATTGAAGCATTCCGTATTTAATTTTAATGCGCCTGAGTTTGGAAAGCACGGGCTTTTGCAGCAAAAGCAGGAACACAACGGTTCCCGATGCATGGATAAGATTGAACGTAAATCCGGAGGCATACATTGCAAGCAGCGCCTTCCAGCTCATCTCCTGCGAGTACATAAGAAGCGAGCCTGTGTCAAGCAAAACGCCGTAGATAATAAGCACGGAGAAGAAACCGTATATCAGCAGCGGAGCCGTTTTCACTTCCCTGTCGCGGAACAAAATTCCGGCAAAAAAGCCCACCAGCCCGAAGCCGAACATCTGCCACGGCGTCCACGGCCCCTGGCCGAAAAACATATTTGATATAAGCCCTGCCGCGGCGCCGGTGATAAATCCGGCCTCGGCATTGAACGCAATGGCCGTGAGTATGACAATGGCGCACACGGGCTTAAACTGCGGTGCCCAATAGAAAGCCGCTCTTCCTGCCACAGCAAACGCCGTCATGACCGCAAGCAGCACTATCTCGCTCACCTGCGGCCTGCGTACTTCAAACCGGGCGAAAAACGGCAGCATTGCAAGCAGTATGATGATGACCGACGTTAGGTAGTATTTCCGGCTGCTCCACAGCCATGTTTCGACCGCGATTGCGGCGGCCGAAAGCACGATCACCGCAAGCGTCACGGTCACGCGGCTTTTTTTCACTGTCTGAGGCATTCGATCACCTCCCGGGTGAGGACCGCGTTTTCAATCAGGCCGCGGCTGAGCCTGGCAGCCGCCGTAGTGTAAAAGAAATTGCCGGAGAAAAACTTGCGCGGTGCGCTCCGGCAGACAATTTCACCGCGAAACAGCAGGGCGCAGCAATCGGCGCATTGCGCGCAGAACTCGATGTCGTGGCTTACGAGGAATATGGTTTTGCCTTCGGCCTTGAGACGGGACAGAAGCTCGCCGAAGCGGCGCTTAAACTCACCGTCCATTCCCTTTGTCGGCTCGTCAAGAAGCAGCACGTCGGGCGCGGTAAGCAGCACTTTTCCGAGTGCAAGGCGCTGCTGCTCGCCGCCGGATATATCAAACGGGTGGCGCGAGAGCACGCCTTCAAGTTCCAAAAGCTCCGTGATATGCAAAAGCAGCGCCTCTTCCGGATCAAGCTCTTTTAGCTCGTCGAGCACCGTGTCCTTAACGAAAAGCTCGCGCGGATCCTGCGGCAGCGCCGCCACACGCGCACCATAGGTCTTTACCTTGCCGCGATATGGTTTTAGCCTTCCCGACAGCAGACCGGCAGTTGTGCTTTTGCCCGAGCCGTTGCCGCCGAGGAGCGCGAAAATTTCGCCCTTATTAAGTGTGAGGCTCAGTCCGCGCAGAATATCCGGTGCGTTTTTTTCATATCTGAACCAGCAATTTTTCAGCTCCGCCGCCAACTCCGGGTTAGGCTCGGCAGACGGCTGAGCCGCTTTTACGGAAGCGTGCGTGCGCGATGCGATAAACGCCCTTGCATCGCTCACGGTGAGCGGTGCGTCGCCCTCGCCGTCAACGGCCGCAAATATCTGCACAGCAGCCGGCATAGACTCGAAAACAGCTCTGTTTTTCACCTGCATTACCGTTTTTTTCGGTTCGCCGAAGGCTATGAGCCGTCCCTCGTCGAGCACGGCGAGCATGTCTGCCATCGGCAGCGCTTCCTCAAGGCGATGCTCGGTCAAAATAACGGTCAGGCCGAGATCCTCGCTCATTTTGCGAAGAGTGCCGAGAAAGTCGGCCGCCGCAATGGGGTCGAGCTGACTTGTCGGCTCATCTAAGATGAGCACATCCGGCCGCAGCACGGCAGCGGACGCCAGGTTTATCAGCTGCTTCTGACCTCCGGATAGCTCCGCGACGTTTTTTTCAAACAGCTCGTCCAATCCGAAATAGCTTGCCATTTCGGCAACCGCAAGGCGCATTCTTGCCTGATCCCAGCCGAGACTTTCGGGTCCGAAGGCAAGCTCGTGGAACACCTTGTCGGTGACTATCTGATCATCCGGGTGCTGAAAGACAAAGCCTATTCTCCGCGCCTGCTCGGCCTGGCCGACAGCGTCGAGCGCTTTGCCGAAAAACAGCACCTCGCCCTCGGCCTTGCCGTGGTCGGCAAGGCAGGTCTTGAGCCTGCGCAGGAGCGTGCTTTTACCGCTGCCGCTGGCTCCGCAGATAAGCGTGATCCTGCCCTCGGGTATCGACAGCGTTATATTGTCGAGCGCAGGCTTATTCTCGTTTGGATATGTAAAGCTCAGATCGCGGATCTCAAACGCCGCCATACCAGGGCCTCCTTTGCATCAAAAAGCTGCGGCAAAAAGCACAGAAGCGCAAACGCCGCCATCCCGAGCGCCGGTATGCCGCCGAAGCCGCTTATTATTACCGACGGGAAATAGCGCGCGTATATGCCGCCGCTGACGACGCATGCTGCCGTCACACCGGCGGCGAAAGCGCACAAAACCATCGTCACAGCGTCGCGCGCCGTGAATCTGTACAGCGAAAAGCTCGTGCGCCGGGCAGCGCCGTAGCCTCGGCTTTTCATTGAGTTTGCCGCGGTAAGCGAGCTTTCAAGCGCCCATGTCAGCGTGACCGACAGAACCTTCATGCTGTTTTTTACGCGGCGGATAAATCCGCCCTGAGCGCTGCCCTGCCCTATCTGCGCACGGGCAGCATCGATGCTGCGTATTTTTCGTCCGAACTTCGGCACGAACCGCAGCGCCATTGACAGCAGCAGCGAAACCGACGGGCTGAGTCTGCCGAACAGGCACAGGAGCTTATCCGACGTCATAACAACGTTAAAGCACTCAAACCACAGTATCACCGCGCTGAACATCACCGAGGCGTAAAAGCCGAAGGTCAGAGACTCTTTCGTTACGGCGTTGCCGTTTGAAAGATAAAAAAGCGGTGTCACACCTGCGTGGTTAAAAAGCGCATTGAGCGCCGACATGAAAAGGAGAAACGGCACAAGATAGATAAGCGTTTTTCCAAAATGCCGCGCGCCTTTGAGAATGCAGACATAGCCTGCCGCGGCAGTAAGGCTTATTATAAGCAGCACCGGATGCATGTAAAGCATCGTCAGTGTGATCACGGCGGCGAAAAAGACAAAGCTTGCCGCCGGGTGGAGATGCGAAAATGCGTCGTTCATGCTCAGGCCACCATGCTTCCGCCGACGTCCGCGCCGAGGTCGCAGGTATAGCGCCACCTGATCACGTCGCCGTCCTGCAACGCATAGCGGCTGCATCCGTAGTTTGGAAACCATCCGTTGACGCTGTACATCCACCCGGAAAGCTCGCCGCAGTCAAACTCATACAGATTGTGTATACCCTCGACATAAGCGCTGTTATAGCCCGGAGTGAACGTTGCTTCAAGGTGGATATTATTCTCGCGGCAGACGCGCTGCAAAACATCGAATACAGACTCTCCCTCGGAAAACTCAACTGTGACGGCGTTGAGCACCACTCCGTCCGTCGGCAGAACATCGAGCTTTGCCGGGTCAAGGTCGGAGAGATTATTAAGTATCGTTGCGCAGTCGATCGATATCGTGCAGTGCAGCTTTTTAGTCGTATCAACATTCGATTTGTCGGGCTCGACCGGCTCGGGCTTGCCTGCCGGCACCGGGTCGGTACCGTACTTGTCCTTCTCGGTTCGGCTTCCGTCGGAGAGATTTGCTGTATTGCTCGGTTCGGGTGTCGGCTCGACCTCATCGGCGCGGATGATGTACGAAAAAACGTCCGCGCTGATCTTGAAGCTCAGCGTGGTTTTATCGCCGCCGGTAACGGACGCAGCGCACAGCTTTTTGCCGTCTGCATCATAAACGCTCGCGGAAAGAGCATCCCACTTATCATTGAGTGTGACCGAAAGCGTCGGCAGAAAGCCGAAGCTTTTGTCGCTTTTTAGCGTGATCTCAACGCTGCCGTCGGTTTTTTCCGTTATCGCCACAGCCATGCACAGATCCTGCGGATTCGTTACCTCAGTGCCGGGAACCGTCCATTTATAGCTTATCTCGCCGCTTTTTCCGCATATTGAAGCGATCTCGCCGCTGTCACGCAGCTGCGAAAAAACATCTTTTGTTATAACGCCGTCTTCGCCGAGGTCAATGTCCCCGGCGAAGTTTACGGCTTCCGCGTTCTTCATGCAGCCTGCAAGCAGGCTGCATATCATAAGAACGAGAAGGATAAGTGCAATTGATCTTTTTTTCATTTCAATGCTGCCGCACGGTAGATAAATGTCACGATCTCGCCACGGGTGCACACTGCGCCGGGACGGAAGCTTCCGTCGGCAAAGCCAAGCGTAACGCCGTTATCGGCAGCCCACATGACTGCATCGTAATAGAATGCGCCGGTGTTGGTGACGTCTGTGAAGCCGTGTGCCTGATCGGCCTTCGGAGTGTCCATATAGCGGTGCAGGAAGGTAACTGCCTGCGCGCGAGTGCAGGTCGCATTCGGAGAGAACGTGGTTTCGGTCGTGCCCTTTGTTACGCCCTCTTCGGCAGCCCAAGTGATAGCATCGATATAATTCTTATCGGTGACATCCGCAAACTTGCAGCTGCCGCTTACCTCGGGACTTCCGGCAAGGCGGTAAAGGAAGGTTACTATCTGCGCGCGGGTGCAGGGCACATTGGGCGCAAACTCGTCCGCACTGAAGCCGCGCACGATATTATTTGCGCTGCCCCACAGGGTCGCTTCGTAGTAATAGTCCGTTTCTTTCACGTCGGCAAAGCCATTTGCAACCCTTACGCTTACCTTGCATACGGCAGGAATTATTGCGTTATTCTCTGCCGTAGCGACAACGCAGTAATCCCCTGCCTTTGCAAAGCTGATGCTGTACTCGCCGTTTCCTTTTGATACTGCCTTGAAGCCCTCTGCCTCGGTCTTGAGATCGGCCGTGTATGCCTTGAGCTGAGCTTTATCATAGCCTTCAAACTTCGGGCTCCAGTTTTCGTCATAGCCGTTCTGAGCTATGAGCTTTACGGAAGCTGCGGCATAGGTCTCGCAATCGAAGGCCGGTGTTTCAAAATAGGAATATGCGTCGTTATTGGGATAGGAGTTTGCGTTTATGTAGGCATAGACGTGCTGGCCCCTGCCGACCTTGTCGCCGAGGCCCATTGCCATCTTGTCATCGACAAAATAGCCGAAGTTGCCGCTCTCGTCACCCCAGAGCTTGGTGATGTATGCGCCGTAGTCGCCGGTTGCGGATGCATAGCCGGCCGCCGCGCCGCCTTCATAATACTGCTCGTGCGTGGCGTACATGACCTCGTCGATGTCGATCGAGCCGTCATTATTGCGATCGTATGCGTTTACGGCAGCGTAGCTAAGCTCAACGCTGCCCTTGTCGGCAATGCTGACGAGCACATCCTCGCTCGTGCGAGTGGAAAGGCAGAAGATATTGCCGCTGTCGTTTTTATAATAGAGATTGCCGTTATCGTCGGCAACGAGGCTTGCAATGCAGTACTGCTCATAGCCTTTTGCGTCGTAAAGCTCGATAAGCTCGGTCTTGCTGACATCGTCGGCCTTGACCTTTATGAGCGAAACGCCGCCGGGATCCATATTGTAGGTGCTGTAGAAATACAGATAACCGGTGCTCTTGAGATATGCCGTTGACAGGAGCATCTCGCACTGGGGATAGCCGAGCATGTCAACGTGGTTTACGACCTCAAGGGTGTTCTTATCGGCAATGACGAAGCTGCCCTTGGAGCCGCTGTCGGATATGCCGCTGCCCGCGCCGAAGTAGACATAGTTGCCAAACACAACGGGAGTAGACGTGCTCTGAGCGTTGAACGAAACGGTTTTAAGATCGCTTATCGCGCCGCTTTCGGCATTCACCGACGCGCTGCACAGATAGCCGCCCTTGGTGGTGAAATACACCTTGCCGCCGTCAACGGTGATGCTGCTGCGCGCATCGCCGCAGCCTGCAAGCTCAACAGAGGAAACGGGCTTAACTTCCTCGTTTTCCGCATAGGTCTTTTTGAACACGAGCAGCGAGCTTGTGCCCTTGGTTCCGTTTTCGCCGTCGTCGGTGGCTACGACTACATAGCTTCCGACCTCGGCTGCGCCTGCCCAGTAGAATCCGCCCTTAACGGTGTAGCTCCACAGCAGCTTTCCGGTTGCGGTATCGACGCAGACGAAGTTTGCATCCTTAGCCTCGCCGTTCCAGAAGCCGGTGTACGCCTTACCGTCGGCGCAGAGAACGGGCGAAAGAGCCTGACCGGCCAGCTCGTCGCTTACTCTCCACTTGCTCTCAAGCGTTTTCGCGTCGAACGCCTCGAGCGTGCCCTTGCCGAGCGGCGCGATTATCTTGTCGCCGTTAACAACGGCAGGAGTATAGCCGTAGCTCGGAGAGGAGCTCATATTTCCGCTTGCGATGATCTCGCCGTTTTCAAAGCCGAGCTTATTGATGGTCGTTCCGACCATGACGATAACACCGTCGTCGGCAACAGTCGGAACGCTGGGAGCGTTCATCCAGTCCGTGCCAAGCTTATTTGTCCACTTGAGCACGGTGTCGGAAGCGTCGGCCGGGGTCTCTGCGGACACGGTGTCGGCAAACGCGGCAGTGCCGGGCATAACGAGGCTCAGCACCATTAAAAGAGCCAAAAGCAGGCTCAGTGATCTTTTCTTCATAGTTATCCTCCAAGTAAGTTTAGTTTATCGTCTTTCGCAGCCGCCCTACTCGTAGGTAATGTTGAGCGTCCATGCGTCCTCGCGCATATATCCCACCTCCTTTGGATTTCAAATGCGCTTTTGCGGCAAGTCTTCCGGCTCATGGGTCATTCTCGGGCGCGCCTTCCCATAAAAACAGTGGCGTCTGCGCCCTCGTCGCCATTCACGGCAGCGGGACTGCTTCGGATTTGCACCGAATTCCTTGTTAGGCCGCGTCGAGCGGCACCGCAAGGCACATTCAGATTAATTATATCAGCATTATCGTTTCCGCACAACAGAAAACGCCCTTTTTCGCCGAGGAAAAAGGGCGCAAAATTCAGTTTTGATCGTCGGCAAATTTTCCCGTGTTGATCTCTCCCCCGTTTTTGACCGTATCGGTCAATTCGGCGTCGGGGATAATGCCGAAAAATATTTTTTCCGCCTCATCGGGGCTTACATTGCTGCAAAACAGATTGAAAAAACACTCGTTATCCGTCCACAGGAATTCGATCTCGCCGTCCTCGTGGCTTATCCTGACGACCTTATATCCGTTAAGCTCGATATGCGTTGTTTCGTTCGGTGACGAGATATCGTTCCTTAAGTCACTGGGCATAAGCTCAAAGCAGAGCGACGACACGGTGCTTGCCGAGTACAAGGACTTCAAGGTCACGCAGGGCATGGTAAATTTCCAAAAGAGAGCCGCAAATCTTACCGGAGATAACCCGAACGTTAAGGCAAGCGATTACACGAAGGACGCCATAACAGATCGTCTGCTTATAGGGCGGATGCTCGTCGAGGAGGCGGAAAGCCGCGGCGTTGCAGCAACCAAGGCCGAGATGGAAGAGAACCTCAGCTCGCTCAAGGCAAGCTACAACGATTATCCCGAGGTCAAAAAGCAGGTCGATGAGTATTGCTCCGGCGCAGGGCTGAGCATAGACGAATACTGGACGCAGGTTTATGACCAGTCGTATGATCAGATATCAAGAACAAAGCTCCGCATTCAGCTCGGAAAGGATTTTTGCAGCGAAACCGGCTATAACGGCAGCGTTGACGATGCGCTGATGACCGATGAGTTTGACCAATACTATAACGACCACCGCGCGCAGCTTTTAAAGGAGCATCAAAGCGACGTGAAGTATTACAGCTGACCGGGTTGCAGCGGCATGTACGGTTTGATATAATACAAGAAAACAAGGAGGTAACGCCATGAGTAAAATATGCCCGTACTGCGGCGGTGAGCTGCTGACAGGATACATTCAAAGCCGCGACGGCGTTTGCTGGAGCGAAAAGAAAAAGCTTGTGTCCGCTCTGCCGGGGCTTGCAAAGGATGAGCTGTATCTTCCCGATGGGCACATCGGAAAAGAGGTCACGGCGTTAAACTGCCCGAAATGCCGCGTTATACTTATAAATTACAAGGATTATCCCTATGACCACCCGATATTTCACAAGGGTGAGAAGGCATGAAAAATCCGCCTCGACGAGGCGGATTTTTTGTGCCTAAAATTATTCTATACCGGTTACCGTATAGCCCTGATCGACAACGGCCTGCTTCAAGGCATTGTCGGCAACCGCTTTTTCCAGAGTTACCACTGCGGTTCCTGCGGTGTGGCTGACCTCGGCAGACTTTACGCCGTCGAGCGCTTCAAGAGCCTTTTTTACGTGCATCTCGCAATGATTGCACATCATACCGTCGATCTTAATGGTCTTTTCCATTTGTTTTGTCTCCTTTTCACTTGTTGTTTTTAATTTTTTGCGGAGCTTGTGATCTCTGCTCGGGTCGTGCATTTTGAAAAGATTCAGGCGCAGAGCGTTTGTCACTACGCTGAAGCTTGAAAGACTCATTGCTGCCGCGGCAAACATCGGGTTGAGCTGCCAGCCGAGCACGCTTATGAACACGCCGGCGGCAAGCGGAATGCCGATCGTGTTATAAATAAATGCCCAGAACAGATTTTCGTGAATGTTCCGCAGCGTTGCGCGGCTGAGGCGGATAGCGGCCGGAACATCGGACAGGCGGCTTTTCATCAGCACCACGTCCGCAGCGTCGATCGCAACGTCGGCTCCCGCTCCGATCGCGATGCCTATATCCGCACTCGTGAGCGCCGGGGCGTCGTTAACGCCGTCGCCGACCATGATGACTTTTCCCTTTTCCTTGAGTCTGCGGATGACGCTCTCCTTGCCGTCGGGAAGTACGCCGGCAATGACCTCGTCCACGCCGGCTTTTGCGCCGATAGCCTTTGCCGTGCGCTCGTTATCGCCGGTGAGCATAACAACGTGTATGCCCATGTTCCGCATCTGCTCTATGGCCTGCGGACTGTCGTCCTTTATGACGTCGGCAACGGCGATTATGCCGATAAGCGCTCCGCCGCGTGCAAAAAGCAGCGGAGTTTTCCCTTCCTCGGACAGGCGCTCGGCTCTTTTTGCCGTTTCATCGGATACTGCTATCTGTACGCTTATGAATTTGAAGCTACCGCCGAGAAGCTCCGCTCCGTCAAGCGACGCGGTAAGGCCGTTTCCGGGCAAGGCTTCAAAGCGCTCGACCTCAAAAGCAGTGAGCTTTTCCTGCTCTGCCCTTTGAGTTATCGCGCGAGCCAAGGGATGCTCGCTTTTTTTCTCGAGCGCGTAGGCTGCGGACAAAAGCTCGGTTTCGCTTATGCCGCCTGCCGGGATAAGATCCGTAACGCGCGGCTCGCCGCGGGTTATGGTGCCCGTCTTATCAAGCGCAACGATCTGCGCCTTTCCCGTTTCCTCAAGCGATACCGCAGTTTTGAACAGAACGCCGTTTTTTGCGCCCATTCCGTTGCCGACCATGATGGCGACCGGCGTTGCAAGTCCGAGGGCACAGGGACAGCTTATAACGAGCACCGATATGCCGCGCGCCAGCGCAAAGCCCACAGTTTCGCCTGCTATGAGCCATGCGGCAACGGTTATCGCAGCGATCGTAATGACCGCCGGCACAAATACGCCCGAGACCTTGTCGGCGACCTTTGCGATCGGCGCTTTAGTTGCGGCAGCGTCGCTCACCATGCGGATGATCTGAGAAAGCGTCGTATCCTCGCCGACGCGCGTCGCCTTGCAGCGGATAAAGCCCGAGCGATTCATCGTTCCGGCCGAGACCTGACTTCCGGCCGCTTTGTCAACGGGGATGCTCTCGCCGGTGAGCGTCGATTCATCGACGGCACTGCTGCCGTCGATCACCATACCGTCAACCGGGATGCTCTCGCCGGGGCGCACGAGGAACACGTCATCCTTTGCGACCTGCTCGATCGGCACGGTCATTTCCGCGCCGTTTCTTTCGACCGTTGCGGTTTTTGGCGCAAGCTTCATTAAGCTTTTGAGCGCATCGGTGGTCTTGCCCTTTGAGCGCGCTTCAAGCATTTTTCCGAGCGTGATGAGAGCAAGTATCATGGCCGCCGACTCAAAGTAAAACTCGTGCATATAGCTCATAATCGCCGCCGCATCGCCTCTTACCTGCGCATCGGTCATGGCAAACAGCGCAAACGTGCTGTAGCCGAAGGCCGCCGTTGCACCCAGCGCGACAAGCGCATCCATATTAGGCGCGCGGTGCCACAGGCTTTTGAATCCGCTGATGAAAAACTTCTGGTTTATGACCATTATTACGATCGTAAGCAGCATCTGCAAAAGCCCCATAGCCACATGGTTTCTGTCAAAAAAGCCCGGCAGAGGCCAGCCCCACATCATGTGCCCCATGGAAACATACATGAGCACGATCAAAAAGCCGAGCGACGCTATAAGCCGCTTTTTCAGAACCGGCGTTTCTCTGTCCCGAAGCGCATCCTCATCGGCAGACTTTCTTGCGCTCGGCTCCTGCCTGCCCTTAGGCGAGGCATCGTATCCTGCCGCGCGGACTGCCGCAATTATATCATCGGCGGAGGCCGTGCCCTCAACGCCCATGGAATTTGTCAGTAGGCTGACCGAGCAGGAGCTTACGCCCTTAACGCCCGACACCGCCTTTTCAACTCTCGCCGAGCAGGCGGCGCAGCTCATGCCGGTAACTGTGTATTGCTCCATTGTTTTTATAACACCTTCTTTTATTTCATAAGCTTCTGCAATGTCGCAACAAGCTCGTCTATTACCTCGTCCTTGCCCTCGCGGATATCTCTTGCGACGCAGCCCCGGATATGGCTGGCCAGCAGCTCCTTGTTAAAGGCATTGACAGCGGCGTTCACCGCAGCAGACTGCGTCAGAATATCCGCGCAGTAAGCGTCCTTTTCGAGCATTCCGCGAATTCCGCGGATCTGCCCCTCGATACGGTTAAGTCTGTGTATCAGTTTCTTGCGCTCTTCCTCCGAGCGCTTTGTCGTTTTGCCGCAGCATGCACACATTTCTTTATCAGGCATTGTTAAGCCTCCTTCCATACCCCGTGGGGGTATTATATACCCTATAGGGGTATATGTCAACAGTACCATCGGTTAACAAGGGCAAATACGCCTGACAGCGTGCCTTTTCGGCGCTTTTTGTCCTTTTCGCCTTGACGGGCGCCAGCCCGCCTGCACCTCAAAAAAACAAAAATCACTCGAAAATTCATTGCTGACAGGTGCAAGGCAGTTTTGTCGGAGCAGAAATGCGGACAGACAAGGAAAGGCCCGAAGAGAATACTTGCTGTATTGTCAAGGGGCTTGACGCGGTATGGGCGTATTTCTGCCCGTCAAAACCGTGTCTGTCCTTGTCAACCGATGGTACGATCAAAAAACATGAAAACGGTGCAGCCCGTATGGACTGCACCGCAAAAATACGATCTATTCAATTTATATTCTGCGCGGAAAGCGAAAATATATTTGCTTTACTGCTTCCACCTTTTGCAGCGGTTTGCTATGCGCTTTTTCCGTCTGGCATTGTGGATAACAAAATACGCGGCCAGCAGCACGATAACGGCACACATGCAGACGATCGCATATGTATCAACGCTGCCCTGCGTTTTGGCCTGGAGCCACAGCGAGTCGGTAAAGCGGCTGGTATCCTCGGAGAGGTTAATGAACGCGCGTCCGTTCGAGAGCGTTTCCTCAGTCGGATACGCGATCTCGCTTGAGGCGGTCTCCGGATCCATATACTGCTTTGCCTCGGATATCGGCGTTGAGTAGCCGAGATAGTCAAGGTTTTCGCCCGATATCTCGGGATCGCACAGGAAGTTTATATATGCCTCGGCTGCGGCCTTGTTCTGGCAGCCCTTGGGGATGCAGGCAGCGTCGATAAAGAGGTTAAAGCCCTCCTTCGGGAAATAGAAGCCGAGGTCGGGATTTTCCTGCTGCATGAGCAGATAGTCGCCGGCGTAGTATGGCGCTATCCACGCCTCCTCACGCTCCATCTTGCTGAAGATCTGATCCATGACATAGTCCTGCACGAGCGGCTTCTGCTCGATGAGCTTATATGTCGCCGAGCGTAGCTCATCCTGATCCTCGCTGTTTATATCAATGCCCAGCAGCAGCTCTGCTATGGCAAACGCATCGCGCGGATTATCGAACATGAGTATCTTGCCGGAATACTTTTCGTTCCACAGCAGATCCCATGAGCCGATATCGCTCTCGGAGACGTACTTTTTGTTGTAGATAACGCCGACCGTGCCCCAAGTGTACGGCACGGAGTATTTATTCTCCGGATCGTAGGACGTGTTTTTATACGCCTCGTCAACGAGTGCGTAGTTCGGGATATTCGAGTAGTCAAGCTCTTCGAGCATATCCTCGGCGATAAGGCGCGCTATCATATAGTCCGAGGGGATGATAACGTCATAGGTACTGCCGCCGGTCTTGAGCTTGGTGTACATGGTCTCGTTTGAATCGAAGGTCATGTAGTTTACCTTGATGCCGGTTTTTTCGGTGAATGCCTTGTTGACGTCGATATATCCGTCGGTCCCGTCGGATATGTACTGGCCCCAGTTATAGACGTTTATCGTCACGTCGTCGGCCTTCGCCTGAACGGGCAGCATTGTGAAGATCACGATCGCGCACAGCAGCAGCGGTACTATTCTTTTCATGCGCCCACCTTCTTTCCGCGGCGGAACGCACGGCGATTTTCGCGCGAGCGCTTGGCGTCGCGCTCCTGCAGGAGATTCATGAGCACCATGACTATGAGTATCGCGGCAAACAGCAGCGTAAACAGCGCATATATCTTCGGCTGGAGCGGCTTTTTGGTGTAGTTATATATCTCCACCGGCAGCGTGACAAATCGCGGACCGTAAACAAAATAGCTGATGACAAAATCGTCAAGGCTCATGGTGAAGGCCATGAGAGCGCCGGAAACGATGCCCGGCGTTATCTCGTGGATAACGACCTTGTAAAACGCCTGCCACGGCGTGCAGCCGAGGTCGAGCGCCGCCTCGCGCAGGTTCGGATCCATCTGCTTGAGCTTCGGCATGACCGAAAGTATGACATACGGCAGATTGAAGGTTATGTGCGCAATAAGCAGCGTTGCAAAGCCGAGGATGTTGTTTATCTTCATCATCGTTCCGACGAAGGCAAACAGCAGCGCAAGCGATACGCCGGTGACGATCTCGGGGTTAGTCAGCGGAATATTCGTAACGCCCATCGTGAAGCGGCGAAGACGCGGCCCCATCGAGTGAATGCCGAGGGCTGCGCAGGTGCCGAGGATGGTTGCGAATATCGAGGACAAAAGCGCAACGATAACGGAGTTTAACAGCAGCGGCAAAAGAACGCTGTCGCGGAAAAGCTCCTTGTAGTTATCAAAGGTGAAGCTCTTGAAAACGGCAATATCCATGCCGCTGTTAAACGAGCCTACTGCAAGAACTATCATCGGGATGTACAGGAACAGCAGCACGATGACAGTAAAGACCTTGTTGAAATTCTTCACAGCGTCACGACCTCCTCTTCCTCATCGCCGAATCGGTTCATGACCCCGATGCAGATGAATATCATCACCATGAGTATAAGGCTCAGAGCAGCGCCGAGGTTCGGGTTGTAAGCGGTCTTGAACTGGCTCTCGATAACGTCGCCGATGAGCGTCGTTCCGGAGGAGCCGAGCTTCTGGGAAATGTAAAACGTCGATACCGCCGGAACGAACACCATCGTAAAGCCCGAGATTATTCCGGGCACCGAAAGCGGAAGTATCACGCGTTTAAAGACGTTCACGCTGTTGCAGCCGAGATCCTGCGCGGCCTCGATAAGGCGGCGGTCGATCTTCATTATGACGGTGTACAGCGGCATGATCATGTATGGCAGATAGTTATAGACCATGCCGAGCACAACAGCGCCGTTATTGCGGATAAGCGGCAGCGGCTGAAGGCCGATAGCGGTTATGAAATTATTGATAATGCCGGTATCCTCCGTGAGCGCTACCCACGCGAGGGTGCGCAGAAGGAAGCTTATGCACATCGGCAGCATAACGAGCATGTACAAAAAGCGCTGAGTCGTCTCCTTGCAGTTTGCTATGAAATACGCCACGGGGTAGCCGATGACGATGCATATAAGCGAGGAGATAAGCGCAAGCCATATGCTCTTTATGAGTATAGGCATGTAATTGCCGAGGTTTGCGATGTTTGCAAAGGTAAATTCGCCTGTGGCTGCGTCGGTGAACGCATAGTAGGCGACAATGGCAAGCGGCACTATCGTAAACAGTGCCATCCAGACAAGATAGGGTGCGGCAAGAGCTTTATTCTTCATCTTCGCCGCCCTCCGAGGCCTCCTCGCTCTCTTCGGCGTCTTCCGGATAGAGGTCGGGGTCGTCCATCTCATCGTACTCGGCGGAATAGGAGCTGTAGTCTCCGAACATGCCGGAGTACTCGCTCTTGTGCATAATGTGGATATCCTCAGGCTCAAGGCGGATACCGATATACGAGCCGACCTCGTAGAAGTCGGTCGTCTGGATGAGCCACTTGAAGCCCTTGAAATCAACTATCGTATCATAATGCACGCCCTTGAACGTTACCGAGGTGACGGTTCCGCAAAGGTGCCCGTCGTCCGGTGCGACAATGTCGATATCCTCGGGGCGGATAACAACATCGACAGGCTCGTTCTTTTCAAAGCCGAAGTCCACGCACTTGAATTTGCGGCCGAAGAATTTGACCAGTCTGTCCTCAAGCATAATACCGTCGAGGATATTGCTCTCGCCGATGAAGTCGGCAACAAATGCGTTCTTCGGCTCGTTATAAATATCCTCGGGCGTGCCGATCTGCTGGATGCGGCCCTTATCCATGACAACGACGGTGTCGGACATGGAAAGCGCCTCCTCCTGATCGTGGGTAACATATATAAAAGTGATGCCCATCGCCTGCTGAATGCGCTTTAGCTCGTTCTGCATATCCTTGCGCAGGCGCAGATCGAGCGCGCCGAGCGGTTCGTCAAGAAGCAGGACCTTGGGACGGTTAACAAGAGCGCGCGCAATGGCAACACGCTGCTGCTGACCGCCGGAAAGCTGCGATACCTTGCGGTTTTCAAAGCCCTTGAGGCTTACGATCTCGAGCATTTCGGTAACGCGCTCGTCGATCTCTTCCTCGGACAGCTTTGCAAGGCGAAGGCCGAACGCGACGTTTTCATAAACATCAAGATGCGGAAACAGCGCATACTTCTGAAACACCGTGTTGACCTTACGTTTGTGAGGCGGGACATCATTGATCCTCACGCCGTCAAAAAGCACGTCGCCGCCTGTGGGCTTTATAAAACCGCCGATTATTCTGAGCGTGGTGGTTTTTCCGCAGCCGGAGGGGCCGAGCAGCGTAAGGAATTCCTTATCATTAAAATACAGGTTAATATCGTCTAAAACGATCTCGTCGTCAAACGCCATTTGACAATTCACAAGGCGAATGAGTTCTTTGGACATTTATCCTCCCCCATTTCATAAAAAATACGAGAAAGGGCACTGCGGATCTGCGTCCGGCGTGCCCTTTGCATCGTGAACAATATACATAATAAATCCCTGAAAGTCAACAGCTTTCCCGATATTTTTCGATAATTTTTCAAATACCGTCAAGGCTTGCGATACCAAAGTATTTTTCTGCAAATTCAACGCCTTGCACGGTGAAGCATTTGCCCCTCAAGTACTCGAGAATACCGGCGTCGGTCGGGAATGCAAACTCGAGCTTATACGAGTAAAGCGCCTGCCCTTTTTCGCCGAAATTCTTATTGAACCGCTCGCTGCCGTATTTACCGTCGCCAAGAAGCGGCATGCCGGCATGAGCCATCTGCGCGCGTATCTGATGCGTGCGCCCGGTGAGCAGTCGGCACTCCACGAGCGAGAGCGCACCCGAGGTTTTAATGAGCCTGTACTCCGTAACGGCTGTCTTTGCGCCGGGCTCCGGACGATTTTTGACATAGACCTGATTTTTTGCTGCGTCCTTGAACAGATAGTTCTCCAGTCTGCCGCGCGGCTGCTTCGGCTTTCCCTGCACGGCGCAGAGATAGTATTTTTCTATCTCCCTGTCGCGGATCTTGTCGTTTAATATTCTCAGCGCCTCGGCATTTTTCGCCGCGATGACTATGCCGCCTGTGTTTCGGTCGATGCGGTTGCACAGGGCCGGTGCAAATGAGTTTTCCCCTTTCGGATCCCACTCGCCCTTCTGCGCAAGATACGCCTGAATGTTCGCAATGAGCGTGTTATAGTCCCACGCTCCCGCGCTGTGGCACAAAACGCCCGGCTTTTTGTCGGCAAGAATGATGTTCTCATCCTCATAGACGATGTTTATCCGCGGTTTTCCGACCTTGAGGTAGGCGTTTTCCTCGCGCGGCTTTTCAAAAAACTCATCGTTTATGTAAAGGCTCAGCACATCGCCCTCGGAAAGGCGCGTGTCGCGCTTTGCGCCCTTGCCGTTGAGTTTTATGCGCTTGAGGCGGATGTATTTTTGCAGCAGCGATTCGGGCAGCAGCGGCACGGCTTTGCCTATAAACCGGTCGAGACGCTGCCCGGAGTCGTTGTTTTTGACTGTCAGCTCTTTCATGCTGTGCAAAAACCCCTTTATTCCAGTGATTTTCTGAATTATACTATATAAAATTAGTGTTGACAAGTCTTGACAAGTAATCTATAATACTAAGGCGTCTGTGCGAGGTGCGTGTATGTTTCTTAACCTGAGAGAGATAATCGAGATTCCCGGCGGTTCGGTTCCGTTCGAGTGCGAATTGGAGACGGAGGGGCTGGATTTCCCGCAGATAAAGGAATATAAAACAAAGCCCCATGCAGAAGGCCGGGTCTACAATGAGGCCGGAGTGCTCCGGCTGGAGGGGGAGCTGACTGCGGAGATGATCTGCATCTGCGACCGCTGCGGCTGTGAGTTCGAAAGCGTTAAAGTGACCCCGCTTGACGCCGTCATCGTGGAGGAGAACACCGGTGACGATCCTGAGCTCTTCACTCTGGAGGGCGACGGGATAGACCTCAGCGAAGTTCTCGAAACCTGCTTCATTCTGGATATGGAGACGAAGTTCCTCTGCAAGGAGGACTGCAAAGGCCTCTGTCCCACATGCGGCAAAAATCTCAACCTCGGCCCCTGCGGGTGCCGGAAACAAATTGATCCAAGATTTGCTGTGCTTGAGCAGCTTTTGGATAAATAACGCAGAACCTAAAATTAGAGCTGCTCAAAACAGCCGTCAACAGGAGGTGTCAACATGGCAGTCCCGAAAGGAAAAGTATCAAGACAGAGACGTGATAAGAGACGTTCTTCCGTTTGGAAGCTCACCGCTCCCAATGTGATAAAGTGCCCCAACTGCGGCGCTTTCTGCATGCCTCATCGTGCTTGCAAGGCCTGCGGTCAGTATAATGGCCGTACCGTCATCGCTGTTGAGGAGAGCAAGTAAAGGATGCTTGAGGAGGAGAGGCGTCAGGCCGCTCCTCCTCAATCCATATTCTGCTGTTTTAAGGGGGCACGCTCATGGAGGACAATTATATAAAATCCGTCGATGAGGGAAGCCCTTTGTACGGCAGGGTGGAGTCCGGAGATACTGTCATTGCCATCAACGGCAACCAGATCCTCGACGTGCTCGATTACAAGTTCTTCGCGTATGACAAGTCGCTGAAGGTCCGCCTGAGAAGGCCGGACGGCAGCGAGTATGAGCTGGATGTAAAGAAGAACGAGGGCGGCGACCTCGGACTCAATTTTGAGAGCTACCTTATGGATAAGCCGCGCTCCTGCTCGAACGCCTGCGTGTTCTGCTTCATTGACCAGCTCCCGCGCGGTATGCGCAAAACCATGTATTTCAAGGACGACGACGAGCGGCTGTCGTTTCTGCACGGCAACTACGTCACGCTCACCAACCTCGCGCCCGCGCAGATCGAGCGCATCGTGAAAATGCGCATCTCGCCCATCAACGTCTCGGTCCACACGACCGACCCCGAGCTGCGCGTGCGGATGATGCGCAACAAGGACGCCGGACGCGTGCTGGGCTATCTGGACACGCTCGCGGCGGGCGGCATAGCGCTCAACGTCCAGCTCGTGCTCTGCCATACGGTCAACGACGGCGCCGCCCTCGCCCGCTCGCTCGACGACCTGCTCAGGCTCGACACGCTTGCCAGCGTCGCCTGCGTGCCGGCGGGCCTGACCGCGCACCGCGCCAATCTGACGCCGCTGACGCCGTTCGACCGGGAGAGCGCCTGCGCCGTGCTCGACCTGCTCGACGAGAAGGCGCCCGCATTTTACGAAAAATTCGGCGCGCGCACGATTTACGCCGCCGACGAGTTTTTCCTCACCGCCGGCCGGCCGCTGCCCGACGCGTCCTACTACGAGGGCTACCCGCAGTTGGAAAACGGCGTCGGGATGCTGCGCTGCCACACCGACGAGTTCGCCGCCGCGCTGGCGGAGACGGCTGCGGCCGCGCCCGGGACGCCTTTCACCTGCGTCACCGGCGAGGCGGCCTACGACCACATCTGCGCGCTCGTCAAGGCGGCGAAGGAAAAGATTCCCGGGCTGGTCGGGGACGTGGCGAAGATCCGCAACGACTTCTACGGCCCGTCGATCACCGTCGCCGGACTGCTCGTCGGGCGGGACATCATCGCCCAGCTCCGCGCGCGCGGGCATCACGGCCGATTGATCCTCCCGTCCTGTATGCTGCGGGCGGAGGGCGACCTGTTTCTGGACGACACGACGCTGCCGCAGCTTTCCGAGGCGCTCGGCGCGGCCGTCACGGTGGCCGGCCCGACCGGCGAAGAGCTGCTGCGGGCGATGCTCGCGGACGAATAAGCAGAATAAGGAAAAGAGAGGGAACGCGCAATGGCAAAAGGCATCGTGGCCGTCGTCGGCCGCCCGAACGTGGGGAAAAGCACGTTTTTCAATAAGCTCACCGGCGAGCGCATCTCAATCGTGGACGACACGCCCGGCGTCACGCGCGACCGCATCTCGGCCGACGTCGAATGGAACGGCCGCGTTCTGACGCTCGTCGACACCGGCGGCATCGAGCCGGAGACCAACAGCGCGCTGCTGCGGCAGATGCGCGCGCAGGCCGAGATGGCGATCGCCGCCGCGGACGTCATCCTCTTCCTGACCGACCTGCGCACCGGCGTGACCGACGCCGACCGCGAGATCGCCACAATGCTGCGCAAATCGAAAAAGCCGGTGCTGCCCGTCGTCAACAAGGTCGACGCGCCCGGCGACCTGCCCGCCGATTTTTACGAGTTCTACTCGCTCGGCCTCGGCGACCCGCTGCCCGTCTCGTCGATTCACGGCACCGGCTGCGGCGACGTGCTCGACGCCGTGCTCGAGCTGCTGCCCGAGCCCGAGGATACGCCGCCCGAGGAGGGCGTCATCCGCGTGGCGGTCATCGGCAAGCCGAACGCGGGCAAAAGCTCGCTGATCAACCGCATCACGGGGCAGGAGCGCGTCATCGTGTCCGACATGCCCGGCACCACGCGCGACGCCGTCGACACGCCGGTGGAGAACGCGCACGGCAAATACATCTTCGTCGACACCGCCGGCATCCGCCGCGGCGCGAAGATCGAGGACAGCATCGAAAAGTACAGCGTGCTGCGCGCCAAGGCCGCCATCGAGCGCGCCGACGTCTGCTTAATCATGGTCGACGCGAACGAGGGCGTCACCGCGCAGGACGAGCGCATCGCGGGGCTGGCGCACAACGCGGGCAAGGCTTCGGTCATCCTCATCAACAAATGGGACGCGGTCGAAAAGGACACCGACTCGGTCAAGAAATTTGAAAAGGACGTCCGCGAGGCGCTCGCCTATATGACCTACGCGCCGCTGCTGTTCGTCTCGGCCAAGACCGGGCAGCGCATCGACCGGCTGTTCCCGCTCATCAACGCCGTCTACGAGCAGTCCAGCCGCCGCGTGACGACGGGCATGCTCAACGAC
>ERZ857757.894-NODE-894-length-26703-cov-19.466076_pt1 | contig 26703 bp, 18 predicted proteins | sample MGYA00519764_ERZ857757 | MGnify/ENA primary metagenome ERZ857757 (study PRJEB31778, sample SAMEA3449359) | human gut metagenome | biome: human gut; feature: human-associated habitat; material: faeces | place: United Kingdom | collected 2010/2012 ... | reverse complement strand
ACGAGATGATGAACTACCGCGGCAGCGGCATGTGCGTCATGGAAATGAGCCACCGCTCCAAGGTGTTCCAGCAGATCATCGACGAGGCCGAGGCTGATTTGCGTGACCTGATGAACATCCCCGATAACTATAAGGTCCTGTTCATCCAGGGCGGCGCCACCCTGCAGTTCGCCGCCATTCCCTGGAACCTGATGAAGAACGGCAAGGCCGTATATGTCGAGACCGGTGCCTGGTCTAAGAAGGCCATTGCCGAGGCCAAGAAGTACGGTGAGGTCATCGTGGCCGCCTCCTCCAAGGATAAGAACTACAGCTACATTCCCGATTGCTCCGACCTGGACATCCCTGAGGATACCGACTATGTCTATATCTGCGAGAATGAGACCATCCACGGCGTCACCTGGAATAAGCTGCCCAACACCAAGGGCCATGTGCTGGTGTCCGACCAGTCCTCCATGTTCCTCTCCAAGCCCTGCAATGTCTCCGACTATGGCCTGATCTATGCCGGCGTGCAGAAGAACGTGGGGCCCGCCGGCATGGTGATCGTCATCATCCGCGAGGATCTGATCCGCGACGATGTGGATCCCAAGATGCCCATCTACATGAAGTATAAAACTCACGCCGACAACGGCTCCATGTACAACACCCCCAACTGCTGGGATATCTACTGCTGCGGCAAGGTGTTCAAGTACCTCAAGAGCATCGGCGGCCTGGAGGAGATGCACAAGCGCAACATCGCCAAGGCCAAGGTCATTTATGACTTCCTGGATTCCTCCAAGATGTTCAACGGCACCGTGGAGCCCCAGTTCCGCAGCCTGATGAACATCCCCTTCGTCACCGAGTCCGCCGAGCTGGACGCCGAGGTGGTCGCCGCCACCAAGGCCGCAGGGTACGATAATCTCAAGGGCCACAAGTCCGTGGGCGGCCTCCGCGCAAGCGTCTATAATGCCATGCCCATCGAAGGTGCCCAGGCTCTGGTAGAGTTCCTGAAAAAGTTCGAGGCCGAGCACAAGTAATAAATTTGCTGGGCGGACACTGCTGTCCGCCCAGCAATTCCCCACCGCACCCACGTAAAAAGCTATTATTGCGGGATCTGTTTGCACACTGGTTGTGGCAGCCCGTATTTACAAACAAAAATATTCTATAAGGAGATTACAATTATGCGTATTCTGGTTACCGACGGTATGGATAAGACCGCTATGGCGCAGCTGCGTGAAATGGGCCACGAGGTGGTCGAGCAGTTCTATGAGCCCGATCAGCTAGGCGCCGCCCTGAAGGATTTCGACGCTGTGGTCGTCCGCTCCAAGACCAAGGTCCGCGCCAACCACATTGACGAGGCCAAGACCGGCAAGCTCAAGCTCATCATTCGCGGTGGCGTGGGCGTTGACAATATTGACGTCAAGTATGCCGAGTCCTGCGGCATCACCGTGAAGAACACCCCCCGTGCCTCCTCCCAGTCCGTGGCCGAGCTGGCCATGGGTCATATGTTCTCCTGCGCCCGCTATCTCTCCATCGCCGGCCACACCATGCGTGAGGACAAGTGGGAGAAGAAGTCTTACGGCAAGGGCATTGAGCTGCAGGGCAAGACCCTGGGCATCGTGGGCTTTGGCCGCATCGGCCAGCACCTGGGCGTCATGGCCAAGGCCATCGGCATGAAGGTGATTGCTTTTGATATTTTCCACATCCCCGGTATCGAGGAGCAGCTGGGCATCCCCTATGTGGAGATGGATGAGCTGCTGGCCCAGTCCGACTTCGTTTCCGTCCACGCTCCCGCTGTGGATGGCGGCGCTCTGATTTCCGCCGAGAATATCGCCAAGATGAAGGACGGCGTGGTGATCATCAACACCTCTCGCGGCACCAATGTGGACGAGGCCGCTCTGCTGGCGGCCCTGGAGTCCGGCAAGGTCCGTGCCGCCGGCCTGGATGTCTACGCCGATGAGCCCGCCACCAACAAGGCCCTGTATAGCCATCCCATGGTTTCCTGCACGCCGCATATCGGCGCCGCCACCGTGGAGGCTCAAAAGCGCATCGGTTCTGAAATCGTTGATATCATCAAGAATTTCTAAGATCGATTCCCGCGCCGATATCCGGCGTCCTCGCGGCATAGCCGCTGCGGTCGGAGGCTAAAAATGTGCCACTGGCACATTTTCTAAACGCCCCGACATATTGGCGCCGCCACCGTGGAGGCTCAGAAGCGCATCGGTTCTGAAATCGTTGATATCATCAAGAACTTCTGATCCTTATCCGCATTCAAAAAGCAAGAGGGTACTTCGGTATCCTCTTGCTTTTTGCTGTCCAAACTACGCACCACACTTTTTATCGTAATTTTGCGTGGGTTGATGTCTCCGGCGCGGCAATTTGTCCCCCAAGCCCACACAAAAGAGCCACCGCATCGGCCGATGCGGTGGCTTGATCTCTTTTTTCTGATTGTCCCTTGTTTTGCGCTGCTGCCATCATCGGCCCTTCATCATGAGAACGGCCGCCTGCCGGGTTAAAGACCGGTGCAGGGCTATCTGTGCGCGCTTAACATCCAGGTTGGCGCCGCGCTCTGCCAATCGATCCCGGGCCCTCTTCTCAGCAGCCTCCGCCCTGGGCAGGTCAATATTTTCGGCCCGCTCCGCTGTGCGAACCAGCAGCGTCACCTCATTATGCACGACATTCGCCACGCCCAGGTTCACGGCGATGAATTCCGTAGCGCCGTTCTCCTTCCGGGCGGTGACAACGCCGTCCTCAATGGCACCCAGCATGGGCGCATGATCTTTCAGAACGCCCACACTGCCGCCGGAAAACGGCAGCTCCACATAGCTGACCATGTCATCATACACGCTGCCGCCGGCGGTGACAATCTCCAAATGGATCCCGTCTTTCATAGGCACCTCTTACATCTTCTTGCCCTTGGCAAGCACATCGTCGATGGTCCCGCACATAAGGAATGCCTGCTCCGGGATGTTGTCGCACTCGCCGCCCAGAATAATCTCAAAGCCCCGGATGGTCTCCTCCAGCGGCACATATTTACCGGCCATGCCGGTAAAGTTCTCCGCCACATGGAACGGCTGGGACAAAAAGCGCTGGATGCGACGGGCGCGATTCACCGTGGCCTTATCCTCCAGGCTCAGCTCGTCCATGCCCAGTACGGCAATGATGTCCTGCAACTCTTTATACTTTTGCAGCACGCTCTGCACGGCACGGGCCGTGCTATAGTGCCGGTGCCCCAGCACATCCGGTTCCAGGATTCGGGAGGTGGAGGCCAGGGGATCCACTGCCGGGTAAATGCCCAGCTCGGAAATGCCGCGGTCCAGCACCGTGGTGGCATCCAAATGGGCAAAGGCCGTAGCCGGGGCCGGGTCCGTCAGGTCGTCGGCGGGGACATAGATGGCCTGCACCGAGGTAACGGAGCCGTTGCGAGTAGAGGTGATACGCTCCTGCAGAGTACCCATTTCCGTGGCCAGGGTGGGCTGATAGCCCACAGCAGAGGGCATACGTCCCAGCAGCGCTGAAACCTCGCTGCCCGCCTGGGTAAAGCGGAAAATATTGTCGATAAACAGCAGCACGTCCTGTCCGCTGGTGTCGCGGAAGTTCTCCGCAATGGTCAGGCCCGACAGAGGCACCCGCAGACGCGCTCCGGGGGGCTCATTCATCTGGCCGAACACCAGGGCTGTCTTGCTGATAACGCCGGACTCAGTCATCTCATTCCACAGGTCGTTGCCCTCACGAGAGCGCTCACCCACGCCGGCAAACACAGAGTAGCCGCCGTGCTCGTAGGCCACGTTGCGTATAAGCTCCTGAATAAGCACCGTTTTACCCACGCCGGCGCCGCCGAACAGGCCGATCTTGCCGCCCTTGGAATATGGGGCCAGCAGGTCCACCACCTTGATGCCCGTTTCCAGAATCTCCGTGGAGGGCATCACATCGGTAAAGGACGGCGCACTCCGGTGGATGGGCATCCGCTCCGCTTCCACGGGGCCTTTGCCGTCAATGGGATCGCCCACCACGTTGAACATGCGGCCCAGGGTGGCCTCGCCCACGGGCATGGTCACGGGAGAGCCGGTATCCACGGCTGTGCAGCCCCGGGCGATGCCGTCGGTGGAGAACAGCGACACGCAGCGCACGGTGTCAGAGCCCAGCTGCTGCATGGCCTCCATAACCACCTTGCGGTCCTCCAGCTGAATTTCAATTGCGTTGTAAATGTCCGGCAGATGTCCGGTAGGAAACTGCACATCCACCACAGGGCCGGTGACCCTTCTGACAATACCGTTTTTCATAGTAGCCTCCTATCGTAGGCGGAATTACTTTTTCGCCTTTTTCAAGGCGTTGGCGCCGCCGACAATCTCGGCGATCTCGGTGGTAATGGCCGCCTGACGCACCCGGTTAAGCTGCAGGCTCAGGCTGCTGATCAGCTCGCCGGTGGCATCGGTGGCCGCATTCATGGCCGTCATACGGGAAGCCTGTTCGCTGACCTTGGCCTCCAGCAAAACGGAAAAAACCATGTTGTTCAGGTACAGCTGCACCATGTTTTCCAGCACGCTCCGGGCATCCGGCTCAAAGATGTAGTCATTGGTCGGCTCCTCCTGCTCCTGCGCATCCAGGCGGGCGGGCAGAAGCTGCACCTGTCCGGGCACCTGCTGCAAGGCAGAGCAGAACTGCTGATACACCAGGTGGATCTCATCCACCTGGCCGCTCAGGTATATACGCTTGAGATAGTCCGCCACCGGCAGGGCTTCCGCCATGCCGGGCGCATCGCTGATGGTATCAAAGGTATGCTGCACCGGCAGACCTGATTGCCGGATGATATCCTTGCCCCAGCTGCCGCAGACCACCACTGTGCAGGGTCTTGCTTCTGCCTGTACCAACTCCTGGGCATAGCGCAGTACCGCATGGTTATATACGCCGCACAGGCCGCGGTTGCCCACGAACAGAACATAGCACACTCTTTTGATCTCGCTCCGGGGAAGCAGGAATCGGTTATCATATCCGGCGTTCTCCCCGGCCAGCAGCTCACCGAGAATATGCCGGCTGCTCTCCGCAAAGCTGCGGATGCCGTTTAGACCCTTCTGGGTGCGCCGCAGCTTGGCTGAGGCCACCATCTTCATAGTCTTGGTAATCTGCTGGGTATTTTTCACGCTTTTGATCCGTGCCCGGATCTCACGCATGCTGCCCATTCCGCTCTCCCCCCTTTCTCAACTTACTCTCTCTCAAAAGGACTCCTTAAAGCGCTTCAGCGTACCGCGCAGGTTCTCCAGCATATCGGCGGGGATCTTCTTACCCTCGCAGATGATATCCACCAGCTCCGGCATAGCCTGCTTCACAAACTCCACCGCTTCTCGCTCGAACCGGGGCATATCACTCAGGGCCACATCGTCAGCGTAGCCCTCGTTGGCAGCAAATATGGCTATGACCTGATCCTCCACCGATAGGGCGGCAAATTGATTCTGCTTCAGCAGCTCCGTCATGTGCTGGCCGCGGCACAGGGTAGACTGTGTGGCCGCATCCAGCTCGGACCCGAACTGCGCAAAGGATGCCAGCTCTCGGTACTGTGCCAGGTCGGTGCGCAGACGGCCCGCCACCTGCTTCATAGCCGGCATCTGGGCTGCGCCGCCCACACGGGACACGGACAGGCCCACATTAATGGCCGGCCGAATACCGGAGTGAAACAGGCCCGTCTCCAGGAAGATCTGACCATCGGTAATGGAGATAACATTGGTGGGAATGTAGGCGGAAATATCGCCCGCCTGGGTTTCGATGATGGGCAGAGCGGTCATGCTGCCGCCGCCGGAAGCCTCGTCCAGCCGTGCCGCCCGCTCCAGAAGGCGGGAGTGCAGGTAGAACACATCGCCGGGATAGGCTTCCCGTCCGGGAGGCCGCTGGAGCAGCAGGGAAATCTCGCGATATGCCGCCGCCTGCTTGCTCAGATCGTCGTAAACGATCAGCACATCCTTCCCCTTATACATAAAGTATTCGCCGATGGCAGCGCCGGCATAGGGGGCGATATAGAGCATAGGCGCAGGCTCAGAGGCTGACGCACACACCACAGTGGTGTAGTCCATGGCGCCCAGCTCCGTCAGCTTACACACCACGTTGGCCACCGTAGACTCCTTCTGCCCGATGGCCACATAAATGCAGTGTACGTCCTTGCCCTTCTGATTGGCAATAGTATCCATGGCGATGGCGGTCTTGCCGGTTTGGCGGTCGCCGATAATCAGCTCTCGCTGGCCCCGGCCGATGGGCACCAAAGCGTCGATGGCCTTAATACCCGTCTGCAGGGGCACGGTGACGCCCTGCCGGTGCAGCACACTGGGGGCCGGGCTCTCCACGGCCCGGAAGCCGTCGTTTTTAATGGGTCCCTTGTCGTCTAACGGGCGGCCCAGGGCATCCACCACACGGCCACACACAGCCTCGCCCACAGGCACCTCGATGATGTGGCCCGTCCGGCGCACGGCATCGCCCTCCTGGATGGTGGAAAAGTCACCCAGCAGCACAACACCCACGTTGTCCTGATCCAGGTCCATCACCATGCCACGGAGATTGCCCTTGAACTCCAGCATTTCCCCGGCCATCACATCGGCCAGGCCGGACACACGGCAGATACCGTCAGATACGCTGATAACCTGACCCACCTGATAAATATCCGCAGCCCCGCCGGCTGAGGACAGCAGGCTGCGCACACCGTCCAGTACAGACCGGCCGCTCTCATCGCCGCTCTGCTCCGCCCGGTGCACCAGGCGCTCCAGGCAGCGGGCTGCACTGCCGTCATATACGGTGTCGCCCACACGCAGACGCATGCCGGCAATCACGCTCTCATCTGTCTCGCTGTACAGGTCAATAATCTCTCCGCAGGGTGCATCCTCTCCCGCCGCCCTGCAGGCAGCGGCAAACACATCCGTTAAGGTCCGGCGCAGCTTTTCGGTCTGCGCCTCCGTCAGCGGCTCCGCACCGGTGGCGGTGACTGCCAGCTTCTTCCCGGCCGCCAGGGTCAGGATGTCACTGGGCCGGGCCGTGACCATCTTCCCGGTCTTCTCAATAAAAGCATCAGCCAGTGCCGTGCGGCGGGCTGCGTATTCGTCCTTCCGCAGGGTCTTGCCGGTCTCCTCCGCCACCTGGCGGACAACCTGGGTGCTGACCTCCTCGTGCATAATGGCCCGCAGCTGCCGCTCCCGCTCCGCAGCGCTCTGGCGCAGCACATTGGCTGCCGCCTGTCTGTCGCCGGCGGCACAGACTCTATTTTTCTCCACCTGCCGCTGCGTATCCTCCAGCAGCTGTTTTTCCTGTTGCCGGGCCAGCTCATTGTCCCGGTTGACCTGATTTTCCAAAGCGGCGGCACTTTCCTCCGCCTTTTTCGCCTTGTCCAGTTCTCCGGCGATCTTTTCCTTGCGCTCTCTGAACATCCGGGAGATCATCTTGCGGGTGATAAAAAACAGAGCTCCAAACAGAATCAGAAAGTTTGCGATTGCAAACAAAATATCTTTTAAATGCATCTCCGCATCACCGCTCCTCTCCGCCGGTGTCGCCGCTCAAAAGCTGCTGCGCCAGGATAGAAACCAGCTGCGGCAGCTGCTCCTGGGCATCTGCGCACACCTGTCGGCGTTCCTGCTCAATGCGCTGATTTGCTTCCTGCAGTGCTTTGTTTGTCTCTTTCTGTGTGCTCTCCAGCACCCAGGCGCGCTCCCGATCATCGGCCGTTTTTCCTTCCGCAAGAAGCTGCTTGGCTTCTACGCTGCGCTCCCTCCATTTTTCACGGAGTGCGGCGTCGTTTTCGTCCTTTTTCCGCTGAGCATCCCGGCCTCTTTCAAGGCCCTGGTCAATGGCCGCCTGACGCTGCTCCATGAACCGGATCAGCGGGTCAAACAGGAACTTTTTCAGCACAAACAGCAACGCGAAAAAGCAAACGATGGTCCAAATTACTTCTGACACATTAATGCTCAATGCGTATGCCTCCTTACTTTCTCTCTCAGGGGGTCGGTCACATCTTGCCGATCAGCATAAAAGCAATGAGCAGGCCGTAGATGGTCAGGGCCTCCATCAGCGCCAGGGCGATAATCATGCTGGAACGGATATTGCCGGCAGCCTCGGGCTGACGGGCCATGGCCTCCATGGCCTTGGAGGCGGCGATGCCCTGGCCGATGCCGGGGCCCAGAGTGCTCAGTGCCACAGCGATAGCGGCTGCCAGTGCGATGATTGCGGATGACGTCATAATTCTTTCCTCCAAAGTTTCTCCGAAATTTATTAAATAGTATCTGGGATATGCATTCGTTTTAGTGCTCCTCGCCCACAGCCTCCTCAATATAGACGGACAGCAGCATGGTGAACACCACCGCCTGGATCAGGCAGAACAGCAGGCTCAGCACCTGCATGACAAGGGGCAGCAGCAGCGGGAAGATGCCCTTGAGCTGCTCGGTGACCATTTCCTCTCCGTAGATATTGCCGTACAGTCGCAGGGCCAGGGAGAAGGGCCGCACCACCTGCTCAATAAGGTTCAGGGGCAGCATCAGGATAAAGGGGGAAATGAAGGTCTTCAGATACCCCAGCACGCCCCGGCGCTTCACGCCCACGATGTGGGTGGTGAAGAAAGCGATAATCGCCAGGCCCGCCGTGGTGGACAGGTTGGCCGTAGGCACGGCAAAGCCGTGGCCCGCCCCGGGCAGAATACCGGAATAGTTGCTCACCACGATAAAAATGAAAAAGGTGGCCATCACCGGGAAATACCGGCGGGCGTTGTCGCGCCCCATAGTGCCGGTAAAGTAATCCTGCAGCTTGGTCACCGCCATTTCCGCCGCACTCTGGATGGGCCCGGGAACCATTTTCAGCCGCCGGGTGGCCAGCCATGACACCAGGCCCAGCACCACAATAATGACCCACATGGTGACAACGGTCTTTGTCACCTCCAGGGGCCCGATGGAAAATAGCGCATTACTGGTCGCTTCCATAGTTTGTTTCTCTCACCTCAATTCCTACCGTCTGTTGACTCGGGATTTTTCGTTGGGTCCTGCAATTGTTTTTTGCTCAATCTCAGATTCAGCAGTATCCCCACCAGCGACAAGCCCACGGCCGTGCCGATGATAGTACCGTAAAACGGTAAGGGGAGCAGCTTCCGGGTAAAATATACCGCCGCCAGGGCTGCGATGTTCACAAGCATCCGCAGCAGGCTGGCCGCCATCACGGCGTTGGCACTGTTTTTTTGCAGTCCGCGCCGGGTGATATACATATTCACAAACGCCACCAGCGAGCCGAATATAAACCCGATCCCACCGGCCAGCAGATACATTTCAGCAGGCATTGCGCCCCTCCTCTCCGCCATTCTCCCAGAGCTCTCCGCCCCGGGGATGCTGCATACAACACTATGAATCAATTGTACCATAACCCAGGTCTTTTATCAAACCATTTTTTGCAATTTATTAACATTTTTTGCTTCTTTCATCATAAGAAATTAATCTTGTGGCAATTACGATAACTATGGTGGGAAATCCCTTCCTATCTGTGTAAGAGGCTCTTCCCGTGCAGGAAAGAAAAAACGCCTCCCTCCCCGGTCACTGAACCCGGGAGGGAGGCACCTTCACTTTTTATTCAGCCGAGGCCGCAATGTCTTTGATCTCCTGAAGACTATCGGCAAAGTGTATATTTTCCAGCCGCTCCGGTGCGGACAGACCCATATCCACCATATGCCGCAGCTGCAGGCGCAGGTGGTCATAGTACCCGTTCAGGTTATACAGGACACAGGGGGCCTTGGTCAGCTTCAGCGCTGCCAAGGACATGATCTCGCTGATCTCCTCCAGGGTGCCCGTGCCGCCGGGAAAAGCGATGAACACATCCCCCCGCCGGATCATCTCCGCCTTGCGTTGGGGAAAGTCCGGCTTGACGATCAGCTCCGTCAGCCCTGTGTGCTGATACCCCGCCTCCATAAACATCTCCAGCTCCACGCCGGTCACCTCTCCCCCCGCGGAGAGAACACTGTCCGCCAGCAGGCCCATGAGGCCCGTCTTGGAGCCACCGTAGACCAGTCGGTTTCCGCTTTCCCCGATCCACCGGCCCAGCTCTGCAACCGCCGTTTTCATCGCCGGATCATTTCCCTCGCAGGAGCCCAGATATACCGTAATATTCATAGTCATTCTCCTATTAATTCTTCTTTTTGTTTCGCCGCCCTTTTTCGGCAGCATCATCCTGTTTTTTGGATTATAGCACATCTCGCCCCCAAAAATCCACCCCATTACACTGCTCCCCCCGCGCATGTTTTTTCTCTTTTGTAAATAACAAATATTTAACACAGTTATGGTAGTTTCTTTTTCATTTCAATGGTATACTGTCTGTGCAGAAAGAAACAAGGAGGTCTTCCCATGGATATTGCACCCGAAAAGCTGGATATTTTTAACGAAAAGAAGGGCTTCATCTGCGATATGGATGGCGTGATCTATCACGGAAACCGCATCCTGCCGGGGGTGGCGGAGTTCATCCAGTGGCTGCACGATGAAAAGAAGGAGTACCTGTTCCTGACCAATAACAGCGGCTATACACCTCTGGAGCTGAAGCAAAAGCTGGCGCGCATGGGCTTAGACGTTTCGGAGGATCATTTTTATACCAGCGCCCTGGCCACAGCAGCCTTTTTAAAGGAACAGGCCCCCGGCTGCTCTGTGTTCGCCATTGGCGAGGCGGGTCTGCTCAATGCCCTGTATGACGCGGGTATCACCATGAATGATGTGAATCCGGACTATGTGGTGGTGGGGGAAGGCCGGTCCTACTCTTTGGATACTCTGACCAAGGCCACCAATCTGGTCCTGGCAGGCGCCAAGCTAATCGGCGCCAATTCCGATGTCTCCGGCCCCATTGAAAACGGCATCGCCCCCGCCTGCCGCGCCCTGGTTGCGCCTATTGAAATGGCCACCGGTACCCAGGCCTATTTCTGCGGCAAGCCCAACCCACTGATGATGCGCACGGGTCTGCGTATGCTGCACTGTCATTCCGCTGAGGCGGTGATGGTGGGCGACCGAATGGATACCGACGTAATCTCCGGTATGGAGAGCGGTATGACCACGGTGCTGGTGCTCTCAGGCGTGTCCACGCTGGAAACACTCAAGACCTATGCCTATCGTCCCAGCATTGTTCTGAGCGGCGTGGGCGATATTTCCGCCATGGCAAAAAAAGCCCGGGAAGACGCAGCGGCCCATGCTGACAGTTAAGTGTTAAAAACACGTTTTTTACCCAGAGCAAAAAAACGAATTCCACGGTTTTCGCTGATAGGGCAGTGAAGCACAGCATCACCGCAAGCCGGGCAGCCAACGGGGAAACAGCCGAGCGGCAAAGATGCCGCTCGGCTGTTTCTGTATCCGCACATTCGATTCCCGCCGCTCCCCCTCCTGCTGCAAAAATTGCAGAAAATTAGGGCTTGCATTCCCATTTGAGCCATGCTATAATAGCCGCATCATTTGAATATGACCCTGTGAACCATTAAGGATCCCTTGGGAAACTGAATGGGGAGGGGACTCTGGAGAATCCCATTGAGTTGGGTGCCGAAGGTGTAAGGTCCGGTTGGGCCGAATCTCTCAGGCAAAAGGACAGAGGCGGAATCGCAGTTGTGCGTTTCCTCTGCATTCTTCGGAGTCGCTGCAAAAGCGGCTCTTAATTTTTTTTGAAGGAGAGAAAGAAAAATGATCGAAGAAGTGTTGTATCCCATTGTATGCAAAATCAACGAATACCTATCTAACTACATCCTGGTGTTCCTGCTCATCGGCGTGGGCCTGTGGTACTCCATTCGCACCCGCTTCGTGCAGGTCCGCTGCTTCGGCGAGGCCATGAAAAAGACCTTTGGCAACATCAAGCTCAAGGGCGGCGCTCAAAAGAGCGGCATGACCTCCTTCCAGGCCCTGGCCACCGCCATCGCCGCTCAGGTGGGTACCGGCAACATCATCGGCGCCTCCGGCGCCATCCTCACCGGCGGCCCCGGCGCCATCTTCTGGATGTGGGTCATTGCCTTCTTCGGCATGGCCACTATCTACGCGGAAGCCACCCTGGCCCAGAAGACCCGTATCATTGACAAGGACGGCACCGTTCACGGCGGCCCTGTGTACTACATCACCACCGCTTTTAAGGGCGGCTTCGGCAAGTTCCTGGCCGGGTTCTTCGCCGTTGCCATCATCCTGGCCCTGGGTCTCATGGGCAGCATGGTGCAGTCCAACTCCATCGGCTCCACCTTCCAGACTGCTTTCGGCATCCCTGCCTGGGTCATGGGTATTGTGCTGGTCATCATCTGCTCCATTATCTTCCTGGGCGGCGTGCAGCGTTTGGCTGCCGTCACCGAAAAGCTGGTGCCCATTATGGCCGCTATCTTCCTGCTGGGCGCACTGGTGGTTCTGGCAATCCGCATCCAGTACATTCCCGAGACCTTCGGCATGATCTTTAAGTATGCCTTTAACCCCAACGCCATCATCGGCGGCGGCATCGGCTATGCCCTGAAAACCGCCATCAGCCAGGGCGCCAAGCGTGGCCTGTTCTCCAATGAAGCCGGTATGGGCTCCACTCCCCACGCCCACGCCCAGGCCAATGTGGCCCACCCTCACGACCAGGGCGTGGTGGCCATGGCCGGTGTGTTCATCGATACCTTTGTGGTGCTGACCCTCAACGCCCTGGTCATCATCTCCACCCTGTATACCAGCGACGGCCCCCTGCACGAGTGCGGCGCCGCTGCCGCCAGCACCACCCTGGGCAAGGCCAACCTGGCTCAGACGGCCTTCGGCACCGTGTTCGGCGAGTCCTTCGGCAATATTTTCGTGGCCATCTGCCTGTTCTTTTTTGCCTTTTCCACGGTGCTGGGCTGGAACCTGTTCGGCCGCATCGATGCTAACTATCTTTTCGGCCGCAAGAATAAAAAGCTCTGCAACACCATCTACACCATCATTGCCCTGGTGTTTATCTTCCTGGGCACCCTTACCGGCAACGACTTTGTGTGGGAGCTGACGGATATGTTCAATAACCTCATCGTCCTGCCCAACGCCCTGGCCCTGTTCGCTCTGACCGGTATGGTAGTCGCCATGCTGAAGGAAGGCCAGCAGAGCAAGCTGAAGGTCTGATCTTACCACTGGCGAAAAAGCTTCATTTTTCCCGACAAAGGGCTTGAAGCCTGCGGACGCGAACTCTGGGATGCTTTTTGACAATCTGAAAAAAATCATCCGGCTTTGTGACGGGCGGATAACGAAGTTTTTATGTAGGATACGGTGCAGTCTCTGAAAAGGGGCTGCACCGCGTTCTGCTTTATGCAGAAAATTTGAACTGCTGTGGGTTTTGACGTATCTCCTCCATTGCTGCCTGTAGTTCCTTTTCCGTAGGGAGCGTGAACAGACCCACGGCAGTGAAGTAAATATCCACCTTGACCTTCTTGGTTTCCTTGGCGGCATATAAAGGCATAAGTCAGGCTAAATTGGCCGCTCTTGTCGGTATGACAGCCTCTAATTTTAATCAAAAGCTGAAAAGAGCCACATTTACAGAAGATGAACTGTCAAAGATTGCAGAGGCTTTAGAAGCTTCCTATGTACCATTCTTTTTGAATTTGCGGACGGTATGAAGATATAATACTTCTGACCTGAGTCGGCTAAACTCGATACCATTTTGGTACCGGCTTTTGGTAAGGTGGTGATTTACCACCTTCCGGCTATTCATTCACCCACTTCTATCAAGGACACAATAGAAATTTCCCCAAAGGGGACACCCAAATCGTGACACCCTCGAAACCTGCAATAGATTCGCAATTCATGACACTATTAAAGCTTACAGGGAAAGGAGACAACTGAAATGTATATTCTGCTTTTTATTATCCTGCTGCCTATTATGGTGCTTGCGGAATTGCTGAAATTAAACAAGTGAGGGTTGCAATTCAAATATTCCGCCGGTATCTGCCCTCTTTTCCTCTCCGGCAAGCATCCAAAATAGCCGCCTCATGCCGAATTTCAAATTGTTCGATCAGCTTTCCTGCCTGTTCCCGGTTATTGCCGCGCCCTATAAAATCAGAGCATTTGAACAGCGTCCGGGTTATCACGGAATACCGCCCATAGCTCATAAAGCTCCTGCTCTGAAAATCGAAAGCCAACTGTCATTACTTGCCCACCTCCGATGCGTCATTTACGGGAATCCATATATAAGGCTCTCCGCATTTTTCTAAGTGCCATTTTCAAATTCTGCCCGGTGCAGAGGGTCTTTGTAATACTCCTGACTAATCCGAGCTAACGAACGGCACAGCATACGCAGCTGGGGCTGAACTTCTGGAACAAATGCGCTCATTTTTTAATACCTTCTTTCCGAAAGCGGGAGGCGGCAAACAACCGCTCCCCGCTCTCTTTTTGTCCTGTCCTTATCCCTCTGTCTCATGGATGCGGATATCGGACAGATTTTGCAGAGCCTGTCCGATGCTGCAATTCAATAAAAGAAAGCAGCGCCATGATGCACGTATTGTGTGACGGCGCTGTCCTCTTTTGCTCTGAATAGAAAGTCCCCTTTGGCGCAATGCGCCAAAGGGGACTTTTCGGTCTATCTGCGAAAGTCTATGCTGTTGCTCAAGGTGTCTGTATAGAGGCTTTCAGTACTTCGCTGAACACGCCCGTATGGCCTTGGGGCGTTACAGCCACAACCTTGTAATAATAAGTTGTATCCGGCTGAGCAGAAATATGCGTATAGGTGGTGCCAGTTGTTTTGAACACCCTTACATATTTGCCATCGGCCTTGGTAGCACGATACACGGCATAGCTCTGTGCTCCATCGACAGATGCCCATTTCAGCCTGGGCAGTCCATCTGCCGCACGGTGGCCTACGGTTACCTCCGGTCTGCCGCAAGTGCATGTGTTGCTCAAGATCTCGCTGAACACCGTGCTGCCATCGCTGAACACAGCCTTGACCTTGTAATAATAGGTTTTGTCCAACTGAGCAGAAACATGCGTATAGGTCAGGCCCTTAGTTGTGAACACGCGCACATACTTGCCGTCCTTGCTATCAGCGCGGTACACCTGGTAGGATACGGCATTCTGCAGCTTGTTCCAGCGCAGCGTGGGTTTGCCGTCGGTAGACCGATTCCCGGCAACGGGAACAAAGTTCAGGCTGACCGGCCGGAAGGTGGCGCTGACAAATTCGCTGAACTGGTTTGTTCCGTCTGCGAACAGGGCCTTCACCTTATAGAAGTAGGTCTTCCCCGCTTCGGCGGAAACATGCGTATAGGTCAGGCCCTTGGTGGTGAACACACGCACATATTCACCGTTTTCCTTTGTGGCACGGTACACCTGATAGGATACGGCATTCTGCAGCTTGTTCCAATGCAGGGTGGGCTTGCCGTCAGCCTGTCTGGCCCCGACGACCGGCTCTACTACCGTCAGCTCCACTGTCGTGGAAACAACATCGCTTCTGAGGCCGTAAGCCGCGTCGTTTTTCACTGCGATCACATAGTAATAATAGGTCTTGCCGTTTTCTGCGGCTGTGTCAGCGTATTTCGTCGTGCTCACGGATGCTACCTTGACAAATTCACCGTCTGCACTTTCGCTTCGATACACTGCATAGCCATTCGCGCCATTGGCTGCAGCCCAGGTCAGCAGCGGCCGGCCGCTCTCATCGCCGCCCACCGCAAGCTTTGTAACCTGCGGGCAGACAGCAGTAATGGTAACTGCATCACTGAAGGGAGAGGCCGTTCCATCCTTAAAGATCGCTCTGACCTTATAGGTGTAGGTTGTGCCAGGCACTGCAGAGGTATTGCTGTAGCTGAGATATTCTGTCTCATAGAGCTTGGCAAAGTCATTGCCGGTGCCCTGCGCGCGGTAGATCTCATAATGATTCACATTGGCTAGTCTGAACCAACTCAGCGCCGGCTTACCGGATTCACCACGAACATCGCCCGCAACCACAGGCTTGACAGGCGTTCCATTCGTCATCTTCAGGGAGTAATACTCTTTGTTATCGCTGCCCATCTTCATGGTGCCGATCATAACGGCGTAGCCATAAATATCCGTCGTGGGAACAGAGATATGCGTATCCTTTGTCGAAGCGAACTTTTCGAAGGTCTTGCCATCGGTCGTGCGATAGAGGATATACTCTGGCTCGCAGAGCGCCGCATTCCAGGAGAATACGGTCTTATCGCCCTGGGTTTCCATTTGGACATTGGTGGGCAGATCCGGCCGGATCTCATAGGGTACGGTAATGGAGCCCTTACAATTTCCGCGCCACTGGTGCAGATCCACATAAATGCCGTACTTGGCAGCGGTAAGGGTCACAGTGGCTGTACCCACCTCCACATTGTTTTTATAGGTGGAGTAATAGTCTCTGCCGATACCCGTTTTGGTCAGGATAGTGCCGTCCTGGGTAACAGCCGTAGTAGACGGTGTCCGAGCCTTGCCGGTATAGGTGCAAACATTATAGCTCAGAGACACGTTCGTCTTGTCCATGTCAACGCGCACATGGCCGCACTTCTCGCACACAGCTGCTCCGTCCTCGCCTACCACATACTCGTGGCCGCCGGCATCCGTGTAGTCAATGTGCTTGGTTGCGCCGGAGGCAGAGGTGTAGTCGCAGTAACCGTCCACGATGCAGGTGGAGGGCTTTTCAACAGCGGTCACCTTTTCTCTAATGCAGGTCTCGGGATTGTAGTAACGGATCTCCTCACCGACCGTTACCCAGCCGGTCTGCAGGTCGCCACCCAGCATGTAATAGGCATTGCCCTCGGCATCCATGATGTCGCCGGTGAGGGCTTCATCCGTTCTGCCACACACGGTACACACAGCCTTCTTCGTTGTCGTATCCAGCTGGCACTTGTGGCCGAACTTGGCACAATCGGACTTCAGCGTAATGGTGTCGATGGGGGCGGACTTCGCAATGTCGTAGACATTGATGGTCAGGGTATCCCGATCTGCATGGGCGGTCAGATAGACCGCAGTGAAGTCCAGTGTGGCCAACGCAAAAATACGGTCATAATCAAAGGTGCCCTGAGATGTGATGCTGTAGGACTTCTCGCCGCTGGTGCCGCAGATGTAGTACACGGCGCCGTGGTCTTCGTCGATCTCATCGCCCCGGAGCATATTGGTCCGGGCCAAAGAGTGGTCATGGCCGGAAAATACCACGTCGATCCCCAGCTCGTCCACTACCTTGGGAACCAGGCCATAGATCTCCGCATTGCCGCCGGATTCATTGGTGTAGTAGGGCGGCTGGTGCATCGTCAGGATCTTCCAATCCGCATTGCTGGACTGAACGTCCGTCTTCAGCCACTCCAGTGCGCTGCGCAGCTGCGCTGCGTTTCCGGTATAGTTGATAACGGCCAGATACACGTTGCCGTAGGTGCGGGAATAGCAGCTGCCGCCGTAGCTGGCATCCAGGCCAAACATGGTTTTAGACTCCAGGGCCTCGCCCTGCAGCTCGTGGTTACCAAGCACCTGCACCATGTTGGTGCTGCCCATGGTCTCGCCGTTAAACAGGCCGGTGTAATCCTCCCAGTCCTTATAGGTACGGGGGTTATCCACGGCGTCGCCGGTCTGGAGACCGAAGTTCCAGTGCCTGTCCTTGAGAGTGTCACGGATGGCGGTGATGTTAGTCAAATCATCTGCCTGGATATCGCCTAAAACGAAGAAGTCTGCGTGATCCTTCTCTCCGTCCGAGGTGGCAAAGGTTGCCTTATCCGTCCACAGGTCTCCGCAGCCCACCTGATAGTCGTAAGTAGTGTCGGCAGACAGACCGGTCAGGAGAATGTTATTAAAGTTTGCCGTGATGTATCCGCCCTGGGTAAAGTTCATCTGGGTGGTTTTGGCCTCGGCAGTCACCCAATTCTCCGTGCCGGACACGGCATAGCGGATGCTCTGCTGACCTTTCACGGCGGGGTTGCTGATCCAGCTGATGTTCTTTTCAGTGGCCTCATTCTTGGGGGCGTTGAAGCGGACGTTATAGGGCAGGGTTTTCTCGGCCACGTCATATACGCCCACATTGTACTGGAAGGACAGCAGGCCGGCCGCATCCTTAGCGTATACCGTATACGTGCCGGCGGTCTTGCCGAAGGCATCCGTGGTCAGCTGACCCTTTTCATCGGTGGTGCCCACCAGCGAGTTGTCCGTGGCCATGTAGATGCCCACGCCCACAGCGGGCTCGCCCTTGGAGTTCACCACGGTCAGCGTGCCCGTGCCGGATTCGCTGACGATGATGGGGTGAGAGGAAATGGTGTATTCCGCGCCCACGGGCAGAGTTGCCTCAGACTGATGATAGGTGGCGTAGGCCCCGCTATCGGTGAGGAAGCTGCCGCCCTTCACGGTGTAGCTGAAGAGTGTACTCTCGGTCAGGTTGGCCGGAATGCTGACACGTACCGTGGCCATAAGGCAGCCGTTGTCCCCGGCCACCGGTTGGGCGTCCGCCTTCCGGGTCACATTCACGGTCAGCTTTTTGCTGAGCTTGCTGTAGCTATAGGTCCCCTCATAGCCGTCGGCAAAGAGCACCTCATATTTGGGGAAAAGGTTGCTCCGCGTCAGGATGGCGGTGGCCTGGGTGACGGAAGCGTCGGAGGCCAGCAGCTGCAGATCCACGGTCTTACCGATGATGGCCGTCTGCTCCAGCGGCTTCACCTGCACGGTGGCAGCCGGGGCAGCCTTCTTCACGGTAAAGGTGCGGGTCTCGGTGGTCTCGTTGCCGAATTCATCGCGCAGAGAGACGGTGACGGTATGCTCACCGTTCTCCAGCTCCAGGTTATACAGATAGTTCATGGTGCCGTCCGGCTGAGCGGCATACTCATATCTGTCGTTGCCCACCACATTGATATCGTCGATATACATGCGGATGGTGTCCTTATCGATGCCGGAGGTATACTTGTTCTGCACATCGTGGAACATGGCAGTGATGTTCAGCTTGGCGTCCTGCAGCACCGCGCCGTTCTCCAGCTCCTTGCCGTTGACGGTGATGGAGTCCACCACGGGTGCATCCACATCGTCCACATTGGTGCCGTACACAAACTGCAGGTTATCGAAATAGACTGCGCCGGCTGTTTTGGTGCCCATTTTCGTGCCATCCACGTACATCAGGCGGAAGGTCATGCCGGGCTGAATGCTATAGGGTGCTGCCAGCTTTGTCAGGTCAGCCTCCAGGTATTTCCAGCCTTCCCAGGAGATACCGGGCTGCACGCCGTTCCATTTGCCATCGGTCACACATGCTTTGGGCTCCAGCACAAAGTCATAGGGCTGATTGCTGCCGTTTCCGTCGCGGACGTAACCGCGCAGCCAGAACCCGGCTTGGGTGCCGTCGCCCTTATACTCAATGCCCATACCCTCCGGCGCATAGACCCACACGCCGATGCCTGTCGGCACACCGGGAATCGTCATGCCTGCCGTTGTACCGACACAGGCGCCCTCGGTCACCGCACCGCATCTTGTGTAGTCATAATTCAGCTTCAGGGATTTGGAGCCGAAACGGACCGGCTCATCGTCGTCAATGCTGACGATCTCCACGGACTCCTGACCGCCGCGGCCATAGTTGCTGTGTGTCAGAATTCCGTTCTCGCCCACATAATAGTCCTCGGCAGAGGTCACGGCACCGGTCTCCGCATCCACATGGTCCTCAAAGTCCCACACGATGGTAGGCAGCATACCCACGATGACGTGAATGGAGCCCTTGACAGACTCGTCCCACTTGGAGGCGGCGACAAATGTTCCGTTAAGGGATTTACCGTCGGAGGAGGTGAAGGAGTTGCCGTTGAAGGCGCCCATTTCCTCCGCTGTCGCGGCATCGCCGGCGGCGGTCTTTACGTTCTCAATGCTCCACTGGATGTCCCCGGCCTTGATGTTCATGTCCCGGTTCTTACTGCGGACCACCAGGCCGAAATCCGTTTCCTCGGTAAAGCCCAGGCTGATCTCCTCATTGGCGAAGTAGATGCTGTCGGGCACAGCCACATCGATGGTGGTGCTGCCGACGGTCTCCCCGTTCAGGCGCAGCTCCACACCCAGGGTGCCGCACTTTTCACCGATAGTCACCAGGCCGGTCTGTGCATCCACGGTGCCCAGGTCCTGGCTGTCGGCGGAAATGGCATAGGTAGCGCCAGCGGGCAGATCCATAGCCATGCCGGCGGTATCCACGCCCTTGGCCTCGAACTGGACCGTGCTGCCGGGGGTATATACCTGATTATTGGGGCTGAGCACAGCGTGGTCAAACACGCCGGTCTTCACTGCGGTGGAAACCACCAGCAGAGAGGAGCTGACTGCACGCTCTGCGCCGTCGGCGGGAGAGTTGCTCACCACCAGCTTGTCCGTGCCCTCAGGTCTGGCGCAATAGGTGGAGGAGCCGCCGCCGTCCAGAGCGATGGCGGACACGCATCCGGCGTTCTTCAGCATCTGTGCCATTTGGTCATAGGTGCGGCCACAGGAAATAGGCGCACGCAGGCCGTATGTAACGAAGGTCAGCACTGTGCCGTCCGCCCGGATACCGATGGCCGTGCGGCTGTACTTCAGTGCGCCGTAGGAGCCGTTTTCGGGAACGACTTCCCCGTTATTGACCAAAATCACATCGCCGCCCACTGCGGTCTGCAGATCGCTCAGATCCGGAGTGTTCCGGATCACAGCCTTGCCATCCTTAGTAACGCCGAAATAGTTGCGGCCGTTTGCCTGGCAAATGATCTTACCGTTCATAACCAGCGCACCCATAGGCTCGCCGGTGGCCATGTTGAAGAAGTCCGCATTGATTGCGGCCACCACCGTTTCACCAGGGTGATTCTTCTCATAGGCCTTGGCCTGCGTCGTAGTGGGGGTAAGGCTCCACGAGCTTGCGTCGTCCTGGCCGTAGCCAGAGACAATCTTGATGTTTTCACCCATGGCGACCTCGGCAATATAGTCAATATGCTGCTGGTCGCCAGTAGGTACGTTGGTGATGACCTCGTGGCTCACAACGCCGTCCGTAATAGGAGTCACGGTGTCCTTCACCAAGATCTCTCCGTCTGCAACGCAATCTTTGACGGAGGCCGATCCGGTCTCGGACGCATGGATCAGTTCCACAGGGAACAAGCTTGCCAGCATCAGTACAGACAGTACTGTTGCCAGGAATCGGGAACTGATTTTTTCCCTCATCTTTTTCTTCATGCTTTTTTCATTTCCTTTCCGTTTTTTTGTGGCTGCTGTATTCTTCTCCTTTCTATTGCAATCATATTGCAATCATATTTGAACCTGAAGATCAGATTGCTCACTTGGCACGGATATGAATCTCTTTGGAAAATGCGGACACTGTGGCGGTGGATTTATTGACGGTGCAGATCTTATAGTAATACGTCCGGCCGGAAACAGCGCCGGCATGGATCACGCTGCGTTTTGTAGTGGTGATCAGCTTCCGGTAGGTGCCAGCGGCGCCAACCTTGACATATACCTCGTACTGCTCAGCCCCCTTGGCTGCATACCACGTGATCTTCGGCTTACCAGTGGAATTATAGCCGGTGCCGGAGATCTGCGGGGCGGACGGGGCACAGGTGAACTGCAGCACGCCGCTGAACGCCGATGCTTTTCCGTTGGCTGTTATGGCACGCACCTTGTAATAATAGGTCGTGCCCACCACAGCGCCGGTATGTTTCATACTGGTTTTGGTCGTTGTAAACACCTTGGCACCGGAGAAATCTGCATTGGTTGAATAGTAAACCTGATATTTGGCAGCACCTTTCACAGCATTCCAGGTGATTTGGATCTTTCCGGTGGTGAGAACACTTCCGCCGGCCTGGGGAGGAACCGTCGCACAGGTACGGGACACAATATTGCCGAAGGCAGAGACCGTTCCATTTGCCGCTAAGGCCCGAACCTTATAGTAATAGGTGGTTCCTGCTGCAGCGCCGGTATGTTTCATGCTGGTTTTGGTGGTCGTGAACATCCGGGTATAGGGGCCGTTTTTGCTGGTGGAGCGGTACACCTCGTACTTGGTTGCCCCGTTGACCGCCTTCCAGGTCAGACGAATCTTGCCGGTAGAGGTAACGTTGCTGCCGGTCGCCTTGGGCGCAGCCGGTGCACACGTCCGGGACACCGCAGGGCTGAAGGCAGAGACAGTTCCGTTGGCGTCCACGGCGCAAACCTTATAGTAGTAGGTAGTACCGGTCACGGCGCCGGTGTGCTTCATGCTGGTTTTGGTGGTGGTAAATACCTTAGCGCCCGAAAAATCTGCATTGGTCGAATAGTAAACCTGATACTTGGCAGCATTCTTCACAGCGTTCCATGTTAGCTGCACCTTGCCGGTAGAGGCGATGGTGGAGGCCGCTGCCTTGGGTGCGGCCAGGCGATGGGTAATATAGCTCATTCCCTGGGTATAAATGAAATAGCGCATAGCGCCTGAGCTATCCCGGTAGCCAAAGCGGAGTTTCCCGTCCGTCATAATGACCTTCTCCGTGCAGGGCCGGACATAAGCGCTTGCCTGTGCAGGCAGCGTACCATCGGAGACCCATCCATCAGCGGCGGTATAGCATTTGACCTCCGTATGGGCGGGAATGGTCACATCGTAGCTGCCTACCACGGTACTCTGAACTCCGTAGCCCGGGTTGCAGTACGGGCAGGAAGACACCTTCGCATTCCAGCCCAGATAATATTTGGCGCCGCAGCTGCAGGCCATATACATGGCGTGCGGGTGCTCCTCTTCATAGCCCTGGGTGGTGAACTGATGGGTGTGGGACCACTGGCCGCCTTTAATATGCACGGCGGACACCGTCCAACGCTCCGCATGTCCCTGTCCCTGATGGGACACCCGCACAGCGCTAACCCTGTTCCACTTAGGATTGTGCGCATATGCCAAAAGGTGGTCTTGTTTGTCATAACCGGCGACAATGGCAGTATGTACATTTTTCTGGCAATCCCGCGCGGGGCAATAGAAAAACAGGATATCGCCGACAGACAGCTTGGAGGAATTTTTACTCCAGCTGATGTACGGGCGATCTTTGTCCTGCGACAGCTCTACCGCGCTGCCGTAGCCCACATCAATGAGCGCGCTACGCAGCGGCTCCACGCCGCCGGCCTTTATATCGATACCCCCTGCCTGCAGGCAGGCCTTTACAAATTGATCGCATACGCCTACGTCATCGTCCCAATGCGCCGCAGCATAAGCCACCGCAGCATTCGCATCATATCCGGCAGCCTCAGCCCGCACAGAAGCAACCGGAAGTAAAACGGCTATTAGGAGGCCGGCACACAGTACTTTTATCCAATTCAACTTATTTTGCATACAACATCTTTCTTTCATGTATTAGATTCAAAAATCCTTTCTTCAAATATCCTTTAGGTTTTCAGTCGGAATGCTCTCCAGATCAATCAGCTTGCCAAGGCGCCGATCCCACTCGATCGGTTCATAGCGGAGGAACAGGCCCGGATTAAAGGTCATTTCCCCTACGTAGAGCTGCCCCGCATCCTCATAAAAGTCCAACCGGATCCAAGGAATATTAGCCGCCAACTTGCGGCACAGGCCGAGCAGCTCCTCCAGCTTTTCCGGCTTAGGTACAGAGGCTGCTTTCTGCACGCCACGGCGGCGCACAGGCATGACCTGCCAGGTCTTCACATCCACAAACGCTCTGCGCTGTGTTTTTCCTGTCCGGTCCGAAACGATCAGGGCAAATTGCGGCTCGCCATAGGCGCAATAGAATTTGTAATCCACCACATCGCTTTCACCGTCACCCAGCATTTTCTCAATCAGGATACGGGGACGAACCTTTTCATCGGTAATGCACATGTTGGCATAGTAGTAAGAGTTCCAGGGATACAGCCACTCGACAATAGACGCCTTGAACACATCCGGATTCCAGTTCCGCTTATTTTTAACAATATGGACCTGCTTATTGCCCCAACCGGCCGTGGATTTTGCGACAAACTGCTCCGGCAAAGCATCCCAATCCAAATCATTCAGGTCTGTATAAACGCCATAAGCAGGCACAACATATTGCTGACCCACGGTATCGGCTACATATTTCTTCATATCCCACTTATCTGCGCACTGAGCCACCAGGGGATTCGTATAGTGCAGAGCCAGCCACAGCAGCTTTTCATTATAGGTCTCGGGGGAGGTGAGATTCGGCCAATAATGCAGCTGTGCAAAGCCCTTCTGCTCGCAGTAACGCTGCTTGTCGCTGACAGTGATCCGCGGCTCCATCAGGTAAGCTTCCTTGGGGGAAAGCTCCTTATAATGGCGAAGGTTGTCAAAATACATCGGCTCGGGCAGCTGAATAAGCTTGCCCAGTTCTGCATCCCACTCCGGGGGCGTGAATTTAAGGATGCCGCCGCCGGAATAAAATGTCATCTCTCCCACGATCACGCGGTCACCAATGTCATAAAAATCTACCCGGACAAACGGGAAAGGTTTCGCCAGCTGTTCGGCATAGGCGATCATCTGCTCATAATGAGGCGGTTTCTGGACCCCGCCTTCTGTTTTGCCGGCCTTTCCGTATGTAAAGGGCAATTCATTAAAGTCACGGTCAAACCAGTTATAGGTCTTCTTCGTAAAACGATCCGTGGTGATAAACAGGTTTTTGCAGACACCGTTATAGCAGAAAAATTTATAGTCGAAAACCTGGTTGCTGTCCCCTACTTCAGAAATATACTCTTCGGCATAAATGACCGGGGACATATGGCGGTAGCCCCAGTTAAACATTTGGAAGTAACTGTTCTGACTGGGGTGGATCCATTTGCGCAACTGGTCGCGAATAGCTGCTTCATCAATTTTACTTTTATCCGGAACAATGATATTAAAGCCGCTGCTCCAGTTCACCTTCAGGGCAAAACGATCCGGCAGCTTATCAAAGTCGATATCATCCGGATCGGTCCACCAGTCAATGGTGGGCACTATATGGCCGGGGCCGAGAACATCCTCCACATATGACTTTACGGAAAATTTGTCGCTACACTGCGTGATCAGGGGATTCTGATAGTTCAGCTTCAGCCACATGATCTTTTCATTGAAGGTCTTGGGATTACCCCAATCAATAGAATAACCTAAATGGCGCTTGAAAATTTCGCTCAATATCTTCTTCTTTTTGGCTATGGTCAGCTTTCCGGACTTGTCCAGCAGATAATGCTGATACTTCTGGGAATGGGCACCGGAGCTCCCCTCCCGATACCAGCGAATCATACGCCGCATCATTTTGGCAACTTTCCGCTTGATTGCATGCTTGATTTTATTGCTCATTTACTTTTGCTCCTTCATTGTTTATACTCACTTTGCTTAAATCGATATAGGTCCCCAACACGTCATCCCACGAACGAGGCGTAATGCGCAAAAACATGCCGGGAGAAAATGTCATTTCGCCCACATAAAGCCGCTCCCCCGTGGCAAAAAAGTCAACACGAAGCAGGGGAATCCCTTCAGACAGGGTTTCCGCAATGCGGATCATATCCGCAAGCCGTTTCGGTTTGGGAATATTGGGCGCAGTTGTAGTCCCTTTTCTCTGGATCGGCAGCGGCTGCCAAGTATCCAGGTCAAAAAAGGTCTTGTGCATATGCTTGCTCCCCCGATCCTGCACCACTAAGAGCAAGCGCGCTTTCCCGTGAAAGCAGAACACCTTAAAATCATCCAATTCTCCCTGACCGCCTAAAAAGCTCTCAATCAAAATGCGGGGCTTTATACGCTCGTCGGTAATACAGAGATTCTGATAATAGTAGGTATTCCACGGATAAAGCCATTCTGCCATCCGGCTTTTGGTCTTTTCCAAAGGCAGCGCGCACTTATCCGGGACAATTATCACCTGTTTGCCTGCCCAGCCAGCCGTAGATTTCAGCACAAATTGTTCAGGGAGCTTGTCCCAATCAATGCTGTTTACGCTGTCATATATCCCCAGGGCCGGAACGCAGTATTCCTCGCCAAGGCGAGCCCGGATATATTCCTTGCAAGTATACTTATCCGTACACTGTGCGATCAGCGGGTTTTTATAGTGCAGGGCCAGCCAAATCAACTTTTCACTATAAGTTGCAGGCCGGTCTAAATTCGGCACATATCCCAGCTGCGCATATCCTTTGCGCTCGCAGTAGTGCTGCTTTATCTCCGGCGTAAGTACCGGCTCCAGGCGGTAGGCCTCCCGCTGGGAAATGCTGCGAAATCCCGCATTGCGGGCACGATACTTATTTCGGGCCTTTCTGTAAATAGAAATGAGGCCTGAAAAACATTTGCTTTTAAAACTTGCTGCCATGAAACGGTTCTACCTCCTGTGCATTACGTTAATTGTTGCTTAATGAGCAGCATTGTGACAGCAGCAAAATCGTCTGGTGTGCCATTTCGTTGGCCATCCCAGACATGAATGCAGCTCAATCAAAGCAACCGCCGTTTCCTTTACCTATGCCAACATTTCTGTGGGCAAGAGAAGCGCCGGCATGTAAATAAGAAATTTGTTGCCTGGTGACACAAAATCCGCTATTATTTAAGTTAAATTATACTCGGCTGTATTCGTCTTGTCAATGATTGTACTAACACTTTATGGGTCCATACCCATACGGGCGTATCATATCAAAAGGCATACCCGCCGCAGACTGAGAAGCTTTTTCATACGGCCGGAATCGCATCGGCCTTTATCCGTTCAACGATTTTGTCAGGGATGTGGGACTTGCCTTGCCGCTCCATAGATGTCTTGTAGCCTTCCCGTTGATTTTTTAGGTTGAAAATGCCTTACAAAGAAATGGTAAAGCAACGCGCAAATCAGCGGCACAGAGAATGACTTATGCGGCTCAAAATGATATGCTTAAATGTTCTGCCGGGATATTCTGGCGGCGGCGACGCCGTTTCTGATGATCTTTCTGC
>ERZ857757.890-NODE-890-length-26777-cov-5.746613_pt1 | contig 26777 bp, 19 predicted proteins | sample MGYA00519764_ERZ857757 | MGnify/ENA primary metagenome ERZ857757 (study PRJEB31778, sample SAMEA3449359) | human gut metagenome | biome: human gut; feature: human-associated habitat; material: faeces | place: United Kingdom | collected 2010/2012 ... | reverse complement strand
GCCCGACCGGTGAGTGCAGGTAAAACCGTGACACACGGAACGGGCAAGCCCGTTCCCTACAGCTATAGATTTTGGTACCGACGAAACAATAACAAGCGGAACGGATAAATCCGTTCCCTACAAGGTGCGGCGCAAAACTCAGCAACGCACTACCGGGTTGCGTAGCAGCTACGGTTTTTGCCAATGTCCCGAACCGGGCACCGGCAATCCCCGTATCCGTAGGTGCCGTAATTCGCCTCTAAAAATTCGCCTCTAAAAAAGCTTTCTGTATTCCGTCGGCAGACTGCCGACGGATTTTTTAAACTCTGCGGAGAATTTGCTCTGATTTTCGTAGCCCACGCGCTCGGCGATCTCGGCAATGCTCAGCCCCGTTTCGCGCAGAAGCTTTGAGGCAAGCTCCATGCGGTGCTCTTTTATGTGCGCGGCAAGCGACTTGCCGTAGACGGCCTTGAACATCTCCTTGAGCGAGGACGGATTTATCAAAAATCTCCGCGACAGCTCCTCGATCGTGTAGCGCCGGTCGAGATTTTCCGTCAGAAGATCGTGCACGCGGCGTATGGTGTCGAGCTGCTCGGCGGAGTATCTGCCCTCGCCGCCGGTTGCGGCGTCAAGCTCCGGCAGCTCCGGTACGCTTTGAATATCGCCGTCGTGCTCTTTGGGGCAGGATATCTCCATCGTCTTTTCTATCATAATATGCAATAGCCTCACCTGCTCGGTCGCAGCGGCCTTGTAGTAGACCTCCTTGCCGTCGCGGCGGCTTACTATAAGTCCCGAATCCCTGAGCTGGCGCAGATGATGCGACACGGCCGGGCTTGTCATACCCGTCAGCAGCGATATATTGACAACGCACTGCTCGCAGTGGCACAAAAGCCAGAATATCCTCACGCGGCTTGAATCGGCAAGCAGCTTGAATATGTCCGACACCGTGCGGAAGCTCTCGGTTTTCGCGACGTTATCGCGCAGATGCTCGCTTATCTCCGCGCCGTGATCGTGCAGAACAGCTTCGTTTTCCATCGTCGTTACTCCATTCGGAAATGATTTAAGCCCATTCGGAAGTTCATTGCCGCGCGGCATTGACTTTTCGGCTCGGACTTATTATACTGCAAGCATAACGATTAAACAACTACTTAATTGTTGAATCAAATTTGTATAGGAGAAATCATCATGAAAAAGACTTACAAGATCGAAGTAGACTGCGCAAACTGTGCAAATCTCATGGAAGAGGCAGCCGGCAAGACCGAGGGCGTCGAGAAGGCCGCAGTCAATTTCATGACCCAGAAGATGACCCTTGAGTTTGCAGAGGGCGCGGACATTGACGCCGTCATGAAGAACGTCGTCAAAAATTGCAAAAAGGTCGAGGATGACTGCGAGATCTATCTCTAAGCCGCATAAGTCCGTAAACGCCCTTCATGATGAGGGGCGTATTTTAATCATAAGGGAAAGATGATATTATGAATAAAAAGCAGAAAAAAGTGCTCGTGCGAATATTGATCACAGCCGCACTGCTCGCACTGCTGAATCTGGTGCAGCTTCCGGAGATACCGGCAATGATCCTGTATCTTGCGGCATATCTCATTATAGGCTATGATATTTTGCGCAAGGCCGGCAAGGGCATTTTAAACGGCCGCGTTTTCGACGAGAACTTCCTGATGGCCGTTGCCACGATCGGCGCGGTCGCGCTTGCGATCATAAGCGGCAGCGGCGACTTCAACGAGGCGGTGCTGGTAATGCTGTTTTACCAGGTCGGCGAGCTGTTCCAGAGCTACGCCGTCGGCAAAAGCCGCCGCAGCATAGCCTCGCTGATGGACATCCGCCCGGACTACGCGAATATCGAGGTTGACGGAAAGCTCGAGCAGGTCGATCCCGACGAGGTCGAGACCGGCAGCGTCATAGTCGTGCAGCCGGGCGAAAAGGTGCCGATCGACGGCGTTGTTATCTCCGGCAGCTCGACCGTAAACACCAGCGCGCTGACCGGCGAGAGCCTGCCGCGCGACATTGCCGAGGGCGACGAGATCATAAGCGGCTGCATAAACCTCAGCGGACTTATCAAGGTCCGCACGACAAAGCCCTTCGGCGAATCGACCGTGTCGAAGATACTGGAGCTTGTTGAAAGCTCCGGCTCGCGCAAGTCGCGCTCGGAGCAGTTTATCTCGCGCTTTGCAAGGGTCTACACCCCCATCGTGTGCTACTCGGCGCTTGCGCTTGCGATACTGCCGCCGCTTGTGCGCATCGTGTTCATGGGTCTGGGCGGTGACTGGACCGACTGGATCTATCGCGCGCTGACCTTCCTCATCATAAGCTGCCCCTGCGCGCTGGTCATCAGCATTCCGCTGAGCTTTTTCGCGGGTCTGGGCGGCGCGAGCAGCGAGGGCGTTCTGATAAAGGGCTCGAACTATCTTGAGGCTCTGGCGCAGACAAAGACCGTCGTTTTCGACAAGACCGGCACGCTCACGTGCGGCGTTTTCGAGGTCAGCGGCATCCACCACTGCCCCATCGAGGACGAAAAGCTGCTTGAATACGCGGCCCTTGCCGAGTGCGCCTCCTCGCACCCGATCAGCAAAAGCCTGCGCGAGGCTTACGGCAGGGAGCTTGACCGCAGCCGCGTGAGCGATATCGAGGAGATAAGCGGCAACGGCGTTATCGCAAAGGTAGACGGCCGAACGATAGCCGCCGGCAACGACCGCCTGATGCAGCGGCTCGGCATCGAGCACACCGAGTGCCGCAGCGTCGGAACGATCGTGCATGTTGCCATCGACGGCGTTTACTCGGGCCACATCGTCATCTCCGACGTTGTAAAGCCCAGCTCCGCACAGGCGATAGCCGAGCTTAAAAAACAGGGCGTCGGCAAGACCGTCATGCTCACGGGCGACGCAAAGGTGGTTGCCGAAAAGGTCGCAGCCGACCTCGGCGTTGACGAGGTACACAGTCAGCTCCTGCCCGGCGACAAGGTCAGCGAGGTCGAGCGTCTGCTCGGCGAGACCACCGGCAAGGCAAAGCTTGCCTTCGTCGGCGACGGCATAAACGACGCCCCCGTGCTCTCGCGCGCCGACATCGGCATCGCGATGGGTGCAATGGGCTCGGACGCCGCCATCGAGGCAGCAGACGTTGTGCTCATGGACGACGATCCGCTGAAGATATCCAGAGCGATAAAAATTTCGCGCAAGTGCATCCGCATCGTGTACGAAAACATCGTTTTCGCCCTCGGCGTGAAGTTTGCCTGCCTGCTGCTGGGCGCGCTCGGCATAGCCGACATGGGCGCGGCTATCTTCGCCGACGTCGGCGTAATGGTCATCGCCGTGCTCAACGCAATGCGCGCGCTGCACTGCTCGAAATAAATAAACATCACAAAATCCGCTCCTCAGAGCGGATTTTTTATACTCTCCATGTCATTTATGATGCTTTTCCTGCGCGGAGCGGAATATAGCTGACGGTTTTAAGCTTTCTGTACGATATCTGTACGGCAAGCTGAAATTTTCGCGTTTTTCTTTGGCTTTAGTAACTAAAATCACTGTTATACAATTTCGGGTCGCTGTCCTGATTTCAGGCATGCGGCTCGATTTGCCTATTTAATTGCCCGCATCGTCAGACTAACATCATAATCAAACAACGAACAGTGCAGGATATCCTGCACGCATGGAGGAATGACAATATGAACAAGAAATTTGCAAAAACGCTTGCAATGGTTCTGGTCATTGCAATGCTTCTGTCCCTCGGCTCGTTCGCCTTTGCGGACGCGGACACACCCACGGCCGACGACGGCAACGATTACCCGATCGTGCTCGTCCACGGTCTGTTCGGCTGGGGCGGAACGGAGATCGCGAACCTTAACTACTGGGGAGGCTTTTCCAGCCTGCAGGAAATGCTCACCGACGCAGGCTACGAGGTCTACACCCCGTCGATAGGCCCCGTTGCGAGCAACTGGGACAGAGCCTGCGAGCTGTACGCCTACCTCGTCGGCGGCACGGTCGATTACGGCCAGTACCACTCGTCGCAGAACGGACACAGCCGCTACGGCCGCACCTTCAAGGGCGTTCTGCCCGAGCTTAACGACGCCGACAGCACGCTGAAGATCCACCTTGTCGGCCACAGCATGGGCGGCGAGACGATACGCATGCTTGCGCAGCTTCTTGAAAACGGCGATGCCGACGAGCTGCGCGCAACGACCGACGGCAGCATCAGCAAGCTCTTCACCGGCACCTGCCGCCACTGGATAGAGAGCATCACCACCCTCTGCACGCCGCACGACGGCAGCCAGTATGACGGTAAGGTCTACAACGAGGAGGAGCCGCTCGTTCACCGCTTCGTGGCCGCTCTTTCCGCAGCAACGGGCATGAACATAAACGAGGAAAACCTCGGCCTTGATTTCAAGCTCGACCAGTGGGGTCTTACCCGTGAGCCGGGCGAGAGCTACGAAAGCTACATTCACCGCGTCGAAAACAGCAACCTGTGGAAGGACGACGTGAAGGATCTGAGCGTTTACGACCTGTCCCCGGACGGCGCGGCGGTGCTCAACTCCTACGCCAAAGCGCAGGATGATATCTACTACTTCTCCGTCGCCTGCTCGGACACCTACCGCGGCGCGGTTTATCCGCACCACTACCTGCCCTACAGCAACATAAATCCGCTCATGAAAAAGAGCGCGACCTACATGGGCAGCTACAAAAACTACGCCGCCGGCCACGTCACCATCGACGAGAGCTGGTGGGAAAACGACGGCATCGTCAGCGTGCGCTCGGCGCAGTATCCGCATGAAGGCTCGAACGATCGCTGCGACCTCAACTACGGCACCGAAAACGGCGTTATGACCTTCAAGGACGGCACCGAGAAGGGCGTTTGGAACTACATCGAGAAGATCGAACGGACCGATCACATCAACATGGTCGGCCAGATCACAAACACGAAGTATCTCCAGGGCAAATTCTTCGAGATGGCCGCAATGCTCGCAAGCATCCCTGCCGACGGCAGCACGCCCGATGTTCCTGCAAGCGTTCCCTTTGTCGATATCGTAAACGGCAGCTTTTATTACGACGCAGTCGTTTGGGGCTATAACAACGGCATCGTAAACGGCGTTGACTCTACGCACTTTGCGCCCGACGCCAGCTGCACCCGCGCGCAGGTCGTGACCTTCCTCTGGCGCGCGGCCGGCAGCCCGGAGCCTAAGTCGATGAGCACTCCGTTTACCGACGTAAAGTCCGGCAGCTTCTACGAAAAGGCAGCGGCCTGGGCATATGAAAACGGCATCGTCAAGGGCACAACGGACACAACGTTCGCGCCGAACGCAACGGTAACGCGCGCTCAGTTTGTCACCTTCCTGTGGCGCTATGAGGACTGTCCCTCGTCGAGCATCGCAAATCCGTTTTCCGACGTTTGCGAAAGCTCGGTGTATGCTCCGGCAATACTCTGGGCAGCCGAAAACGGCGTCACCGTCGGCACCGGAAACGGCACCTTCGTTCCCAACGGCGCATGCACACGCGCACATGTCGTAACCTTCCTTTACCGCGACCTGGCAAAGTGAAGAACGATTTAAGCATGAAAAATCCGTCCCCTCGGGGACGGATTTTTTCATATTTCGCTCGATTTATGGATGCCGGTGACGGAGAACTCGACCCATTCGGCGACGTTTGTCGCGTGGTCGCCGATGCGCTCGAAGTATTTTGCTATCATCAGAAGATCCAGCGCGTACTCCGCGTCGCCGCTGCCTGAGCGGATCATTTCGATAAGCGCGGTTTTCATGCTCAAAAAGCAATCGTCAACCACGTCGTCGTGCTCGATAACGCTTTTTGCAAGGGCAAGATCGCGCTTATTATACGCCTCGATGCTGTCGGTGACCATGCCGATGGCGGCCTCGGCCATGGGGCGCATGGCGGCGCACTCGCTGCCGGTCTTGCCGCCGAGATGCGGAATTATCTCGGCAATGTCGCCTGCCTGATCGCCGATGCGCTCAAGGTCGGTTATCATTTTAAGCGCGGCCGATATCTGCCGCAGGTCGCGCGCCACGGGCTGCTGCTGGAGCAGAAGCCGCAGGCACAGCGCTTCTATATCGCGCTCGTACCGGTCGATCTCAAGGTCAAGCGGCGCGAGCTTTTTTGCAAGCTCCGAGTCGCCCGAGAGCAGCGCCTTTGCCGAGTTTGCTATCGCCTCCTCGCACATTGCGCCCATAAGCGTGAGCTTTTCGCCAAGCTCCTTGAGCTGGGCATCGAATTTGCTTCTCATCAGCCGAACCTCCCTGTTATATAGTCCTCGGTGCGCTTATCCGAAGGCACGGAGAACAGCTTTTCGGTGTTGTCGTATTCAATAAGCTCGCCGAGCAGGAAAAACGCGGTGCTGTCGGAGATGCGCAGCGCCTGCTGCATGTTGTGGGTTACGATAACGATGGTGTAGTTTTTCTTAAGCTCCGTTGCAAGCTCCTCGATCTTCGAGGTCGAGATGGGGTCAAGGGCGCTGGTCGGCTCGTCCATGAGCAGCACGTCCGGCTCGACGGCAAGTGCGCGCGCGATGCACAGTCGCTGCTGCTGTCCGCCCGACAGGCCGAGGGCGGATTTTTTGAGTCTGTCCTTTACCTCGTCCCAGATCGCCGCGCCCTGAAGCGAGCGCTCAACGATCTCGTCAAGCTCGGATTTTTTGCGCACACCGTGCGTGCGCGGCCCGTAGGCGACGTTGTCGTAAATGCTCATGGGAAAGGGATTGGGCTTCTGGAACACCATGCCGATGCAGCGCCTGAGCTCGTTTACGTCCGTTCCCGGAGCGTAGATGTTCTTCTCTTTATACTTCACCTCGCCGGTTATCTTCACGCCGGGCACGAGGTCGTTCATGCGGTCGAGCGTTTTTAAAAACGTCGATTTGCCGCAGCCGGAGGGTCCGATGAGCGCGGTTATGCTCTTTTCGGGTATCTCCATGTTTATGTTTTTAAGCGCCCGGGTCTGGCCGTACCACAGGCACAGATCGTTTACGCTGATTATGCTGCTCATATGCTTCTCCTCTTCTGATAGTATCTGCCGACAAGTGTTGCGACAAGGTTTATGATAACGGTCAGCGCCATGAGTATCGCCGCAATGGCGAAGGCTACGTCGAAATCGCCCTGCTCCTTGGCGTAGACATACAGCGAAACGGTGAGCGTAGCTCCCGCGCCGGACAGGCCGTCAACGAAAATGTTATAGATATTGTGCGCAAAGCCCGCGGTGAACAGCAGCGCTGCCGATTCGCCCAGAATGCGGCCGACGGCGAGGATGCAGCCTGTAATTATGCCGTCCACGCAGCCGGGGAAAACGACGGTGCGGATAACGCGCCACTTGCCGGCTCCGAGGCCGAACGCGCCCTCGCGCAGGCTCTGCGGAACGGTTTTGAGGCTCTCCTGAGTCGTGCGCATAACGGTCGGCAGGTTCATGATGACAAGCGTCATGGCGCCGGCCTGCAAGGAGGTCTGGAAGCCGAGGAAATTGCAGAAAAACAGCATGCCGACAAGGCCGTAGATGATGCTCGGAATGCCAGAGAGAGTCTCGGCGGCGTATTCGATAGCGCCGACGATGCGGTGGTTGCTCGCATATTCCGTGAGATATATCGCAGCGCCAACGCCCAGCGGCAGCACCCACACGAGCGTTCCGAGGACGATATACAGCGTGTTGAGTATATCCGGCAGAATGCCGACGGAGTCCGCGAGGTAGCTCGGCTTTGTCGAGAGAAACTCCCACGATATATTCGGAATGCCCCTAATGAGCACATATGCTATTAAAAACAGCACCAGTGCCGCCGTCAGAGCCGCGCACAGCCCCGAAAGGCCGCGCATAACGATCCCGTAAGCCCTGCGCTTTGCTTTTACGTTTTTATTATCCATTCGATTTATCCCTCTTCAAAAGGAAGTTGAGCGTTGCGTTTATGAGCATGATAAACAAAAACAGCACGAGCGCGATCGAGAAAAGCGCCTGACGCTGGAGGCCCGAGGAATAGCTCATCTCGCTTGCAACGGCCGTTGTGAGAAATCTTACGCTCTGGAAAAGCTCGGGCATGTTCGGCGCGTTGCCGGATACCATCATAACAGCCATCGCTTCGCCGATGGCACGGCCCACGCCGAGGACGACCGCCGCGGCAATGCCGCTTTTCGCCGCCGGAACGGACACGCGGAAATACGTTTCCGTCGACGTTGCGCCGAGGGCAAGCGACGCATCCTCGTACTCCTTGGGAACGGCCTCGAGCGAGGTCATGGAGACCTTGATTATCGACGGCAGGATCATGATGGCAAGCACGATCATTGCAGCCAGAAGGCTTGCGCCATCTGGAACGTTAAACGCCTTGCGTATGCCCGGAACGAGCACCATCATGCCCACCAGGCCGTAAACGACCGAGGGGATGCCTGCAAGCAGCGACACCGCCTCAACGACCACCGCGCGCACGCGCTTATCGGCCATTTTCGCAAGATACACCGCCGTCATAAATCCCACCGGCACACCGAGGACAATGGCTCCGGCGGTGCCGTAGACGCTCGTGAGGATAAACGGCAGGATGCCGTAGCTCGGCTCGGCGGCGGTCGAGGCCCACTTTTTGCCCAGCAGGAAGTCAGGAATACCGATCTCCTTTATCGCCGGAATGCCCGAAACGATGAGGTAGACCGTTATCAGCAAAACGCTCGCCACCGTCACAAGCCCGAGGACAAGGAATATGCCGTGGACTATATTTTCAATGAGATTTTTCGTTTTTAGTTTCATATGAACAACATCCTACACATACAAAAAATAAGCCGACGTAAACCGAACCGCTGCCGGTTTTCGTCGGCTTAATTAATTACTTGGACACAGGGACTGCGCCTGCTGCGGAGATGACGTCTGCTGCCGCTGCGCTGGTTGCGTAGTCAAAGAACTTCTGAGCTGCCGCGGAAAGCTCGGTGCCGTCCTTGGTCACCAGAACGAAGGGGCGCTGCACTGCGTAGCTGCCGTCGGAAACGGTCGCCTCGGTGGGAGCGACTCCGCCGACGGAGAGCGCCTTGACGGTGTCCTTAACGGATGCCAGGGAAGCGTAGCCGATCACGTTGGGGTTGCCTGCAACGGTGGTGATCACGTCGCCGGTGCTGGTCAGCTCCTGACGGTACTTGCATGCGTCCTTGGTGTCGGTGATGCTCTCGAAGCCGTCGCGCGTGCCGGAGCCTGCCTCGCGGCCGATGAGGACGATCTCTGCGTCGTCGCCGCCGACATCCTTCCAGTTGGTGATCTCGCCGGTGTAGATCTTGGCTATCTGCTCGATGCTCAGGTCGGAGACCTTGTTTTCGGGGTTAACTATGATCGCGATGCCGTCGAGTGCGAGGACGGTCTCTTTCAGGCCGGAAGCCTTCTCGTCGTCCTTCAGCGCACGGGATGCAAGGCCGATATCGCAGCGGCCTTCGCTGACTGCGGTGATGCCGGAGCCGGAGCCGGTGGGGTTGTAGCCTACGGTGATGCCCTTGTTGTCGGCCTGGAAAGCTTCGCCGAGGGACATGATGACCTTTTCCATCGAGGTCGAGCCGTCGGTGCTGACAGTGCCGGTGACTTCGGCGTTGTCGTTGTTAGCGGTGCTGCCGCCGTTGTCGCTCTTTCCGCATGCGGCGAACAGAGTAAGCGCCATGAGCGCTGCAAGAACTAAACTTATAAGCTTTTTCATTCAAAAAGCTCCTTTCTTTTTCGTTTGATTTCCGGGTACATCCTTAGATTATGCCCCTTTTATCAAATCCGAAAGCAGCCTTTTGTAAAAAGAATTTAAAGCCGGCGGCTGTGAAGCCATGTACCTCTATTGACAGCTCACTTCATTTTTTGTAAAATTATTCATAGCAATATAAGGAGGTGCTCCCCACATGAAAAGCAGGAAGCTGAGGACTGTTCTCATCGTCATTGCGGCGATGATCTTCGCATACGCCGTGGTTTTGTTTGTTCTGACGCGGGTTCAGACCTCTAAAATGGACGATCCCTTTGCCCGCGCCGAAAAGCAGGTTTTCTCGCTCGATGCGGAGAAGATCACTTATATCGCCGTGCAGAACGGAAACGGCGAGCTTTACGAGTTCACCGGCGGCGAAAAAGCCGCGGCGATCGATAAGCTCAACTCGTTCGAGGCCACGAAGATCCGCGGCATGTGGCATATCGCAACCGGCGGCTGGACTTACCGCCTTATTATCGAGGATGCCGACGGCAATTCCGGCGACTATCGCCTGTTCGATAACAGGCTCATCTGCGGCGATGTCAGCCTGCGCGGCAGCGACGGATACTTTGACGATCTCATTAAACATGTAAGCCTTGATTAACAGCAAAAAACCGCCTGAGATCAGGCGGTTTTTTGCGCGGATTATTTTGTTTTAACGTAGCGGTTCATCGGGTGGACCATATACTCGTTATAAGGGAATTTATCGGTCGTGACGTAGCCGGCAGGGGCGTCGATCAGCTGCGGAATGCGGTTTACGAGCGTTGCGCAGGTAAGCTCGACGGTCGCAGGCTTATTGACGATGCAGGTCGTGTCCGGCTCGCCGTAAAGCGTCCACACGTTTTTGTCGAACTCATCGGGATTGAATATCTTGCCGACGCACTCGGTGACGAGAGTGATGCCCTCCTCGGTCTCGGTCGTAACGATGGCGCGCATGCCGGTCGCGTCGCCGGCCTTGACGACCATTCCGAGCGTTTCGGATTTGAGATCGACAGAGTCAACGCAGGGGATGCACTTCTGCGTCTGTGAGGTGATGTGCAGATCCATCTTGCTGCACAGCCATCCGTTCTGGTTCCACATATACGACGGAACGTATTTGCCGCTTTCGACAAGCTCCTTCATCTCATCGGAGGGAGTTTCGTTGTAGCAGCCGATGGTTTTATTGAACTCCTCGATGCTCAGGCCTGCGCCGTGCCCCTCTGCAAGAGCTATGCCGTAGTCCTCGACATTATACCAGCTGCTGCCCTCGATCTTGGTGATCTTATGCGAGGAGCCGGCGAGGTTTGTTACCATCGTGCCCCAGTACAGGTCGCAGTATCCGACGCCGGTGAGGGTGCAGCCGCCCTCTTTTGCCAGCTTATCGAGCTTTTCGGTTATTGCAGGAGAGGAATTCCACGGATACAGCGCTTCCTCGCATGTGGTTATGGCGTTAACGCCGTGTTTTGCGCAGATAGTGAAGATATCTTCAAGCTCCGCCACCGTGCTGCGCGTTGCGATTATGCACACGTCCGGCTTGAGCTCGCCCATGCGTCTGTCGGTATCGGCAGAGTTTTCGACCGCGACTCCGACATGGGGGAAGCCGTCGCCGATTATTTCGGAGACATCTTTACCGATGTGATTTTTGTTGCGGCAGAACGCGCCGACAAGCTCCCCACCGTGCTCAAGGACGTAACGCATAAGATAACGGCTCATTTTGCCTGCACCGTACTGTACTACTCTGATTTTGCGATCCATATAATTGCCTCCTTGTTTTAAAATAGAATTGGTTATTAATTTAACAACCTTATGGTCACATTATAAAGTATTGCCTCGGCGCAGTCAAGTTAATTCTTCCCAAAGAGTAAAATCTCTGTGAATAAAATAATTATTTACTGTTGCCAATCGTTAAAAAAGGTGTATAATATACATGTCAGTCGGTATGACATTTAAACTGACGAGAGGTAAGTATGTCCCTGGATGAACTGAAAACACAGAATATCCGGACCGTTACGGAAAAAGCACTTGTATGCTTTATTAAAAACGGCATCACAAATACAAAGGTCTCGGAGATCGCAAAGACCGCAGGACTTACCGAGCGCTCCGTTTACCGCTATTTTCCGACAAAAAGCGACATTGTTATTTCCGCTGCCTTCTGCTACTGGGAGCGCGCCAAGGAATACATAGCTTGGGAGCTTGACACGCACGACTATGAGCATTTAAGCGGCATCGAGCAGATATCCATAATACTTAAAAGCTACGCCAATATACTCTTCATCGACCCGGAGGGCATCCGTTTTTCGCTCGACGCCGAGGTCGCGCTCTTTAACGCCGGAAAAAACGACAGGGTCATAAACCGCCCTCCCGATAAATTCGAGGAGTACACCGGCCCGCTCTCGCAGGCGATCGTGCGCGGACTTTCCGACGGTACGGTAAATCCCGAAGCGAACATAAAGCAGCTTTATTACAACGCATATGACTCCATTCTCGGGCTTATGCAGCGCCTCACGGTAGGCGTGCCGAGCGTGAGCGAGCTTGATGCGCGCGAAAGGCTGTACGCGATGTGCGAAATGTTCACACGGGCATTCGCCGCAAAAAATGTCGAAATATAGCATAATTGCAGACCTGTCGGTGCGGTGCACCGACCATTAAATAAAAAAACATAAAAACGGAAGGGGAAAAACATGAATTCCAAGTACAACGCTCTATTTACACCCTGGAAGATCGGCAATGTCGAGATACCGAACAGAATAGTTCAGTGCTCTATGGGCGGAACGTCCCTGTTCGGCTGGATGGAGCCGAGCCACCTCGACAAGGAAGCGGCATACTTCCTGCTCAACCGCGCGCAGGACGGCGTCGGCCTTATCCTGCCCGGCATGCAGTGCATCAAGGATCCCATCGGCGGCCGCTGGCTGTATCAGAACAACAAGATGTTCAAAGACCTTAAGGAGTACATGGTCGAGTTCCACAAGACCGGCTCCAAGCTCTTTATCCAGCTGGCAGCAGGCATGGGCCGCTCGATGGCTATAACAAAGCCCATGGTAGCTCTGCTCAAGCACCCCATTCTCGGCAAGCTCGCAAGCCCGGTAGCCGACCTTGACTACATAACCGCTTCCGCTTCCGCAACGCCGAACCGCTGGTATGACGAGATCAAGTCCCGCCCCATGACCATCAAGGAGATCCACGATCAGGTCGAGGCATTTGCAAAGACCTCGAAGAAGCTCATGGACGCAGGCGTTGACGGCGTTGAGATCCACGCCGTTCACGAGGGCTATCTGCTCGACCAGTTCACCATTTCAAACATGAACTACCGCACCGACGAGTACGGCGGCAGCTTTGAGAATCGCTTCCGCTTCCCGGTCGAGATCGTTCAGGCGATAAAGGCCGCCTGCGGCGATGATTTCCCCGTTTCCCTGCGCTACTCCGTTGTTTCCAAGACCAAGGACTGGGGCAAGGGCGCCATGCCTTACGAGAAGGACTTCAAGGAGTTCGGACGCGACATGGAAGAGTCCGAAAAGGCCATAAAATATCTTGCCGACGCAGGCTATGACATGTTCAACTGCGACAACGGCACCTACGACGCATGGTACTGGGCACATCCGCCTCAGTATATGCCCGACAACTGCAACCTTGAGTATGTTGAGCATATAAAGAAATTCACCGACAAGCCCGTCGTGTGCGCAGGCCGCATGGATCCCGTGAAGGCCGCCGAGGAGATCGAGGCCGGAAAGCTCGACGCTGTCGCGATCGCGCGCCAGAACCTTGTTGACCACGACTGGATCCACAAGATCAAGGAAGGCCATGAGGACGAGATAAAGCCCTGCATCCGCTGTCACAACGGCTGCTTCAACATGGCCAAATTCGCAGGCACCCCGAACGTTCAGCACTTCAACGACTCGATGCATCTTGCGCGCTGCGCGCTGAACCCGACCACCATGCAGCACACGCGCTACAAGATCGTGCCCACCAAGAACCCCAAGAAGGTCGCAATAATCGGCGGCGGCATCGGCGGCATGGAGTGCGCCCTCGTGCTCAAGCAGCGCGGCCACATCCCCACCATCTTTGAAAAGACCGACGAGCTCGGCGGCCTGTTCCTCACGGCATCGGCAATGACCTTCAAGGAAAACGACAAGGAGCTTATCCGCTGGTATAAAAACGAGATCGAAAAGCAGGGCATCGACGTGCGCTTCAACACCGAAATCAACGACCTCGGCGTGCTGCGCGGCTATGACGATATCATCGTTGCAAGCGGCTCGGTCCCGCGCATGATGCCCAGCATCAAGGGCTTTGACAAGGCGCTCACCTTCACCCAGGTGCTCAAGGACAAGGTCGATGTCGGCGATAAGGTCCTGTTCATCGGCGGCGGCCAGTCCTCCTGCGAGGCGGCTTACGATATGCTGCTCAACTTCGGCAAGCACCCGATAATCGTCGAATACGCAGGCGACCTCGTTGCCGCTCAGGCGACCTGCCTTGCAAACACCTCGTTCCTGCGCGACGCTATGGAATACCACAAGGTTCCCGTTTACCTGCACTCGACCGTTACCGAGATAACGGACAAGGGCTGCACCGTTAAAAATGTCGAGACCGGCGAGACCACCTTCGTCGAGTGCGACAGCGTTGTAAACGGCATCGGCTTTGTTCCCACCCCTGTCGGCGGCAAGGACAACAAGAAGGCCTACCGCGTCGGCGACTGCGTTGCCATCGGCAACCTGCGCACGGTCATCTGGCGCGCATGGGACGTCTGCATGAAGATATAGTTCCAAATCGGCAAAAAACAAGCTGCGCCGGGTCTCCGGCGCAGCGATCAATTACGCAAACAAGCAATATTTCTTCGTTTTGAATATGGAGCAAAAAGTTAAAAGCAGACCCGAGGCGCGTCATTTCTGCCGCCTCGGGTCTGTTTTTTCATTTCATTTCACACAGGCGTAAGCATAAAATTCATGCGTTTTCCGGAAGATGAGACTTGCGCTGCTCCATTGGTATGTAATGCCCTTTGATGCTGACTGCGCGGTAGGCGGGACGCATGATGCGGCTGCACGTCAGCAGCTCCTCCATACGGTTGGCACACCAGCCGGCTATACGGGCGGAGGCAAACAGCGGCGTGAATACATCCTGGGGGATGCCCAGCATGGTGTACACAAGGCCCGAGTACATATCCACATTTGCGCACATGGGCGTTGCGTCGCGGCGGCGCTCCTGAAGCAGCGGAATGCCCAGCTCCTCGACCTTCTGCAGAAGGGCAAATTCCTCGGCGTAGCCCTTGATCTCGGCCATATGCTGCGCGTATTTCTTCAGCAGCTCGGCACGGGGGTCGGATATGGTGTACACCGCGTGGCCCAGTCCGTACAGCTTGCCGGAGCGGTCGCCGGCTTCCTTATTCAGCAGCTTTACCAGATAGTCACGGATAGAGCCGTCGTCATGCGGGTCAACGTTCTCCTTGATATAGCCGAACATCTCCATGACCTTGGCATTGGCGCCGCCGTGGAGAGGGCCCTTAAGTGAGCCGACGGCGCCGGCGATCGCACTGTATGTGTCAGTTCCGCTGGAGGTCATGGCACGGCAGACGAATGTGGAGTTGTTGCCGCCGCCATGCTCTGCATGGACCATCAGCATCATGTCCAGCAAATGCGCTTCTTCCTCTGTGTAGTTTGTGTCCGGCCGGATCATACGCAGGAAATTCTCCGCAGTGGACAGCTCGGGCACGGGGAAATGGATGTGCAGAGAGTCGCCATGGAAATAATGGCGCTTCACAGCGTAGGAATTGGCAACGATCGACGGGAAGCAACCGATGAGCTTAACCGACTGCAAAAGCAGGTTCTCGATGGAGGTGCTGTCCGGATCAGGATCGTAGGAATACAGGCTCAGCACGCTGCGCGCCAGCTCGTTCATCATGTTGCTGCTGGGGTGACGCATGATCATGCCCTCGGTAAAGCCGTCCGGCAGCTTGCGCGCCTGACTCATGATGCCGTTGAAGCGGGCAAGCTCATCCTGCGTGGGCAGATAGCCCATAAGCAGCAGATACGCTACCTCCTCGAAGCCGAAAGTGCCGGCCTTGCGGTGCGCCTCGACAATATCGTGCAGCTCGATGCCGCGATAATACAGCCGCCCGGGGGTGGGCACTCTCTGGCCGTCCTGCAGCAGGTAGCCCTGTACGCTGCCGACCTTGGTGACGCCGACCAGCACGCCGGTACCGTCGCTGTTACGCAGGCCTTTTTTGACCTCGCCGTGATAAAACTCGTCGCCAATGGCATATTCCTTCTGAATTCGGTGGCTCAGCGGCTCCGTGTAACGCTCCAGAATATCGGTATCCTTTTCAGCCATGATGCCTTCCTTTCCCTCCGCAGTGCCTGCGGGTCTTTAGATTTAATGGTCTGATTATAGCGCGGCGCAGAGCGCTTTGCAAGATAAAATTTTTAAAAATTCATAAAACGCCAAAAAATTTCATTAAAGCGAGGCGCTCACGAGCAAAAATGCAATAATTATGTTTTTAACTTTCATTTTTCAGTTGCAATCCGAGAATAATCTGCTATACTGATACATTGTAATTGTAACATCAATAACGTCTACAAAATTTCTCCTAAAAGGAGCGTGACCATATGATTAAGCTTCAGAACAAAGGCGTCACCCTGCAAGGCGGCGTGCCGACGCCCGCCGAAGCCGTCTTTCCTGCCGGCCGGGACAAGACCATGGCTTATCAGATCCTCCGCCGCCATGACAGACCCTGCGGCGACGGATCGATGCACCTGACATTCGACAGTCTCATTTCCCATGATATCACCTATGTGGGAGTCATCCAGACCGCCAAAGCCAGCGGCATGACGGAGTTTCCGGTGCCATATGTGCTGACCAACTGCCACAACAGCCTGTGCGCTGTCGGCGGCACCATTAACGAGGACGACCATGTGTTCGGTCTGTCCGCCGCCGTGAAATACGGCGGAGATTATGTGCCTGCCAATCAGGCGGTCATCCACCAGTATGCACGAGAGATGATGAGCGGCTGCGGCCGCATGATCCTCGGCTCCGACAGCCACACGCGCTACGGCGCGCTCGGCACCATGGGCATCGGCGAGGGCGGACCCGAGATCGTAAAGCAGCTGCTGCGCAACACATATGATATTGCCGCTCCTGAGGTGATCCTGGTCTGGCTCACCGGGCAGCCGCCGCAGGGCGTAGGTCCGCATGACATGGCCATCGCGCTGTGCGGCGCGGTGTACAAAAACGGCTTCGTAAAGAACAAGGTTCTGGAGTTTGCAGGACCTGCCGTATCGCAGCTGCCCATGGACTATCGCATCGGCATCGACGTTATGACCACGGAAACCGCCTGCCTCAGCTCCATATGGGAGACCGACGACGCCGTGGCGGAGTACCTTGCCATCCACGGCAGGCCGGAGACGTTTACCGCGCTGCATCCGCAGGACGGCGCGTACTACGACGGTATGATCACCATCGATCTCAGCCGCATGGAGCCTATGGCCGCGCTGCCGTTCCACCCGTCCGAGGCCGTGACGCTGCGCGAGCTTATCCACGATCCGGGCGACCATCTGCGCGAGGTGGAAAAGCGCGCCGAGGCCCAGTTCGGCGGCAAGGCCGGTCTGCACCTGACCGATAAGCTGGTAAACGGCAAGCTCATGGTAGATCAGGGCATCATAGCAGGCTGCGCCGGCGGCATGTATGACAACATCGCCGAGGCCGCCGCCATTCTGAACGGTCACGACACCGGCAGCGGCTATTTCTCCCTGTCGGTATATCCGCCCTCGGTGCCGGTGAATCTGGAGCTTATGGAAAACGGAGTGCAGCAGTCGCTGCTGGCTTCCGGCGCGCTGTTCAAGCCCTGCTTCTGCGGCCCCTGCTTCGGCGCAGGGGATGTACCTGCAAACAACGGCCTGTCAATCCGCCACACCACCCGAAACTTCCCCAACCGCGAGGGTTCAAAGCCCTCGGACGGTCAGCTTGCCGGCGTCATTCTCATGGACGCGCGCTCCATTGCCGCCACAGCCCGAAATCACGGCGTTCTCACCTCGGCAGCAGACGTGGACTACATGCCGCCTGCGCCGGTGCAGCGCCGCTTTGACCGCAAGGTATACGATCGCCGCGTCTACTTCGGCTTCGGACATGCCCGGCCGGACGCGCCCTTGAAGTACGGCCCCAACATTGCCGAGTGGCCTGCCATCCCGGCTCTGGCCGACGATCTTCTCATGCAGGTGGCCTCCGTCCTGCGCGACGAGGTTACAACGACCGATGAGCTTATCCCCTCCGGCGAGACATCCTCCTATCGCTCCAACCCCTTGAAGCTTGCGGAATTTGCGCTGTCGCGCCGCGACCCGGATTATGTGCCGCGAGCCAAGGCGACGCAGGTTCTGGAGGCCTCCCGCGCCGCCGGTGCGGTACCTCCGGTGCTTGCCGAGGTGCTGAGATCCTTGGATCTGCCCGAGAGCGCGTTGGCGCGCATGCACATCGGCTCCGTCATATTCGCCAACAAGCCCGGCGACGGCTCGGCGCGCGAGCAGGCCGCTTCCTGCCAGCGCGTTTTGGGCGGCTGCGCAAACATCTGCTATGAGTTTGCCACAAAGCGCTATCGCTCCAACTGCGTAAACTGGGGAATGCTGCCCTTTACTCTGGCCGAGGGCACAGCGTTTGACGGCGACGCCGGCGACTTTGTCTATGTTCCCGACGTGCGCGAAAAGCTTGCTCGGGGCGACGAGGAGTTTCCTGCCGTTCTTGTTCACAAGGGCGAAGCGCAGCCAATCACCCTGTATCTTAAAAACACGAGCGCCGAGGAGCGCGAGCTTCTGCTCACCGGCTGCCTTATGAATCACTACGCCGCGCAGAACAGGAGGTAGCTATGGAAAAGATCAAAATGCCGGTTCCCATTGCCGAGCTTGACGGCGATGAGATGACCCATATCCTTTGGGGGATGATAAAGGAGCAGCTTATATGCCCCTTTGTCGAGCTGAACACCGAATACTATGACCTGTCGCTGCCCAACCGCGACAAAACCGAGGACGCAGTGACCCATCGGGCGGCGGAGGCGATCCGGCGGCTGCATGTCGGCGTTAAGTGCGCGACCATCACGCCCAACAACCAGCGGCAGGAGGAATACGGTCTCAAAAAGCTTTGGAGATCGCCCAACGCCACAATCCGCGCGGCGCTCGACGGCACGGTGTTCCGCACGCCGATACTTATCTCGCGGATAAAGCCGGTTGTTGCCTGCTGGGAAAAGCCCATCACCATTGCCCGTCACGCATACGGCGATGTGTACAAGGCCGCGGAATACCGCGTTCCCTGCGCCGGTAAGGCAGAGCTTGTGTTCACCGACTCGCACGGTACGGAGCTGAGCCGCCAGACGGTATTTGATTTTTCCGGCCCCGGCGTTTTGCAGGCCATGCACAATCGGGACGACTCCATTCTGGCCTTTGCGAGAGCCTGCTTTACCTACGCGCTGGACATGAAGCAGGATCTGTGGTTCTCGGCCAAGGACACCATATCCAAGGATTACGACCAGACCTTCAAGCTTCTGTTCCAGAAGGTTTTCGACGAGGAATTCCGCTCCGCCTTTGAGCAGGCCGGCCTGCAATACCGCTATTGCCTTATAGACGATGCGGTCGCCAGAGTGATCCGCTCCTCCGGCGGCATCATCTGGGCCTGCAAGAATTACGACGGCGACGTGATGAGCGACCTCATCGCCTCCGCCTCCGGCTCGCTGGCCATGATGACCAGTGTGCTGGTATCGCCCGACGGCAACTTCGAGTACGAAGCCGCCCACGGCACGGTCACGGCGCATTTCTACCGCTGGCGCAAGGGCGAGAAGGTCTCCACAAACCCGATGGCCACCATGGCCGCATGGGCAGGCGCGCTGAAAAAACGCGGCGAGCTGGACGGAAACAGAGAGCTTATCCGCTTTGCCGACTGCCTGTACCGGGCCGGGCTTGACGTCTTTGAGGAGGGATATCTCCCCAAGGATCTGGCGTCCCTGTGCGATCCTGCCGCCGTTCGTGAGATACCGGACACCGAACGGCTCATCTCATTGATCCGTCATCGGCTGGAAGCGCTGCTGGGAGAATAAAATGAACAACGAAGAAATGAAGCGCTCCCTTCGGGAGCTGTGCCGGATAGAGAGCGTCGCCGGCATAGACGTGTCCGATGACGCGCCCTACGGCGCAGGCTGCGCGCAGGCTCTGGACTACGCGCTGGCATCCGACTGATCTATGCATGATTTCAAATCGCCGCATTTTCCGCGGCAAGCGCAAAACCGCTGTGAGCTTGACAGTTCACGGCGGTTTTTTAAATTATTCCGGCTTTATGCTCGTGCGTATTGACAACGCCTGTCCGATGCGTTAAAATATTAACACGCCCGAAGGGGCATAATAAAAACAGATCATTTTTCATATCAAGAAAGGAGAAACCTTACTATGGTAAACAGAATCATGCTCAACCAGACCTCTTATCACGGCGCAGGCGCCATCAGCGAGCTGCCAACCGAGGTGAAATCCCGCGGCCTTAAAAAGGCACTTATCTGCTGCGGCCCCACCCTTCTGCGTCACGGAGTTATCGCCCGAGTGACCGACGTTATGGACGCTGCCGGACTGAGTTACGAGATATATTCCGATATAAAACCCAATCCCACCATCGAGAACGTTACCGACGGCGTTGCGGCATTCAAGGCAGCCGGCGCGGATTATCTGATCGCCATCGGCGGCGGTTCCCCCATGGACACCTCCAAGGCCATCGGCATCATAATCAACAACCCGGAATTTGCCGACGTGCGCTCTCTTGAGGGCGTAGCGGACACAAAGAAGCCCTGCGTTCCCATTATCGCCATCCCGACCACCGCCGGCACCGCAGCCGAAGTCACCATCAACTATGTCATCACCGATGTTGAGAAAAAGCGCAAATTCGTCTGCGTCGACCCTCACGACATGCCCATCGTGGCGATCGTCGATCCCGAAATGATGAGCTCTATGCCCGCAGGTCTGACCGCTTCCACCGGTATGGACGCACTGACCCACGCCATTGAAGGCTACACCACCAAGGCGGCATGGGAGATGACCGACATGTTCCATCTTGAGGCTATCAAGCTCATCTCCACCTACCTGCGCGGCGCGGTCAAGGGCACCAAGGAAGGCCGCGAAGGTATGGCTCTCGGCCAGTATATTGCCGGCATGGGCTTCTCGAACGTGGGCCTCGGCATCGTGCACTCGATGGCGCACCCGTTGGGAGCCTTCTACGACACGCCCCACGGCGTCGCCAACGCCCTGCTGCTGCCCTATGTGATGGAGTACAACGCCGAGTCGGCCGCCGCTCCGAAATACCGCGACATCGCCCGTGCTATGGGTGTCGATACGGCCGGAATGAGCGTCGAAGAGGGCGTCGCCGCTGCCGTGAAGGCTGTCCGCGACCTTTCGCTGAGCATCGGCATTCCCCAGCGGCTGCACGAGATCGGCGTGAAGGAGGCCGACATCCCGGCGCTCTCCGTGGCGGCTTTCAACGACGTTTGCACGGGCGGCAATCCGCGCGACACGTCGGTCGCCGAGATCGAGGCGCTTTACCGCAAAGCCTTTTAACCCGCAGGGCTTATGAAGAACATACGCCTGTGCGCCCTTGCGGCGTGCTCGATGCTTCTGGCGGCCTGCGACGGGCCGCAGGGCTTGGAGGAGGGATTTCACGATCCCTCCTCGGCCGGTATTCAGACATCGGTCTACTGGTATTGGATCTCGGGCAATGTCTCGAAGGATGGCGTTGTCGCCGACCTTGAGTCGATGAAGCGTATCGGTATCGACCGCGCTTTCATCGGTAATATCGGGCTTCCTGAAGCGGAGGGGACTCCCCGGGGCCCCGTGAAACTTTTCACCGAGAAGTGGTATGAGGTCATGCACACAGCTTTGAAGAAGGCTACGGAACTGGGGATCGACATCGGCGTGTTCAACTGCCCGGGCTGGAGCCAGGCGGGAGGACCGTGGATCGAACCCGAAGAGGCGATGCGCTGCCTGGCCACGGTTTCCGCCGAGGTCGAAGGCGGACGGGTGGTGGAGGTCGCGCTTCCGGCCCCTTCGCCCGACTTCACCGACGTGAGGACCGTTGCCGTGCCGCTTCCCGAAGGCGTGCTGAAACTCGACACGTCATCGGCCCGTGTGAGCGGTTCCGCGGGCACCGCAAAGGCGTTCGACGGCGATCCTGCGACGGCGCTGGAGTGTGTGCCGGGACGTGATGCGGTGGTGGAGGCGAAACCTGTTAAGGACTTCACGCTCCGGTCAGTACGAATCTATCCGGCCCATATGCCTTTTGCCGCTGCCGCGGAGTTGCAGGCGGTAAAAGACGGTCGTACGACCGTACTGCGCCGCTTCGTCATCGACCGCACGAATCCCTCCCCGGAGGTGGGATTCGATCCCTACGCCCCCGTTACGATCGCCTGCGAGCCGACCGAAGCCGACGTTTTCCGGCTGGTGGTGAGCGGCGCTTCGGCGAACGGCGGTCTGGCCGAGGTGGAATTTTCGGCCCTGCCGCTCGTGGAACGTTATTCCGAAAAATCGTTGGCCAAGATGCACCAGACGCCGCTGCCTTACTGGGACGACTATATGTGGGATCGCCAGCCCGCCGCGAAGGACACGACGGCCGCCGTCGCACCTGAATCGGTCGTTGACATCAGCGATTGTCTCGCCGGTGACCGTCTTCGCTGGGAGGCTCCTGCCGGACGTTGGATGATCCTGCGCACGGGCATGGTGCCGACCGGGGTGATGAACGGTCCCGCCTTGGAGGACGGAGCAGGGTTGGAGGTGGACAAATGGAGCCCTGCGCATCTGGCGAAGCATTACGACGCTTTCGTCGGGGAGCTGTGCCGCCGCATTCCCGCCGCCGACCGCAAGTCGTGGAAAGTCATCGTGGCCGACAGTTACGAGAAGGGCGGCCAGAACTTCGGCGACGATTTTTTCGAGGCGTTCGAGGCCCGTTACGGCTACGACGCGCATCCCTACCTGCCCGTGTTCAGCGGCCTGACGATCGGCGACCGCGACCGTTCGGACCGTTTCCTGTGGGACTTGCGGCGGATGATGGCCGACCGGCTGTCGTACGACCATATCGGCGCCCTGCGGGAACTGGCTCACCGCGACGGTTTCACCACATGGCTCGAAAATTACGGACACTGGGGCTTCCCGGGCGAGTTTTTGCAGTACGGCGGCCAGTCGGACGAGGTGGCCGGGGAGTACTGGAGCGAGGGCGAGCTGGGCAATATCGAGAACCGTGCCGCATCCTCCTGCGCCCATATTTACGGCAAGAACAAGGTTTCGGCCGAATCGTTCACGGCGGCTTTTTCGCCCTATGCGCGCCATCCCTACCGGATGAAGCAGCGCGGCGACCGCTTCTTCTCGGAAGGCATCAACAACACGCTGTTGCACGTCTACATTTCGCAGGCGGCCGACGGCCCGAAACCCGGTATGAACGCCTTCTTCGGCAACGAGTTCAACCGCAACAACACGTGGTTCGACCAACTGGACCTCTTCATCACCTATCTCAAACGCTGTAACTTCATGCTCCAGCAGGGGCTGAACGTGGCCGATGCGGCCTATTTCATCGGTGAGGACGTGCCGAAGATGACGGGCGTGTGCGACCCGGCGCTGCCGGCGGGCTACCAGTTCGATTATATCAACGCCGAGGTGCTGTGCCGTGACGCTACGGTGCGCGACGGCCTGCTGACGCTTCCCCACGGCACGCAATACCGTGTGCTGGTGCTGCCGCGGCAGGAGACGATGCGTCCCGAGGTGCTGGAACGGGTGATGCAGCTCGTGCACGACGGTGCCGTGGTGCTGGGACCCGCCCCGATGCGCTCCCCGAGCCTTGCGGGTTATCCGGAGGCCGACGGCCGCGTGCAGGCGATGGCCGCCGAGTTGTGGGGACCTGAAAAGGGAAGACATGTCAACCGTTACGGCAAGGGCATGGTCTTCGACGGTTACTCGATGGAGGAGGTTTTCGAAGCGACCGGCCTTGTGCCCGATTTCGGGCATGACGCATCGCTGCCGCTGCTGTTCGGACACCGTACGACGGATGGCGCTGAGATCTATTTCGTGTCGAACCAGTCGGAGGAGCCGGTCGAATTCACGGTGTCGTTCCGTGTTGCGGACCGCCGTCCCGAGTGGTGGCAGCCTGTGACGGGAGCCGTGCGCGACCTTCCGGCCTGGCGTGCCGAGGGGGCCGTGACGGAGATTCCGATGCGTCTTGAACCGCTGGAAAGCGGTTTCGTGGTTTTCCGTAAACCGGCGGCGGAATCCGTTGCGGAGTTCACGGTCGATGCGAATTTCCCGCGTCCGGAGCTGGTCGCCGCGATGGACGGTCCTTGGCAGGTGCGCTTCGAAGCGCCCGATGGGGTGGGGAATTTCACCCTTGCAACCGATACGCTCGGTGACTGGTCGCAGAGCGCCGACGAGCGTCTGCGCGGATTCTCCGGTACGGCGACTTATTCGACGATCTTTGAAAAGCCCGCCGACGGTGGCGGCCGTATTTTGCTCGACCTGAACCGCGTCGGGGTGATGGCCAAAGTCCGCGTCAACGGCGCTGATGCCGGAGGTGTCTGGACGCCCCCGTACCGGGTGGACGTTACGGACCTGCTCCGCGAGGGCAGGAACGAACTCGAGATCGAAGTCGTCAACACATGGGTCAACCGTCTTGTCAGCGACAGCTGCCTGCCCGAAGCGGAACGCCGCACCTGGTCGCCCTATAATCCCTACACACCCGAATCACCGTTGCAGGAGTCGGGGCTGATCGGTCCCGTGACGCTGCAACGGGTCGCGCTGTAAAACTCGTCTGCAAACGAAACTCCCGCACTCGTTTAAGAGTGCGGGAGTTTTCGTATCGGGGTGTCGTCCCTATTTCGAGATCAGGTTCTCCCGCTCGATGTCCTTGAAGTAACGGTAGGTGGCTACGCGCAACTCCTCGGCGGCCGGATCGTCGCACACGAGGATGCCGTTGGGATGCACTTGCAACGCCGAGATGGTCCACTGGTGGTTGTAGGAGCCTTCGACGCCGTGGCGCACCGCGCGGGCTTTCTTGTGGCCCGTGGCGAGGATCAGCACCTTCTTGGCCGAGAGCACCGTGCCCACGCCGACCGTCAGCGCGGTTTTCGGCACGAGCGAGATGTCGCCGCCGAAGAACCGGGCGTTGACCTGGATCGTGTCCTGCGTCAGGGTCTTGATGCGCGTGCGCGAGTTGAGCGACGAGAAAGGTTCGTTGAAAGCGATGTGGCCGTCCTCGCCGACGCCGCCCATGAAGAGGTCGATGCCCCCGGCCTCGACGATGCGGGCTTCGTAGTCGGCGCACTCCTTCGCCAGGTCCTCGGCGTTGCCGTCGAGGATGTTGACGTTCTCGGGTTTGATGTCGATGTGTTTGAAGAAGTTGTTCCACATGAACGAATGGTAGCTTTCGGGATGCTCCTCGGGAAGCCCCACGTACTCGTCCATGTTGAACGTGATGACGTTCCTGAACGACACCTCGCCGGCCTTGTGGCGGCGGATCAGCTCCTTGTAGGTTTCCAGCGGGGTCGAACCCGTCGGGAGGCCCAGCACGAACGGCGACTTGGTCACCTGCTCCTTGGCCTTGATCTGCCGGATGATGTAGTCGGCGGCCCACTGGGCTACCTGCTGCGGCGTATTTTCGATGATTAAGCGCATGGTTGTAAACGGTTTGGGGTTAGAACATTTTTACGAAGACCTCGATGGCCTGATACTCGGCCATGCCGAGCCGGTCGTAGAGCTGCGCGGTGTTCTGCGTGCGCTCTTCGGCCCGCTGCCAGAACTCGCGGGGATCGCTGCCCGGGAAGGGCATGATGTCCTTCTGCGAGAGGTGGCGGTAGATGGCGTGGCGTTTCATAATCAGCTCGTCGGGCGACAGGGGCACGGCCATGTCCACCATGCCGAGGTCCCACTCCATCCATGCGCCGCGGTAGAGCCACAGATGGCACTCTTTCAGCCATTCGTCGTCCTTCACGACTTCCAGCGCGCCGAGCACGGCCTCCATGCAGGTGCGGTGCGTGCCGTGGGGGTCGGCCAGGTCGCCGGCGGCGTAGATCTGGTGGGGCTTGATCTCGCGCAGCAGCTTGACGATGATGTCGATGTCCTTCTCCGTGAGCAGTCCCTTTTTGATACCGCCCGTCTCGTAGAACGGCAGGTTGAGGAAGTGGGCGTTGGTGTCGGGGTTCAGACCGAACGAGCGCACGGCGGCGCGCGCTTCGGCGCGGCGGATGGCGCCCTTCAGATCGAGCAGCGCACGCGGTTCGGGTTCGCCTTTCTTCTTGGTGGCGATGACCTTCTCGACCTCGGTGTAGTGGTTGCCGAAGCCCAGTTCGCGGGCGGTGTCGATATTTTGCAGCACAACGTCGTCATGCACGGCCACGTTGCCCGAAGTCTCGTAGGCGACGTGTACGTCGTGGCCCTGCTGGACGAGGCGGATGAACGTACCGCCCATCGAGATCACGTCGTCGTCGGGGTGGGGCGAGAAGATCACCACCCGCTTGGGGAACGGCGTCGAGGGGACGGGGCGCGTCGAGTCGTCGGCGTTGGGCTTGCCGCCCGGCCATCCCGAGATGGTGTGCTGGAGGTCGTTGAAAACGTCGATGTTGATCTGGTCGAAGGTGCGCCCCTGTTCGAGCAGCTCGCCCAGCGAGTTTTCGATGTAGTCCTTGTAGGTGAGTTTCAGAATCGGCTTCTGAACCACGCCGCAGAGCCATACCACGGCCTTGCGGACGAATTTCGGCGTCCAGTCGCAGGGACCCACCAGCCACGGCGTCTGCTCGCGGGTGAGGAGCTGTGCGGCGTTCTCGTCGATCACCACCTCGATATTCGAGTGCGCTTGCAGGTACGAGGCGGGAACCTGTCCCGTGATCTCGCCCTCGACGACCCTCTGCACGATGTGGGCCTTCTCCTCGCCCCAGGCCATCAGGATGATGCGGTCGGCGCGCATGATCGTGTCGATGCCCATCGTGATCGCCATCTTGGGGGTGTTCTCCAGCCCGAAGAAGGCTCCCGACTGGATCTTGCGGGTGTTGTAGGTGAGCTGCACCAGCCGCGTGCGCGAACGCGAGTAGGAGCCCGGTTCGTTGAAGCCGATCTGCCCGTCCTCGCCCACGCCGATGATCATCAGGTCGATGCGGCGCACCGAATGGTCGT
>ERZ857757.885-NODE-885-length-27003-cov-7.671664_pt1 | contig 27003 bp, 23 predicted proteins | sample MGYA00519764_ERZ857757 | MGnify/ENA primary metagenome ERZ857757 (study PRJEB31778, sample SAMEA3449359) | human gut metagenome | biome: human gut; feature: human-associated habitat; material: faeces | place: United Kingdom | collected 2010/2012 ... | reverse complement strand
TCGCAAAACACAGTTTTGCGACACGTTCCAGCGTGGGGCGTTTGAATACTCAAACCGTCCCGCGTTTTTATATTTTTTTGAAAAGTAGTCCAATGGCCGCTTTTCCGTTTACATAAGCGGTGCAACAAGCTTTAAAAGTCCGCCGTACAGACGCCGCATAAGCGTGTTTTTCTTCAAATCACCGGCTCGGATCTCTTTACTTTCGGCAAACGTCTTTTCAAAATCTGTCCGGATCTCGTCCACCACCGGCATTCCATAAAAATACGCCGCGCACTCAAAATGCAGATACAAGCTCCGGTAATCGAGATTGACGCTTCCGGCCACAGCTTTCCTGTCGTCACTCACAAACAGTTTGGAATGTACAAAGCCCGGCGTATATTCATAGATCTTCACCCCTGCCGGAATCAGTTCCGCATAATGCGTTTTGGCAAGTGCGAACGCCAATTTATGATCCGGCACACTTGGCAGAAGAATACGCACATCCACGCCGCGCCCGGCCGCATTTCTCAAAGCCGTGGTCATCTCATTGTCTAAAATCAGATACGGCGTCATGATATACACATAATCGCAAGCCGTATTGATTATATCCATGTAAACCGTTTCGCCGACCTTTTCACCGTCCAGCGGACTGTCCGCATACGGAATCACATAGCCGCCCGTCCCGGCCTTATCTTCGTCCGGCGTTGAGGCGCAAAGATATTTTTCGTAGTTTTCCTCAGGCGACCGGCGCGGAATGTTCCACATCTGCAAAAACATAAGTGTGAAACTGCGCACGGCCTCCCCCTCTATACGGACGGCGCAGTCTTTCCATTCGCCGAACCGGTTTTTACGCCCGATGTATTCGTCGGCCAGATTAGCGCCGCCGGTATAGGCGGCTTTTCCGTCAATGACCACGATTTTCCGGTGATCGCGGTTATTGTAGTGCGTCGAGACAAACGGTCTTAACGGGGCGAACATCCGGCATTGTATGCCAAGCGCCGCCAACTGTTTCGGATATCCGTACGGCAACAGCGTTATAGCGCAGGTTCCGTCGTACATCACGCGCACTTCAACGCCTGCCTCTGCTTTGCGTTTCAGAATATCCAAGATCCGTCCCCACATTTCGCCCTCTTCGATGATGAAATATTCGAGGAAGATAAAATGTTCAGCCTTTTCTAACTTCTCCAACAAATCAAGCCAGAACGCTTCTCCGCTTGCAAAATAGCGCGACACACCGCCGCGGTAGATTGGATAACCTGCCTTTTCATCGGCATAGCGCGCTAAATTCGCTAACGCCTTGTCGCTTTTTTTCAGCTCTGAAAGCAATCGGGGATCAGACTTTGTAAAACAGCGTGTCCGATCCAATACTCTTTGCAGCCGGCGATGCATGAAATGGTGTCCGAACTCCTTGTCCACAAACAGATATAACAGCGTGCCGAATACCGGAAACGTCATGATCAGTACGATCCAGGACAGTTTGATAGTCGGATTGGAGGAGGAGCTTACGACATAGATCGCCATGACAAGCGAAAGGACGGCAAAGCCGCCGTAAGCAAACGAAACATATCGCTCAAAATAGGCAAATATCGCGAAAAGTCCGGCAAATTGCAGTACCAGCAACAGAAGAATGACCGTCGTTCTGCCGAACAGAATGTGGAAAAAGCCGCGTTTGCTCTTTTTCCACAGTTCGGTATCCGAAAGCTTTTCGGACTTGTTTTCTTTCATACTCCCGTACCGTTAATTCAAGAAATTATTGTTATCGTTGTCGATAAACCAGCTTTCGATGGGATAGTCTTTCTTGATGTGCTTTTTAACGCAGGCATACGAAATGAAATTTTCGATACCGTCCACTATAAGCGCCACACCGTAGAAGATCATCAATACGCTGGCGCCCTCAAAGGGATTGATGACAAGCGCCGCGCCCAAAAACGCGCCGAGGATAGCGGTAAGAAGCACTAACCACCAGGACGAAAGTCCCGAACGTTTCGCGTCGAACGACATCTGCAATTTGACAAGGCTGTCCGTTACCAACATAAAGCCCATGATAAACGGCAGGATCGACGCGGCAAAACCGGGACGGCCAAGCAAAATGCCGCCCAAAATTACGTCAAGCACGCCGAAAGCAAGTTCGCCCGGCAACGGAAAACCGAAATATTCGCCGCGGAAGAAGAAAATAATCTTCACGACGCCCAAAACAACGATCAGTGCGCCGAAAATCATACCGAGCGTTTCGGCAGACGCGGCCGGAAACAACACAAAACAAAGGCCAAGTACAATGCACGCGGCTGACAGAATAAAAAAGCTCCATTTTGCTTTTTGCGAAAGTTTCATAAGAATTTTCCTTTCATTTCATTTTGTAAGAAGGAAAGCAGAACACACTGTTTCCTTACGAGGCAGTATAGCACATTTTTCCACACTTGTCAATCGAGGGAAAATACATAAACCGGCGTTTTTTTACAAATGAATGAAATTGATAAACAAAAACGGCATCCGAGTGAAAAAGTTGAAATTCCGAATGAAAAAGTTGTAGAAAAAAGCGGGTTTCTGTTTTATAATAAACATACATACAGAGGTTTATACGGAGGAACATCTATGCATTTTAATGTCAAGGAAGAAATCATCGCGCTGACGCCTCAGTGGAAAGGCGAACGCTTTGACGACGGCCGTCCGAAAGTGGCCGACCGTTATTTAAAAGCGCTCCGGAATCTGACGCTTGAAGAGGTCTGGAAACCGATTTTTGTCAAGGGCTATGAAAGCCAGTTTGAGGGACGTTTGCAAACGCTGCACGACGACGGCAGAAAACTGATTGGCCGCGCAGTGACGGCGACCTTTGCGCCGACGCGTCCGGATCTTCATGAAACCATGTTCGCCGTCGGCATGCAAGAGGGACGGAAAGGCAACTACAACCAATGGGTCATCGACAGTCTGGTCGAGGGCGATGTGGTAGTGGCGGACATGTACGACAAAATCTACAAAGGCACTTTTTTGGGCGGCAACCTGACGACGGCGATAAAGACCAAAACAAAAACGGGCGGCGGCGTTATCTGGGGCGGCGTACGCGATGTGGAACAGATGAAAAAGGTGGAGGGCGTGCAGGTATACTACCGCGGGATTGACCCGACGCCGATCCGCGATTTCGTTATGACCGGTTTCAACACAGCCACCCGTATCGGAAACGCCATTGTCCTGCCGGGCGATATCGTGTTCGGTGCAGGCGGCGGCGTGCTGTTCATTCCGGCACATTTAGTGGCTGAGGTGGTGGACGGCGCGTCCAAGACGCAGGTCAAGGACTTATTCGGGTTTGAGATGATTGCCCAAAACAAATTCACCACGGCACAGATCGACAAGAACACCTGGACAAAAGACATGCTCGACTTATTGATGGATTTCATCGAAAAGGACGAACGCGCCAAGGAATATCGCGGTCTTGACTGGTCGGTCGAATACGACCTTGCGATCCACGGCGACCCGAACGATACCCAGACGGCTCTTTAAGAGAGGAGATTGGCTATGACGCAGAATTTTGCAAAGGTTACTGTCTATCAGCTTTTTCCGCGCGCTTTTACAAGAGAGGGTACTCTTGCGGCGGCAAGCGCCCACCTTGCGGACATCGCGTCGCTCGGTGTGGATTATGTCTATCTTTGCCCTGTTTTTTTGTCGGACGACGGCATGGACAAAAGCTTTTGGAGCGAACGGCAGATTGCTTCCGGTTTTGAGAATCCGAAAAATTCGTACCGCATGAAAGACTATTTTTCGGTCGATCCGGAATACGGTACGGAAGAAGATCTGATCCATTTTGTTAAACGTGCGCATGAATTGGGACTTAAAGTGTTATTCGATCTGGTATACTACCACTGCGGCCCGAACGCGGTGTTCTTAAAGGAACACCCGGATTTCATCCAAAGAAATCCGGACGGTTCGCCGTATACCGGCGAATGGGCGTTTCCGCGCTTAAACTTTGAAAACCCGGCGCTTCGCGAATATCTGTATGACAACATGTTATACTGGATCAAGACGTGCGATGTGGACGGCTATCGGTGCGACGTGGGCTCGATGTGCCCGATGGACTTCTGGAAAGAGGGCATTCGCCGGTGCCGGGAGATGAAAAAAGACTTTTTCATGGTGGACGAGGGCATTCCGGACGGGGACGAACATACCGGGTTCGACGCCTTTTACGGCTTTTTCTGGTCGACCGACACACAGGATATTCTGCGCGGCAAAAAGAATGCCGGCGCACTGACCGCAAGATACAAAACCGATATCGACGGCGCACCGTATCATCCGCTGTTACTTCGCTCGCTCGATAATCACGATTATGCCAACGACTGCATGGAAACGCGCTATGAGGTTTCTCCCGGCACAGACGGCGTGAACGCGGCGCTTGTGCTTGACGCGCTCATGGATGGCGTATTTTTCCTTTATGGCGGCGTAGAGGCCTGCGATGTTCACCGCAACAGCATTTTTTACAGCCGTGAGCATTCAGCCGGGCGCGACTGCACCGTCACTTGGGATACCTATTTAACGGAAAACGCCGTGCGGCGCCGTGCGCTTATCCGTGCGCTCATTTCTCTGCGCAAGACCGAACCGGCCTTGGCCGGAAAGGACACCACATTCATACACGTCGGTGAAAAGACGCTTGTGTTTACGCGCGGCACGGGAAAAGACAGGCTCACAGTCGGCGTAAATCTGTCGGATAAGGCGGAGGACATACCGGCCACATTTGCCGGAAAGCAAATGCTTTTAGAGCATAACGCCGTGCTCGGTGAGAAAACAACGCTCGGAAACTACGGATATTTCGTCTGCAAAGATTGATTCGGAACGAACCGCAAACTCTAAAATAAAATGGGAAACAAAGGAGATTTTTCATGGAAACAACTGCCAAGGAACGCCGCGAAAAGGTGTTTGCCGCCTATAACCGCCACAAGGACTACGCGGAGGACTACATCAAGAACGGCATTGAAACGAACCGCAAAGGCTTCGGCCGCATCTGTATCAAGGATGCCGACGGCAAACCCGTCAAAGGTGCGACAGTAAAGCTTATCCAAAAATCGCATACTTTCAAATTCGGGTGCAACATTTTCATGCTTGATGAATTTGAAAAGGAGGAAAAGAACGCGAAATACCGCGAGATCTTCCATAAATACTTCAACTACGCCACCGTACCTTTTTATTGGAGCGATTTGGAGCCGGTCTATGGCAAACCGCGCTATGCCAAGGATTCTCCCAAGGTCTACCGCCGTCCGGCGCCTGATCTCTGCGTTGAATATTGCAAAGAACACGGCATGCGTATGAAAGGCCATTGCCTTGCCTACGACACATCGAAATTTCATCCGGATTATCTGCCGCGCGACGTGCGCGAAGCAAAAATCATGTACGACAAGCATTTTGCTGAGATCGGCGCGCGCTATGCCGACGCCATCGAGGATTTCGATGTGACCAACGAACTGCTCTGCCGCCGCTTTTTCAGCAAGGAACAGCCGGCGCTGATCAACGAATACGATTATCTCGAATGGGTGTTTGAGGTCGCGAAAAAGTATTTCCCGTACAACGGGCGCATCATCAACGAGGCGGCTTGGCTTGGCGACGGCGATCTCAACGTCAACCGCACACCGTACTATATGATGATCGAACGGATGTTGAAAAACGGCGCGCCCTGCAACAAAGTCAGCTATCAGGCGCATTCGTTCTGGCGGCGTGAGGATGAGCCGAACTGCGCGTCCTACCGTTACAACCCGATCTTCACCATTGAACAAATGCGCTTATACCACGATTTTGGTTTGCCTATGCAGATTTCGGAAGTCACGCTTCCGGCCTACGGACTTGACGCAGGCGACGAAGAAATTCAGGCGGAAATTTTGAATCTCATGTACCGCCTGTGGTTCGCCGCGCCCGGTATGGAGGGAATCGTATACTGGAATTTTGTGGACGGCTATGCCGCTTGGGCGCCGCAAGGCACGCTTGAAGGAGAAAACTACTTCTGCGGCGGCATGCTCCGCTACGATATGACCGAAAAACCGATTCTGAAAGCCTATAAAGCTCTCATCGACAGCTGGCACACTGAAACGGCTGTGACCACCGACTGCGGCGGTGAAGCAGTGTTCAAAGGCTTTTATGGGGATTATGAAGCGGTTGTCACCACGGAAAAGGGTGAAAGCACGCATACGTTCAAACTTGACACGCATTATGAACGTCCGTATGACATCAGGCTGTAAGAACCGAGGGAATTTATGAAAAAAGCGCTTATTACCGGCGCAGGCCGGGGAATCGGACGAGCCGCGGCGTTGGCTCTTTCCGCAATGGGATACGAAATATACGCAAATTACGTCGGAAACACGCCGGCCGCCGAAGAAACAAAGGCATTAGTTGAAAAAGACGGCGGTGTATGCACGCTTGTCCAATATGACCTATGCAAAGCCGATTGTGCGGAAAAGCTATATGAAATGACGGGCAATGTTGACGCGCTGGTGCTCAACGCTTCGATTCAGTTCCGCAAGAAGTGGGACGAGATCACGCCCGAAGAATACGAAACCCAGATGAACTGCAATTTCCGTGCCAATCTGTTTTTGATACAGAAATATGCGCCCGGCATGGTGAAAAACGGATTCGGGCGCATTGTGACGGTCGGCAGTGTCCAAGAGGCAAAGCCGCATCCGGATATGCTTGTGTATTCGTCAAGCAAAGCGGCTCTCACGCTTATGGCGCGTTCGCTGTCTTTACAGTTAGCCGGGACAGGTGTCACGGTAAACAGTGTCGCGCCGGGAGTAGTGGCAACCGATCGCAATGCCGAGGCATTAGCCGATAAGGAGTACCGAAAGACAGTGCTTTCCAAAATTCCGGTCGGATTCTGTGCGACGCCAGAAAAAATCGCCGGAGCCATTGCCTTTCTTTGCTCGGAAAGCGCGGATTATATCACAGGACAGAATTTGTTTGTGGACGGCGGTATGTCGGTCAAGTAAATAAAGCAGACAACACAGGAGGTCAAGACAATTTATGTCTTGACCTCCAAAAAAATATAGACTAAACAAAACTTCAATTATTCGGCTGTCCGGCTATCAAGCAAAAAGCCCCCGGCAAGGGGAGCGATGTTGACAGTTCGGTTAATTTGATGTATAATAGGCTTTGCCGGGAGTAATTCCGGCAGGGCAAGATCTCATTCTGAATTTGAAAGAGAATTTCTGTTTCAGGTTTTTTGGCTTCACCTTTCTGCGAAAGAAAGGTGGACGGCGGTTGCGTCGCTCCCGAAAGGGGGTGATGGCTATGAAAAAGTTTATGGAATTTCTTATAATTCTCATCTTACTTATGATAGCATTTACTTTAAAAGTAAAATAACCGCCCCTCTGCCAAGATAGTGCGGCTATTTTAAACTAAACTATTTTCGGCGCAACCGTTTGAGGTCTTGCCCTTACACTATTATTATATGCTTTTTCCCTGAAAAGTCAATACCTTTGGGGAAAGTTTTTTCGCCGCGAGTTTCCGCTTGCGGCGATATGAGCGGTATTGACAGATTGGGAAAACTGATGTATAATAGGCTTTGCTGGAAGTAATTCCGGCAGGGCGAGGCTGAAAACAGTGTAAAAACTGGGCGGTTATGTCACTTTCCATGCGAAGTCTTTTCGCAGATGGGAGGTGATTGCTATGAACCGATACATAAAAACGTTGATTTTTATTATCGTGCTTGCATTAGCACTTACTATAAAAGTAAGATAGCCCCCACCTACCAAGTTTGGGCTATCTTAAAGCAATAACTTGTGGCATAACCGTTTGAGGTCTTGCCCTTACACTATTATTATATGCTTTTTCCCCGAAAAGTCAATACCCTTTTGAAAAGTTTTTCGCCGTGAGTTCTCACTTGCGGCGATATTTTTTTGACAAGACAGGAGGGAAAAGTATGGTAAGCTGCTTCAAAGGCCGAAAATTCCGCAAAAACAAGACTGGCGTTTTAGCATCGGCCTTATTTTTATAAATCAGAGGTTTCGCAGAATTTCGGCACACTGCTCCTGATACTTTTCTTCAGAAATGAGCCCCTCATCCCTTTGCTTTTTTAAAACCCTTAATGTGAGTTTGGGCGTTTTTTCTAAAACGCAGCTGCGTTCGATACTGCTTACTTTATCAATCAATTCTCCGAAACCATACATCATCCATGACGAAATCCATGCAAACAATATGCCGAAAACTAAGATAAAAAAACCGGCTATATTGTTCATGGACAAGCCTATAATTCCTACGGCTGCATACAGTACCGCTTGAATTGCAAACATAATATATGCCGCATGTTTAATTTTACCACCAATATCCCTATACATTGCCAAAACTCCTTGTGTAAATTTGTTTTTACATTTAAATTATATTATGGACACAGGAGAAGTTCAATGCATATATATATTAGTAAAATGTCGATATTGAATTAGTCGATAAAAAGAAGTTATATTTTGATAGAATTTCATTAAGGGGGTGCAAAATCTATCAAGGGAGTGTAAATAAAGAAGGCTTTCCACCTTCTTGGCACCCGTCTCCGAAATCGATGAAATTATTGAGAATAATGAAAATTTTAACCACTAAAAACGCTCCTGACTATTTCCCAGGAGCTGTTTTTATGCCCATAGAATAAGGCTGTTGAAATACACAAATTATATTAAAAAAGGAGCAAGATTTAAATAAGAACCTTACTCCTTTTAACATCTATATATCAAGTTATAACATCTTCATACATATCACGGATTTTACTTACATATTTTCCGAAGTCCTCTTCTACATCAACCGGAGAAATGACTTTTACTCTTTTGCCAAATCCGCACAGCCATCCGAAGAACTGGTCGCTTACCTCCATTTGTACCGTTACGACAAAGTGGTTGTTATCAAGCTTTTTATATATTGCATCCTTTGTTCCGAAACGGTCAACCATTGTATCCAAAAGAGAACTAACACATCGAAGTGTAATTTGTCGCACTTTTCCGCCGAACATATTAAAAACTCGTTTTGTATATGACTTCAAATCAACCAAGAGAAATGCATCTTCACCCTCTCTTGGTTCTCCGATACTTTTAACCTTTTTCATGCGGTCGATACGGTATGTACGCATCTTTTTTGACTTATCATCAAAGCCGAGAAGGTAATAGTATCCGTCATTTATCAGTAGTTTATAAGGGCTTACAACGTACAAATCCCCCTTACGGCGAGTGGTCTGTTTTTCAAGATTTTCAATGTCGTGCTTCAGATATTGAAATGAAATCTTTTCCGGAATATGTGGATTGCTTTGTATTTCCTTGCTCATGGCTTCATTTATTGTGCCTATGTTGGTAAGAACCTCTTTGTTTGATGTTCTCACTCTGTCTGTAAGTAAAACATCATGCATCAGGCTGTCCTTTTGGTGTTCACTCACAAGGTCAAACACAATGTCGCTGAGTAATTTAGATTGATATTCTGTCAGAAAGAGTGAGGAATACACACATTCAACCAAAAGTCTTATATCATCAAGCTCGTATTTGCGTTTAAGATAAAATCCCTTTTTAGCCTAATTCATCATCAAGCTCTCCGTCAAGACCGTTTTCAAGCATTTCCCCGACCATCATCTTAAACACATATGTCAGGTCATCAAAATTCTTTATATCCAGTCCTTTCATGATATTACGCAAATTCTCCTTGCGTTCTTTTTCCGCTGCCCTCTCGATGGGACTTAATTTGTACCTTGGCATAATTAAAACCTCCAAAATGATATTTTTATTATATATCATCTTGGAGGTTTCGTAAAGACTTTACACAAAATTCGGGGTTGACTCCTTTCATCGCAGCTCATCCTTAAACTTTGTGCGGCCAAACAAAAGGAGCTTGCCGATATTATCTGCAAGCTCCGTATTTTATACCGCTTAAGAACTCGCAATGCTTTAGTTCTTTGGTTATATCAGCATAAACATTACATTATTTTTTAATAGTTTTCTGCGTGAACCTCAAAATAATTTTGCGGATGTGCACATACAGGACATACTTCTGGAGCTTTTGTTCCGACTACTATGTGACCACAATTACGGCATTCCCATACTTTTACTTCACTTTTTTCAAATACCTGCGCTGTCTCAATGTTTTTAAGAAGAGCTCGGTATCTTTCTTCATGACGCTTTTCAATTTCGCCTACCGCCCTAAATTTTGCAGCAAGCTCGGGAAATCCCTCCTCTTCAGCGGTCTTTGCAAAACCTTCATACATATCTGTCCATTCATAGTTTTCACCGTCTGCAGCTGCAGAAAGATTTGCTTTTGTATCGCCGAGACCCGCCAATTCTTTAAACCACATTTTGGCGTGTTCCTTTTCATTATCAGCAGTTTTAAGGAACAGAGCAGACATCTGCTCATAGCCTTCTTTTTTAGCTACAGATGCAAAATATGTATACTTGTTTCTTGCTTGAGATTCTCCTGAAAATGCTTCCTGCAAGTTCTTTTCTGTCTGTGTTCCTGCGTATTTGTTTGTTGCCATGGTTTTTAACTCCTTTTTCTTAATTATTTTTTCAAAATCCGATGCAGGATGCTTGCAAAGGGGACAAATAAAATCCTCCGGCAATTCCTCACCGACATACTCATAACCGCAAATGATACAGCGCCATACGGTCTGTCCGTCAGGTGTAGTTCCTACGGCTTGCGGTTTTGGCTTAATGTTATTTAAATAATAATCATATGTTACTGACGGGACCTCGCTTAACACTTCCATATCGGAGATTTCGCCAATAAACATTGTGTGTGATCCCAAATCGCTCGTTTTAGTGACTTTTACAGAAATATAGGCATTGGTTCCCTCTGTTATGTAATAAATACCATTTGCACCGCGTTTGCATTTTGAAAAGTTTTCAAACTTATTCAATTCACGACCCGACTGGAATCCAAAATGCTTAAACAAATCAAACCCGGCATTTTGGCTCAACACGGACACCGTAAACTCTCCGGTTTTCTTGATTATATCATGTGTATAATTTGCTTTACTTACACAGATACTTAATTGGTTTGGAGATGAAGCAGCTTGAATCGCTGTATTTATGATACAACCATTATCCTTGTCCGCTTTTCTTGCAGTTAAAACAAATAAGCCATAGCTTAGCTTATACATAGCTTTTATATCCATTCTCAAACCTCCTTATTTCATACCTTACATATTGGACAAATTTTATTTAGGAGTATTGCTCCATGTGGATTCCATTTATAGCCCTATTATTTAAATTATATATCATTATAATTTTTTTGTCAAGGAAAAATTTTGGCTATTCCTCTCGTTTGTGTTGAATTGTCAATGATGGGTGACAATTCAACACCATGTTTGTAAGAATATTTAATTACCCATTGACGAAACTTAGCTTCCGATGTTATAATATTATTCATAGGAAAATCACTCCGTTCTGATATTTGTTTTTGTCGTTATTAACATTATATCATACTTGGTTTGATTTTCCTATCTTTTTTGTCATCCATCAATTGTATCATAACATGTGCAGTCGAAGAATCCCCTAAATCTGAATTTCTACGTTTTGCCAAATGGCTTTTTTACTGGATTTTTGATAGCTGAATAGTAACGAAATATACTCTGTATCGAATCTGTTTTTCTGAGTGGAGCGTAGCGAAACGAGGAAAAACAGATTCGTGCGTCACCATCATGCTGCGGTTTTTCGGCAGCTGTTTGACCAATCTCTGTAATTGACCGGAGGCAATCCGTACGGATTTGATGTGTAAATCCTGATTCGGTTGTAATATACGAAAATATATCTGAAAACAATACTCTTAACGTGTTCTCGTGTTTATTGCGATTGATTTTATAAGCGGCGTTGTTATTTACAAAAGTTACAGCACAAAAGGAGTTAGATAAACTACAAATAAAATAATGCACCGCTTTTGACCTAAAAAACAGGCGAAAGCGGTGCGTTATTTTTTGAAGAAAAGTTTCGGAGTGAACAGAATTTATGTGCGATGGCTGAAAATGCTCTGATTTTAGCAAACATCCATTACTCCGAAACTTTTCGTTTTGTAAAAATCCCATTGTTAGAGGGTTTTCAGGAAAAAAAACAGAACCGTAATTTCGTATCAAAATTACGGTTCAGATTTGGTCGGAGTGAGAGGATTCGAACCTCCGGCCTCTTGGTCCCGAACCAAGCACTCTACCAAGCTGAGCCACACCCCGAAACATTTTACTTGAAAAGTATATCATACAAATCACGGTTTGTCAAGGGGTTTCATCCAAAAATTCAATTTTATTTTCGACATATCGACAGAGTGCCCGTTCGCTTTTCCGCGCACCGGCATATGGGGAACGCCGGAAGTCTGATAAACGATTTCACCGCGTTTCTAAGCTTTGGCAAGTGCAACAGCAAGCGAAACACAAGCCTCCATATCCGAAACGGCCGCCACGCAAGAACCGCTGTGAATATAGCGGCAGGGCAATGAGATTGCCGCCACGCGCACGCCCGAAAGACTGCGCTGGATTGACGCCGCGTCGGTTCCGCCGGCAATACGCGTTTTGGTCTGCGTCGGAATACCATGTTCTGCCGCAAAAGCACGGATTTTTTCATACAATTCACAGTCATACAGCGTTCCGCCATCCATAAACGGCACAACCGCGCCATTCCCCGGCACGCAGACTTTGTCTGCACCGCTGCATGACGGCAGATCAGACGCCGTCGTACTCTCGAAAATAAGTGCCGTTCCCGGATCTATTTCGCGCGTCGCCGCAATCGCTCCCGTTCCGCCCAGTTCCTCGCCCACCGTAAAGGCGAAATAGGAATCGTAATGCAAGTCGCTTTTTATCACTTCCGTCAGCACAAAACAACCAAACCGATCATCCAAAGCCTTGGAACGGATAAAAGAACCGTTTCCAAATTTAGTATACCGGTTCTCAAAAGCAGCAAACGACGCATATACGCCAAGCGCCTCTGTCTCGGCACGGTTCTGACAGCCGATGTCGATATACATATTCTGTATACTTAGTTCTTTTTGCTCGCCATGCATCAAATGCACAGGCTTTGAGCAGATGACGCCGGGAAGATTTTTTTCGCCGATTACAAGCCGCTTGGACGGCAAAACCTCCGGTTGGATACCGACTGTTTCAAACAACAGCGTTCCGTCCTCGCAGATATGGCGGATCATAAGGCCGACTTCATCCATGTGCGCACAGTACATAACCGGCTTTTCCGGCGTTTCTCTGCCCTTTTTGAATGCAATCAGATTTCCGGTCTTATCGATATACAGTTCTTCGCAAAACGGTGAAATCTCGTCAGCAAGCCGGCGTGCGACGCGTTCCTCGTCTCCCGAAACGCCGGTCATATCGCAAAGTTCACGAAGAAACGGGCGGTCGCCGGTATTTTTGTATTCCGGTATACTCATTATCTTTTTCATTTGAAGCGCACCTCCCCCATCTCCGCTTTCGGAAAATCCAACATGATTTCTCCGACAAGCGCCGCCGCAGATTCCATATCGCCTAGCGACACGCATTCGCTGTATGTGTGCATATTAGTTTCCGGCAAAGACAAAACGGCACACGGAATCCCGTTCCTATGGAGACGTCCGGCGTTTGTGCCGGTCGAGCACATTTCAACGACTGTCTGTAACGGCAGTTTTTTCTGCTTGGCCGTCCGGACAATAAAATCGGTAAACGCGCGCTTGATCGTCGCCGAATAGGAGGTTCCCGGTCCTTTTCCGAGCGCAAGCGATTCATAATCCTGAACGCCCGGCGCATGGGCAAAATTCACGTCCATAACCAAAGCTCCGTCTGCTTTGGTAAAATCAAAATCCGTTTTGGTATACGGCAATGTCAGCGCGGCAAGTCCTGTTTTTTCCTCCCCGACCGACAGGTGCACGCACACATCGGTCTCCTGCGGAAAATGTCCGCTTTCCGCCAAAAGCCGACATGCATGCAAAATGGTGGCGGCACACGCCTTGTCGTCCAGACTGTGCGATGCAACAATGTTGTTTTGCAGTAAAACCGGCGGTTCGGCATAGCCGCACGGTGTGCCGATCTCAATGCCGTTTTCATGCAAAAGCTCTTCCGAAAGCCCGGTATCCACGTACAAATCGCTCACTTCCAGCTTTTTGGCATCTTTTTGCGCCAAGTGTGGCGGTACCGAAGAAAAAACGCCGTAAACCGGCTGTTTGCCGTACAGATATATCGGTGCGGAAGGCAATACATAAGGGTCGAATCCCCCGAATTCCTTGACTTTTACAAAGCCGTTTCCGCATATTTCGCTCACGGCAAATCCAATGGTATCGATATGCGCGTCAAGCACCAGTTTTTTGGCGTTTTTATGGCCGCAAAACCGTGTAAACAGCAAACTTCCCGTCAGCGTATACGAGTACGTATCAAAAAATCCGGCGGAATATTCGACACACAGCCGGCCGATCCGGTCTGTGCCTCGGTTTTCAAAGCCGACTATCGTTGGCGTATCTACCAGTTCCTTCAAAAATTCAAAAAGCGTCATAAGCTCGCCTTTCCAAAATATAATTTTAATATACCGGTATATCTTTAATTCCGTCAAAAATCAAATCCGGCGTTTCGTCGCTTTTCGCGGTCAACACCATGTCCGGCGTAGTCTCTCCGGTCATGACCAAAATCGAAAGAAGCCCATTCTTTTTGCCGAGCGCAATGTCGGTATACAGCCGATCGCCAACCATGGCAATCTCGCTTTTGTCAAGCCCGCTGCTCCGGCAGAGCATTTCCGCCGTTTCGGCGTTCGGCTTTCCGAAAAAGCGCGGCTCTGCACCGGTCGAAAGAGAGATGGCCGCGCAGATAGCGCCGCTGTCGGGGATAAAACCGGTCGCCGTCGGGCAATTGATATCCGGGTGAGTCGAATAAAAACGTGCGCCGGAGCGAATCAACGCGCAAGCGTGTTCAAGCTTGGCATAGGTCAGCGTTAAATCAAAGCTCACAACGACAATTCCGGCCTCCTCCGACAGCACAATGCCGGCTTTCCGGAACGAATCTTCCAAGGCCGGTGTGCCGACAAGGTATACCGGTTCACTTTTATGATAGGTATTCAAAAAATCCGCCGTCACATCGCCCGATGTAATGACATTTTTCCGTTTAGCCGGAAAGCCGATCTTATTCAGCTTTGTCACATAGTCTTCCGGATTTTTCGAGGCATTATTCGTAAAATAGGCAAGCTTTCCGCACGAGTCAAGCTTTTTGCAAAAGTCGATCGCGCCGTCAAGCGGCGTGGAATCAAGATAAATCGTGCCGTCCATATCAAGCACAAACAGCTTGATTTTCTTTAACCGTTCAAGCATTTCCGGGGAATTCTCCGGCAGCATCGGTTCTTTCTTCGGGGTGTTCTGACAGGTCATTTTCTTGCCGCAATCCTTCCTGCATTTTATATTCCGGGTAGACGTAGACCGGCTTTAACATATTGGATAGACCAGTATACTTATTCTGCCGTACATTATTTTCAATCATATCACTGATCACGCTCTGTTTGCCGACTAAAATAACAAGCGCTTTGGCACGCGTAACAGCAGTATACAGCATATTCCGCGTCATAAGGCCGCGCGGACAGTCGAGCAGCGGCAGTATCACGGCGCGGTACTCACTGCCTTGGCTCTTATGCACCGTAATGGCATAAGCGTGTTCGATATCGTCAAAAGCCGCAAAGTCACATACGGCGCACCGGTCGTCGTCAAAGCGGAACGTCACTGACTGATTTTCGGTATCGATGTTTTCGATAAACCCGATATCACCGTTGAAAACACCGCTGCCCTCTCGCCCGTCGGACGTGTGCCATTCGATATCATAATTGTTGTGGATCTGCATGATCTTATCGCCCTCGCGAAAGACCGTGTTATGGGAGGTATATTCTTTTTTGTGCGCCGAGGGCGGATTAAATAACTCGCGCATCAGCGAGTTGATAGCGCCCGTTCCGGCTTCGCCCTTGCGCGACGGGCAAATGATCTGAATGTCCGAAAGCGCGTCAAAACCATAGGCTTTGGGAAGACGAGTGCGGCAGAGTTCGGCAATAAGTGACTGCACCTCGGCGCCCGTGGAACGCGGCATAAAGAAGAAATCCTTGCCTTTGTTGTCTAACGGCGGCATTTTCCCGTTATTGATGAGGTGCGCGCCGGTGATAATGCGGCTGTCCTTTCCCTGCCGGAAAATTTCGTTCAGACGAACCGCCACAAAACTGCGGCATTTGATAAGATCCCCAAATACATCGCCTGCCCCTACCGGCGGCAACTGGTCGGCATCTCCGATGAGAAGCAGACGCGTTCCCGGCCGCATGGCGCGCAACAGCGCGGAAAACAAGAAAATATCCACCATGGACGCCTCGTCCACAATGACCGCGCCGTATTCAAGCGGGTTATCCTCGTTGCGCTGGAATGCCAATTTGTCGTCAGCGCCGTATTCGCATTCCAAGAGCCGATGAATGGTTTTCGCCGGCATATCCGTCGCTGCCGTCATGCGTTTGGCGGCACGTCCGGTCGGTGCGGCTAAGCAGACTTTGATATCCAATCGGGCGAACATTTGGATGATCGCCCGGATGACCGTTGTTTTGCCGGTTCCCGGGCCGCCCGTGACTATGACAACGCCCTCGCTGGTCGAAAAGCGGATGGCATCAGCCTGAAACGGAGCAAATTTGATACCGCTGCTTTCCTCGGCTTTAACAATTTCCGCGTCTGCGTCGAGTAACGGAATATCGATTTTGGTATCGCACAATAATTTTAGTTTTTCCGCGCAGTATTTTTCGGTGCGGTAGACGTTTTCCAAATAAATAGCCGTGATGTCACCGTACCGGACAGCCACGGCCTCGCCGCGGTGGGACAGAATCACCACAGCGTCCTTGGTCATTTCCGTCGAAACACCTAAAATTTCCGATGCCCGGTTCACCAATATTTCAAGCGGCAGATAGCAGTTTCCGCTCCGGTTCAACTCTCGGTACAGCACATATTTTACGCCGGCAATCACTCGGTCCTCATCATCGTTCTGAAATCCCAAGGACTTGGCAAGCGCGTCGGCGCGTTCAAAGCCCACGCCGTCAATCTCATCACACAAAAGATACGGATTCTGCCGCAGGATATCAATGGCGGCATTGCCCCACTGCTTGTACACTTTTAGAGCAAGATTCGGCGTTAACATCCCCTGAAAATACAACAACACCTGCCGCATGCCGTACTGGTTCTTGAAGCTCTCGGAAATCTCCTTTGCCTTTTTCGGGGAAATGCCCTTGATATCGGCAAGCCATTCGGGGTGCTCTTCGATCACGTTCAACGAGTCCTCGCCGTATAAATCGACGATGCGCTGGGCAGTCACCGGGCCTATTCCCTTAACTGCGCCGGAGGAAAGATACGTAAGGATAGCCGCCGCTGTCGCCGGCATCTCCTTGCTGTAAGCCGTCACCGAAAACTGTCTGCCATAAGTCGGATGGTTGACCCATGAACCTTTGGCGCTTATCATTTCGCCCTCGGCGGCGGCCGGAATAATGCCGGTGAGCGTGACCGGCTCGCCGTCCGCGTCGATGACGCAGATCGTATAGCCGTTTTCCGTATTCTGAAAAACAACGTCCTCGATAATTCCTTTGACCGTTAGCTCGGCCGTGTCTTTTTCCTCCGGCGGACGGTTTTCCTGCGGCATATCTTTCAACTCCGTTTCGATTTCATGGCTTGCAGATTGGTTTGATTTCTTTACTGTTTCTTCCGATTTCATCGATTCCGTCTTGTGCCGACAAGCAGATAAGATCCGGAAATTCCGCTTGCAGACGCGCATACAGTTCCTTTTCCACCGGGACGCTTTCACTCACGGTAACACCCGAAAAAAAGCCGGCGTATTCCCCATATACAAAGCGGCTTTCGGCAAAACGGACGGCATATTCCGGATCGCCATTGCACGACATTATGTAAACTGTCATTTTAAGACCGCTTCGGTATTTTACCACCGCGTCAAAGAGAATACGCACGGTAAGATAAAACCCAATAACGGCAAAAATCCCGATAACGCCCTGTAAAAACAGCAAAAAGTCTTTCATTCCGGCACAGCTCCTCTAAAAAACAAGATGAGAGCGTCAGACGGGCGCCTTCTACGACGAATGCCCGACGCTCCCCCTTTGTTATTCTATGAAAAAGGCCGCTTTTGCGTGAATATTGCATGACAAGCTGCCGCAAAATACCGTTTTGCGGCAGCTTTACTTTGTTAGTTATATTTGCGGCGAATTTTCCCGGAGGTCGTCTTGTCAAACGGTGTTTTGCGAACCACCACTTTCGTGACGCGCTTATAGGACGGAAGTCCGTCATTGACCTTTTCAACGGCCGTTTTGAGCAGTGTATACAGCTCGTCATCCGTCTTTTTTCCTACCAGTTCATCGCCCGGGAAAATCTCGGCGCAAAGACCGGTTTCTTCACCGTCCTCTGAACGGAGCGCCGTCACAATGACTTCGGATACTTCGGAAATACCGCCAAGGTATTCTTCAATTTCTTCGGGGTAAATGTTCTTTCCGTTGCGAAGCACGATCATGTTCTTCTTGCGGCCGGTGATGTAAAGGCGGCCGTCTTCGCCCACCTTTCCAAAATCGCCGGTATGGAACCATCCGTCCGGTTCCAGGACTTCGGCGGTCAGTTCCGGCTGTTTATAGTAGCCGAGCATGACGGTCGGACCTTTGACGCAGATCTCGCCTTCGCCGTCAGCATTCGGCTCGAAGATCTTCATCTCCAAACAAGGAAGCGGATTGCCTACCGATGCGAAATTGTAGTAGAAATCGCGGTTTGCCGCCACAAGCGGCGAGCATTCGGTGATACCGTAGCCGTTGACAAGCGTCACGCCGATCGCGTCGAAAAATTCGCCAAGCTCTTGTCTTAACGGCGCGCCGCCGGAAACCATTTTGATCAGTCTGCCGCCGAACACCTCATGAATCGATTTGAAAAAAACATGGCGCATATCGATGCCGACTTTCAAAAGCTTATTGCTGACTTTAATCATTTTGCGAAGCGTATCGGCTTTTCCCTGATCCTCCACCGTCGCCCAGATCTTCTTGTAGAACGATTCCACAAACAGCGGCACGAGCATGATGTAGGTCGGTTGGAACACTTTTAAGTTTGCCGCAACGGTACGCAGACTTTCGTTGATACAGATAGTTGCCGCCTTTTTGAGCGAAACCAGAATGCCGCAGACCGATTCATAGGTATGGTGATACGGCAATACCGACAGGCATACATCATACACCGTCGAAACTTCCAAACCGTGTACTACGCAGTTGACCAAGTTGTCGAGCGAGAGCATAACACCCTTGGCACGACCCGTTGTTCCGGAGGTATAGACAATCATTTTCATAGCAACCGGGTCGGGCGTCATGGAGGTGTAAGCGGTATTGCCGCCGTCAAGCAGTTCGGCGCCGTGCGCCAACAGTTTGTCAAACGCTAAGAATTCGCCGTCGTCTTCTTTACCGTCCAAGTTGACAAAATACTTGACATTCGGCATCTTATCGCGGTTGTTTTTGACGTTCTCCACATAGAATCCGGCATAAAAGAACACTTCCGTATCGCTGTCGTTGACGATATGAAGAATTTCCTCAAACGGAAGTTCTTTGTCAATCGGCACATAGACGCCCTCGGAATTGAGTACGGTCATATAAGTAAGCAGCCATTTATAGCTGTTCGGGCCAATCATTGCAATGTGGCTCTTTGCATATCCAAGCTCCGCAAGCGCTGTTCCGAGCGCCTTGGTTTCGCGGTAATACTGCTCATAGCTGACGTCAACAATTTCCGTGCCGCGTTTGTAACGGAACGCCGGACGGCCTTGGCAATCACGGATAGATTCTTCCAACATCTGCTTGAAGTCGCGAATCGGAGATACTTCATAATAGGGGTAGTTCTTTTTGTAATTCTTGTACATAGCGTTCCCTTTCCTTTTTTAATAACAGCTTAATAGCCGAGTAAGTCAACGTCAAACTGTGTCCGTGCCGTCATGACGAGTGCCGATACGGGAAGGCCCATGACGTTGAAATAATCGCCCCGGATACCGCGAACCAATGCCGAGCCATATCCTTGGATTCCATACGCGCCGGCCTTGTCCATCGGTTCGCCTGTTTTTATGTACCGGTATATTAAATCGTCCGTCAGTTTCAAAAATTCAACATCGGTTTTCACATGCTCCGTATAATAGAATCCGTCTTTCGACAGGGAGTAACCGGTGTAGACCGAATGAACCCGGCCGGACAGCTGTTCCAGCATACACCGCGCGTCCTCTTCATCCTTGGGTTTTCCTAAGATCCGACCGTTTAGCTCAACAATTGTATCGGCGGTAAGGACAAGCGAAGATTTTTCCCTCTCCGACAGAAGTGCGACCGCAGCGCTTGCCTTACGGAACGCAAGCTCGCAAACCACCTGCGACGGCGAAAGCTCCGGATCAACGGTTTCTTCCGCGTCGGTCGGACGAACCTCAAAATTTACGCCGATGTTTCTTAAAATCTCTGCTCTGCGCGGCGAACCGGAGGCAAGGATGATTTTTAGGTCAGTCATGATGTCGTTCCTTTCACAGCAAACCGGCACGTTGCGCGTTTCAGATCTTGGAAAACACGGAAATGCCGTTTATGCCGCAAACTTTTGGTTTTAGCGATAGATCGGATGTGCGTCGCAGAGCTTGCAGACTTCCGAACGGATATACTCCGCTTTGCCCTCGATATCGGTTGCGGCAAGGCGCATCAGTTCCGCCACCTTGACGAAATCCGCCTCTTTAAAGCCGCGCGAGGTCGCCGCCGGTGTGCCGACGCGAACGCCGCTGGTTACAAAAGGCTTTTCCGGATCGTTCGGAATGGCGTTCTTGTTGACGGTGATATAAACGCTGTCAAGGCGTTTTTCAAATTCCTTGCCCGTAACCGAGAACGGACGCAAATCCACCAAGCACAAATGGTTATCCGTGCCGCCCGAAACAAGCTTGAAACCTTCTTTTAAAAGCGCGTCCGCAAATGCTTTGGAGTTAGCCACGATCTGGCGCGCATATTCCTTGAATTCCGGTTTCAATGCCTCGCCGAAACAGACCGCTTTTGCCGCGATGATATGCATGAGCGGACCGCCCTGTGTACCCGGGAAAATGGCTTTGTCGATCTGCTTGGCATATTCTTCTTTGCATAAAATCATGCCGCCGCGCGGACCGCGAAGCGTTTTGTGCGTTGTGGTCGTCACCACATCGGCATACGGTACAGGGCTCGGATGAAGTCCGGCCGCCACAAGACCTGCGATGTGCGCCATATCCACCATGAAAATCGCGCCGACGTCCTTGGCTACCTTGGCAAAGCGCTCAAAATCGATGATACGCGGATAAGCGCTTGCACCGGCAATAATCATCTTCGGCTTTGTTTCATGTGCAAGACGCTCCATTTCGTCGTAATCGATAAAACCGTCGTCATTCACACCATACGGGACAATGTTGAAATACATACCCGATACATTGACCGGACTGCCGTGCGTCAGATGTCCGCCATGCGCAAGATTCATGCCCATGACCGTGTCGCCCGGCTTGCAGAACGCCGTGTAAACCGCAAAGTTTGCGTTTGCGCCCGAATGCGGCTGGACATTGGCATGTTCCGCACCGAACAGTTCACAGGCGCGTTTTCTGGCAATTTCCTCTGCAATATCCACACATTCACAGCCGCCATAATAGCGCTTTCCGGGATACCCTTCGGCATATTTGTTGGTCAATACCGTTCCGGCTGCTGCCAAAACCGCTTCCGAAACAATGTTTTCACTCGCGATAAGCTCAATGTTGCGCGACTGGCGTGCAAATTCCTTTTCTACCGCTTCGCCGATCTCCGGATCAAGCGCTTTCAAAAATTCCATGTTTTCCTTAACCATTTTTTCTTACCTCCGCAATGCTGGAATCTGTGTTTGCTCTATGTTTTTTATTCAAAATTATTCAAAACCGATATTTGATCTTTATGGCAGGCCCGTCGGGATATTCTCCGAGTTCCGCCACAGCATAAAACTTTTCGTTCCTGTCGTACAGCCGACAACCTCTTACGTTTTCAAACAGCCGCTCCGAAATGCGCGCACGGTTTAAATAGATTTCCGCGCCGTTTAAGGCGAGCCGTTCGTAGAATTCCGGCAGCCGCACCACCGGATATGCCTCAAAAAGCACTTCCGTGCTCTGCAAAAGTCCGGATAATGCCTCCGTCGCTCCTGTTTTGTACAGTTCTTCAAGCGTTTCGACCGTTACGGCATCCTCCGCGCGGTAAACGCCGCAGCGTGTGCGCTCCAAGCTGTCAAGGCAAGCGCCGCACCCCAGTGCGTTCCCGATATCCTCTGCCAGCGTCCGGATATACGTTCCCTTAGAGCAGGAAACTTCGATATCACAGCGTTTTCCGTCGAACGGCGAAAGCTTACGGATTCCGTAAATGCATACTTTTCTTGCCTTGCGTTCGACCGTTTCACCGCGCCTTGCAAGCTCATAAAGCTTTTTCCCGTCCACTTTGCGCGCCGAATACATGGGCGGCACCTGGTCGATTTCTCCGGTAAAGCGCGCCAATGTTTCTTTGAGCGACGCGTCGTCAAACGACGGTTCTTTTGTTTCAAGCGTCGTTCCCGTCACGTCGCCGGTATCGGTGGTTACGCCGAACAGGACGCCTGCCTTGTACACTTTGTCATGATCCATGACAAGCTCTTGGACAGCCGCCGCACTTCCGACAAGCACCGGCAACACGCCGCATGCCATCGGGTCAAGCGTGCCGGCGTGCCCCACGCGTTTCACGCCGTAAAACCGGCGCACGCGCGAAACCACTGCGTGGCTCGTCAGACCTTTCGGTTTATATACGTTTAAAATTCCGTTCAAGTGTACCTCCGGACGTTTCAGTCATGTTTCGGGACGTCATACGGCCGCGTTGTGGCATACGAACCGTTTAAGCGGTTGGTGCAGAAAACGCGGATGTATTTTGCATCCTCCGGAATGGTAAAATCCGCCGATGTCACCGTGTTGCCGTCGTAGGCCTGTTTTCCGCGCCAGCGTCTGCCGCCGAAGCAAACCATGATGCTTGTGGACGGTGTACACGCGACATGCAAAACATTTCCCGTGACAGAAACTTCGTCAAAGTCAATGCCGGTCGAGCCGTAAATGTCGCGGCGTTCCATGGCAGAAAGTATACCGGAATACGAAAAATCGTCGGTATAGATCATGGTGTATCCGCCGAACGAATCGGAATGATCGACATCGGGATCAAGCACATGATTGTGGTTGTCATCGGCGGCAACAGGAGCAACCGTCCGGTTGTATTCGGCAAGCAGCCCATAGTCATAAAAGCTGTGTCCCGAATAGTCCGAACCGCCGGTATTGTAGATCTCCATGGCGAACAAGCCTTTGAGATTAAAGTAGTCGCCATGCGGTTCCACCGACCAATACGGGTGGTTGAAACAGACAAGATAGCCGTTTTTATTGGCTTCGTCGATAACATGTTGGATGTCATCGTAGGTCGCTTTGAAAATCGGCCCGGTATACAAAAGCTTTTCCGGATGCTTGCAGTGCGGCACATGTTCGGGGTCAAAGCAGACATGTTTGTCCTGATATGGATCTTTGGCGTATAAATTCAAATGACAGCATTTTAGATCCATCCAATGCGTAAAGCCGTCGTGCGGCGCTTCGCCCAGCGAATATTCATAGCCGGTAATGGCGATAAAGCTGTCGTCGGTCAGCTCCTGGTGGTTGACAATATATTCATGATCGGTATACGCCACAACCGAATAGCCATGCGCCTTATAGATTTCTTTGATTTTTTCCGGCGTAAACGCGCCGTCGGAAAAGGTGGTGTGGCAATGCAGATTTGCCTTGTATTTCGGCGTATTGGGAAGCAAATAGTTCTTTGTCATATGAAACACTCCTTTGCTTTATTCCGCGTCTTTCGGAAGAGCGAAAGCCTTGGTGGTGGCGTTGGCGCCGGTACGGCGGTTGACGCAGTAAACACGGATATACCGTGCCCCCCACGGAATGGTGAAATCCGCCGATGTCAGCGGTTCTCTGTCGTAGCAAAGCCGTTCATCCCAACGTTTTCCGCCGAACGCGATGCTGATACTGGTGCTCGGCGTGCATTCGACATGCACCACGCCGTTTTCTACCGAAATTTCCTCAAAATCAATGCCGGTCGACGCATAAAATTGCTGCTCTTCAAGCGCTTTTATAATACCGGTATACGAAAAATCACCGGTATAGATCATGGTATAACCGCCGAACGAATCGGAATGATCAAGATCGGGATCACGGAAATGATTGTGGTTGTCGTCGGTTGCCACCGGCGCAATCTCTTGGTTGAACTCAGCAAGTAACCCGTAGTCGTAGAAACTGTGGCCGGAAAAATCATAACAGCCGGTATTATAGGTTTCCATGGCAAAAAGGCCGTTCAAGCCAAAATAATCGGACTGCGGCTGTAACGACCAATACGGATGATTGAAACAGACCAGAAAGCCGTTTTTGTTTGCCTCATCGATAACATGCTGAATGTCGTTGTAATCTCGCTTGTAAAGCGGACCGGTATACTTTAAGGTGTCGGCAATCTCCTTGCCGGGTCCCCACACATACGCCGGGGCAAAGCAGACATGTTTGTCTGCATAGGGGTCTTTGGCGTACAAATTGAGGTGACAGCATCGAAGATCCGTCGATGCTGTTCGGTCGTCGTGCGGTGCCTCGTTGATGGAATACTCATAACCGGTGATTGCAATAAAATTTTCATCGTTCAGATCCTGATGATTGACGATGTACTCATGGTCGGTATAGGCAACAATCGAATAGCCGCGCTTTTTATATTCCTCTTTGACCTCTTCCGGTGTGAGTCTGCCATCCGACAGCGTTGTGTGGCAGTGAAGATTGGCCTTGTATTTAGGCAGTTTCGGCAACAAATATGTTTTTCCCATGTATTTCACCTCTTAAACTGTAAATTCATCGGATAAACCGTTTTTAACGTTCGGTATCGGGAGCAGTCTCCGCTTGCAGAAGTTCTTCGGCAGCATCGGTTTCCATTTCGGAAACGATTTCATCCCTCAATCGGTTTTCTTCCGACTGTTCTTCTTTCGTTTCCATGGCGGCCGCCGTTTTTTCATGAAAACCGACGACTTTGACATCATCGCGGTTAAACGTCTTGGGCGGCGTATCGGAGGCGTTTTCCAAGGAGACTTTGATCTCTCCCTTTAACGGATTGGTTTCGATAACCGTTCCTCTGCCCTCGGCTGTTTCCACCACGGTTCCGACCTTGGGCGTGCGCGCAGTCTCTTCGCTGTAAACCTTATCTTCAAAGCGCAGACAGCACATGAGTTTGCCGCAAGCGCCGGAAATCTTGGCGCTGTTTAAGGAAAGTCCCTGCTCCTTGGCCATTTTGATGGACACCTGTGCGAAATCGCCCAAAAATGAATTACAGCAGACACAGCGTCCGCAAACGCCGATACCGCCGAGCATTTTGGCTTCATCGCGCACACCGATCTGACGCAGTTCGATGCGTGTGCGGAAAACAGACGCAAGCTCTTTGACCAACTCACGGAAATCGATACGCGTTTCAGCCGTAAAATAGAATAATAACTTGGAGTTGTCAAACGTATACTCCACAAACACAAGGTTCATGGCAAGCTTTAATTCGGCGACCTTTTTCTTGAAAATGGCGGCGGCTTCGGTTTCTAATTCTTTGTTGGCACGGAATTTTTCGGTATCGGCGGTATTGGCGATCCGTTTGATCTTCTTCAAAGGAGCAACCACGCTGCCGCCCGGCACCATGCGGTTGGAAATGGCGGTATAACCGTATTCCGAGCCGCGCGAGGTTTCCACGATAACCGGCGTTCCGTAGGGGATATTCTGTCCGTCCGGATCGAAATAGTAGATTTTTCCGGCCTCACGAAAACGGATGCCGACGATTTCATGATCTTCGGGGATCGTCTCACCGTTTTCAGCGGAAAGCCCGTTTTCTTTTTCAGCTTCGGCCATGGGCTTATGCGAAACAGCGGCAGCCGTGCGGGCGCGAACACGCGCAAGCCGTTTTCCCTCTTCCGCCGCAATCTGTTCGGCAAGCGGTATGGCGTCTTTATACTTTTCCTCCAAAGAAGGCTCTTTTTCAGCTTTTTTGGCAGAAACAGGGTTAAAATCGTCCTTCAAATCACGCGCAAAAGCCATCATATCGCCCGAAAGCGGAGACAGACTGGCCATTTTCGGCTGACGGCGGTCACGGCGGTTCGCGTTATTCTGTCCGTTCTGTCCGTTCTGCGCATTCTGTACATTCGGATTTTTAGCGCCGCGGTCGTTCGGGTTGTTTTTAGCGCCTTTACCGCGTCCATTTTTTCCGGGTCTTACGTCGTTTTTCGGAGCGTTTTTCGGACGGTCGGAATTATTCCGGTTATTGGAATTATTCTGGTTATTCTGCGCATTTTGCGCATTCTGGCCGTTTTGCGCGGTACGTTCGGGTTTCGGACGGCGGTTATTGTTATTGGGTTCGCGATTGGGTTCGCGGTTATCGCGCTCCTTGCCGTTTTTAGGAGAATCGGGACGCTCCGGACGGGCGGCACGGTCGTTGTTTTTAGCGCTGTTGTTCGCGTTGTTTTTCTGCGGTCTGTCACGACGCTGGGGATTGGAATTTTTGGAACGGTCAGCGTTTTCTTTGGTTTCCTTAGCCGGATTATTCTTCGGGGCAGCATCCTTTTGCGCGTCATGTGCGTTTTTATTATAAGAGTCGCGTGCACCGTCGCGAATGGCCGGTTTAGACGGTTTCGAGGCATTCTTTTCGCCGCCGGTTTTGGCCATAACGATGCCGGAGCTTTGTTCACCGGAATCTTTTTTCTTGCGCGACGGCAAGGAGATCAAAAATCCTTTTTTGGTATTGATTGAGCTATCACCCTCTGCGGCCGTATCCGGCTGCATTTTTTTATTACCTGGTCTGTTATTCATAATATATATTTTTGTGTTCCTTTCTTTAACATAAAAGGGGGCTTTTTCCGAAAAGCCCGGATAGAGTCTTTTCGCTTCGCGAAAAGCAAGTAAGGGACGTTTTTCTGTTACTTTTTGCTGTGTGCAAAAAGTAACCCCAAGAGACGTTTTTACGTTCTTTTTTCTTTTAGCAAAAAAAACAAAAA
>ERZ857757.880-NODE-880-length-27227-cov-3.135986_pt1 | contig 27227 bp, 21 predicted proteins | sample MGYA00519764_ERZ857757 | MGnify/ENA primary metagenome ERZ857757 (study PRJEB31778, sample SAMEA3449359) | human gut metagenome | biome: human gut; feature: human-associated habitat; material: faeces | place: United Kingdom | collected 2010/2012 ... | reverse complement strand
CGCCCGCCAAGCAGCACCTTCAGTTCATCAAGCATTTCGCTTCTCGTTGCGTAATAACGGTCTTCTTTCGGCAGACTTAAAGTATAACCGCCTGCCCTGCCGCGCGGAATAATGGTAACCTTATGTACAGGGTCTGCGTTGTCAAGCAGCATGCCGACAAGCGTATGCCCGCCTTCGTGATATGCGGTAAGGCGTTTTTCGTTGTCGCTGATAACTCTGCTGCGGCGTTCAGGCCCCATAATAACGCGTTCAGCGGCTTCTTCCATATCTGGCATGTTAATTTGCTTTTTATTGCGGCGTGCGGCCATTAATGCAGCTTCGTTTACCAGATTGCTTAAATCAGCGCCGGTAAAGCCGGGAGTACGCCTTGCAATAACGTCAAGTTCAACATCGCTGCCGACAGGTTTGCCTTTTACATGCACTTTTAAAATTTCACGGCGGCCTTTAATATCCGGGCGGTCAACCACAATCTGGCGGTCAAAACGTCCCGGGCGCAAAAGAGCCGGGTCAAGAATATCCGGGCGGTTGGTTGCCGCAATCATAATAATGCCTTCGTTGGCACCAAAGCCGTCCATCTCAACCAGCAGCTGGTTAAGTGTCTGCTCGCGTTCGTCATGCCCGCCGCCAAGCCCGGCGCCGCGCTGACGGCCCACGGCATCAATTTCGTCAATGAACACAATGCACGGAGCGCTCTTTTTGGCCTGCTCAAACAAATCGCGCACGCGGGAAGCGCCTACGCCGACAAACATTTCCACAAAGTCAGAACCGGAAATACTGAAGAACGGTACGCCCGCTTCACCGGCAACGGCTTTGGCAAGCATGGTTTTGCCAGTACCCGGAGGCCCGTATAAAAGTACGCCTTTAGGAATTTTAGCTCCAAGGTCATTATACTTTTTGGGGTGTTTTAAAAATTCTACAACTTCTTCAAGTTCCTGCTTGGCTTCATCAGCACCGGCAACATCTTTAAAAGTTACCCTGATTTTATCCTCATCGTAACGGCGCGCACGGCTTTTGCCAAAGTTCATAACTCCGCGTCCGCCACCGCCGCCCTGCATTTGCTGCATCATGAAGAACCAGATGGCAACTATAATCAGCATCGGCAAAAGCTGGCTCAGCACAGAAGTCCACCACGGCGGCTCCGGCGGCAGTTCAGCCTTAATTTCAACGTCACGCGCCCTTAAAGTAGGTATAAGACTTTCGTCCTTAGGCACAACCGTTGTAAAATCGCTGCCGTCTTTCAGCTTGCCGCTGATAACATTATCAACAATCGTTACCTGCTGCACTTCGTCCTGCTGCACATGCTTCATAAAAGCGCTGTAAGTAATATCTGTTTTAGGGACTACGTTGGTTGAATAGGAATCAAACAACATTATCGCACAAATTATTATCAGCAGGTAGAATACAACATTTTTTAAAAATTTAGTCAAAATCTACCCTCCTTAACCTTTAGTTAAATTACAAATACCATTTCTATATTATAATATATTCTCCCTGTTTACACAACATTTATTATTTGGCATAAGCTTCAGGCTTTAATACGCCGATAAACGGCAAATTGCGGTAATCTCCGGCATAGTCCAGGCCGTAACCCACAACAAATTCATCCGGAATTTCAAAGCCCACATAATCGGCATTTAATTTGTTAACGCGGCGGCTCGGCTTATCGCACAAAGCTACTTTTTTAACGGAAGCAGGTTTCTGCGCCATTAAAAGCCTTGTAATTGCTTCCATGGTAACGCCGCTGTCGATAATATCGTCAACCAAAAGCACATGGCAGCCCTCAATATTTTCTGAGCAGCTCAGGCGTATATCAACATTGCCGCTGGTTTCCGTGCCGGAACCGTAAGAAGATGCCACCATAAAATCAATGCGCAGCGGCAAATCAATTGCCAGCGAAAGGTCGGTGAAAAAGTAAATAGCGCCCTTTAAAAGCCCAATCATCACAATTTTTTCTTTATCTTTATAATCGTCATGTATCTGCCTGCCCAATTCTTTTACGCGCTTTTGAATTTCTTCTTCACTCAGCAAAACCTTTGCAATATTTTCATTCATTTTTTTCATCCTTTCTTCCGGCAAGCCTCATCAGCAGCCATTTGCCGTCCGGCTTGGTTTTCCATCCGGCCTGCCTTTCGCCGACTATCCATAAAACTTTGCTGCCTGCTGTTACCAGCAGCTTTTTATCGCGCTCTGCGCGCGGAACTTTATTGTCTATAAAATAATCTTTTAATTTTTTGCTGCCTGCGCTGCCATACGGGTAAAACCTATCACCGTCACGCCTTGTGCGGATACAAAGCTCATTACCGGCGATGGCAAGCGGCACAGCAGCCTGTTTTTTAGTTAACTCCGGGCATTCTTCCGCAGTGCTTAATTGCAGCACACCGCCATCCGGCAGATTAACTTCTTTTAATTTACCGGTACTTTCAATAAGCACAGTAATTTCATCAAATTCTGCACCGGCATTAATTAATTTTTTTACCTCTGGCTGCGCGCCTACATAAAGCATGCCGTAAAAATATGCCGCTGCTGCTTTGCCGGGCAGTGCCAGCATTTTGCCGCTGCTGCCATTTTTCAAAAGCCCAAGCACTGCTTCCACATGTTCAAAGCCCAATTCGCTTCCGCAAGCCGCCATTTTCTCCCACATCATACGCACAACGCGCCGGGTCACTGCCGCAAACTCTGTTTTAAGAGCCTCTGCTTGGCATTCCAGCAGTTTACCGTTTGCTTTAACATTTTGGTTATAAAAAACCTGCGCATGATAAGCAGCAAAATCATTATCTGCCCTGGCAAGCTGCGCCGTATTACCAAGAGCCGTTATTACATTAGGGTTAAAACTTTTTTCCAAATACGGCAGCAGTTCTTTTCGTATTCTGTTGCGGGTATAACGCACATCATCATTGGTAGAATCATTGCAAAACCGTAACCCGCGTTCATGGCAATAAGCTTCAATTTCCATGCGGCGCACAAATAAAAACGGCCGCAGCAGTTTTCCGCTTGCTGTCTGCATTCCGCCAAGACCGGAAGTACCGCTGCCGCGCATAAGCTGCATTAAAACGGTTTCTGCCTGGTCATCAGCCTGATGCGCCGTAACAATGTAATCGCACTTTGCCTCTGCCGCGTAGGCAAACAATTCTTTGTACCTCAAACGGCGTGCTGCGTCCTCCAGCGAAAGCCCGTTTTGCAGCGCATAATCCGGTGCATTTACATGCCTGCATACAAATGCCAGCCCGCGCTCTGCGCAGAAGTTTTTTACAAATTCCGCGTCATCAAGCGCTTCCTGGCCGCGTATGCCATGTTCCACATGCATTACCGTTATTTTGTAGCCGCACTCTTTTTCAAGCTGCCACAGGGCGTCGGTAAGCGCCGCAGAATCTGCGCCGCCGCTGCACGCCACTAGCAGTGCGGAATTTTGTTTAACATACTTTTTTATTTCTTTCAGCAATTTATTTACAGCATTGCCGGACATTTATACTCCTCAAAACAAAAAGGCACTCACCAAGGAGTGCCATTATGCTCTTATCTTTCACGGCTGGCACCGCGGCCGCCGCGTTTGGATTCAGTGTTGCGCTTGAGGTCAAGCAGCCTGTCGTCGCTGTCTTTTAAAAATTTTGATAACTTGTCTTCAAAAGAAAGTGCCGGTGCCGGTTTAAAGCTGCGGCGTTCCGTATTTACTGCCGGACGCTGCGGTTTGGGCTGCGGAGCCGGCGGCGGGGTAAGCTGTTTAATGGACAGCCCGATTTTTCCACGCGCATCAATAGATAAAACTTTAACCTTTACTTTGTCCTTTTCTTTCAGAAAATCATGTACGTCTTTCACATATACATTAGAAACTTCGGATATATGAATAAGACCAACCTTACCCTCAGGCAGCTGTACGAAAGCGCCGAAATTGGTAATGCCTGTTACTTCACCTTCAACGATTGCACCTACTTCAAGTGACATAAAGCAGACGATCCCCCTTAAATTAACTTGATATAGCACCATTATACCTTTCTTTTTAAAAATGTGTCAACCAAAAAATAAAAAACAGATAAATAATCTTAAGATAATTTACCTGTTTTTCTTATCCGGATCCTTATTTTCTTTTTCGTCGACAATAAATAACGGCACTTCATCCTTGCCAACCATATTATGGTCCTCACGCGCAAGTTTTTCAATGTATTTTAAATCATCAAGGCGTTTTTTCTCTGCTTCAAGTTCCGCTTTGTCCTTTTTTAAATTTTCCACGCGCTGCGTGGTTGCTTCAAGCTCCTTATTTACCTGATAAATTTTATACTCCTGGCGGGCGATAATAAAACCGCAAACAGCAAGAATTATCAGGCAAATCAGCATAAAATAATGCCGCTTTTTCTTTTTGGTTCTGCTGCGCTCCGGCATAAGCACCTCCAAATTTTGGTTTATACTAAAATACCGGGCTCGTTAAGCCCGGCATTTTAATGCAGTTAAATTATTATTTTGCGTTAACCATGTCTTTGAAAGCTTTGCCAGCTTTGAAAGCCGGAACAGTAGCTGCCGGAATTTCAATAGCTTCGCCGCTCTGCGGATTTTTGCCGGTACGTGCATTGCGTTTACGTGCTTCAAAAGTACCAAAGCCAATCAGCTGAACTTTTTCGTTTTTAGCAACTTCTTCTTTAACGGTTTCAATTAAAGCGCATAAAGCTTTTTCAGCGTCTTTTTTAGTTAAGCCAGTTTTTTCTGCAACTGCAGCAACGAGTTCTGTTTTGTTCACAGGAAATCCCCCTTAAAGGTTTTTTATTTTATCTATGGGCAGCTGCTGCAAAAGCGCATAGCTTGCCAATAGAATTCATGTAATTGTAAGTTCGCTGTAAAACGCAATATTCCTGCTTATCAGGCAATATTTTTATTATTTTTCACAATCTTTTATTTCAATTAATTTCGCCTTATTCCAAAAAGCGTCCAATTCTGCAAGTGTAAAGTCTTTCCAGTCCCTGCCGGATTCTTCAACGCAGCTTTCAACGTACGAAAAACGCTTTACAAAACGGTTGTTGGCAGCGTTTAATGCCGTTTCCGGCTCAAGGCCGATATGTTTGGCGTATGCCGCTATTGAAAACAGCAAGTCACCAAGTTCATGTTCCTGTTCTTCCTTGTTTTTGAAAACAACGGCTTCTTTAAGTTCTGCTGCTTCTTCCATCACTTTATTCCATACGCCGTCATTATCCGGCCAGTCGAACCCGGCTTTTGCGGCTTTAGAATTAAGTTTATAGGCACGCATAAGCGCAGGCTGGCCTTTGGTAACGCCGTCAAGAACATGGGTACGCTCTTTCTTTTCGGTCTGCTTAATGGCATCCCAGTTTTGCAGCACTTCATCACTGCTGCCTACTTCAATGGTGCCATATACATGCGGATGGCGGCGGATAAGCTTATTCACAATTTCGTCTACAACATCCTGCATGGTAAACGCGCCTTCTTCTTCTGCCAGACGCGCATGGAATACCACCTGCAAAAGAACATCGCCGAGTTCTTCCTTCATGTTTTCATAATCCATGTTGTCAATGGCTTCCAGAAGTTCGTACACTTCTTCAATAAGGCTTTTGCGGATGCTGCTGTGCGTCTGTTCCATATCCCACGGGCAGCCGCCGGGAGAACGCAGCGTTGCCATTACATCGGTTAACGGGCGGACATCCATCACGGAAACCTTTTCTTTATATTCCGGCACAAAAACACTGGTCAGGTGGTCGATATTTTCCTGGCGGTCGAGTTCATACAAAGGCACCGTGCGGCATTCTTCATCCGGCAGGCCTAAATTGCGCAAAAACCACACCGGAGTTTCATCATCAAGCACATCCATCAAGGCCAGCTTAACATCGGACGCAACAAATTTGCTGTACACCTGCGTTATCATCAGCGGATATTTTCCTGCGTCGGCAAGTACTTCAAAATCGCTGCTGTCAATAATCCTCAAACCGGCAATCGGGTCAATGCCAAGTTCAACATACGCCAAATCCAAAAAACTCATGGAAGGCAGAATTTTTAATGCAATCTTTTCCGCTGCTGCCCGTTCCCGCAAAAGCACAACCGTGCGTTCCGCCACAAGCGGGCTGCCCGGAACGGCATAAACAACATCCTGCGTCTGTGCTTTTTCAAGTACAAAATTTACAATATTGCCGTACACATCCTCAAAAGACGCGCCTTCTTCATAAAAATTATCGCAGGCCGTAAAATTAACTTTTTCTTCCGTCAGCCTCGATACGCTTGGATGTACGGCAGTGCGCAGAATAACGCATTCCCCGTTTTTCAAAAGTTCCATGGTTTCCACCGAAAGCTGCCCAGCACTGCCGGGGCCAAGGCCTACAACCGTTATTTTATGCATTTAATCACCTCCGCTTTATTTTAGAACCGATAAACGGTATTTTTTCCAAATCATCCTTGCTTACGGCTTTTAAAACAAACAGCAGCACTGCATAAACGGCTATCGCCGCAAAAATTGTAGTTATTGCCGCTATTGTATTGCCAAAAAGCCCGTTTACAAATGTGTAAATAAGTTCTGCCGCTGTGGCCATCAGCAAAGTTGCCGCCAAAAGCTTTGCCAGCACCTTAACGTTAAACGTTATGCCGCTGCGCAGCAGAAAAATAATGTTTAACAGCGCCGCAAGCCCGAAATTAATGTTGGAAGCCCATGCCGCACCGACAATATTAAGAGGAGTTACCGTTAAAAACATTACTGCACCGATTTTTACAACGGCGCTTAAAAGCATATTCCACATCGGAACAGCCGTTTTGCCTATTCCCTGCAGCATACCTGTTGTTACCTGATGTATTCCTAATAGACAGGCCGAAGGCGCCAGATGGCGTATTGCCTCACCGGCCTGCGGTGCATTGTAAATCATCTGCGCAATCGGCGTTGCCAGCACCCATAATCCGGCTGCGGCCGGAAGCGTTATAAGGCAGCAAATATTCATGGCCGTGCGCGATTTTTTTATAATTGTAAGTTTGTCACCAAGCGTAAATGCTTCTGAAATGGCAGGCACAATACCGGCAGCCAGCGACACCGTAACTATGGTAGCCATCATAACAAGCGGCATGCCCATGCCGGTAAGGTAACCGAACAGCGTTGTTGCCTGTTCTATTGTATAACCGCTGGCATACAGGCAGTTTGGCACAAGCAGCATATCTATACTGCTTGTTACCGGCACCATTATGTTGGCGCACGAAACTGGCAAAGCCAGCAGCGCCAGCCTTTTGGCGATGACATAAACGGATTCTGTTTCCGTATTGGCAAGCTTAGGCGCAGCCGCCGTATTTTTACGCAAACGCCTGAAAAAAAAGCTGAGCACAATAAGGCCAGTTATTGCCCCGGGCACGGCACCGAACGCGGCACCGGCTGCGGCGTATTCCAAACCGTACGGCAGCAGGCAGTAGGCCAGCACAACCATGGTTACAACGCGCGTAAACTGCTCCAAAATCTGCGATACGGCAGGCGGCGTCATCATCTGATAACCCTGAAAATAACCGCGGAAGCTGGCAAGAATTGTTGAAAAAAACACTGCCGGCGTTAAGGCTATAAGCCCATAATAAGCACGCGGGTCGCGCACAAAACCGCTTTCAACAAGCCACCCGGCACCGAAAAACAGCGCTAAGGCAAAACACAGGCCGGTAACAACCATCAGCCCCAGCGAAATTTTAAAAACCTGCTCCGCTGCCTTAAACTGCCCTTTGGCAACTTTTTCGGATACTATAATGGAAATTGCTATCGGTATTCCGGCAGAAGAAACGGAAAGCATCAGCAAAAACACAGGGTACGCCATCTGGTAAAGGCCAATGCCTTCACCGCCCAAAAGGCGTGATAATAAAATACGGTTAACAGAGCCGAGTATTTTAACCATTAAACCTGCCATGGTTAAAATCATGGCCCCGCGCAAAAATTTATCTGCCATTTGCCAATGCCTCCTTTCCGTTTAATTTTTACCTGCCAGCAGCGGCAAATTCTTTTCCAGCCAGGGTAAAGGTTCCGTTTTTAAAACATTCATTTTCAGCAGCAGCTGCGGCTTTCTGCCGGTTTTTAACTGTATGCCGTTGCGCCCGGCATTAATCATTTTTAATAAAACATCAGTATCAAGCACTGCGTTTTCGTTAAAAGTTATGCGCACTTCATTCCCGCGCGTGCTGATGCCGGAAATGCGCATTTTGCGGCACAAACCGCGGACTGCCGCCACACGCCAGAGGTTAACAATTTCTTCCGGCGGTTCACCGAAACGGTCGGTAATTTCATCCAGCAAATCATCTTTTTCGCTGTAATCAAGTTCCGCAAAGCGGCGGTAAAGTTCAAGTTTATAACGCGGGTCGCTGATATAACTGTCGGGAATATAACCGTCAACATTAATTTCAACAATCGGGTCAGGTTCTGGCGTGCCTTTTTCAGCACCGTCCTTCAAACGCTTAATTGTGCTTTCAAGCATTTCGCAGTAGGCTGCAAAGCCGATACCGGCAATATGCCCATGCTGCTGTGCGCCAAGCAGGTTTCCGGCGCCGCGTATTTCCAGATCGCGCATGGCAATTTTAAAGCCTGCGCCAAGTTCCGTAAAATCGCGGATGGCCTGCAAACGCTTTTCGGCAATTTCACTAAGCTGCTTGTTGCGCCGGTACACAAAATAAGCGTACGCCAGGCGCGCCGAACGCCCTACCCTGCCGCGCATCTGGTAAAGCTGCGAAAGTCCGAAGTTTTCTGCGCCGTCTATAATAATTGTGTTGGCTAAAGGCACATCAAGCCCGTTTTCTATAATAGTGGTCGAAAGCAGCAAATCGCAGTTGCCTTCGTAAAAATCTATCATTGCATCTTCCAGCATTTCTTCGCTCATGCGCCCATGCGCTATGCGTATGCTGATGCCCGGCACAAGTTTGCGCAGTTCACCGGCAATGCGCTCCAGCCCGGTAATGCGGTTATGCACGTAGTAAATTCTGCCGCCGCGCCGCAGTTCACGCTCCAGCGCTTCTTTAATCATGCCGCTGTCGTATTCGGCAACATAAGTTTCTACCGGCAGGCGGTCCTCCGGCGGCGATTCAATTACGCTCATATCGCGCCCGTTAACAAGCGCCAGATGCAAAGTGCGCGGAATAGGCGTTGCCGACAGGCACAATACATCAATGCCTGTTTTCCATTTTTTTATTTTTTCTTTCTGCGCTACTCCGAAGCGCTGTTCTTCATCTATAATTAAAAGCCCTAAATCGCGGAATACCACATCAGATTGCAGCAGGCGGTGCGTACCTATCAAAACATCAACATTACCTGCTTCCAGGGCGCTTAATATACGCTTCTGCTCTTTTGTGCTTGTAAAGCGGCTGATAGTTTCAACCCTGATGCCAAAAGGCTCCATTCTGTCGCGCACCGTCATATAATGCTGCTGGGCAAGCACCGTAGTAGGCACCAGCAAGGCAACCTGCTTGCTGTCCATTACCGCTTTAAACGCCGCACGTATGGCAACTTCCGTTTTTCCGTAACCAACATCGCCGCATAAAAGCCTGTCCATCGGCACCGGCTTTTCCATATCCGCTTTAATTTCGGCAATTGCCTTTAACTGGTCCGGCGTTTCCTCGTATGGAAACTTTTCTTCAAATTCTTTCTGCCATTCGGTATCCGGCGAAAAAGCATGCCCCAGCACAATTTTACGCTGAGCGTACAAGCGCAAAAGTTCTTCCGCCAGAATGGTGATGGCTGCCTGCGCTCTTTTCTGCGTACGGCTCCAGTCGCTGCCGCCCATTTTGCTTAAACGCGGAGCCTGGCCTTCGTTGCCTATGTATTTATGCAGCATGCTTACCTGCTCAACAGGCACATACAGCTTGTCGTCACCCGCATACTGCAAAAGCAGGTAGTCGCGGTGGCGTCCGTCAACCTCAACGTTTTCCACGCCAATATAACGACCAATGCCGTGTACGGAATGGACAACGTAATCGCCAGCTTTAATTTCCGAAAAATACTGCAGCTGAGCGCCTTTATTTTTGCTGTGCAGACGGCGCCGTTTCTGCATGCCGAAAATATCGCTTTCGGTAATTAACAGCCAGTTTTCATTCCAGAACCTGAAACCGGCCGTAAGCTCGCCGCTGATTACGCTTACCCTTCCGGGGCTGAGAAACGGCTCTGCATCAACATATCCGGCCGCAATGCCTTTGCCTGTTAAAGTATCGGCAAGCCCGCGCGCCTTTATGCTGCTGCTCATCATAATAACCGGTACTATGCCGTCGTTTAACCAACCGCGCAAATCGCCCGCCAAAAGCTCTGTATTGCGGTTATACGGCGCAACCGTGCGCACCGGCATATTAATCTGCGTAAAACCGTTAAAATAATTATGCTGCAAGGCCGCAAGCGATACAGCTTTAGCATTGCCGCAGGCTTCCGTTAACTCCTGTACCGTCCATAATTCATCGGCATAAGCCTTATTTTCGTTATAAATTTTTTCCGCCAAATCCCACAAGCGTGATGGTTCATCCACAACAAGCATAGTTTTGGCACTTACATAATCAAAAACAGAGGCATTAAAACTTTCCTGTTCAGGTTCCTGCAAAGGTACAATTTTAATTTTCCCGAGATTTTCCACACTGCGCTGGTTTTCCAGGCTGAAACTGCGTATAGCGTCAACGGTATCGTCAAACCATTCTACGCGCAGCGGCAGTTTGCTGTTGATTGGAAAAATATCGAGAATATCGCCGCGCACGCAAAACTGGCCCATTGCATCTACCTGCTGCGTGCGTTCATAGCCAAATTCGGTGAATTTTGCAATAAGTTCCTGCTGGTCGGTTATGCTGCCGCAGTTAATTTCTATGCCTTCCTGTGCCGCAGTTTTATCCGGCAGTTTCTGTAAAAGCGCTTCGGCGGTTACAAATACTATGCCGCGTTCCTCTCCGCGCAGAAAACGCAGGGCAGCAACACGTTCCGCCTGTACCTCGCGGCTTTTAGCATCGGCCTGCACACGCGGCAAATCTGCAGGATACAGTTCATACATCGGCAGTTCCGGATAAAACCAGTTTAAGCTGCGGCGGTATTCGCGTATTTCATCGCGACCGCTTACAAGAAACGCCAAAGAGCCCTGTCCCGCAAAAATGCTGTCCAGAGCTGCAATAATAACCGTTTTTACCGGGCCGCTTACGCCATTAAGGCTTACGCCGCCTTTTTTTAATGCTTCTGCCGTGCGCCGCACTTCATTTATGGCGGCAACATTATCAAGCAATAAATTTTTCATAACCAATCCTGTAAAATATTAAAATGAAACAGGGTTTCAGCGTTGAAGCCAAAACCCTGCCCATAAACCGAAATTAAAGTTTAACTGCAAAATCTTTGCGGTCAAAGCTGTGTACAGCATCTACAAAACGTACCGTACCGGTTTTGTAGCGCATGGAAACGGTATGTGTACGCACGCCGCCGCCAAAATAACGCAGTCCGTTCAAAAGCTGGCATTCGGTAATGGCAGTTGAGGTAAACATGCAGTCATCACCTTTTACCATATCGTCAAGGGTTAAAACTTTATTTACATCGCCAATGCCCATATCAAGGCAGCGTTTTACCTGTGCGTCATCTTCCGGGCACAAACGGGCTTGCATATCGCCGCCAAGGCATTTAATTGCTGCTGCTGCAAGCACGCCTTCCGGTGCGCCGCCGCGGCCGATATACATATGAACGCCGGTGCCTTCAATGCCGGCATTAACAATCGGGTTTACATCGCCGTCGGTAATAAGGTGAATACGTGCACCTGCGCTGCGGATTTCATCCATCAAACCGTAATGGCGTTCACGGTCGAGCAGTACGACAGTTAAATCGCCAACTTTTCTGTCCAGTGCTTTGGCTACGCGTTCCAGGTTTTCCTTAACCGGAGCGTTGATATCGATGCAGCCTTTGGCACGGGGGCCGACAGCAATTTTATCCATATACATGTCAGGAGCGTGAAGCAGGCATCCTTTGGGAGCAATGGCAATTACGGCAATAGCGCCCGGCTGCCCTTTGGCAACAAGGTTTGTGCCTTCAACAGGGTCAACGGCAATATCAACTTCCGGGCCGCCCGCACCTACATGTTCACCAATGTAAAGCATAGGAGCTTCGTCAATTTCACCTTCACCGATAACTACAGTACCAGAAATGCGAACAGAGTCAAAAGCTTGACGCATAGCGTCTACAGCTAGACCATCAGCTGCGTCTTTTTGACCGCGACCAAGCAAACGACCACTGCGGCCAACACTGCGTCCGCAGGCAATGGCAGCTGCTTCCGTTACACGAACGAACTCCATGGATAATTCTCTGTTCATTCCTACCCCAACTCCTTTATTTTAATAATCACTTCATAACAATTATGCCACGTTAACGAAGTTTCTGCAACAAAAAACTATTTTTTATATGTTAAGAAAATTTAAGCATCAGCAATTTAAACAAAAATTGGAATGGCAACACCAGTGCCGTGTAGATAAGCAAAAAGCTGAAAAGCACCGTAGCCAGCGCACGCTTGAAGTCAATAAGGTATACCGACTGCAAAGAACGCACCAAAAGATATACCATCCACAGCAGCCCTGCCACAATTGCCGCCGCCAGTACCAGAATGCCTGTAAATGACAATTTCGTGCTTAACAATGCTACCGGCGTCAGCATTAAAAACGGCAGCGTTGTGTAGCCCAAAAGGCAAATCAGCCCGACGGCATCTCCGGCCAGCGCGCCCATAGTGCACAAAATACCGTGCAGCAAAAAACCGTACATTAAAAGGCATACGCCCGTTATAACCAGTACAACGGCAATAATGCCAAAACGTACCGATAACGGCTGTTCCAGAAAAAGTTGGTTTGTTATCACGCCGCAGAACAAACCGACGCTCATGGTAAAATACCACAGGCTGCGCCACAGGCATTTTTCCTTAACCAGCATTTCCATGCCGTCCCTGGTAGAAAACAATACATCAAAAGTTTTGCGCCTCATAAGGCATCACCTCTCAGCCTTGGGGACGGGTGCTGTTTTCATATCTGCGGCTGCACCGTTCAAAGCATTTTCAAACTGAGATAAAATCAGTTCGCTTAAACGTGCTTCAAACAAAATCTGCCACGGTTTTGCCGTTTGTTTTTCTTTAATTTCGGGTATGCCGTTTACGCCTATTAATTTACCGGCAGCTTCAAGAGCATCATAATAATTGCCTATTTCATCAACAAGACCCAGCTGCTGCGCCTGTTTGCCGGTATAAACCCTGCCGTCTGCCAGAGCACGCACGGCGGCAGTATCCATTTTGCGGCCATTTGCCACAACGGCAATAAATTCATCATACAGCTGATTTACTATTCCCTGTAAAATTTCGCGTTCTTCTGCGGTCATTTCCCTGTCGGGAGATAAAATGTCTTTATGCGGGCCGCTTTTGATTTTGCCAGTATAAACACCGATTTTTTTATACAAATCTTCAACGTTCATATAAGGCATATACACGCCAATGCTGCCGGTCAGCGTAGAAGAATTGGCATAAATAACATCGCTGTAAGAAGCAAGCCAATATGCCGCAGAAGCAGCCTGGTCGCCCATGGAAGTTACTATCGGCTTTTTGGTGGTTTCTTTAAAGCGCTCCAGTTCGCGCCCTACTTCCTCCGCAGCAGTTACGCTGCCGCCAGGCGAGTTTATATGCAGCACCAGCGCCTTAACACTGCTGTCTGCCGCAGCTTCACGGATTTCTTTCATCAGCTGGCCGCTGGTTGCAGCCTGCGTGCCGCCGAGCAAAGTCTGTTCAACGGAAGCCCCGTCAACAATCGGGCCGCTGATATTAATAACGGCAACCCTGTCACCGACAGCTACTTTTGGTTCATCATTATTGTTGCCGCCCAGCAGCGAAACAACAAACGACAAAACGGCAATCAGCAAAACAGCGCTAATAAAAATTTTTTTCAGCATATTTTCATCTCCTTATACGCAAAAAGCAGACCGTTAAACAGTCTGCTTTTTGGTTAATTTACCGGCTTTATTTTTGTTCCCTCAAAGCAGCGGCAATAAAATCTCTAAACAACGGATGCGGATGGGTCGGGCGGGATTTAAATTCCGGATGGAACTGAGCGCCCAGGAACCACGGATGAACAGCTTCCGGCAATTCAACTATTTCTACAAGACGGCCGTTAGGCAAAGTACCGCCAATACGCATGCCGCCTTCCACAATTTTTTCTCTCAGGAAGTTATTTACTTCGTAGCGGTGACGGTGGCGTTCATAAATAAGTTCTTCGCCGTAAGCCTTCTGGGTAAGAGTACCGGCATAAACTTTGCAGGGATAAAGGCCAAGGCGCATGGTGCCGCCTTTTTCTTCAACGTCAACCTGATCAGGCATCAGGTCAATAACAGGGAATTTGGTTTCGGCATCAAATTCGCTGCTGTTGGCGCCTTCCATGCCGCAAACATTGCGTGCATATTCAATTACGGCGCACTGCATGCCAAGGCAGATGCCGAAGAACGGAATTTTGTTTTCCCTTGCATAACGAACAGCCATAATTTTGCCTTCAATGCCGCGGTTGCCGAAGCCGCCCGGAACGAGAATGCCGTCTACATCATGCAGCATTTTGTCAACATTGTTGTCTTCTTCCATTTTTTCGGAATTTACCCATTTAATTTCAATTTCGCTTTCGTTGGCAACGGCAGCGTGTTTCAAGGCTTCTGCAATGCTTATATATGCGTCGTGCAGTTCAACATACTTGCCTACAACGGCAATGGTTACTTTGCGGTCATAATGTTTCAGGATACGCGCAACCATTTTATGCCATTCTTCCATATCTTTCGGCTTGTCTTCCATGTCCAGTTTTTTCAGTACAACAGTGTCAAGCCCCTGTTCTTCCATCAGCATCGGCACTTCATAAATGCTTTCTGCCGTAAGGTTTTGAATAACTGCTTCCGGGTCAACGTCGCAGAACATGGCCATTTTTTCGCACATATCTTTGGAAATCGGCCTTTCGCTGCGGCAAACAAGAATATCCGGCGAAATGCCGATGCTGCGCAGTTCTTTAACGCTGTGCTGGGTCGGTTTGGTTTTAAGTTCACCGGCAGCTGCAATATAAGGAACCAGAGTTACATGGATATACAAAACATCGTTTTTACCGACTTCTTTTTTAACCTGGCGGATTGCTTCGAGGAACGGCAGGCTTTCAATATCGCCGACAGTGCCGCCAATTTCGGTAATCACAAAATCAGCATTGTCATCACGCCCAACGCGGTAAACACGTTCTTTAATTTCGTTGGTAATATGCGGAATTACCTGTACGGTACGGCCAAGATAATCGCCGCGGCGTTCTTTATTGATAACGGAAAGATAAATTTTGCCGGCAGTTACGTTAGAGCTTTTGGACAGGTTAATGTCGATAAAGCGTTCATAGTGCCCTAAATCAAGGTCTGTTTCGGCACCGTCATCGGTTACAAAAACCTCACCGTGCTGATACGGGCTCATGGTGCCGGGGTCAACGTTGATGTAAGGGTCAAACTTTTGGATGGTAACTTTATAACCGCGGCTTTTCAGCAGTCTGCCGAGCGAAGCTGCCGTAATGCCTTTGCCAAGAGAGGAAACAACACCGCCGGTTACAAAAATATACTTAGTCATAATTATCCTCCAATCAGTAATTTATTTTAACTGCATTACATTCTTTCCGGTGCGGATACGCCTAAAATGTTCAGCGCATGGCGCAATACATGCTGAGTTGCTTTAACAAGTTTAATGCGTGCCTGCTGCACTCCCGGGTCTACGCCAAGAATGCGGCACTGGTTATAGAAGGAATGGAACAAGCCGGCCAGCTCATGCACATAATGGGCAACGCGGTGTACAGCGCGCTCTTTGGCTGCCGAGGCAATAAGTTCCGGATATTCGCCCAATTTTTTAATCAGTTCAATTTCTGCCTGGTCGGTCAGCAAAGTATAATCTGCTTCGGCCGCTTCTTCAATGCCGGCCTCCTTAAGCTGGCGGAAAATGCTGCAAATACGCGCATGTGCGTACTGAATATAGTAAACAGGGTTTTCGTTGGACTTTTCCGTTGCAAGCGTCAGGTCAAAATCAAGCTGGCTGTCAATGCTGCGCATTACAAAGAAGAATCTTGCTGCATCAGTACCAACTTCTTCAATAAGTTCATTTAAGGTAACGCTCTGGCCGGTACGTTTCGACATTTTTACAAGTTCGCCGTTGCGGTACAGGCTTACCATCTGCAAAATCAAAACTTCAAGCTGTTCGGGGTTATAGCCAAGCGCACCGACAGCAGCTTTCATGCGGGCAATGTAACCATGGTGGTCAGCGCCCCACAGGTTAATAACACGGTCAAAGCCGCGTTCGAATTTATTGCGGTGGTAGGCAATATCTGCCGCAAAATAAGTGGGCACGCCATTATCGCGGATAACAACGCGGTCTTTATCATCGCCGTATTCGGTAGCTTTCAGCCACAGCGCGCCGTCTTTTTCATACATATAGCCGCGTTCGGTAAGGTAATCGCAGGCTTCCTTAATTTTGTTGCCGTCGTGCAGGGTCTGTTCACTGAACCATACATCATAAGTAACATTAAACGCTTCCAAATCTTCTTTCAGCGCTGCAAGTTTTTCTTTTAACGCAATGGTGCGGAATTCTTCAATGCGCTGTTCTTCTTCCATTTTTAAAAACTTGTCGCCGTAAATACGTTTAATGCGTTCTGCCGTATCTATAATGTCATGACCGTGATAGCCGTTTTCCGGAAATTCCACGTCAATGCCGAAGGCTTCGAGATAGCGGGCATTAACAGATGCTGCCAGATTGTTAATCTGGTTTCCGGCGTCATTAATGTAATATTCGCGGGTAACATTGTAGCCGGCTGCTTTCATTAAATTTGCAAGCGAGCTGCCAACTGCTGCTCCGCGCCCATGGCCTACATGCAGCGGACCGGTAGGATTGGCGCTTACATATTCAATCTGAATTTTTTCATCTGTCGGCGCTTTTAAATTGCCGTAATTTTCACCGGCTTTTACAATGTTTGCAAACAAATCGCTCAGCCAGTTATTTTTCAAGTAAAAATTAATAAATCCCGGGCCTGCAATTTCTGCTTTTTCAACATAAGCGCAATCTAAATTATCTATTACAGCCTGTGCTATAATTCTCGGGCTGCATTTTAAACTTCTTGCGGACTGCATGGCAAAATTAGTTGCAAAATCGCCGAATTCTTTTTGAGGCGGTACTTCCAAAAGTACGTCAGGCAGCTCGCCTTCTTTTACAACTCCCTTTTCAATAGCGCTTAACGCCGCTTTTTTTATGGCATCTGCCAAAATTTCCTTAATGTCCATGCGCATCCTCCTCAATAGTTATCTTTATTTTCATTTCGCTCTGTTCCTGCCCGGCAATTTCCAGCATATATTCAAGTTCAATGTTCCAAATACCGTCACGGCAGTAAACATACAAATATTCTGTGTTTGTTTTTAAACCGAATGTTATGTACGGAGTTTTATAAACGCTTATACACTCCAGCCCCTGGGCAAATTCCTGACGCGATTCCACCGTGCCGCTGCGAATAATTACCACATTATCATAATTCCATTTTATAGTAGTTTTTGTACCCTGCATGCCAACGGCTTCGGTTTCATCATAAAAAACGTAAAACTTTCTGTTTTTTTCTGCCATCCGCCCAAAGGAAACCGTTTCTATGGCAGCTTTTTCGTTATTGTTTTTTTCATAACTTTTAACATGAATTCTGACTTTTTTCATTTCCATAAAAAGCACTCCAAAAATGACCGGAGCCTGCTTCACTTTCAGGTATCTTCACTACTGCAAAACGAAGCAAGCTCTGCAAAAATTTATCACGGTCCAAAAACTGCCAAAACTTCTTAAATATTATATCTCACCGTCACGGTACAGTCAACCGCATATAATTTTACAATCAACGATTTTGCTTGCTTTAATGCAATAAAGAAGTGTATAATTAATATATTATTTACATAAACCATACATGGGGAGGAATTTTAATGCAACAGGATTTAGGCAGTATTCTGGCCTATGCACTTTATTTTATTGTGCTGTTTGCCATCGGGCTTTACCATATGAAGGATACAGGTGATATGCAGAGCTATATGCTCGGCGGGCGTAAAATCGGCCCGTGGGTTTCGGCAATGAGCGCGGAAGCCTCTGATATGAGCGGCTGGATGCTGATGGGCCTGCCGGGTTATGCTTATGTTGCAGGCGTAAGCGCTTTCTGGATTGCTGTCGGGCTTGCGCTCGGCACATGGCTGAACTGGCGTTTTGTTGCGCAGCGCCTGCGTATTTACACCAAAATCGCCAACGATTCCATTACGCTGCCGGACTTTTTTGAAAACCGTTTTAATGATACCAGCAAAATTCTGCGTATTGTATCTGCCGTTTTCATTTTTATTTTCTTTTTAATTTATACCGCGTCCGGTTTCGTTGCGGGCGGCCGCCTTTTCACCACCGTTTTTGATATTTCCTACGTTTCTTCGCTGCTTATTACAGCGGGCATTGTAATTTTCTACACCTTTACCGGCGGTTACCTTGCGGTTTGCCGCACCGACTTTTTCCAGGGCACGCTGATGTTTTTTGCAATTATCGTAGTGCCTGTTACCGGCATCATGGTTGCCGGCGGGCCTGCCGAAACAATCAGTTCCCTGCATGCATTAAACCCCAACTATTTTAATATGTTTACCGATGCTACCGGCCTTACGCTCAGCTTTACCGCCATTGCTTCACTTATCGGCTGGGGCCTCGGCTACTTCGGTCAGCCGCATATTCTCGTGCGTTTTATGAGCATCACCTCTGCCAAAGAAATTCCGCAGGCAACACGCATTGCCATGGTTTGGGTAATTTTCTCCCTGTTCTTTGCCGTTGCTTCCGGCCTCGTTGGCCGCGTTGTTTTAGGCGATGCACTTACCGGCGTTAATGCCGAAACCGTATTCATGGTTCTTAACGAACAGTTCTTCAACTCCTTTATGGCCGCAATCATTATCTCGGCCATTTTAGGCGCAATTATGAGTACGTCTTCAGGTCAGCTTCTGGTTACGGCATCTGCCATTTCCACCGACTTCTATCAGGCACTGCTGCGCAAAAACGCAAGCCAGAAAGAACTGGTGCTTGTCAGCAGAATAGCCGTTATTCTTGTTTCGGCCTGCTCTCTGGCACTGGCCTATAACCCCAACAACTATATACTCGACCTTGTTGCATACGCCTGGGCAGGGTTCGGCGCTTCCTTCGGCCCGCTGATGCTGTTCAGCCTGTTCTGGAAACGCACCACGCTTAAAGGCGCGGTTGCCGGCGTATTCTTTGGCGGCAGTACCGTACTTTTATGGAAGGAATGTTTTGCCTATACCGGGCTGTACGAAATTATCCCGGGCTTTGCGGTTTCCTGCCTGGCAATCTTCATTGTAAGCCTGCTTGATAAACATCCTTCGGCTTCTATTATTAAAGATTTTGAAGCAACAGAACAGCATATCAACGATTTATAATTAAAAATTAATGAAGCCTGTACATCAAAAAATGTACAGGCTTTTTCTTTTGCCAATTTTACAAGCTCATTCCAAGTTCAAATGCTTTCTGCGGATATTCTGTTTTGGCTACAGCTTCGCGTGTCGGGCACCCCGGTGCAAGCACCCTGCCCCTGTCCTGCCAGTGCATATACCCGGCCAGCGTTTCATAATGTTTGGCAATGCTGCGCATTGTTAAAGGCGTATCGCTTCCGCCTGCAGCCAACAACACCGACTGTTTGCCGTTTATATCGTATGTTCGCGAATAAAATCTGTCGATAACCGTTTTAAGCTGCGCCGCTTAAATACAAAGTAATCAATCCTGAACAGCTTATTTTTAAAAATTCTCTGCGGTTCATAAGTTTCCCTCCTGTTCTGAATATCTTTACTATCATTATATTAAAGCCGTTTTTGTGCGTCTAATGCTTATTTTTTCTGTTCAGCCATGCCTTCAGGTAATAAAAAATCCTGCGGCAGCCAAACATCTAACCACAGGATTTTATCATGCCTTATCCGTATATAGTTCATAAAATTTAAGCATTGGCATTTTTGCCGCTGCTGTTTTACAATTTTAAACAGAGGTTTTAAGTTAAAATATTTTTTGTATTAAAAACATATAGGCTACCGTTCCGCCAACAATGCTTATAAGCATGCTGCGGCGCCAAAAATGCAGTGCTAAAGTAATTGCTGCGCAAATAAATTCCGGCAGGCCGTGCCAAGCATTAAACGGAGCGTCTTTTAAGCTGTAAACCACAAGCATGCCCGTAACGGCAAACGGCAAAACCTTGCCTAAATAATTAACAAAATCGGGTATCGGCCGCCCGCCGCCAAAAATAATAAAGGGCAAAAAGCGGGTCAGTACGGTTGCCAAAATAATAGCGGCAATCATTATTATGCTCTGGCCAACAGTCATTGTCATCACTGTGCCCTCCTTTTAATAACGGCAAAAACAAGCAGCATCATAAGCATGGCAGGTATCATAAAATTTTCCGTGCCAAAAATAAACAAACACAACACCGAAGCGGCAAGGCCTGTTAACGCAGCACCGTGCGCGTCTGCATTAAGCCACTGTTCGGCAAAAATAACCAAAAACAACGCCGGCAGCACAAACTCGATACCTTCGGACGGAAAATTAATGGCACTGCCTACAACGGCGCCCAGGGTTGCTCCCGCAACCCAGTAAAAATGGTTCAGCATCGTTACAAAAAGCATAAACCAGGAACGGTCAACGCCGTCAGGCACTTTTGTCATGCTGTTTATGGCAAAGCTTTCATCACACATACCAAAAATAAGATACAGCTTTTTCCACCCCGGCACATTATATGGCTTGAGCATGGAAACAGCATAAAACAAATGCCTTGCGTTAAGCATAAACGCCGCCAAAAAGGCACTTACCGGTTCAAAACTGCCAAGCAGCATCGTTACCGAAACGAACTCTACTGAACCTGCGAAAATAAGCAGGCTCATAAAAAACGGATATAACGGTGAAAAGCCCTTGCTCACCATTAAAAAGCCGTACGACGCCCCTAAAAAAATAAAACTTGCACCAATCGGCACAGTATATGGAAAAGCTGTTTTAAATGCTTTCATTTTAACGCTGTCCAAAGTAACACTCCCATAAAATTGCATATTTCAGTAAAAACTGCCGCTTAACCGGCGTTAAAAATGTTATAATATTTTTAAGAAAAGGTTTATTTATAATAAAACCGTTATGTTATTATTCTAATCAACCAGCAGTTTTGTGTCAAGTATAAACAACAATAGTTCATTTTATCTTACGGTTGTAAACAATAATAAATTTACAAATACTATAAAATTAATAAGGAGGTTTTTACCATGACTACCACAAAACCTGTTCCCGGCACCGGCGGCGACCATTACATACCTTATTCCGAACGCAGCGGCGCTGAATCAATTGTTTATTTTACCAGAGATTTATCTGCCGAAGGCCTGCTGAAAATTTTTAAACGCATCAGCGCAAATCTTACCGCCAAAACGGCAATTAAGCTGCATACCGGAGAACCGCATGGGCCTAACATTATTCCGCGCCCATGGGTTAAAAACTTAATTGAAAAGGCCTTGCCTGAAGCCGCAATAGTTGAAACCAATGCCTATTATGCAGGCGGGCGTGATACCACCGAAAAACACCGCGGCACCATTGCCCTTAACGGCTGGAATTTTTGCCCGGTTGATATTATGGACGAAAACGGCACTGCAGTTTTGCCTGTTAAAAACGGTAAATGGTTTACCGAAATGCATGTTGGCAAAAACTTGCTGAACTATGATTCACTGTTTGTTTTAACACATTTTAAAGGGCATGTTCAGGGCGGTTTTGGCGGCAGCGATAAAAATATCGGCATTGGCTGCGCCGACGGACGTATCGGCAAAGCCATGATTCATACCACACCAGGTTCCACCAACCAATGGGATATTGCCAAAGAAGAATTTATGGAAAGAATGACGGAATCCTCCAAAGCAGTAGTTGACCATTTCGGCAAAAATATTGCTTTCGTTAATGTAATGCGCAATATGTCTGTTTCGTGCGACTGTGAAGGAACAGCTGCAGAACCTGTTGTAACGCCTAATGTCGGCATACTCGCCTCGCTTGATATTTTAGCCATTGACCAGGCAAGCGTGGACCTTATTTACGTCATGAAAGAAACTGACCGCAAAGCGCTGGTAACGCGTATGGAAACGCGCCACGGCCTGCGCCAGCTTACTTATATGAAAGAACTTGGTATGGGCAACGATAAGTATAAACTGATTGACATTGACAACGGTGACAAAGAAATTACACTTGAAGAAGCCGTAAAAGATGTTGTGCCTTTTAAAGTCGAATAATTAAAGTGATTGAGTCGAAATCAAACGTACAAACCCCTTCAAAAAATTTTGAAGGGGTTTTGCTTGCTTAAAGCGCGGTTTAACTTGTTATAATTTAGTAAATAAAAATTTATTAAATTAAGCAGCAGTTGAAAGGATGAAGAAAATGGAAAAATATCAGTTTGGTTTTGGCTGCATGCGCCTTCCGCTTTTAAATGCAGATGACGTTACTTCTTTTGATTTTGCAAAAACAGAACAGCTTTTCGACGCATATTTAAATTTTGGTTTTACCTATTTCGATACGGCCTATACCTATCACGGTTACCAGTGTGAAAAAGCCGTCCGCAAAGCGCTGGTTGAGCGGCATCCGCGCAGCGCCTTTGATCTTGCCACAAAAATGCCGCTGCGTGATTTTAAAGATACAGCAGATTTGAAAACAGCAACGCTTACCCGCAAAGAAAATAAATGGTAAATAAACTTAAGGCACAGCTATAATGAACGGCTGTGCCTTTTGCGTATCTGTATAAAAATAATAACTAAATAAAAAAGCACATTCCAACACGAAATTGAAATGTGCTTTATTCTCTGGCGGAGAGGGTGGGATTCGAACCCACGGTACGTTGCCGTACAATTGATTTCGAGTCAATCACCTTCGACCACTCGGACACCTCTCCATCTTTAATTAACCGGCTGTAAATTTTATTTAAAGCCAGCTATATTATTATACTATTAAATTTACTTTTTGCCAAGTGGCATAATTATTTTTGTTTCTGCTGCTTGTTTTCCTCACGGCGCTTTTTAAAAAAATCCTTTAATACAGCGGCACATTCTTCTTCGCAAACACCGCTTGTAACTTCTACAGCATGGTTAAGGTTAGTATTGCTTACAATGTTAAAAATAGATTCCGCAGCGCCTGCTTTAAAATCCGGACAGCCGTAAACAAGCCTTTTCAGGCGGCTGTTTACAATAGCTCCCGCGCACATAGGGCACGGCTCCAGTGTTACATAAAGCGTTGCGTCATTTAAACGCCAGCGTTCCAAAACAGCGCAGGCTTCAATAATGGTAATCATTTCGGCATGGGCCGTTGCGTCATGCCACATTTCTCGCATATTATGCGCTGCCGATATAACTTCACCGTTTGCAACAAGCACCGCGCCAATAGGTATTTCTCCGCGTTCTGCGGCTTTTTTTGCTTCTTCTATGGCAAGCTGCATATAGTATTCGTCAGTTTTGGCCTGCATTTTCAAGTTCCTCCTGTGCCTGCATTAATTCTTCCCAGCGCTGCATTAACCGGTCAATTTCTGCCTGCATGGCTTCGTGCTCGGCTGCAATGTGTTTGCTGTGTTCCAAATCCACGTGGTTAGCAGGGTCTGCCATTTGTTTTTCAAGCACGCCCAGCATGGCTTCCTGCTCGCGTATGCTGAGTTCCACCTTTTGCAGCTGTTTGGCAAGTTCTTCGGGGCTGTAACGGCGCTGCGCCTTTGCCTTTTTGCCCTGTGCCGGTGCAGGTTTCTGTTCTTCTTTTACTGTTTGTACAGCAGCTTTTTTTACCGGTTCCGCCGGAACAGGTTCTGCAGCCTTACGTTTTTCCTTTTCTGCAAGGTAATATTCATAATCGCCTTTGTAATCCTGCAATGTATGGTTTTCAATTTCCCAGATGCGCCCTGCAATTTCACCGATAAAGTAGCGGTCATGGCTTACAACCAGAAGCGTGCCGTCAAAGGCCTCCAGAGCAGCTTCCAGAGTTTCGCGCGCCAAAATATCCAGATGGTTGGTAGGCTCGTCCAAAATTAAAAAATTAGCTCCGTCAAGCACCAGTTTTAACAGCACCAGCCTTGCTTTTTGCCCGCCGGACAGCGTTCCTATTTCTTTAAAAACATCATCGCCATGAAACAACATACCGCCCAGCAAAGAGCGTGCATATCCGTCATCCATGCCATATTCCGTTAAAAAATTATCAAGCACGGTTTGTTTTTCGTCAAGCCTTTCATAACTTTGCGAAAAATAACCCACTTTAACACGGTTGCCGGTTTGCGCTTTGCCTTTAAGCGGCGCTATTTCGCCAAGCACAGTTTTTAAAAGCGTTGATTTGCCGCTGCCGTTAGGCCCTATTAAAGCTGCTTTTTCGCCGCGGCGCAGCACAAGGCTGATATCTTTTACAAGCACATTATCCTTGTAGCCCACTGTTAAATCATCCAAAATCAGCACGCGCTCGGCCGATTCCGGAGCAGGCGGCAGTTTAAGCTCAAATTCTTCGTTATGCACAGGCGCTTCCATGCGTTCCAGCCTGTCAAGCTGCGACTGGCGCCCGCGTGCCATTTTGCTTTTTATGCCTGCCTTAAAACGGCGGATGTAGGCTTCCGTTCTTGCAATATAATCCTGCTGGGCAGCATAGGCAGCTTCCAGCGTCGCCGTCTGTATTTCTTTCTGCGCCATGTATTTGGTGTAATTGCCTTTAAATGACTGCAGATGCCCGCCTTCCATTTCCAAAATGCGGGTAGCTACATTATCCAAAAACTTTCTGTCATGGCTGACGATTAAAAGACCGCCCTTAAAATCCTGCAAATATTTTTCCAGCCATTCCGTCATTCGGATATCCAGATGGTTGGTCGGTTCGTCCAAAATCAGAAAATCCGGGCTTTTTACCAGCGCCGCAGCCAAAAGAATACGTGTTTTCTGCCCGCCGGAAAAATTCTGCGCCGGTTTATCCCATACTTCTTCCGTAAAGCCAAGGCCGTTTAGAACTATTTTAATACGCGTTTCGTAATTATAACCGTCTATATATTCATAACGGCGCGTTACAGACGCATATTCATCAAGAACTTTATCCAGTTCTTCGCCCGGTTTTAAATCTGCGGCCTGTGCTTCCAGCTTTTGCAGGCGGCTGCGCATTTCAGGAATTTCAGGGCAGGAATTCATCATAAACTGCCACAGGCTGCCGCTGCTGATATTGCCGAAGCCCTGCTCCACGTAACCAACGCGCGTGCCTGCTTCAAAGCGCACGCTGCCGCTGTCGCTGTATCCATTTTGCAGCAGGCAGTGCAAAAGTGTAGATTTGCCGCTGCCGTTAACACCGACAAGCCCTATTTTTTCACCTTTATCTATCATAAAGCTGACGTTTTTAAAAATTGTTTTTACGCCGAAGCTTTTTGCCAAATTATCAACAACAAGCTGCATAATACATCCTCTGTTTTCTTGTGTTCTCGAATTGCTATTATATCAAAAATTTACCTGCCTGCAAAGCAAAAAATAACACAAGCACCGTAAGATGCCTGTGTTATGCAGGTAATTTTATTTAGCCGTTATAGCCGTACGGATGGCTTTGATGCCATTTCCATGCCGATTTAATAATTTCTTCAACCGTACTGTGCTGCGGCTGCCAGCCAAGCTCTGCTTTTATTTTGGCAGAACTTGCCACCAGAACGGCTGGGTCGCCGCTGCGGCGAGCTTTTTCTGTTACGGTAAAATCAACGCCGGTTACTTTTTTGGCAGTTTCAATAATCTCACGCACGCTGAAGCCTTCTTCGCTGCCAAGATTATAAATTCTGCTTTCGCCGCCGTTTACCAGATGTTTAAGCGCCAATACATGGGCAGTAGCCAAATCTTCCACATGAATGTAATCGCGCAGGCAAGTTCCGTCCGGAGTCGGGTAATCCGTGCCGAAAATTGCTACTTTATCACGCACACCCTGGGCAGTTTTTAAAATCAATGGAATTAAATGCGTTTCCGGATGATGGTCTTCGCCGATATCCGCCGTAAGCGATGCACCGGCAGCATTAAAATAACGCAGTGCAACGTAGCGCATATCATACGCCATGGCATAATCTTTCAGCATGCCTTCAATAACAAGTTTTGTGCGCCCGTAAACATTGGTAGGTTGAGTCGGAAAATCCTCGCAAATCGGCGTTTTTTCCGGTTCGCCGTACACCGCCGCCGTTGAAGAAAATACAATATAATCTACACCGGCTTCTTTCATGGCCTGCAATAAATGCAGCGAGCCTTCCACGTTGTTTACATAATATTTCGCCGGGTCGCTCATGCTTTCGCCAACAAGGCTGCTTGCCGCGAAATGAATAACGGCGTCAATTTCAAACTGCGCCATAATATGCTTTAAAAACTGCACATCACGGATATCGCCTTCCACAAGCTGTACGTCATCGCTTACGGCTTCCGGATGCCCGGTAGAAAAATTATCATATACTATGGGAGTAAAACCCTGTTCTTTTTTCAGTACATTAACAACATGCGAACCGATATAACCGGCGCCGCCTGTAACCAAAACATTCATGCCGTTACTCCTTGTTTACATCAACAATATGTTTTAAATATTCCAGCAGCTTGCCGCGCATTTCCGGGCGTTTAAGAGCATATTCAACAGTTGCTTCAATAAAGCCCTGTTTGTCGCCCACGTCATAACGGCGCCCTTCAAAATTATAAGCATACATCGGCTGCTGTTTTGCCAAAACGCGCAGTGCGTCCGTCAGCTGAATTTCGTTGCCGCGTCCGGGAGGCGTATTTTCCAGAATATCAAAAATTTCCGGAGTAATAATGTAACGCCCCAAAACCGCCAGGCGGGAAGGCGCTTCTTCCTGCGCAGGTTTTTCCACCATATCTTTTACGGTGTAGGTGCGTGCTTCTTCCATCGGTGCACCGTCGATAATGCCATAGCTGGATACTTTTTCCGGTGCAACTTCCTGTACGCCCAAAACGCTGAAGCCGCGGCGGTCATAAACATCTATAAGCTGTTTTAAAGCAGGTTTTTCGCTGTCAACAACATCATCGCCCAAAAGCACTGCAAACGGCTCGTCACCGATAAAACGGCGTGCGCATAAAATAGCGTGGCCAAGCCCGCGCGGCTCTTTCTGGCGGATATAATGCAAATTAATTTCCGAAATACGGCGCACCATTTCCAACTGTTCAAACTTGCCGGAAGCTTCAAGGCTCATTTCCAGTTCCATATTGCGGTCAAAATGGTCCTCAATCGCACGTTTGCTCT
>ERZ857757.873-NODE-873-length-27440-cov-7.644258_pt1 | contig 27440 bp, 14 predicted proteins | sample MGYA00519764_ERZ857757 | MGnify/ENA primary metagenome ERZ857757 (study PRJEB31778, sample SAMEA3449359) | human gut metagenome | biome: human gut; feature: human-associated habitat; material: faeces | place: United Kingdom | collected 2010/2012 ... | reverse complement strand
TTCTCCTTTTGAATCTTTTTACAATTTGCTCTTGCACTTGACTTGAAAATTCAAGGAAGCAAAAAGAACGTATATCGTCCCTTAGGGAAATTTTCTGAAAAAGGGAAATTTTCCTAAGAGCCTCTTTCCGGGCTTTTCCGGAAAAGAAAAGCCCTCCCAAACTGCCTCTTTGGTTACTTTTCGCAAAAGTAACAACGGCTCCCCGGCCGCCTTTTCATGCAAAGGCAAAGTCCTTGCATGAAAAAAGCTTCCGGCAAAGTTCAGCCGGAAGCTTTTTTATTATGATTCGTTATTTATTTGCTAAGACCTGCATAGTCACGGTTGAATTCTTCCAACTTGATCTTAGCCGCATTTTCGCCGGCCGCATAGTAAGAAGCAAAATCATGGTTTGCAGAATTTGCAAGGTCGAAACCGCAGGACTGGAAAGTACCGCCTGCCACATAGCCGATATCATAGATACGGCTTGCGCGGATAATGTCGATCATTTCCTCGGATTCCTCGTCACGTGTATACTTAGTCTTTAAAGACTTTTCGTAGAACGCCGGAATAACGTCACGCGAACCGATTGCGCAAAGCGCTTCGGTAATAGCGCCGGTACGTTCTACGTCACTTACGGTAATCGGAATGACAAGCAAGTGCGAACCTCCGTTGGTAGCCGTTGCATAATTGTCGGATTCATCGAATTTCGGATACGGAATAATGCCGAAGTTATCGTCCATATCACGCAAAGTCTGTGCACGGCCAAGCTCATTATCGGTAAACATAGCTCTGCCCTCTGAGAACATGCCGCTGCCCCTATAACCGTTGGTACGGGTAAAGATAATGCAGGCTTCGTTATTCAAAAGGCTGAAAAACTCATCGTAGATTTCAACCGTTTTGGTGGAATACAGCGTCAGCTGTAAGTTGCCCTCATCGTCCTTATCATAGATCTTATGACCGCCGGTATAAAGAATATTCATTGGCGATTCCCATTCTTCGGCACGGAAACCGTATTGGTCAACAGTAGGATCCATAACGCCGTCGCCGTTCAAGTCTGCACCGCCCTTTTTGGCAAGATATGCAAATTCATCAAACGTCCAATCTCCGTCCTTCACCATCTCATATGGATAATCAAAGCCAAGTTCATCAAAAATACGTTTGTTGAAGAACAGACACATGGTAGCGCTCAAACCAAGCGAGGAAATATCGCCGTCAAGAACATACAGTTTGCCGTTGATGTTACAGCTTTCGGTAATATCCTGCGTCCACCAGGGTTTATCCAAATGGATGGACTTGATATCATTGAAGTTCATGGCCGCGCCCTGAATGGCATACACGAAAGCAGCGCGCGAATGTGCAAAAATCAGATCGTATGCATCATCGCCGGCTAAAATGGAGTTCAGCGCATCGGTTTCATAGTTGGAGTCATTCGACTCAGAAACAGAAATCGTAATGCCGTAGCGCTCCTCAACTTCCTTGTTGCGGCGGTAGGTTGCACTTTCCACAAGATCCTCGGAATCTTCTTCGAGATATTGGTCGTTAATTTTTCCTTTGCGGACCAACATGCGGAAGTTGTAGCCGTCATAACGGTCTGTGGAAAGGTCGGACGTATAGTCGATTTCGGCGTCGGAATTGTCGTCAGCCGTATTCGAATTGTCCGTGTTGTCCGTTACATCGGGATTTGGGGTGGGATCGGGTGTTTTGGTGTTGTCCTTGTTGCACGCGCCAAAGATGCAGATCGTACTTACTGCAAGCAGCGCGGCAAATATCTTTTTAATCATAAAAAGACATTCCTCCTTAATTGTTTTAATTTCCCCTTTTATTATTATAAGTACGTTTTTCCGCCGGACATTTACGGAAAAACGTGATTATAACCTGAAATAATGCATATACTGTGAATATCCGCTAATCAAGAACGCGCAGTTTCAAGTGCTCTGCGCCCAATAGAGCAAGCTTTTCATCAATTTCTTTTTCCGTATGCTTTCCGGTGAAAAAGACATGCTCACTTCCGACATTTTCAATCTTGGTTTTCTCTCCGAAGATCTCCCGAATGGCTGTTTCACCTGCCGCGGTACGGATATAGCAATCCGTCACATTTTCGGAAATATCCCCTAAGAAAGTCGCTTCCTTATTCTTCCAGCCAATGGTTTTGCGGCAATCACGGATCACATCCAGCACATCCGCCATAACGGCGCTGGCGGTCGGCAGACTTCCTGCTCCGCGCCCGCAGAACAGAACATCCTCCACGATATTTCCCACCACGAGAATGCCGTTATACACATCGTTTACACCTGCAAGCGCATTGTCTTTCGGCACAAGGTGAGGAGCGGTCATGGCGTAGACTTTGCCATTTTCTGCCCGTGTGGCGCGTCCTAAGAGTTTAATGGCATACCCATGCTCCGAAGCATAGGCGATATCGTCATAGGTGATTTTCGTAATGCCCTCGCAGGACAATCTTTCCGGACGCACGTGCTCGCCATAGGCAAGAGATGTGAGAATGCTTATTTTGCGGCAGGTATCCGTTCCTTCGATATCGGCGGCCGGGTTACGCTCGGCATAGCCCAATCTCTGCGCTTCGGCAAGAGCGTCGGCAAAATCGGATTTTTCCCGTTCCATTTTAGTTAAGATATAATTGCAGGTGCCGTTGAGAATGCCGGAGACCGATTGAATACGGTTGGCGGCAAGGCACTGCCACATCGGGCGGATGATCGGGATCCCTCCGCCGACACTGGCTTCAAACAAATAGCTGACGCCGTTTTCGCGTGCAATTTCAAGAAGCTCCGCACCATAATTCGCCACAACCTCTTTATTGGAAGTAACGACGCTTTTTCCGGCCAATAAAGCTTTTTTGGAAAACTCATACGCCGGATGCGAACCGCCCATGGTCTCAACCACCAAAAACACATCGTCATCGTTCAAGATATCGTCAAAATCTGCCGTTACCCGATTTCCTAACGGATGATCCGGAAATGAGCGCAAATCCAGAATATGTTTGATATTGAGCTGTTCTCCGTCAAGGCGTTCGGCAAGTTCAGCCGCATTGGTGGATATGACTTTTGCGACGCCGGAGCCTACCACGCCGAATCCGAGTATGGCAATATGTATCATGGTGTTGTCCATTCCTTTGTACAGTGTATAGAATTATGATTGATAATTATACCACATAAGTCCGTTAAAATCAAGCGTTTTCCAAGGTCTTTAACGCATTTTTCCAAAGCTACGCAAAAAATTGTCACATTCGTTACAATTTCAGTCCGATATAACCAGAAAACCGACCAAATTCGTTTTCGTTTTACCAACAAGGGAGAGCCACATGAAAGAATCCGATTCTTTTAACCGTTTGACCGCCACACTTATCCGCATCGTTTGCTTAACGCTTATCGGCATCGGTGTTTATCTGTTCTTCCGCTATCTGTTTTTGGCGGTTCTGCCGTTTGCGGCCGCGTTTCTTTTTGCCTGTCTGTCCCGGAAAACGGTGTTGTTTCTTTGCCAAAAAGCACATTTGCCGCGTGTACTTTCGGTTCTTTTGTTCACGGTCCTATTTTTCGGCGTTTCGTTCGGCGGCATATGGTATTTGGTTTCGCGGACTTTTTCGGAATGCATGGAGCTCATTGCCGGACTTGACAGCGGTGCGCTTACGGATTCCTTAAAAAAGGCCGCCGATTCCGCCTCCGGTTTTGCCTCCAAGCTTTCTCCCACGCTCGGGAGCGCCATACAGACAAAGTTAGACAGTCTTTTTCAAAATGTGGACGCACTCATGCTTGCCGCGGCCAATCGGTTTCTTCCGGCGTTTGCCGACACGGTTCTTGCGGTATTTCATGCGTTGCCGCGCGTATTTCTGTCCTTCGGCACGTTTCTTTTGGCTTTGTTTTACTTTGGCAGCGACTACGAACGCATAACGGCGTTTATCCGGTGTCAGCTATCCGAAAAGCAAGCGGCGTTTGTCCGCGAATTGAAACGTGAATTCTTTGACACGGTGCTTTCGGTATTGCGTGCCTATGCGATCTTATTATTGATGACCTTTGCCGAGCTTGCTGTAGGTTTTACGGTCTTACAGCTTCCCTATGCCTTTGTTTCGGCACTTATTATCGCGCTTGTAGACATTTTACCGGTATTCGGAACGGGAACGATCTTAGTTCCTTGGGGAATCGGCGCATTTTTTACGGGAAATACAAAATTGGGGTTGTGTATTTTAGCACTTTATGGTATAATAACGGTGATTCGTCAGGCGGCTGAACCGAAAATTCTCGGAACGTCTGTCGGAATGCATCCGCTTGCAACGTTAGCTGCCATGTATGCAGGGTTAAAGCTCGGCGGAATCGGCGGTTTGTTCCTGTTTCCGATCTGCGCCGTCATTCTGAAAAATCTGAACGAAAACGGGTGCATTCATCTTTATAAAACGCCGAAAAACGGCGTCGTCGGAAAAGCAAAAAACAAATTTCAAAAAGCGGTAAAGGAGAGCAGAAAGGAAGACGATTTATGACAAAACCGCACCGTATTTCTATTTCTGTCCTTGTTTTATCCATTTTATTGGTTTTCTCCATAGCCCTTAATTTCATACAGTTTTCCAAACGGCGCACTCCGACAGTGCAAACAAATGCAAGCGAAATTTCCGAATCTCTTGATTTTTGGTTAGGCGATTATATATATGATGAATTTGTACCGCCGAACATAAACCAACGCTACGCCCTCCGGGTATACAAAGAAAACGGTTCCTATTTGGCTGACATTTCTGTTGACGGTTTTCAAGCGGATTATTCTTTCAAAGCAAAAGCGGTCGGCAACAGCCGCTGTATTCAGTTTCTATATGCCGCCGAGTTGAATGAAAAAAACAATATTTTCAACGATAATGACCATTTACTGTCCTTCGTCTCGGAAAACGGCAGAATCCAGACTGTTTGGGAAGCTCTCACCTGTTCAGAAAACAACCGCTATTTTGAAAAGCTCTACACCGATTACTATGGGGTATGGCAGATCACGGAATCCGATTCCGGTAATCGTTCCGATTCCCGTTTTGGGGTCGGAGACAAGCTCTCTGTCACGCAAGATCAGCTTATCGCAGGCGATATCCCGCTAACCGTAACCTCCCGCATTTCCTATGCGCGGTTTCCGGACTTTTTACAGCAGAAAGCAACTTCCGGCGCCGTCCTAGACGCCCTCACACGCGGCTTACTGTATGAGGGCACTTATGCGGAAATTGCTTTAACAGGCGCATCCGGCGATATACTTTCCCTATATCCGTTTTCAGACAGCGAATGCCTGATCGTTGACGCGCAAAACGCCGTCTACCGCGCAGTGAAACTTACATAAACCAACGTTACAAACGAAAAGGAGCAATCATTATGTCCAACACCAAAACCGACCGCGAGCTTATCCGCGACTATCTGTTTTCCAAGCTCGACAAGGTCATGAAAAAGCCTTACGGCAACTACAAATATCCCTTTGTCGATCCGGGTTCCGCCTATGACGGCAATCTTTGGGACTGGGACACGTTCTGGGCAATGTACGCCATGATCGGCGTTGCGGAAAACGAACAGACCGAACCGGATTTTGCCGCAAAATTAGTCGAATGCGGCAAGGGAAACGTAAAGAATTTCTTGAATTTCCAACTCTCCGACGGCTACATACCCATGATGGTCAACGAACCGGACGCGGCAGAGCCGTATTTAATCAAAAAGCATAACGAGGGCGAAATTCTCAACATGCACAAGCCCTTTTTATGCCAACAGATCTGCCTTGTCAGCGGCTATGCCGGCGACTTTGAATGGATCCGCGGCGACCTTGACAAATTGAAGAAGTATTTTGCCTGCTATGACCGCTACTACTACAACGAAAAATGCGGTCTGTATGTGTGGGCAGACGACGTTATGATCGGTGTGGACAACGACCCTGCCACGTTCGGACGTCCGCGTTTCTCGACGGCCTCTGTCTTTTTGAACAGTTTCCTGGTCCGCGAATTCCGCAGTATGGCAAAGATCTGTGAAGCATTCGGTCTTTCCGGCGATGCCTCCGTCTATGCCGGAAAAGCCGATAAATTGGTTGAGGCCATTCAGAACGAATGCTATGACGCACGCGACAAAATGTTTTACAGTGTGGATGTCGATATCAAGACGCGTCCTTACGACTGGTTTCACAAGGGACTCGGCGTATTCTGGAACACGCTCTTTATTAAGGTTCGGTGCTGGTCAAACTTCCTGCCCCTGCTTATCGGTTTTGCAACGCCCGAACAGGCGGCCGCCCTCAAAGGCCACATCATGGACGAAAACACGTTCTTTTCTCCCGGCGGTATCCGTTCGTTATCGAAAGATGAAAAAATGTACAACCTCGAACCGACCGGAAACCCCTCCAACTGGTTGGGGCCAATCTGGATCATCGCGCAATATGCCGTTTTCCGCGGTCTGATGAATTATGGCTACCGTGCCGAAGCCGAAGAGTTATGCAAACGCACGTTAAGCCTGCTTGGCGACGATCTTCGCAAGACCGGCGATCTGCACGAATACTACAATCCCGAAACGCGCGAACCGATCATGAATCCCGGTTTTGTCAACTGGAACGTGCTTGCGCTCAACATGGCGGACGAGCTTGAAGGCAACCCGTCCCCGGCAAGATTTTTGCCGTAAGACCGGCAGTTTACGACTGTTTACGGAATTTGCCGGGTGTGGAACCATACCGTTTCCGGAACTGTAAAATGAAATAAGAACTGTCGCAGAAGCCGCTTTCCATAGCGGCTTCTGTGACGTTTTTGCCGCTTTTTAACAAGGTGCGCGCCTTATCAAAACGCTTTTCCGTAATGTATTTTAACGGAGTCAAGCCGATATACTCGCGAAACAGCCGTTCCGCCGTACTGATACTGACATGTCCCCTCTCGGCAAGACTTGCGGCGGTCAATTCATTCGGTGCGGCACTCGCCGCGTATTCAAGCATGGCGGCAAGCTCTTTGGGCAAGGCGCTTGTTTTTCCGTGCGAATGTGCCGCGCCGTGCGCCAAAAGTTGCTGCATGGCGAAAAAATCCGCATAGCGGTTTAAGTCGTTCTCTTTGTTTTCAAGAAGCGACCGGCAAAGCGCGATAAGCTCTTCCTTTTGGTCGGACGGCAATGAGATCAGATTCCGGTGTCCGGGGATACGGTCGAAAAAATGCGGATAGAGCGTTTCATTTTCCGTCGAAAACAAGATCCAGTAATGCTTATGCAGCCGGTCACTGCGGTAGACGCAATGATGATGTTCCCACGGTTTGGTAATGACCGCGTCGCCATGCGATACGGGATACAGGGTATCCTCCACCATGAAAGATACGTCTCCGGTGAGGTTGATATAGATTTCACAGCAATCGTGACAATGGTTATCAATCTGGAATTTATGCGTCTTTCGGGTGGATTCGGAATAGCTGACTGACAGTTCACAAGCCAAAAGCGGCTGTAAAAGCTGTTTATTCTCTTCGTGCGCCATGATGCCCCACCTTTTTCGTTTTTGATTATTATATTATATTTTAGGACGAAAAGTCAATAGTTATATAAGATTTCTTGTGTTAGTATATAGAAAAAGATTTCAATAAAAAACACAAGGAAAGAAGTTAACCGATTTGAACGGACCACTCCTCATCGCCGCGGCAGACCTGCTTCTTGCCGCAAGCTTTGTTTTTCAGAAAGTATACGGAAATCGCAAAGGTAACACGATACTTGCCGGAACGGTATTTCTTTTTGTCGTCGGGCTTGTAAAAACCGTATTCTTTGCCTTTCTTTGCGCAATCACCTCCGAAAGCGCCCGCGCCGATTTCTTTTCCCTATTTACGCTTGCGCTTGCCGCAAGAAAAGAACTGTTATGCCTGATTTACACGCTCATCGGCTTTCTGCTGTTAGCCCAAGGCGGTATGACGCTCTATACCCTGTTTTTGATGACCGGCGGCATGACGCTCCCCTATTTGTACGGCGTGCTGTTCTTACAGGAAAAATTCACGTTTTTGCGTTTCTTGGGACTGGTGCTCATCATCCTCGCGGTCATACTTTACAATTTTCGTTTCGGGAAAAAGGACGGCAAGTCCGCTCTGTCACCGCAAGTTTTGCTTTTATGCGGCGCAGTGTTCATCTTAAACGGGTTTGTCAGCATTCTTTCCAAACGGCATCAGATTGAAACCGTTCTGCCAACAGCCGGCACATTCGGATTTGCCTTTTGGTCGGCGCTTGCAGGGGCTATTTTTACCTTTCTTCTCTGTTTGATCCAATGGAGAAAAAACGGCAAAGAACCAGTGCTTGCCGCTTTTGGCATCAAGAGAGACTTTCGCTTTGTTCTTGTCCTTTCGGTCGGAGCGGCTTTTGCCGGCGGTTTTTCCTACCTTTTGCAGTTAGTCGGCGCTTCACTTCTTCCGGCGACTGTTCTGTATCCGGCGGTTACAGGCGGAAGCATTCTCTGTTCGGCGCTTGCAGACAAACTGTTTTTCCGCGCGCGTCTCACCCCGATTCAATGGCTGGGACTTCTCCTTGCCGTTGCCGGAACCTGTTTATTCTTATAAAATCCATAACATCTGGGAGGAATACCAATGGAGTTTTTGAAAAAAAGTCCCCGATTCAGCTTTTTATATGACGGAAAGCCAAGCGGTGAATGCGCTTGCACGAAAACAAGCACCTGTAACGGGGACACGCTTGTAACGGTCTATCACTTTGAAAAGGGGCTTACCCTTACCAACACAGCTAAAAAAATCGGAAAGCATGGCGCTTATGAGTGGGTAAACGTGCTTGAAGACACATCGGACGAACCGACCGGTCAGATTTCGGAGCTGTTTGACGCAGACTTTACCCTGCCGCTTGCACATGAAGCCCCCTACCGCTTTACCGCCTATTATCCCGATCCCAAAGATGCGACCAAGATATATGCACCGAACGGTTCGGATTGGACGACCGACGAATTCGCCTGCAACATTGACAAAATCGTTGAAAACCGCCGCGTCAACCACATTTATCCGAACGAGGAAAAGAGCTATGCCACGTCGAGCGGACGTTCCAGTGAAGGACATGCGCCGTTTTTCAACATACACAAGAAAAATGCCGGCGTAATCTTTGCGATTGGCTGGAGCGGAAGCTGGGCCTGCAAGATTAACCGCGGCACAGACGATGTACGGGTGCGCACGGGTCTTGAAAAGGTTGATTTTCATTTGATGCCGGGCGAAAAGTTCCGTTCGTCGAGCATTGTGGTACTTCCCTACACCGGAACGGTGGCCGAATCGCAGAACCGGTGGCGTCGGCTTGTCAAGGAATACTATTCGCAGATCGGCAGCAACGGCCGCGATGCATTTGCGCCGCTCTGCGCCAACGTCTGGGGCGGCATGAAAAGCAAATCGGTGCTCTCACGCATAAAGACCATCCAAAAATACAAACTTCCGTATGAATACTTATGGATGGACGCCGGCTGGTACGGAAAAAGCACACTCCCCACGCCCAACGAATTTGAGGGCGATTGGTCAACGCGCAACGGCGACTGGTCGGTCAGCCTGGACGTTCATCCAAACGCCTTGAAAGACGTTTCCGAAGCGGTTCACGCGGCCGGGATGAAATTTGTTTTATGGTTTGAACCGGAACGGGCACGCGTCGAATCGGCCGGATTCAAGGAGCATCCGGAGTATTTCTACGACCGCGGCGAGGCCGGTTACGGGCATGTTCTGTTAAAACTGGGCGACAAAACGGCTTGGCAGGCCTGCTACGACATGTTGGCCGAACACATCCGCACCTTGAAAATCGACTGCTTACGCATTGACTTCAACACATGGCCCAAGCCGTTCTGGGTGGATTTTGACCAAGAGGGCCGCATCGGAATCAATGAGATCAGCTACATCAACGGTCTTTACCGCTTATGGGACACTCTTCTTGAAGAATTTCCGCATCTCATTATCGACAACTGTGCGTCGGGCGGCAGACGAATCGACATTGAAATGCTCCGGCGCAGTGTGCCGCTCTGGCGCAGCGACTACCAATGCCCGGCCAACTATGACGATTACGCCGCACAATGCCATGCGCTTTCCTTCAACAACTGGATGCCCTATTCCGGCACGGGCACCGGACGGCTTTACGATACATACCGCATCCGCAGCAGTTTCGGCGCCTCCCTTGCCACCAATTTCACCTATGCGGAGGATGAAAACTTCGGCGACGATCCCGAAAAAATGGAATTCTTACGCGAAATATTTGAAGAATACCTGAAAGTTCGTCCCTACTTTTCCGAAGATTTCTACCCCCTGTCCGAAATTTCCGACAAAACCGATGTCTGGTGCGCCTGGCAGTTTGACCGTCCGGATAAAAAAGACGGCATGGTTCAGGTTTTCCGGCGTGAGAACGCGCCTTACACCTCCGCCTCCTACTTGCTTGGCGGTATAGACCAAAATGCCGTTTACACATTCACCGATTCCGACACAAAAAAATCGTTCACGGTTTCCGGAAAAGAACTTGCCCAAAACGGTTTTTGTGTGACGCTCCCCGAAAAGCGTTCGTCAAAAGTATTTTTCTACTCGCATTCATAATAACGTTACATCTTGCAAACAGCCGCGATACACCGTATTTGCGGCTGTTTGCTTTTTTTCGTTTTTCTTGGGAAATATACACGACTTTGAGGGCTTTTCATGGCTAAGATTCGGCATTCTTCCCATGGGACGATTCTTGACAAACTTTTGTAAAAATGCTATAATGAACAGAATAGAATAGTGTCTTTTGCGTGCGTTTTTCCGGCGCGGCGCAAAGGAAAACAAGCCGGAGCGGAAAACAGAAAGGGTCGGTCACGCAACTTGGAAAAGCAATTTGACAGAAAACTCATTTTGGAGGACGGAAGCGAATATTTTGGCTATGCGTTCGGCGACACTCGCACAAACGCCGTCTGTGAGGTCGTTTTCAACACCTCTATGGTCGGCTACCAAGAGATTCTTTCCGACCCGTCCTACACCGGGCAGATGGTTGTCATGACGTATCCCCTCATCGGAAACTACGGCATTTCAGACGACGACTACGAAACCAAAAATCCCACAATCGGGGGACTTATCGTGCGCGAATACAACGATTTCCCCTCCAATTTCCGCTACACCAAGACGCTCTCGGAGGTCATGGAGGAATGCGGCATTCCCGGCATTTCCGGCGTTGATACAAGAAAGCTTACGCGTTCGATCCGCGAAAAAGGCAGCCGGCGCGCGCTTATCTGCGGCATGGACACGACCGTAAAGGACGCTTTGGAAACCATTTCTCAAACGCCTGTACGGCATGATGTCGTATCTCTTGTTTCCAGCAAAAAACGTTGGTACAGCCGCACCTCCAATCCCCGGTTCAATGTAGTAGCGGTTGACTGCGGAATCAAGCTCAACATTATCCGCTCGTTAAATGCACGCGGCTGTAATGTGACGGTCGTTCCGTTTAACACGGACGCTGAGAGCGTACTTGCCATGAAACCGGACGGCGTATTTCTTTCCAACGGGCCGGGAGACCCGGAAGATGTGACCGAGGTCATTGACTTAGTGCGGGCGTTACGCGGCAAGTTGCCGATCTTCGGTATCTGTCTCGGACATCAGATGATTTCGCTTGCATATGGTGCAAAGACCTATAAATTGAAATTCGGACACCGCGGCGGCAACCACCCGGTCAAGAACCTTGCGACCGGAAGGATCGAGATCACCAGCCAGAACCACTCCTATGCGGTCGATGCGGCAAGCATAGAGGGAACGGGACTTTCTATCACGCACATCAATCTGCTTGACAACACCGTCGAAGGGGTGGAATGCAAAGAAGACAAGGTCTTTTCGGTGCAGTATCACCCCGAAAGCGCACCCGGACCGCAGGACAGTTCCTATTTGTTTGACCGCTTTATCGATATTATGAAAGGAGAGGACGAAAATGCCTAAGAGAACCGATTTAAAAAAGATCATGGTAATCGGCTCAGGTCCTATCGTAATCGGACAGGCCGCCGAATTCGACTATGCCGGCACGCAAGCCTGCCTTGCCCTAAAAGAAGAGGGCTATGAAGTCGTTCTCGTCAACTCCAATCCGGCCACTATCATGACCGATACCGCCATTGCGGACAAAGTCTATATGGAGCCATTGACTCTTGACTATCTTGCCAAAATCATCCGGCGCGAACATCCCGATGCACTCATTCCGGGACTTGGCGGCCAAACGGGTTTAAACCTTGCCATGCAGCTTGAAAAGAGCGGCACGCTCGAAAAATGCGGTGTGGAGCTGCTCGGCACCTCCTCGGCCAGCATTGAAACGGCAGAGGACCGAGAACTTTTCAAGAAGCTTTGCGAACGCATCGGCGAACCGGTTCTGCCGTCGGTCATCACGCACACGATTGAAGAGGGCGTCGAGGCCGGCAAAAAGATCGGGTATCCGGTTGTGCTTCGTCCGGCGTTCACGCTCGGCGGCACGGGCGGCGGCTTTGCCGACAACGAAGAAGAACTGCGCGAAATTATGAAAAACGCCTTGGAACTTTCGCCGGTTCATCAGGTTTTGGTTGAAAAGAGCATCAAGGGTTACAAGGAAATTGAATATGAGGTCATGCGTGATGCCAACGACACAGCCATAACCATATGCAACATGGAAAACATTGACCCGGTCGGCATTCACACCGGCGATTCCATTGTCATTGCGCCCAGCCAGACCCTGACCAACAAAGAATATCAGCTTTTACGCGACAGCGCGCTCAAAATCATCCGTGCGCTCAAAATTGAGGGCGGCTGCAACGTACAGTTCGCGCTTGACCCGCTTTCTTTCCGGTATTTCTTAATTGAAGTCAATCCGCGCGTATCGCGTTCCTCCGCGCTTGCCTCCAAGGCCAGCGGCTATCCGATTGCGCGCGTATCGGCCAAGATTTCGGTCGGACTTCATTTAGACGAGATCCCGATTGCCAACACCCCGGCAAGCTTTGAGCCGACGCTTGACTATGTCGTCACCAAAATGCCGCGTTTTCCGTTTGACAAGTTTGCCGACGCCAACAACCACCTGTCCACTCAGATGAAAGCAACCGGCGAGGTCATGAGCGTTGGAAGAACGCTTGAAGAAAGCTTACTCAAAGCAATCCGTTCCCTTGAAATCGGCGTATATCATCTGCACATGAAAAAGTTCGATGACCGGGAAACGGAGGAGCTTCTCGAATACATCAAGGGCGGAACGGACGACCGCATTTTTGCGATTGCCAAAATGCTGCGCGACGGCGTTGACCTCGGCGTTATCTGCAATGCAACCGGCATTGACATGCTGTTTTTGGAAAAGTTCCAGAACATCGTCGCCGCCGAAACCGAAATTGCCGCCGCCAAGGACGATCCGATCGTTCTGCGCAAAGCCAAGCGCATGGGATTCTGTGACCGCGCCATTGCCGATCTGTGGGGCGAAAAAGAGTTGGACGTCTTTGAAATGCGCAAGTTAAACGGCATTTTCCCGGTCTACAAGATGATCGACACCTGTGCCAGCGAATTTGAAAGCTATATCCCCTACTTCTACTCGACATATGAGGATGAAAACGAATCGGTCGTCAGCGACAAGAAAAAGGTTATCGTATTAGGTTCAGGACCTATCCGAATCGGCCAGGGTGTGGAATTCGACTATTCAACGGTTCACGCTATCATGACTATCAAGGACATGGGCTATGAAGCCATTATCATCAACAACAACCCCGAAACGGTCTCGACCGACTACACTACCAGCGACAAGCTGTATTTTGAGCCGCTCACGGTAGAGGACGTCACCAACATCATTGAGTTGGAAAAGCCGGTTGTCGGCGTTATTGCAAGTCTTGGCGGTCAGACAGCCATCAATCTTGCCGAACCGCTTCGCCGCAGAGGCGTCAAAATCATCGGTACGGATGTGGACGCGATTGAAAAAGCAGAAAACCGTGACGCTTTTGAAAAGGTCATGGAGAGCTTGAACATTCCGCAGCCGAAAGGCAAAGCGGTCACCAAAATTGAGGACGGCATTAAGGCCGCCTCCGAAATCGGTTATCCGGTTTTGGTACGTCCGAGCTTTGTGCTCGGCGGCCGCGCCATGCAGCTTGTTTCCAACGAGGAAATGTTACGGCACTATCTGCGCACGGCAGTTGAAATTGACGAGGACAAGCCGGTGCTTGTAGACAAGTATATTTCCGGCAAGGAATTGGAGGTAGACGCTGTCTGCGACGGAAAAGACGTTTTTGTTCCGGGTATTATGGAGTTAATTGAGCGAACCGGTATTCATTCGGGCGACAGTATCAGCGTTTACCCGACATTCAGCGTTTCCAACAAGGTCAAAGAGCGCATTCTAAGCTACACCAAACGTCTGGGACTCGGAATCGGCATTATCGGGTTATACAACATTCAGTTTATCGTCAGTCCGAGCGAAAAAGTGTATGTGATCGAGGTCAATCCCCGTTCATCGCGTACCGTGCCGTTCTTATCCAAATCCTCCGGGTACAGTCTTGCGGACATTGCGACCAAGGTCATTCTCGGACAAAGCTTACGCGACCAAGGCATAGACCAGCTCTACGGCAACGAAAAAGAACGCTGGTATGTCAAGGTTCCGGCTTTCTCGTTCTCCAAACTCCGCGGCATGGACGCTTATCTTTCGCCGGAAATGAAATCCACCGGTGAAGCCATCGGCTATGACGACAATATGACGCGCGCGCTCTACAAAGCGCTCCAAGCCTCCGGCATGAACGTTGCCAACACCGGCAGTGTTCTTGTGACCGTATCCGATAAGGACAAGGCCGAAGTGCTGCCGCTCATCAAGCGCTTTTACAGCTTAGGCTTTGATATTGAAGCCACGCATGGAACATCGGTCTTTCTGGAAAAGGCCGGCATCAAAAACCGGGAGCGCAAACGCATTTCCGACGGCTCGAATGAAATTCCGGACGCCATCCGCGGCGGACTGATCAACTATGTTATCAATACGCGCGATTATGGCAGTGCGGACATGAACTCCGACGGAAACATGATCCGCCGCTGTGCCGTGGAAAACAATGTAACAGTCTTTACATCGCTGGATACGGTTCGGGCGCTTTTGGATGTACTCGAAGAAATCACGATGTGCGTTTCGACCATTGACGCAAAATAAACGGACGTTTTTTCGTTTGCAACCCAAGGATGCTCCCCTCCCCGTCTGCTTTTTTTACAGACGGGGAGACTTTTCTATTTGCCGCTGTAAAACGAAATGCCCGTACCCATTTGAATATTCAAACGGGTACGGGCAAAAATATTTTTGTCAGGCTTTCCTTTTAAGAATCTGAGGTTCTAAGAAAAACCGCGTTTTTCCTTACAAGAACGCAAGTCCTTGCAAAGGCCAAACCTCCTCAAAGCAAACTTCAAGGAGGTTGGAAAAGGAGAGTATGCGCGCCAATTCGCGCAAAATTTATAGGACAGCGGAAGAGAGGGAGTGTAATCTTTTCCGCTACTTAGTCAGTTAAGCATCCTCTTCGGGGTAATCCTCGTTAGGATACAAGCCGCCTACGTCAATGTCACCGCTGGTGTATAGAATATCTTCGATAACCTCATATTCCGCTTTGGGTGAAAAATAGAGTTTTTTCAAGGAAAGAACCACCTTTCTTTGCTTTCAGAGGAAAGCGTTTTTTTATTTTCCTTCTACGGCCTCGATGATCTTCTTGATCGTCTCATTTTCTTGATCGGAGCTATTCTTGGCTGCATTATAGAGGGATTCTGATTTTTCCGCGCCATAATACGCTGTTTCGCCAATCTGTATATAAGGACGAACCAAAAGATTTTCGTCATAATAGCCTTCCGGGATTCCCACCATGCATGCCGTATAGGTGGAGAAGATACCGTCGCTCTCGTCATTCATGCGGTCGATCGATACCTCGCCGTTTACCTTTTTGTAAGCCTCGCCTTTCAGCGCAATACCTATCACAGCAGGATCTGCACATTCAAGCGTCAATTTGCCATCGGTGTTTTCATCCATTATAGCGTGATTTTCGTCATTGTCACGAGTTACCAAGAAACCGATCTCTACGTTATCGTAGCTCATGACTTTGCTGTATACGCTTGCTCTGAAACGGATACCGGTCACATCAGTGGTACGGACAGAAGTCATGTCCGACGTAATCGGCGCATTTCTGTTTACCCATACGGCATAGACCGTTGTGTCGCCGGTCAAATTGATTTTTGTAACCACATCTTTTTCACCAGCGTCCGGCGTTAAAGCCCAACCGGCAAAATCATAGCCTTCTACAACCGGGATATCGCTCGACAGATAATAGCCGGTACCGACGCCGCGGTTGGTGTCTGCGGCAACCGATTTGGTGACCTCTGCGTCCTTCGGCGCATTGGTATCGTAAGTGACCGTGACAACGCCTTTACGGTAAACACGGATAGCGTCAATATAGGAAATGGAAAGCGCCGGTGCACGGAGCGGACTTGCGCTGATACCGTAAATGAGTCCCGTCTTATTCCAAGGATGTGCGGCAATGCCATTTGCGGGGTCAGACATATCGTAGGTCAGCGTTTTCCATTCTTTGTCTACGGCAATGCTGATATCGCCACCGCTGATTCTGTGTTCACCGTCCGTATAGAAGCCTTTGTCATCGGCTGAGGTCCAATAGAAAAGTCTGGCCGTTGAGCCGGAAACATCTGTACCGGCGTTAACCTGTCCTTGTTCTGCCTTGTAAACGTATTGTACGATCGTATATTCTTCCGGGTCGAAAGGCGTTTCGGCAAGAGCATGGAAACGCGGACTCCATCCGCCGTTCTCGCAGTATACACGTACCGCAGTGCGATCGTCTTCGGTTACGTAGGTTGCCTCCTTGACATTGCTGTCACCGGAAAGAATACCGATATTATAGTTGACGTTCTTATCGTTTGTTCCCTCAAACGCCATACCCATTGCAGGCATGGTAGCGTCCTGATAGTAAGCGGTAAAGGTTTTGCCAAGTAACTTTGTGCTGACATCGGCGGCCGCGATAACGGCTCCGGCGGCATAGACCTTGCCGTCCGTCGATACCCAGCCGACAAAGTTTTCAGCATTTTCGGGCGAACCGAACGTGAAATCGCCGGAATCATGGTAGTTGAACGAATAGTTGTCGCCGTCTCTTAACACGTATGCGTTTGCCGGGAAATACCAGAGTTGAATGTTGTCAATGGAAACGCTTTCGGCGTTTTTGGCATATATGCGGAACTGGTAAATACGTTCGCCGGGATTGGAAACGACAGACGGTATACTGCCAGCAAGACCTGTCGTAAAGGTATCATCAGCGTTTCTTACAAAGACGAAAGAAGCTTTGAACTTCTGCCATTCGCCTTTGTTGCTGTTGAGTGCCGCATGATCCAGCCAAAGTGGGACAAGACCGCCATGGTGACTACTTCCCTGATAACGCACCTGTAATTCTGTGACATCACTTGTGGATGCCGTATCGTTTCTCATATCAAACGTCGTGGTGTAGATACCGCTCCGGGGATAGAATTTTGAACCACTTCCGGAAATGTCTTTGTACTGGAAAAAGAATTGGCGGTATGCGCCTGTCGCTCCGGTCGACGTTAAAACGCCGTCATTCAAGGCAAGGCCGGTCATATCCGTGTTGACACCATTAATATCATAGTCGGTGTTAATATAAGTGGGGGTTGTGTTCTCATCAAAAGCTTGCGTATAAATGAGAATGCCAAGTTCGGGGTCTGTGATCGGGGTTGCCATAAGAGTGATCTGGGGTGTGCCCGTGGATAGCTCATCGGCATTTTCCGGCTTTTCAAGTTCCAACGCTTTCGCGCCGAATGCGAGAAGCGTCGTGAGCGCCACAGAGGAAATGAGTGCTGTCAGTCTTTTTTTCATGTTTCTTGCTCCTTTATTCTTTTATTTTTACGGAAATTTCCGCAATTAAGAATCCGATTCCTTTTCCGTTTATCGGTTTGCCCCAGATTCGGAAGCAATCCTGTACGGACGGGACATAGCTGTCATCGATCTTCATTTCAGCGGTTTCGGTAAACCATTCGCCGCTGCCCTTATTGGCCGTGGAGGCAAAAGCGTGGTTGTACACGATACCGTCGCCGCTGCCATAGCGCAAACTTCCGCCGATGATAGTGCCGCTATACGTATTTTCGGCGCTGTCTACGGTCGGGTAGACTTTATAGGTAATGACATAAGTTTTGCCTTTTTCAAACTGCATCATGACATCGAAATAGGTATACGTTTCACCGGAAGAGGTACTTCTGATACGCCATACCGATTCATTGCCATCCGGTTCCAAGGTAAGCGAGATGACTGCGTCCCCATTTGTGTCTACCGTCACGCCGTCTGATATTTCGCCGTATTTCAGCTCTGCTGAGGTCGGTTTGGTCGGCTTGATATCCTCCGTCAGAGCCGCCTCTTCACTTTCATCCGGCGGTGTTGTCGGGAGCGTTTCATCATAGACGCATTTGATATAATCAATCTCGAACGGGACATTCACGCCAAACGGGTCAAGCCGCAAGCCGGTGATTTTCCCCTTAAAGGCGGCGTTTGAATGCAGGTCAAACACAAGCTCGACCATATCGCCGTCTTTATGCTCTTTTCCGTCAGCGTCGTAGCGGACGTTGATACACTTTCTGGCGTTGTATGCACCGTCAGTTTCGGTGATGAAGAAAAGTTGGGCGCGCTGATCGGCAAGCGCATCGGTATAGCGGATACCGAGAAGAAGATGCGTATATTCCGACGCGTCAAAGTCTACGCTGTGCTTGACAGCCGGGTCGCCGTTTACCGGGAGTCCGTTCAGTTTTCCGTCGGAAACCTCCACGGAGCAGTTTTGCGTTACCCAGCCTTCGTCGTCGCCATAGCTGTCAAAATACCACTCATTGGGTTTCAGCGACGCAAGATAGTCTAATTCTTTTTGGCTTGCCGCCGTGATCTTGATTTCGGCAGGTGAAATCTCACAGGTATAGCCCAACAGTTCACACAGTTTCTTCACAGAGAACACCGGCAGGCCGTCGCGCAAGGCAAATTTGGCTCCAAGCGTCACTTCTTTTCCATCCACATTCACGGTATCTTTTCCGACCGTGAACACAAGCGTTTTCTTATCCGCCGTTTTCAAGGTGAGGATGCCGTCCGTGCGGTTCCATTCGTAATACACGCGAAGCATGGAATAGAAGCCTGCGTCTGCCTCGCCGACAATGTCGTAATCGTCTCCGTTCGGTACGGGGTCAAATGGCAGAGAAAGCGTTCTTGTGTTGATAGTAACGGTCGGCGTAAGCTTGACCGGATAATTCATAAACTCAATAAGAGATATCTCGAAAGACGCCGGCATGGTGCATGGGTCAAAACGGAGAGAGACAAGCTTATCTTTCCAAGAAGCAAGCGTGCTCATATTCACGTAATAGTCATGGAACTCATTCGGTTCGCCCAAAGCGACGTTCATCTTTTTCACGTTGTTCCATGTGCCGTCCGACGAGGTAATGAAGAAAATTTCAGCGTTTGCCTTTTCGCTTGTTTTCATGCGGATATGAAGGATCGGCATATCCGAAGTTTCCGGCAGATCCGGGAACGTTGTATAAACGGCATAGTCGGCTCTCGAACTGCTGCCGGAGATCACGCCGTTTTCCTTCGCAAATCCGTCGATACCGAACATAGCGTTCCAAGCCGCATTTTGTTCTTCATTTGCCATATCAAAGCGCATGACCGGAAGAAGGTTTTCGGTATCTTCGGCGACCTTTTCCGCGTCGGTCTTTTCAAACTGATACCGGCGGATCGGTGCATGGCCGGTCGGATACAGATGCGAAACACGTTCTTTCTGCGCCTCAGTCGGCTTGGCATCCACGGCCGTATGGTCGGAAGTATCCGACGTGAAAGCTTTACGCAGGTTTTCAAGATATTCAAAGCCGGTCGAAGCGGTCGGCGCGATATACGTTCCCTCGGAATATTCGTTCCAGGTGGAGATCATTACCGTGCGGTCGCGCCAAGAATCGGTTTTGGATCCGGCAAGCAGTTTTTTGATCTCTTCGCAGACTTTTCTATGGTCGTCCACCGAGATGATCGGATCGCGCGAATTGTTGCGTCCGATATCGTTAAAGCCGATGGATACGGTCGGAACGCTGTGAGAAGCCATAGCCTGCGCCGCTTTGAGATTGGATTCGTTACCGGAGATCTGGACGCTCGGGTTGTAGCCTGCGGCCGACCAATGGTAGTTATACGTGCCGTCCGCACCGATAAAGGAGATTGTACCGTAGGTATCCTGCGACACGGGTTGCGTGGTGGCAAAAAGCAAAACCATGCCGTCGTAGCCCATTTGCATAAGCTCTGTACGCATGAATTCGACCGCTTCCACGGCTCCCTGCACACCGCCGAACGTGTTTACAAAGTTGCCTAAACTCCAAACCGTGAGCAGCGCTTTTCCGTCCAGTGTTTCATAGCGCGAGTCAGAGAAATAATACTCTTTCCAGTATTTCCATATGTATTCCTTGAACTCATCAAAATTGGAGGCGCCCACATACCTTGTGCTGTTTTCCCACATCAAGCAGAATTTTACATATTCGCTGTTTTCGGCGCTCATGTATCCCTCGTTGAGAGCGGCATGGGAATAGCGCATTTTCTTGACCGGCGCGGTCATTCTTTCCTGCGGCGCATACCAGCATACGTTAATGAAGTCTACGCCGTGCTCAGCCATCTGCTTCAATTCCCAATCGGCCGTTTCCGTAAGGCCGTCGTCATAGTAGCCGAGATACGGTTCAAATTCCGCAAAGGGGCTGACCGAATCCCAACCTTCGAGCGATTCGGAGTCGCGCCACAGATAGCACATATTCATGCCGACTTCGTAGTCGTCCGAGGACGCAATCTGCGGTTTTGTCGGATAATCTGCCGGTTTCTCGGGATTTCCGTATACCCGCACATCGTCAAACCAGACGGTTTTGCCGTCCGCCGAAAGCACCACACCGTCAAATTCTTTGGCCGCGCATGCAACCGTCGCTTTTTTCTTTCCGTTAATATAAATGTCCGCCGATTCTTTTTTCGTATCCGCCTTAACAGCTACTGTCTGCCAGACATTTGACGTGTAAGTGCCAAGGTCGGTATCCCCGGCGGTGATCTTGCCGTTTCTGTATTTGATTTTTACAGCGTCTTTTCCCTCGGAAAGAACGGAAAATGCCGCCGAATCGCCGTCCTCCGGCAAGAGGAGCCTGGTTTCAAATACAAGGCCCCCGCTTACTTTATCCACTTTTCGTTCAGCCGTTGCCTTGCTGCCGCGCAGGCTGAAAACATCGTCTCCGAATTCGGTTTCGATTTTTTCCACTGCAAAGTCGCCGGTGACATTCCAGCCATCCGGCACTTTTCCGACGCTGTTTTCGGATACAAAGAAATGTTCGTCAAGGGCATAGTTCTTATCCAGTTTCAAATGATTCAGCTTGACTGTGCCTTTTCCTTTTTCGGTCGTTCCGAGAACCAGACGCGAGAGCGTCTTATCCGGCAACGTCACCGATCCGATCGTTTTTTCATCCACCAGGCAGTACGCGTTTTTCCGATCAAGATCCAGCGTCATGCGGAAAACAACCGGCGTGCGCTTGTCTTTCGGCACGGCAATATCCGAAAGCGTTGCATTTTCGCCAAACAGCTCCCAAAAGCCATCTTTTTCACGAAGTCCGACAACCGGCTCTTCGCCGTCATTTTCAAAGACCAGATAGACGCCGCCATCCGACGACATAACATCAACTAACGCTTCCAAAGTCAGTTTTCCGTCTTTCTGTACTTCAAACCGCCGTTTCAACGCATAAAACTCGGTATCGCTCTCATCATGAATGAAGTTTTTTTGAGAACCCGTCGTGTTCATAAGATCAAACCGGTTATCGTATGTCCACCCGTTGGAAAGCCCTTTTCGACCGGTGCCGTCTACACAGTCGATTAGCGCATACGCGGAAGGAAGCTCTCCGCTTACAGACGGATAGGTTTTTCCGACGCGTTTATCTGCCAGAATCACGCGCGAAAGCATAGCGGCAATCTCGCTGCGCAGCAGGTTGGTGTTTGCGCCAAAGGTGCCTTCCGCGTCGTTTCCGGTTAAAATTCCGGCACGGTACAGGGAAAGAACCGCTTTCTGATACGGCAACTCGCACGAAACATCGGGGATCGCGTCCACCGCATTGATTTCCGGAAGCGTTCCGCATACGGCATTTAAGATTTCCGCAAACTCGTAACGCTTGATCGGACGGTCATAGTCGTCAAACGAGCCGTCCCGGATAAAACCGTTTTCTTTCATATAACGGATATACGGGTCATACCATAGCCCGGTTGTTTCCGAAGAAAGCGTTTTTCCGGCTGTCAGCGCATGAAAACGCGCTGACAGCGTCAAGGCCTCGGCAACCGAAAGCGTGTCGTCCGGCGCAAAGAGAGTAGCCGATTTGCCGTTCATAACGCCGTACTCATACGTCGTTATCACGCTGTCCTCATACCAGGCCGTTTCACTGACATCCGTAAAAAGTCCGGGCGGATAGGTTTCGGTGCGCTCTATCGCGGCATGGGACGAAACGGCAAGGCCTGCCGCAAGAAGCGCCGCGAAAAGAACGCGCCGTGTGGTTCTTTTTTTCATTCTTCTCCTTCTTTCTTTTCGGGGATAAAGTGCTTTTTTACACTTTGTCCAAATGTTTTTGTTCCTTTTGCCAACATTATCGGGTATTTTAAAGAGTGTTCTTGGTATTATTTTATCGCATGACCGAAAAGAAGTTAATACATAAAGCTAACCTATATTTGCTTGTTTCTCACTTTGTTGTGTGAAAACATGGCATTTATACGCGCTTTGTGCTATGATTATAGCATCACAAATTATGCACTCCTATAATAAAAGAAAAGAGGGTACTATGTCCGCTCTGATCGAAAATGTATATTTATACACCTGCGGTTCCTGCACCATTCATGGTTTATGGAACACGCAAAAGCACCGGAATATCAACCGGATTCATATTTATCATTCCGGTGATCTCTATTACACCAACGGCGCGCATAAGATTCCGATCTATCATGAACATCTGTATTTGTTTCCGCAAAATATGGAGTTTGTGCCGTTTTACAGCAAGGACGACCGGATATCCCACGATTATATCGATTTTTCTCTGTCTCCGCCGCTGTTTTTCGGCGGTATTCTCGATATTGATTTGAAGCGGTATCCGCTTATCGCGCAAAGCGTCGCTTTATGCTTTGAGATCGCCCGGCTTTGCAAGCCCGGCCCGTATGAAACGCTCCACACCGGAGAGCTTGTCATCATGGAAAACGCCGTGCGCACGCTCATTTCTTTAATTGACCGCGAATTCTCCGTTATTCCCGAAAATAACGAGCTGCTAAACGAGAGTCTTGCTTACATTCACGAGCATTTTAAAGAGAATATAACCGTGGAACAGTTGGCGAAACTCGCCCACCTTGCGACAAACTACTATCAGAAGGTTTTCAAGCAATACACCGGTATCACGCCGTATCAATATATCAAAAACTATCGCTTTTCCGCCGCCATCCGCATGCTTGCCAACGGCGCGCCGGTCGGCGAAGCCGCCGAAGCAAGCGGATTTTCAAGTATCGCCGCCTTTTCCGGCGCATTTCATAAATCGTACGGAATCTATCCCTCTGCTTTTCAGGAAAAAACGTTTTATTCCACCAACAGGAGCTAAGCATGAATTCATCATCCCGACTTTTTTACACCTCCCCTGCCCAAAACTTTCACGAGGCTTTTCCCTTAGGAAACGGTTCTTTCGGTGTGGTCGCCTATTCCGGCACGGATTCCGACCGCTATTCCTTAAACCTTGATACGCTTTGGTCAGGCTTTCCCGGCAACAAACGTCCCAATCCCGACACTTACGAAGCCTATCGCAAGACAAGGGAATACACCCTTAACGGCGAATACCGCAAGGCTTACTTTGCCGCCGCCGGTTTCTTAGGCAACCGGAGTGAAGTATATCTGCCGCTTGGAAATCTGCGTATACATACCGCGCATACAAACGTAACTTCCTATATCCGCACGCTGGATTTAGAAAATGCCTTGTCGGAAAGCTCCTATACCTGCGGCGGCGTGACTTACTCCAAGCAGACGTTTCTGTCCTATCCCGACCATGTGTTTGTTCTACGGTTTGTATGCGATAAGAAAGCCTCGTTATCTTTTGACGCGTCGCTTGATTCCCTGCTCAAAAACTGTGTTCGGACAGACCGAAACGATTTGGTCATGAAAGGCGAATGCCCGTACAGATCCTACGAAACGCCCGAAAGCAAATGCGGCTATGCGTTTGAATATTCGGATGAACCGGACAAAAAGGGAATGTCGTTTTATGTGCGGCTGCGCATTTTAACCGACGGCTTATTAAGGGCAGAAAAAGAAAAGCTTTCGGTATCGGACGCTTCGGAGGCTGTTCTGATTTTAGCCGCCGACACCAATTTTCTCTCTCCGTTTGCACTGGACCATACCGACGCTTTTTGTGCAAACGTGTCAAACACGCTTTCTCTCGCCGCCGAAAAAGGATTTCAAACGCTCAAAGACGCACATATCGCCGATTACCGTGCCTTATATGAGCGCACCAAGCTTGCCTTTTACGGCACTTCACGTGATACACTTCCAACCGATGAACGCTTGGCCGCTTTTGGAAAAAACTCAGAAGATCCCGGTCTTTACGCGCTTTTGTTTGACTATGGAAAATATCTTGCCATCAGTTCTTCCCGTCGGGGAACGCAAGCCTCCAATCTGCAAGGCATATGGAACGAATCCTTAACGCCGCCCTGGCGAAGCAACTACACCTTGAACATCAACACCGAAATGAACTATTATCCGCTCCTCTCCTGCGGTCTTTATGACTGCTTTGAGCCGCTTATCCGCTTTGTGAAAGACCGGAGCGTGACCGGAAAAGAAGCGGCACGGTTGCTTTACCATGCGGATGGTTTCGTGCTTCACCATAACAGCGATATCTGGGGCTTTGCGCTTCCGGCGTCTACGGCGGCCGAATGGGGGTTCTGGAACGCAAGCGGCGCATGGCTGTGCCGCGAGTTATATCGGTATTACCTATATACCGGCGACAGGGAATATCTGGAAAAAAGCGGTTATCCGCTGATGAAAGAATGCGCACGTTTCTATTTGAATGAATTATGCGACATCGGCGACCGCCTTGCCGTTTGTCCGACGACTTCGCCGGAAAACGCCTTTTTGAACGAAAACGGGGAAAAATGTGCCGTCACGCGCGCAAGCGCCATGACAGACAGTCTGGTATACGGATTATTCTGCGATATTTTGGAGGCCGGAGCGCACATTGGTACCCGCGACACGGCGCTCGAAACCAAAATCCGGACGGTTTTGCCGCGCATGAAGCCGTTTACAGTCGGCACAGACGCCAAAATTGTCGAATGGGATGAACCGCACACACCGTTAGAACAGCATCATCGCCATGTGTCGCACCTTTATGCGCTGTTTCCGGGTAACCTTATTGATGTAAAAAACAATCCGCAAGCAGCAAACGCCTGCAAAGCTTCCTTGATCGAACGCGGAAACGATGGCACCGGTTGGAGCCTTGCATGGAAATTATGCCTATGGGCTTCGCTCGGCGAAAAAGAGGAGGTATCGGAGCTGTTAAAACGTTTTCTGACGCAGGTCGAAACAGATGCGGTCTGCTGCAAGGGCGGCGTCTATAAAAATCTGCTCTGTGCTCATCCGCCGTTCCAGATTGACGGAAATTTCGGCGTCATGGCCGGAATTTTAAGAATGCTTGTTTCTGAGGACGGGACCCTTCTTCCGGCTCTTCCAGACGAACTCGGTTCCGGAAAGCTTACGGGATATCGCTTGAAAGGCAGAAAAGTTCTCGATTTTGAATGGAAAGACGGCAAGATCCTGTGGCAAAGAATCCGGACAATCAACTCCGGTGAATAGATAAAAACCAAGGCGGACGATATCGTCCGCCTTGGTTTTTATTTTGCAAGCCCTATCCCTTTTTACATACGGTATAAACCGCATTTTTCAGTTCATAAAACCGTCTGTCATCTGCAATTTTATCCTCTGTGCCGCTCACGTGTTTCAACACATAGCCGCGCGGCAATTCCAGATTGCCATGGACGCCGTCAGCTTTTTGAATTCGGATCTCAATGTTTTCTCCCGCACGTTCCCATTTCACATGGATCTGACCGTCCACGGTATCGTAATAGGCCGCCGCATAGTTAAGCGAAGAAATAAAATTCGGTGCAATGCGCACCTCTGCCGGGTCATTCCGATACGGATTGATTTGAAGTCCTGCAAGATGCGAAATGAAAAATCCGGAAATATCGCCCAGAAAATGGTGATTGAGCGACGTATCATAGCCATTGACACAAGTGCGGAATGTCTCGGGGAGCGAAACAAGCCCGAACTCTTTTACCCATATGCCATACGACGGCGCGTCGGTTCGCGTAATGAGTTTATACGCAAGTTCCGCGTCGCCGAAAGCGGCAAGCGTGCGGAACAGAATACGCACACCGAGCATGCCGCAGTTCAGGTGGTCGTCCTCCATGTGCACCAATTCCACCAGCCGGCGATAGGCTTCCGGCCGCTCGCCTTTTTCAAAAATGCCGTAATACAGTCCCAAAGCCTGCGCTGTCTGACAGGAGCCGCGCATGGTCATGGTATTATAATCGATAAAGCGTTCCCGCACGGTTTCAAGAAACTCTTTTTCAAGCGTTCCGGCCAATACGCTTTGGACATTCATACCGCATTTTTCAAACAGAAATTTTGCTTTGCGGCAGATGTTTACAGCCATAATGGTATCCGAAACTTCTAACGGACAAAGATAGTTTCCGCCTCCCTGCCTTAACGCATGACACCAATCGCCAAGCCCGAAAGCAAGCGAACCGTCCGGTTTTCTCTTTCCGGCAAGATAATGGAGATAGCGCGCCACGCAATCGGATACTTCACGAAACAGCGACAGGTCGCCGCGGTAAAGAAACGCCTGATACGGCAGTTCCACGATCACCGAATCCCACACCGGCCCGTTGCCCCAGGTATAGCTGTATCCGGCTGTCGGGACAATACCAGGCAGAACGCCGTCCTCACGCTGGGCGGCGCTTATCATCTTCAACCAATGTTTCCAAACACGTTCGACGGCAAGATTCTGTATCATATGTTCTGCCGATACTGCCGCGTCGCCTGTCCATCCGTTTTTCTCACGGTGCGGACAGTCGGTCGGAATATGCACAAGATTGGCAAGGTCGCTGACACGGGCGCTTTTCTGCAAAGCGTTTGCAATCGGGTCGGAACAGGAAAAAGAACCGCGCTCGCGAACATCACTGTTCTGCACAAGCATTGTGACAGTATCTTCCGCAATCTGTTCCTTATCTGCGCCAATAACAAGAAAGTAACGTGCGCCGTGATACGTGAACGACGGGACGTATTCCTCGACACCCTCTCCTTTGCATATATAGATATCCCGTTGGCAAAAGCCGTCCGGATAGAACATAGCGATGCTTTCAAAGTTGATACCGCCGTCCTTGTCGCAGTATTCTGCCGCCTGCAAAAGGATCTTCTGCCCTTTTCGTCCGCGAATGCGGAGCTTCGGCACACAGGCCGTATTTTCAGAAAACTCGAAA
>ERZ857757.867-NODE-867-length-27616-cov-7.326476_pt1 | contig 27616 bp, 22 predicted proteins | sample MGYA00519764_ERZ857757 | MGnify/ENA primary metagenome ERZ857757 (study PRJEB31778, sample SAMEA3449359) | human gut metagenome | biome: human gut; feature: human-associated habitat; material: faeces | place: United Kingdom | collected 2010/2012 ... | reverse complement strand
AATTTCCCTAAGAGTCTCTTTCCAGGCTTTTCGAGAAACGAAAAGCACTCTTTCCGGGCTTTCCGGAAAAAACAGCAAACGCCCGATGGTAAAACCATCGGGCGCACAAATTTGCATTCTTTTCCCACACACTTTTCTTAAAAGAAAAGTGTGTGCAACCTAAGGGCAAACAGCCCTTGCCTATGCCTTTTTGCGGATCGTGTATACCGCATTTCCAAGCGGCGACAGGCGTCTGTCCACTGTCTCATAGTCCGGACGGTCGGAACGCTTCGTGAAAATATAACCGTTTGGCAACGCCACCTCGCCAGCCACTCCGTCTGCCTTTTCCACCGTAAGCTTAATCTCGTCCCCCTCTCGTACCCATGAAACACTCACCTTTCCGGCAACCGTCTCATAGAAGGCCGATGCATTGTCAAGCGTCGGAATAAAGGCCGGATTGACGCGGATATAGGCCGGATTGTCCTTGTGCGGATTAACTTCAAGCCCTGCAATATGGCGGATAAAGAACCCGGAAATGTCCGACATAAAGTGATGATTGAGCGAAGTCTCATAACCATTGACCGTCGCATTGAAAGTCTCCGGATTGGAGACAAGACCGAATTTATCCACCCAAATACCGTAAGACGGCGCGTCTGTGCGCGTAATGAGCTTGTAGGCAAGCTCTGCGTCGCCGTGAAGCGCCAGCGTGCGGAATAAAATACGCACCCCGATCATGCCGCAGTTAAAGTGATCATCCGCCTCGTGTACAAATTCCAGAAGCCGGCGGTATGCCTCCGGCTTTTCGCCCTTTTCAAAAATGTCATAGTACAGTCCCATCGCCTGCGCCGCCTGACACGTTCCGCGCATGGTCATGGTATCGTAATCGATCATCCGCTCGCGCACAGCCGCAAGGAATTCCTTGCCAAGGGTGTCAGCAAAAACGCTTTGCACTTTCATGCCGCATACGTCAAATAAGAATTTTGCTTTGCGGCAGATATTGACGCAGGTGATCGTGTCGGAAACCTCTGTCGGGCAGACATGGTTGGAACCTCCGGCACGCAGGGCATGACACCAGTCGCCAAGGCCGATACAGATACTGCCATCCGGACTGCGGCGCTTGGCAATATAATTGAGATAGCGCATGACCGCCGTCGAGCAAAGCTCAAACAAATCTTTATTGCCGCGATAGATATACGCCTGATACGGCAGTTCCACGATTACCTGATCCCAGACCGGCCCGTTGCCCCAGGCATAGCCCCAACCGCTGGTCGGAATGATGCCCGGAATCGCACCGTCCTCACGCTGGGCGGCGCAGATCATCTTCAACCATTGTTTCCAGCTGTGCTCCACAGCAAGATTCTGTATCATGTGTTCAGCCGACATGCCTGCGTCGCCCGTCCAACCGTTCTTTTCCCTGTGCGGACAATCGGTCGGGAAATAGACAAAGTTGGCTAGGTCGCTGATACGCGCGTTGCGCTGTAAAGCGTTTGCAATACGGTCGGAACAGGAGAAATTGCCGCGTTCGGCTATGTCGCTGTTCTGCACCAGCATGGTAACCGTCTCGTCTGAAATCTGTTCTTTTTCCGCACCGATCAAGAAGAAGTAGCGTGCCCCGTGATAGGTAAACGACGGAATATATTCCTCCACGCCCTCGCCTTTGCAGATATAAATATCTCTCTGGCAAAAACCGAACGGATAGAACCTCTGAATGTTTTCATAGCAAACGCCGCCGTCTGCCGCACAATATTCCGACGCCTGCAAAATGATCTTTTGTCCTTTTTTGCCCTTGATTCTTAAACGCGGCACACAAGCCGTGTTTTCGGAAAATTCAAACACAAAGCCTTTTTCGTCTGCCTGCGGCTTATAAAACGTCTTTTGGGAAATCTCTTTGGCGTCCGGGCGAATAGCCTGCGGGCGTTGGATCGGCATCTGATAGCCCTCATAAATCTTTACCGGCTTCAATTCCTTGGTGACAACGATCTTGTCGGTATCGTTATAGCACGTTTTGCCGCGTGCCGGATCGGTCGGAAGAGCCGCGCACCACCCGCTGTCGTCAAAACCGGGTAAATTCCAGTCGTCTGTTTCTTTGGTAGCGTCGTAAAATTCACCGCTCCGAAGATCGTCAAAATAGATGGGCGACGGTGCGCATTTGAAGCTTTCATCCGCTTCAAAACTCATTTTTTGCTCGCCGATTTCAGCCTCAAAACCAAACGCCAGCTTGGGAGCAGAACGGAACAGCGCCTTTTCAAAATCCCAGATAAAACCGCCGATGTTGTTGGACATTCCGTTGCCGAGTAAGAAAGCAAAGCAGTTTTTTCCCTCTGTCAGATAGTCTGTCACATCATAAGTATCATAAAAAATGATATCATCGGGATTGGTGATACACGGAGCAAGCCGTGATGCGGTAAGTTCCGTTCCATTGACCCAAAACCGGTAAAATCCGGTTGATGTAAGGGTTGCCGTCGCTTTGTCCGGCTTTTTTTCCAAAGCAAACGTTTTTCGTATGTACGGCGCGTTTACCGGCTTTTCGTAGGTGGCGAAAGCGTTTGTCGCCTTGATAAATTTTGTAGAAATCATTGATATTTCCGCCTTTCGTTTATAAACGAACTCTCTCCAACACCCATTGTATCATGCCGGAACGCATTTGTAAATATGGGATTTTCGCCAAAAGAACCGCTTTGTATTTGTTAAAACCGCCTAAATCTTTCCGAATCGCAGGTGCTTTGTATCAAGCGGAATTTCTTTCATCAAATGGAACGAGAACAGAAACGCCTGCTTGACCGGCGCTTTGGTCATATCCTCCACTGCCCGGCAGTAAAGTGCCAATTGATTGGAATATCGGTCGATCAGTATTTGCTCATCGCCTTTTCCGACTCGGTCTGTCTTGAAATCGATAACCGTGAAACTGCCGTCCGCCTCTTCGATAAAGCAGTCGATAACGCCCTGCACCAACACAAAGTCCTCTGTTTGCGGAACACCGGAAAGCACCTCATTGGCCGGAACTTTGAGATTAAACCGCAGTTCACGGTAAATGCTGCGTGCCGAACGGATTCGTTTATACAACGGTGTTTGGAAAAAGCCGTCCAAACGCTCGAAATCCAATAACTCCAACTGTGCCGCCGTCAGAAATCCCTCGTCGGTCAACCGGTTCGCTTCGGCTTTTGCGCCCTTTGTTTCACACGCCGCAAAATCGGCAAACTGCATGAAAACATGCATGGCGGTGCCGCGTTCGGCCGCGTTTTTTTTCTCCGATTCCCGGATAAAGTCCGGCACTTCACGAATCTGGCGTTCACCAAGCACCGCAAGCGGCGCATCTTCGTAATCGATCAGTCCCTCTTTCAAAAGAGAAACCGTCAATTTCGGCGGCACAGCGGATATCCCGTCAAGGCAGGCTTTGCGCGCCGCAATCGACGTCCGGATCTTTTCAAGAAGCGTTTCATCCGGTTCAAACGCCGTCTGCTCCGTTGCCTCTGCCGCTGTTTCCGAAAACGGCTGCTCCGGTTCTTGGGTGCAAAGAACCGTGCGGATATCGAAGAACACCCGGCCTGTTTCGTCCGCAAAGGTTGCCGTCCGGGGAGTATCCGGGTGAGCGGCAAGCGTTTCAAACGCTTTGTTTTCAGCCGCATAACCGAATATCCAATCCAAAAACGTGTCGCCCTCCGCAAGCATGCCCTCCGCATCTGCCGCCGCGTCAAGAACCGGTGCAAGCGAGGTTGCCTCTCCGCCATTCTGCGGCTTGACCGTGCGTGGGGATGCCGTCAGATACAGTCTGTCCCTTGCGCGCGTCAAAGCCACATACAAAAGCCGCTTGTATTCCTCGGTCTCGCTTGCCGCAAGCTCCTCAGCCGCCAGATTCTTGAACGGCGTATCCGCCGCCACAAAGCCGTCGTTTCCTGCCACCGAGCGGATGTCGGCATAGCCTTTCAGCTTGAACGTCATGCCGTGCGCGTCGGATAAAAAGCAAACGTCCTTGACCGAAGATTGGTCTCTGTCAATGTTGAACAAAAAACAAATCGGAAATTCCAAGCCCTTGGAACGGTGGATCGTCATAATGCGGATGCCGCCCGACGTGTCGGCACAGCTTTTCATCTCACCGCCTGCTTTTATGTCGTTCATGTAATCCAAAAACGCAGAAATGCCGCGGAACACCGTGCTGTCAAACTCACGCGCCCTATCGTATAACAGCATGAGATTTTTCTTGCGCGCCTCGGGCGAAAGCTTTCCGAAAAGCGCTTTGTCCCCTGCCGCGCAGATGGCCGGTAAATCGGTCAGCGCATACATTTTGCGCAGGAATTCCGATGCGCCGCAACCGCGCGCGGCCGCCCGGAGTTCGGATAAAAGCGATAGGAAACGCCCGGCTTTTTCTTTTAACCCGCTCTTCTCGTCCGATTCCTCAAAAAAGCCGCATAACGCTTCATACAGCGACTTGTCCTTGGCTTTCCGCCGGATCTTCACAAGTTCGTCGTCATCAAAGCCACCGATTGGGGAACGGAGCACTCCGGCAAGCGGTATATCTTTCTGCGGATTGTCCGCCACGGCAAGAACCGCAAGCGCAAGCCTTATTTCGCGCCGCTCGAAAAAGCTCTCTCCCTTTTCACAGACAACCGGCAGATTCCGTTCGGAAAAATACCGTTCCAACATCCGCGCCGAATCCCATTTGGCAGTGAGTATCGCCATATCCGAAAGCGTATAATGCTTTCCCAACGTGTCTTTGGCGTCCGGATCGTTTAAGATCGACAGAATCTCCCGATACAGCGTCTGCGCCTCGGCAAGCTGACGGTTTTCTTTGACTGTATCTTCAAGCGCGTCCGTGTTGCATAAAAGGAGATGTACCGGCTCTTGCAGGGCCGCTTTGTCGGCACGCGAACAGATGAGCCGCTCGTTGCTGTCGTAATGATCGAACACCTTTTCAAAAACCGCATTGGTGAAATCGATCACGCTTTGCGAACAACGGAAATTGTCAGACATGAAAAGCTTCCGGCACGGCTCGCCGTCCGCATCGCACGGCGCAAACGTGTCGCGGTAGCCGACAAAAATTTCCGGCGTTGCACCGCGGAAACCGTAAATACTCTGTTTCGCGTCGCCTACCAAAAAGCGGCCGCATTCCGTTCCGTCCGGCGTTTTTCGCGAGAGGGCGAGAAAAATGCGATCCTGAATCGGGTCAACATCCTGGTATTCGTCAATGTACAGTTCGTCAAAGGAGCTTGCCGCAGCGTCAGCCAAAGTGCTCGGAACCGTCGCCGCCGGGTCGTCGTAAAGCAGTTTCAATGTCAGCCGCTCCACATCCGAAAAGCTTAAAACGCCGTGAGAACGCTTGACCTCCCATAGCCGCTCCTCGGTTTTTAAGAGCAGTTCTTTCAACACTTCCGCCACGTGCAGACAGTCTGCCGCACACAAACGGAACAACTCCGGGGAAACCGAAAAATATCGTTTTTTTAATGCCTTGATTTTGTCAAGCGCTTTCCTGCGGCGCGCCATAAGCAAAGGCGCCTCCGGATTTTCCATTTTTTTGACGGACGGCGCACGTTTGAATTCCAAGCCGGAAAAATACTCCGTCGTCGCCCGAAAACCGGCGTCTGCGCTGGAAGCAAGATTTTTCAAGGTCTCCCTGTCATTTTCGAGAACCGGCGAAATCGTCTTGTGCATCTGCTCGTCGCTGTCACAGGTCAAAAGCCCGTTTTCAAGCACCAAAACTGCTTGGGAGATAGCCTTTTGCAGAACCGCTTTCATGCCGTTTCCGTAAACCGTATCAAACGGCTCTTCTGCGTTTTCTCCCTCCCGATACAAGGCACAGGCTTTTTCCAAGAATTCCTTCGGCGACGGACGGTGCAACAGCGCGCCGTATACGCTTTTTAACGTCTTGATAAAGGCGTTGTCGTCGCGCGGCGCAGAAAACATATCATAAACCGTGAGAAAATAATCTTCTTTCCCCTCACGCCTGTTCTTTTCACTTTCCGCCATTTTTTCTTCAATCAGCGCGTCCAGAATGCCATCCATTAACACATCCATTTCCGTCTCGTCGGCAATGCGCAATTTGGATGGCAAATCCAGACGTTCCGCATGCGCGCGCACAAAATCATAGCAAAACGAATCGATCGTGCAGATCTTTGCCTGCGGCAATAACGCAAGATTTTTTACAGCCGCCGCCCTTGTCGCGGCGTCCGGCGCATTCTCCACCGCCTCGGTGAGCGCCTTTCGGATACGTTCGCAAAGCTCGCCGGCAGCGGCGTTGGTAAACGTAACAATCAAAAAACGCGTGATGTCGGTCGCTTTTCCTGCGGCAGGCTGTAATAAGCGCCGTACCACACGTTCGATCAACACACGCGTTTTTCCGCTTCCTGCTCCTGCCGCAACAAGTAACGAATAATCTCCGACCGCAAGAGCTTTTCTTTGCGCGTCGGTAAACTCAAATTTCATACTTCCTCCTGTATGCCTTTGCCGGGAATTGTTTCAATTTTCTTTTCCGAATGCCGAGCCTGTCACCGTACAGACCGCACGCCCTGACGTCAGATCGGCTAAGAATGCCCGAAACCGCTCAAAATTTTCTTCTTTTGCACGAAGAAACAGCGTCACACCGGCGGCAAATTCTGTGTTGTCGCAGACAACGCCGAATTTGGGCAAATCATGCATGACTTTTTCATATCCGGCATAATCCACCTCGGTTTTAAATGCCGTATAGGGAACAAACGTCGCCTGCCCTGCCGCATCCAATGCGATTTTGGCGCCTTTGGCATAAGCGCGTACCAGTCCGCCTGCCCCAAGCAGAATGCCGCCGAAATAGCGTGTCACCACGATACAAACATCGGAAACGCCCTCGCGCTTGATGACCTCCAAAATCGGCATTCCGGCCGTGCCGCCCGGCTCCCCGTCGTCTGAAAAGCGCGAAAGGCCCGTGCCTTTGAGCAAATACGCATAGCAGTTGTGCGTCGCGTCGGAATGCTTGCGGCGTATGCGTTCGATAAAGCCCTTGGCCGCTTCTTCCGTTTCGACGCGTGCGGCATAACCGATAAATTCCGATTTTTTCTCTACAAACGACGCTTCGGCAAACTCTTTTTCAACGGTTTTGTAGCTTTGGATCAAACGCATAACACCTCTTTTATAACGCGCGTGTCGCAAAACTATGTTTTGCAACACGAAATAAACCTATCCCTTGTGCCACACGCTTTCAAACACACCGGGCACTGACAGATCTATCGGAAAAAGCTTTGTGTACGAACACACTTTAACGCCAGTTGAAGGTTGCGAGTCCATAAACGTAAAGCAAAAGGATAACCACCGGTACAACATAGGCGAACACCGGACGCATCCAGTCTTTCACCTTTAAACCGTTGCCCTCGTTGGCCTCCGCTTTGAGAGCCTCCCAGCCCCAACCGTAACGCTTGTTGCAGCAGAATACGGCAATAACCAGCGAACCGAGCGGCAAAATATTCGTGCTGACAATAAAGTCCCAAAGGTCAAGCCAAGCACTGCCCTCGGCGAACGGAACAAAACCGGAAAACGAGCTGTAACCAAGTGCCGTTGTAAGCGCCAGAAGAAAAATGCCGATACCGCAGACAAGGCAGGCGGCCGGTCTTTTCCAACCGGTCATTTCGCGTACACAGGCAATAATGGTTTCACATACCGCAAGCACGGTCGAAAGCGATGCGAAAACCATAAACAGGAAGAACATTGCTCCCCACCAACGTCCGCCGGCCATATTGTTGAATACCGACGCCATCGTGTCGAATAACAAACTCGGTCCGGCGCCAACCTCAACATTAAACGTGAAGCAAGCCGGGAAAATGATAAGACCTGCCACAACCGCAACAAACGTATCCAAAAGAATAACGTTCAGCGATTCGCCAAGGAGCGAATGATCCTTTCCGACATAACTGCCGAAAATTGCCATTGAACCCATACCGAGACTCAGCGTAAAGAAAGCCTGGTTCATGGCCGCAACAATGACTTCACCGGTAATAGCGGAAAGATTCGGAACAAGATAGAATTTGAGTCCCTCTGCCGCACCGGAAAGCAAACCGCTGTGTACGGCAAGAACAATCATAAGAACGAAAAGAATCACCATCATGTATTTGGTGACGCGTTCCAAACCATTTTGCAGATTAAAGCAAAGAATGCCGAACGCTAAAATAACCGTAACTGCCAGATAAGTAACATTAATCGTAGGGTTGGTAATCATGGGCACGAAACCAATGTTTGCATTGGAACCGGTCAAGAACTTGACGAAGTAGTAGATCATCCAACCGCAGACGACCGTGTAAAACGCCATAAGGCAAATATTGCCAAGTAACGCCACATATCCGTGAATGTGCCATTTTGTACCGGGCTTTTCCAGTTTATGATACATACGTACCGCGCTTGCCTGGGATGCGCGTCCGAGAGAGAATTCCATGGTCATGACCGGAATCCGAGTACAATCAGACAAATCAAATAAATCAGCAGAAATGCGCCGCCGCCGTATTGGCCGCACATCCACGGAAACTTCCATACATTTCCGCAGCCGATGGCACATCCGGCTGAAAGCAGGATAAAGCCAAGTCTTGAACCGAGTTTTTCACGTTCCATAATAAAGCTCCTCTAAAACTGTAATTTTCCAATGCTAATGCATTAAAAACTTTTCATATATTATAACACATTATTTGCAATATTGCAAGCGCTTTTGCATAAATTTGACAAAAAACGACGATGTCGCTGTTTGCATGACTGCGTGAGCGGGCAGAAACGAAAAGTCCGCGGAATGAAGATTCCGCGGACTCTCACTTTTTAATTAAAAATCAATTAAAGATACTTGGCCGTGTTGACCTTGATGCCCGGGCCCATAGTAGAAGCAACTGCACAGGTCTTGATGTACTGACCCTTTGCAGCAGCCGGCTTTGCCTTTACAACAGCACCGATGAGAGCGTCAAAGTTTTCAGCAAGCTTTTCCTTGCCGAAAGAAGCCTTACCGATCGGGCAGTGGATAATGTTCTGCTTGTCGAGACGGTATTCGATCTTACCGGCCTTGGCGTCATTGACAGCCTTGGCGACATCCATGGTAACCGTACCGGCTTTCGGGTTCGGCATGAGACCTTTCGGGCCGAGAACCTTACCGAGACGACCGATAATACCCATCATATCGGGAGTAGCGATGATAACGTCGAAATCAAACCAGTTTTCCTGCTGGATCTTGGCAACATATTCTTCTGCGCCAACGTAATCTGCGCCAGCCTCTTGGGCTTCCTTAGCGTGATCGCCCTTGGCGAAAACAAGAGTACGGACGGTTTTACCGGTACCGTGCGGAAGAACGACCGCACCGCGAACCTGCTGGTCTGCGTGACGGGAGTCAACGCCGAGCTTGATGTGAACTTCAACCGTTTCATCAAATTTAGCAACCGAGGTCTTGCACAGAACGTCAAAAGCCTCAGCAGTATCGTAAAGCTTGGATTTGTCAACCAGCTTTGCGCTTTCAAGATATTTCTTTCCCTTTTTCATGTCCGTTTACCTCCCTTATTCTTCCACAGTGATGCCCATGCTGCGAGCAGTACCCGCGATCATGCTCATGGCAGATTCGACGGAAGAAGCGTTGAGATCGGGCATTTTGGTTTCGGCGATCTGCTTGACCTGCTCTTTGGTGAGCTGACCGACCTTGTTCTTGTTCGGCTGACCGGACGCACTTTCAAGACCGAGAGCTTTCTTGATAAGAACAGCTGCCGGCGGAGTCTTGGTAATAAAGGTGAAAGAACGGTCTGCATAAACCGTGATAATAACCGGAATGATAAGACCCATGTCTTTCTTGGTGCGCTCATTGAATTCTTTACAGAAACCGGCAATGTTAACGCCGTGCTGACCGAGCGCAGGACCGACCGGCGGTGCGGGGAGCGCCTTGCCTGCCGGGATTTGAAGCTTGATATAGCCTGTAATTTTCTTTGCCATGTTAATTTACACCTCCGAATGTGGTAAAAAGATTTCGGAACAGAGTTCCTCCCACTGACGGCATCTGCCGTCCGTCCGGACGAAACCGGACAAAAGCCGCGCACCTATCCGTCTGGCAATCCGGATAGCAAGCCACAGACTTTTTTAGATTTTTGATGTTTTTTGCTTTTGTAACAAACCGGCGTGAGGGCGTGTTATGACTTCAACGGCTCTACTTCGTTTGCGTCAAGCTCCACGGCTGTTTCTCTGCCGCCGATATTGGCCTTGATTTTGATACGTCCCGCAGTTTCATCGATCTCCTCGACGGTTGCGATAGAACCGGCAATAAGACCGGCAACGACCATGACGCTGTCGCCGACTGCGTAGGCAGGCTTGCGGACATGAACCTCGACGCCAAGCGCCTCCACTTCCTTGTCGGTAAGCGGCACCGGCTTGCTTCCGGGGCCGACAAAGCCCGTCACGCCGCGGATATTGCGGACAATATGCCAGGTTTCATCGTTCATGATCATTTTTACGAGAACATAGCTCGGGAACAGTTTGTGTTCCGTCGGCTTTCCGGTTTTACGCTTTTTGGGGGCGTTTTCTTCATCCTCGGTATAATCGTCGCCGTTTTCCGTCTCGGAATCGGTATCGTCCTCATCGACATAATCGTCGGTTTTGCGATACTCATCTGCTTCCTCTTCGGAATCAACTAAGATCTCAGTCGGAATACGCGTTTCAAAAATCAGATTTTCGAGTCCGCGCGTTTCAACCATACGTTCGATGTTGGCAGCCACCTTGTTTTCATAACCGGAATATGTGTGGATCACATACCAGAGCGCTGCTTGTTCGTTCGACATGACAGACCTCGCTTAAATCAGTCTGCCAAGCGCGGCAAACGCATTGGAGAAGCCGAGATCAAGTAAGAAAATCGCAACGCTCGCCACAACGATTGCCGCAATAACCACGGCGCTCATGCGGAGCGTGTCGTCCTTGGACGGCCATACGATCTTTTTGAATTCGCTCTTATAGTCTTTGAAAAACTTGGAAACTTTGGATTGCTTTTGAACCTTTGTTTCTTCCGCCATGAAAAATCCTCCTTACTATACTTGTGAATCCTTACTTGGACTCTTTGTGAAGGGTGTGTTTACGGCAGAACCGGCAATACTTTTTCAGTTCAAGACGGTCAGGATCGTTCTTCTTGTTTTTTGTAGAGTCGTAATTTCTTTGCTTGCATTCGCTGCAAACGAGTGTTATTTTCACTCTCATTCTGTACACCTCCCGGTAAATTTAAGGTTTTACCTCCCTCGACGAAGGCCGTTTTTGCCGCATCTTTCTGCTGGAAACAAAAGCAAAATCCCGCAAAAAAGCGCATAACAAAAAAAACTCCTCCAACAGAGGTAAAAGCAGTATATCACATTTCTGCCGATTTGTCAAGAGTTTTCGTCAAATTTTCGTATAAGGTCGTCAAGAAAGCGGCGCGTTTCTCAAAAAAACGGTATGAAAGAATAAAATTTTACATAAATAATAAGGAAATAACCCGATTTCTATTGAAATGCGCCGCAAGGTGTGCTATAATACTCTGTAAATTGATTCATAAGCCCCCTTATCTTATCTCAAAGGACGTGACGGAATGAAACCCGAATTCAACAAAAAATACAACACCATCGCGGCATACGTTCTGATTGTCGCCGCTATCCTTGTATCCTACATTCTCGTCATCATCTATTGGGATAATTTAAGCAAGGCACTGCGCACGGTTTTGAATACCCTGAATCCGTTTTTCTACGGTTTTGCCATCGCTTACATTCTCAACCCTATCTATAAAGCCTGTACAGGCGGCTTTGCCAAGCTGTTCGCCAAAAAGAAAAAGCCGTCCTCCAAAGGCGTCAAGGCCTGCTCACTGATTGGCACCTATCTGATTGCCGTTGCATTTTTAGCGCTTTTCTTTTACATCATCGGGCCGCAACTGTGGCTCAGCGGTCAAAAGCTGATGACAAACTTTCCGAAATATATCCAAGCCGTCGAAAGCCGGCTTGATATCCAGCTGGAAGATACTGTTTTCTTCTCTTCTCAGGCGGTCAGCGACTTTTTGAGCAACACGGAAAACAACCTCGTCGATTGGCTTGAAAAGCTGTACAATACCGTCACCGCCTATACGCCGAAACTGATTTCGGTGTTGACCGACATTGCCGCGCAGGTCTGGAATTTCGTGCTCGGCTTTATCATCTCCATTTATATGCTTGCCGACAAGGAACGCTTTGCAAGACAATCCAAAAAGCTGCTCTATGCCATTTTCCGGAAAAGCTCCGCAGAAACGATTATCACAGGCGTTCGCAAAATGCATGTCACATTCGGCGGCTTTGTCAGCGGCAAGATCATCGACTCGCTGATTATCGGCGTGCTTTGCTTTTTCGGCATGACAATTTTGCAGATTCCCTACACGCCATTGGTCAGCGTGGTCGTGGGTGTGACTAACGTCATCCCCTATTTCGGCCCGTTTATGGGCGCCATTCCCTCGATTTTCATTATCTTACTCGACAACCCGATCAAAGCAGTCTGGTTCGGCGTGTTCATCTTAGTCCTGCAACAGCTTGACGGAAACCTGATCGGACCGAAGATTATCGGACAGAAAATCGGACTTTCCTCATTCTGGGTGGTCTTTTCCTTGCTCATTATGGGATCGCTCATGGGCGTGGTCGGATTGCTTCTTGCCGTACCGATCTTCGCTTTGATCTACGACTTCATCTCTTACCTCTGCAACCGCGCTCTCGCCAAAAAAGGCTTGAACGATGACGGCACGCCGCGCGAAGAACCGGCTGACACTCACATAACCGAAAACGGAGACAAATAAATTATGTTTACACTTTTTAACCAAGGCTTTCTTGCCACCCTCATCACACACATGGATTCCTCAGCCGGTTTTGCCATGCTTGTCGCCGGAATCGTGCTTTGCGCGCTCATTGGCTATCTGCTCGGCAGTCTGAATTTCGCCTTGATTTTATCGGGCAAAATGTATAAAGACGATATCCGCAAGCACGGCAGTAAAAACGCCGGTACGACCAATATGATGCGTACCTATGGCAACAAAGCGGCAGGCCTTACTATTCTCGGCGATATGCTGAAAGCCGTCGTTGCCGTAGTAATCGGCGCGCTGATTATGGGACTGTACTACGGCGGCTACGCGGCCGCGCTCGGCTGTGTTGTCGGACACGTTTTTCCGGTCTTTTTCGGCTTCAAGGGCGGCAAAGGCGTTGCAACCGCTGCCGCCGCGATTTTAGTGCTCAATCCGCTCGCTTTCTTATGCGTTTTAGGCGTATTTCTTTTAAGCGTCCTGCTCACCCGTTATATTTCGCTCGGCTCAGTGCTTGGGGCTGCGGTATTTCCTCTCCTCACCTTCTATACCTGTTTCGGCAATCAGACGATCGCCTCCGGCAGCGGCTTTGCTTTCCTTTGCGCTTTTATCATAGCCGTCATCGTCATTGTCAAGCACCACGCCAACCTCTCGCGCCTTGCACACGGAACAGAATCCAAATTTTCGTTCAAAAAGAGCAAGGAAACCAAAAAATAACCGATATTTTCTAAGATACAGATATTCAATCCCAAGGAGAACTTATGTCAAAATACATAGAAAAAGTTGAAAACGGCGTCTATCCCGTTATACCGCTTCGCGGACTTGTCATTTTTCCCGGCATTCCGACAAGCTTTGAGATCAATAACAAAAAATCGATTCAGGCGCTCTTAGCCGCCGCTTCTTACGAAAACACCGTCTTTTTATCCGTTCTCGAAGAAGCCGAGAACAGCGATGCCGTCACCCTTGCCACCACCGGTATCACCGCGCGCATCAAGCAGTCCATCAAGCTGCCCGACGGCAATTACCGCGTTCTCATCGAAGGCAAGAGCCGCGCCGAATACACCGAGATCATCGACGGCGACGATTTTCTGCGTGCCCGGGTGCTCATCAAAAACGTTGTCGTTACCGATAACGGCGGCGTCAAGGGTGAGGCACTCCGCCGCGAAGCCATTGCCACCTTTGAAAATCATATCAAGCTGTTGCCGAAAATGTCGCCGGAAATTATTGCCTCGGTCGGCGCGATCACTGACCCCGGAATGCTTGCCGATTTTATTGCCTCGAACGTTCTTTTCGACTTTCGCGACAAACAACGCGTCTTAGAGGAAATCGACCCGTTCCGCCGGTTGGAGACATTGGTGGAGCTGTTAAACAGCGAAAGCAAGATTCTCGAATTCAAGAACGAGCTTCATTCCAAGGTGCGCGAACGCTTGGAGGATAACCAACGCGAATATTTCTTAAAGGAACAAATGAAGGTCATCCGGGAAGAACTCGGCGATTCTGCCGAAGAACAGGATGAAAACGGCTATGTCGAACGCATCAAGACGTCCGCCTTTTCGGATGAAATCAAGGAAAAACTGCTCAAAGACTGCGACCGCATGAATAAAATGCCGTTCGGTTCCTCGGAAAATTCCGTGCTCCGCAGTTACCTGGATACGGTTCTTGAACTTCCGACCGGCATTAAGACCAAAGATGTGTATTCAGTTGAAAAAGCAAGAAAAATTCTCGATGAAGACCATGACGGCTTAAAAAAGGTCAAAGACCGCATTCTCGAATACATTGCCGTCAAACAGCTTGCCCCCGATTTAAAGGGACAGATACTTTGCTTGATCGGCCCGCCCGGCGTGGGTAAATCGTCGGTGGCGGTGTCGGTGGCACGTGCGCTCGGACGCAAATTCGTGCGCGTATCCTTGGGCGGCGTGCGCGATGAAGCGGACATCCGCGGTCATCGCAAAACCTACGTCGGCGCAATGCCCGGCCGTATCATCACCGCTATCACGCAGGCAAAATCGGAAAACCCGGTCATTCTGCTGGATGAAATCGATAAGCTGACCGCCAATTCGCAGGGCGACCCGGCCGCGGCTCTCTTGGAGGTCTTGGACGTCGAACAGAACAAAGCGTTCCGCGACCATTATATCGAAATTCCGGTCGATTTGTCCGACTGCATTTTCATCGCCACCGCCAATCAGGCCGACACCATTCCGCACGCGTTGTACGACCGCATGGAGATCATTCATCTGCCGTCCTATACGTCCAACGAAAAGGTATCGATTTTCAATAATCACCTTTTACCCAAGCAGCTGAAACGCCACGGACTCACGCGCCGCAATGTGAAAATTTCCGACGACGCCGTCCGCGAACTGATTGAATACTACACCAAAGAAGCCGGCGTGCGCACGCTCGAACGTCAGACCGCCGCGCTGTGCCGCAAAATTGCCATGCAGATTGCCGAGGGCGGCAAAAAGTCGGTGAACGTCACGCCGGACACCATCCACGAACTTTTAGGGCCGCGCAAGATCAAGCCGGATGCCTTGCTTGACTTTGACGCAGTCGGCGTTGTCAACGGTCTTGCCTGGACGGAACTCGGCGGCGAAATGCTGCAGGTGGAAGCCCAGAGCTTTGAGGGCACGGGAAAAATCGAACTTACCGGAAATCTCGGCGACGTCATGCAGGAATCCGCCAAAGCCGCTGTCAGCTTTATCCGTAAGCACGCGGAATCTCTCGGCATCGATAAAGAATTCTATAAAAACCGCGACATTCACATCCATGTACCGGAGGGTGCCGTTCCCAAAGACGGTCCCAGCGCCGGTGTTACCATGATCACCGCCTTGGTTTCGGAATTGTCCGGAACTCCCGTTCGTCACGACATTGCCATGACCGGCGAAATAACGCTCACCGGCCGTGTGCTCCCGATCGGCGGACTGCCCGAAAAAAGCATGGCCGCTTTCCGTAACGGAATCCGCACCATTCTCATTCCGAAAGATAACCTGTCCGACCTCGACGAAGTGGACGAGCTTATCAAATCAAGCGTTACCTTTGTGCCGGTAAGTTTTGTTTCGCAGGTGTTGGAAAACGCATTGGTCAAGCCGGAAACAAGCAAGGACAGCTTCGACCTGCCCCACGGCGCCGCTCCCTTTTCTTCGCCGGAAAAGACGCTTCACCTGTAAAACCGTAACAGTTTATTAAGGTGCTTATATATTATGGAAGAAAAAAAACTGAACTTAAATAAAACCAATCTTGTCATGACGGCAGGACTTCCCTCCCAGTTGCCCGGCATCCTGCGCGGCGATTTGCCGCAGATTGCCATGTGCGGCCGTTCCAACGTCGGAAAATCCTCCCTCATCAACAAGCTCCTCGGGCGCAAGAGTTTAGCGCGCGTCAGCGCCGAGCCGGGTAAAACCATCACCGTCAACTGCTACGACATCGACAGCTCCCTGTACCTTGTCGATTTGCCCGGTTATGGCTATGCCAAACGCTCCTTTTCCGAGCGCGACAAGTGGAAAAAACTCATTGACCGCTATTTTTCCCTTGAAGCACCGCGCCTGTATTTGCAGCTTATCGATTTAAAAGTGGGAATGACCGCCGACGACCGCGCCATGCTTACGTTTTTGGTGGAAACGGGACTTCCGTTTGCCGTCGTCGCCACAAAATCGGATAAAATCAATACCACAACGCGTCTTGCCAATATCGAAGCGCTTCATAACGACCCTGCCATTCCGTCCGACGCGGAGATCTTGCCGTTTTCCGCTAAAACCGGTTCCGGTGCAGACGATATCTGGCGTGTTATAACGGAATTTTCCGCCGCCGTTACCGGTGTGCAGTTCATCTTATAATCCATCCCCTACCCAAGAAAGGCAAATACTCATGAAAACCGTTCTTTTACACGACAATTACGGCATTAACGCCGCCGGTCACTTCACAGTCGCCGGAATCGACACCGTTTCGCTCGCCAAGGAATACGGCACGCCGCTGTATGTTCTTGACGAGGACAAAATGCGCTCCATGTGCGAAAAATACAGACAGAGCGCGGCGCGTTATTTCAAAAATGCCAAAATTCTCTTTGCCAGCAAAGCGCTTTCCTTTAAGGAAATCTACCGAATCGCCGACAGTGAGGGACTCTGCACCGACACGGTTTCTTCCGGCGAAATCTATACTGCGCTTGCCGCCGGATTCCCACCGGAAAAAATCTATTTTCACGGAAACAACAAAACCTGCAGCGACTTGGAATATGCCGTAAAATCCGGCGTCGGCTGTATCATTGCCGACAACCTGGCTGAGCTTGACGATCTGGAAGAAATCTGCGCGTCCGAGGGGAAAACCGCCAAGGTAGTGCTGCGCGTCACCCCCGGCATCGACCCTCACACGCACGTGAAAATCTCAACCGGCAAAGTCGATTCCAAATTCGGCAGCGCCATTGAAACCGGACAAGCGTTGGAGGCCGTTAAGTACGCGCTTGGCAAACAGCATGTCCGCCTGATCGGAATTCATTGCCATGTCGGCTCACAAAGCTTTGATCCCATGCCCTTTTTAGATGCCGCTGACATCATGATGCGCTTTCTCGCAAAAATCCGCGAAAAAACCGGCGTAACACTGTCCGTCCTCAATCTCGGCGGCGGATTCGGCGTACGCTATGTTCCCGACCAACAGAATTTGGACATCGATTATATGTTTCGTGAGATTGCCGCACGTGTGCGGAACAACTGTGAGATCTTAGGAATGGAAGAACCGGAACTCAACTTTGAGCCCGGCCGTTCCATCGTCGCCGCCGCCGGCGTAACGCTGTATACGGTCGGCAACATCAAGACCATTCCCGGCTACAAGAGCTATGTGTCGATTGACGGCGGTATGGCAGACAATCCGCGCTATGCGCTGTATCAGGCGCCCTATTATTCGCTGATTGCCAACAAAGCCGACCGCGATATGGATTTCGTGGCCGACATCGCAGGCAGATGCTGTGAAAGCGGCGACCTCATCCAAGAGCATACACTTCTCCAAACGCCGCAAAAAGGCGATATCTTGGCTGTCTGCGTAACCGGCGCTTACAATTATTCCATGGCGTCCAACTATAACCGGCTTCCGCGTCCGGCCATCGTCATTGTCGGCAAGAACGGAACCCGTATCGGCGTGCGCCGCGAATCGCTTGAAGACCTCGTCCGCAATGATTTATAAAAAACATATTAACTGATAAAGGAATGGAACACTATGAAAAACACCGAAAAAACCATGGATAAGATCGTCGCGTTCTGCAAGGGCCGCGGCTATGTCTACGCCGGAAGCGAAATCTACGGCGGTCTTGCCAACACCTGGGATTACGGCCCCTTGGGTGTGGAATTCAAGAACAACATCAAAAAAGCCTGGTGGAAAAAATTCGTTCAAGAGAATCCCTACAACGTAGGCCTTGACGCCGCCATTCTCATGAATCCGCAGACATGGGTCGCTTCTGGCCATTTGGGCGGTTTCTCCGATCCTCTTATGGATTGCCGCGAATGCCACGAACGTTTCCGCGCCGATAAGATCATTGAAGATTGGTGCAGCGAAACCGGCTTTACGCTCGAAAAGCCGATCGACGCTTTTTCCAAGCAGGAAATGAAGGATTTCGTCGAAGAACATAACATCCCCTGCCCGAGCTGCGGCAAGCACAACTTCACCGATATCCGTGAATTCAACCTCATGTTCAAGACGTTCCAAGGCGTTACCGAGGACGCGAAAAATACCGTTTATCTCCGTCCCGAAACAGCGCAAGGCATTTTCGTAAACTTTGCAAACGTCCAGCGTACCACACGCCGCAAACTGCCGTTCGGTATCGGTCAAATCGGAAAATCGTTCCGTAACGAGATCACCCCCGGCAACTTCATTTTCCGCGTGCGCGAATTTGAGCAGATGGAACTCGAATTCTTCTGCAAGCCCAATACAGACCTTGAATGGTTCAGCTATTGGCGTTCGTTCTGCCGCGACTTTTTGCTGTCGCTCGGCTTGAAGGAAGAAAACCTGCGTCTGCGCGACCATGACCCCGAAGAGCTTTGCTTCTATTCCAAAGCAACCACGGACTTTGAATTCTTATTCCCGTTCGGCTGGGGTGAATTGTGGGGCGTGGCCGACAGAACCGACTATGACCTCACCCAGCACCAGAACACCTCCGGCAAAGATCTCACCTATTATGACGCCGAAACCAACGAACACTATATTCCCTACGTCATCGAACCGTCGCTCGGCGTTGAAAGAAGCTTTCTCGCATTCCTTTGCGACGCCTACGATGAGGAGGAGATTGCCGAAGGCGATACCCGTACCGTGCTCCGCCTGCATCCGTTTCTTGCCCCGTTCAAAGCTGCCGTTCTTCCGCTTTCTAAAAAGCTCTCCGAACAGGCGACTGCACTCTATCATGATTTGCAGAAAGACTTCATGGTGGATTACGACGAAGCCGGCAGTATCGGCAAACGTTACCGCAGAGAGGACGAGATCGGCACACCGTTCTGCATCACCTATGACTTTGAGTCGGCAGAAGATGGCTGTGTAACCGTCCGTGACCGCGACACCATGACGCAGGTTCGTATGAAGATCGAGGATGTCAAGGGCTATATCGCCGAGAAGATCAAGTTTTAATTCTTTGTAAGAAAATTTACAGCGGAGTTCGTAACAAAACTCCGCTGTTTTTGTAGATAGGAAAAAAGGAGGACGATACCATGACCGAGGAAATGGTCGCGCCCGTGCTGACAGAAGAAACCGTTCGCACGGAAATACCGGAAAATAAGAGTTCTTCGCCGCCGGAAAACGCGGGCATAAAAGAAAAATTCTATGGCATTGAACTGCTTCGTATTCTCGCCACCTTTTACATTATATTACTTCATGTCATCGGTCAGGGAGGTATAGCCTCCGCTGTCGGGCAAGGAAGAATCGCAACAGCCAGATGTTCTCTGCTTTTGGCGCTCGCCTACCCTGCCGTCAACTGCTACGCACTCATCAGCGGTTTTGTCGGCTGTAAAAGCCGTTTCAAGCTGTCAAGACTGCTTTTGCTTTGGATATCCGTCGTGACAGTAAACTTGGCCGTTTGGGGTTCCTTTCGTTTGTTTGCGCCATCGCTCGCCGCACATTTCTCTCTTTCCGCCTGTTTTAAACCGCTGATAAACAACGAGTATTGGTATGTTACAGCATATTTCGGACTGTCCGTCCTGACCCCAGCCCTCAATGCCGCCGTGCTGAACCTGCCCAAAAAAGACTTCGCCCGTATGTTGATCGGTTTCTTTGCCTTGTTCGTGCTCTTGCCGGTCATCGCCGACAAAGATCTGTTTTGGAGCCATTCGGGATACAGCATGCTATGGCTAACGCTTTTGTATGTGACCGGCGCATATTTCCGTCTGCACATACAGCCGGCAAAACCCGGACATGTCGCCGGCGCAGTGTCTTTGACCATATACGCCGCCATTTCCGCTTTTCTCGCCGTGCAAAAGCAAGTTGTCGAAAAACAGCTCCTGTCCGAAAACGCACCCAATCCCATTTATATCAAAAATTTTTCCTATACCTCCGTGTGGATCGTCCTGTCCTCTTTGGCCTTGTTCTTCTTTTTCATGCGGATAAACGTCCGGAAACCGGCTGTTTGCAACGTTATTTCTTTCTTTTCCCAAAACTCCTTCGGCATTTACATTTTCCATACGCATCCCCTTGTTTGGAGCGCCCTGCTTTCCGGCACATTTTCCTTTTTTGCCGTCTATTCCGCACCGGTTATCGTGCTTTTATGCCTTGCTGCCGCGCTTGGCATTTTCCTGTCCTGCACACTTGCCGAAACGGTACGCGCGTTTCTCATCCGCGTTACCCGGATCGAGTGGCTGATAAAGCGCATTCCTTTTTAACATCCCCATACATAAAACCTCCTATGGAATGTCATCCATAGGAGGTTTCAGTCTGTTGCAAAAGTCTTGTGACTATTTCGGGCGAAGCCCGATTCCAATAAAAACTTGAAAAATTCGGGGACATGTGCCACGAATTTTTCTCCGATAGATCCGCAAGTGTCAAAAAGCATGGGCTTTTTGGCATGCGGCGCGAGCGCACGGATCTGATTCATGTCGTAAAACAAAGTTTTACGACATGTTCAAACCTCCTATGGAATGTCATCCATAGGAGGTTTTTGTTCGCCCGCACTCCATACAGAATGCTGACGCGAATATTATCACTTTCTAAATGGCTTAAACAACACCGTGAGCAAGCATAGCATTAGCAACCTTTAAGAATCCGGCAATGTTCGCACCGGCTACCAGATTGTCTTTCATGCCATATTCCTCAGCCGCCTTGGCCGCATTGTGGTAAATACCGACCATGATGTTCTTCAACTTCGCGTCCACTTCTTCAAATGTCCACGAATAACGCATCGAGTTCTGGCTCATTTCCAATGCACTCGTTGCAACACCGCCGGCGTTTGCCGCCTTGGCCGGGCCAAACAGAACACCGTTCTTCTGGAACACTTCAATGGCCTCCGGCGTGGACGGCATATTAGCGCCCTCCGCAACAGCCTTGACACCATTCGCTACCAAAGCCTTGGCGCTCTCTTCGTTGATCTCATTCTGCGTTGCACATGGAAGTGCAATGTCACACTTGATCGTCCAGATACCGCTGCATCCTTCATGATATTCTGCTTCCGGATGATAGGTTAAGTATTCCTTGATTCTCTTGCGTTCTACTTCCTTGATCTGCTTGACAGCCGCAAGATCAATACCGTTCTTGTCGTAAATATAACCGTTGGAATCGGACATAGCCACAACCTTGGCGCCAAGTTCGGTTGCCTTTTGGTTGGCATAAATTGCCACATTGCCCGAACCGGAAATAACAACCGTCTTGCCCTTGAAAGAGTCGCCCTTGTCGTTTAACATCTCCTCGGTGAAGTAGCAGAGGCCGTAACCGGTCGCTTCGGTACGTGCAAGACTTCCGCCATACGGAATTCCCTTGCCGGTCAGAACGCCGGTAAACTCATTGCGAAGTCTCTTATACTGACCGAACATGTAACCGATCTCACGTCCGCCAACACCGATATCACCGGCCGGAACGTCCGTATCAGCACCAATGTGCTTGGAAAGCTCGGTCATGAAGCTCTGGCAGAAACGCATAACTTCCATGTCGCTCTTGCCTTTCGGGTCGAAATCGCTGCCTCCCTTGCCGCCGCCGATCGGAAGTCCCGTAAGAGAGTTCTTGAAGATCTGCTCAAAGCCCAAGAACTTGATAATGCCCTCATATACCGACGGGTGGAAACGAAGTCCTCCCTTGTACGGACCGATGGCGCTGTTGAACTGAATGCGGAAACCGCGGTTGACATGGACTTCACCCTTGTCGTCTACCCACGGCACACGGAACTTGATAATGCGCTCTGGTTCTACAAGGCTTTCAAGCACGCCCATCTTGACGTATTCCGGATGCTTTTCGATAACCGGCTCCAAGCTTTCAAGCACTTCTTTTACGGCCTGATGGAATTCCGGTTCACCGGCATTGCGCGCCTCAACGCGAGCCATAAGGTCTTTTAAGTACGGATTCTTAAAATTCATTGGTTTGACCTCCCAAAATATAATCAACAATCTTTCGTAAACGCCCTCTCAAAGCCGGTGTTTTCCGTAAGATTCCTGTTCGGGAAAATTATAGCACACTGTAAGGGAGTCTGTCAAGAAAATTTAGAATGTTTTTTTGTAAAACCTGCAAATTTTATCGAAATATTCAGAAAAAGACACGTAAAAAGAATAAATTTGAATTTGATAATCCCGAAAAATTCATTTGTTGCTGAATTTATATTTGCGCCGGCTAACCCCCAAGCGTCTGGATGCCATTGCTGTCAGAACCTCCACTCTTTTAACCGCACAGTTTTGTGCAGGGCATACAAAATCACACACAAAAGTATGCCGGCGCTATCAACGATTTCTGCACCTTCGTGGTCAAGTGGCTCGCCTCCACCTTTGCAACCATGAAACTCAGCTTTGCCCTGTTTCCGTCCACGCTCATCGGCACACTGCCGACAGCGCTTGCCTTGGCTAACGGCGGTTCGATCACTCCGGCACAAGCGGCACTTGCCGTTATGCTTTCGATCTCCATGGTCGGCTCGCTCGCCAAATTGGAAGTATTCTCGGAAAACATGCGTCAGGTTAAATTTACCGTTGAAAATCTGGAAGAATTCCTCGAAATGCCCTCTCTTCCCGAACCGCAAAAGAGAGCAGAGATCAAGCACACCGATGTCCGTCTGGAAAACGTCCGTTTCTCCTATACGGGCGACGATAAAAACGAAGTTCTGCATGGTGTGAACCTCAATTTGCCCCAAGGGAGCTTTACCGCGTTGGTCGGCCCGTCCGGCGGCGGCAAATCCACCGTTGCCAAACTGATTGCACGGTTTTGGGATGTCACCTCCGGCCAAATTTCCATCGGCGGCGTGAATATCAAGGATATGCCGTTAGAGCAGTTGTCGGAATATGTCAGCTTTGTCACGCAGGATAATTTCCTTTTCCGCTGCTCTTTATTGGAAAACATACGTCTCGGCAACCCGAATGCGACCGACGAAGAAGTAAAAGCCGCCGCCAAAGCCGCACAGTGCGAAGAATTTATAGAAAAACTGCCTCAAGGCTATGACACGCCGGCAGGAGAAGCCGGAAAACGCCTCTCGGGCGGTGAAAAACAGCGCATTGCCATTGCACGCATGATGCTTAAAAATGCGTCGATCGTTATTCTGGATGAGGCGACGGCCTTTACCGATCCCGAAAACGAGGATAAGATCCAGCGCAGTATCGCCGCGCTGACCAAGGGAAAAACGCTTCTTGTGATTGCACACCGTCTTTCTACCATCAAATCCGCCGACAACATCGTCGTTCTAAAAAACGGCGAGGTCGCCGCGCAGGGAAAACAGGATGAATTACTCGAGACGTGCCCGCTTTACAAGGATATGTGGCTTGCCCACATCGGAGCGAAAAAATGGGCGGTATCGTCGTCCGAATCGTCCGCAAAGGAGGAAGAACAGCATGTTTAAGACGGTAAAACGCATTATCGACTGGTGCGGTGAATTCAAAGGAAAGCTGTATTTAGGCTTTGTTATGACATTTTTGTCCCATATCTTCACGGCAATGCCCTGCACCTTTTGGCGCTCAAATGCGGAAGTGTGGGACTTGCCATGGCCGCCATGCTCATGTGCCTTGCCGGTGAAATGGATTTTTCGGTCATGTTATTGTTCGTGTTCTTCTCGTTCAGCATCTTTGCAAGTCTTGAACCGATCAGCGACAGCGCCCATACGCTTGGCGTTATCGACGACGCTATGGACGAACTCGACGCCTTGAAAGACGAAAATCTGATTGACACGGACGGCACGGACATCAAATTAAATCACTATGATATCGAATTTAAGAATGTCAATTTCGGATATGATTCGCGTAAGGTCTTAAAGGATATAAGCTTTAAGATTCCCGAAAAAACATCCACCGCCATTGTCGGTCCGTCCGGCTCGGGAAAAACAACCATTTGCAGTCTGCTTGCCCGTTTTTATGATCCCCAGAGCGGCGCTATCACCGTCGGCGGTCATGATCTCAAAGAGTTCACCTGTGACAGCCTTCTTTCCAATATTTCCATGGTGTTCCAGAACGTCTATCTGTTCAACGACACGATCCGCGCCAATATCTGTTTCGGAAAGCCGGACGCAACCGAAGAAGAAATGATAGAGGCCGCCAAAAAGGCACGTTGCCACGATTTTATCATGGCACTTCCGAACGGATACGATACCGTCGTCGGAGAGGGCGGCGGAACACTGTCGGGCGGTGAAAAACAGCGCGTCTCGATTGCCCGTGCGATTTTGAAGAACGCGCCTATCATCATTCTTGACGAGGCAACCGCCAGTATCGACCCCGAAAACGAACATCTCATCCAACAGGCCATTTCCGAATTGACGCGAGGCAAAACCATTATCACCATTGCACACCGTCTTGCAACCATTCAGAATGCCGATCAGATTTTGGTGGTTGACGACGGGAAAATTGCCGAGTGCGGCACACATAATGAGCTGATTCAAAAAGAAGGGCTGTATAAGAAATTCACCGAGATCCGCGAACAGGCCGAGGGCTGGCGAATTGAAGCAAAATAAGAGATTTCCAAGCACGGCAGTCTGAATCTCGCGCCCGTTTCGGGTAAATATCCATATAGAAAGAACCTCCAAGCGATTTGGGCTCGGAGGTTCTTTGCGTGACACAACTGCTTTTTTATTTGAGTTTCAATCCGTCGTTAAACGCTTTGCCGACCACTTCTCCGATTTTGCGGTAAGTGTTATTCACCGGATCAAACGTGATCGGAACAAACTTGGACAAATCGACCTTGCCGTTGTCATCCAAAATCTTTTCATCGGCGCAGACATTGACAATTTCTCCGACTAACCGGCAGGTCTCTTCATCATAGCTTTTGAGCTTGCATTCCAGCGCTAACGGGAGCTCTTCAAACAGCGGCGCGTTTACATGTTCGCCGCGCACGGCATGCCATCCGGCTTTTGCCGTTTTTTCCGGTTCCGTATTTCCCGAAACAACGCCGACATAATCCGCCGCCGCAACGTTTTTCTCATCGGCTATGCTAACGGTGAACGCCTTGTTTTTCAAGATGTTTGCCGTCGTCCTGTGGCTCGCGCTTACGCAAATGGATATTTCCGTTTCTTCGCTGATTCCGCCCCAAGCGGCATTCATGGCGTCCGCCTTTCCGTTTTCGTCATATGTTCCGATAATCAGCACCGGCATAGGATAAAGAATCGCTTTGGCTCCGAAATTTTTTCTCATGATAGATTCCTCCATATCAAAACAGATTTTTTCATTCCTATTATAACCGTCCGAACAGGATTTGTCAACCGTCCGCAACACGCGCGAAAAAGTAAGGAATACCGCAGTCGCCTCGGCGCGTTTAATTTCTGAAACCAATTTCTGTTTGCTTAATAAACACCTTATACATGAATTTCCACTCCTATTTTTCACATTTGATTCAGGTAAGCGCTCTTCTTTTGCTATTATATCAAGAATAGCAAAAAAAGAAAGGCTCATAAGTCTTGATTTTATATAAAATCTTCCGGTATCCTGCTATCCCCTCCTACCGTGTGAAAAAAAAGAAACTTGTTCACAGATTCTTGTTATTTGAAAGGTTGTTTTTTCCAGTCATTATGATAGAATATAATAAATAAATGTACAAGCAAGAAACTTTTTGATCAGAGGCAATTTGTATGGACAGAAAAAAGAAATTTATAAAGTATATTTTTCTTGTCAGCAGTCTGTGCCGTATTCTTAATTATCATTTACGCCTTATTTCTGTTGGAAGATTCCATTGCCGTACTAAGCGAAAAAGTGGCATTTTTCTTATTTATCGGATGGGCCGTATCTTTTGCGTTATTTATTATTTTAGCGCTTTTGATCGGCAAATATGAAGAATCGTTGGCACAACGAGAGCGAATGATCTCGGAAACACTCGACTTATGCAGCAGTTTTGTTGACGCAAAAGATCCCTACACCTCCGGTCATTCCAAGCGTGTGGCCGCTTACTCAAAACTGATTGCTAAAAAGCTCGGCTTTTCGGATGAGTGGTGCCGTCAGGTCTATTACGCGGCCATGCTGCATGACATCGGCAAATGCTATGTACCGGACGAAATTTTAAAGAAGCCGTCGAAACTGACGGATGAGGAATACGACATTATCAAAAAGCACCCGTTGAAGGGAATGGATATGGTAAAGAATCTTTCCTCTCTTCCTGCCGTAAAGGGCGGTGTGCTGTATCATCATGAGCGTTATGACGGAAAAGGCTATCCGAACGGCACAGCCGGCGAAGATATTCCGATCGTCGGGCGCATTATCAGTGTAGTGGATGCGTATGACGCCATGCATTCCAGCCGCGTTTACCGCGAAAAAATGGAGAATGACGAGATTGTCAAGGAATTGATTGCCAACAAAGGAACGCAGTTTGATCCCAAAATTGTAGATGCCTTTTTAGAGGTATTGGACGATATGGAGAAAAACAAAAAGCAAAATTCATAGCCTTATGCAGTCCTTGGGGTCAAGGGCTTTTGTGCCCTTGCATCTCGCCCGTTTTTCTAAAAATAGGGTAAAAGAATTATATCAAAGAAGCCCGATGGTTTGCCATCGGGCTTCTTTTGCTTTTCCGGGAAAGCCTGAAAAGAGCGCTTTTCGTTTCGCGAAAAGCATATAAGGGATGTTTTTCTGTTGCTTTTTGCGGCGTGCTCCAAGCCCCCCAAAAAGTCCCCAAGGAGGTTTTTACGTTACTTTTTGCGGCGTGCAAAAAGTAACCAAAAAGCACGCGGGGCTAACGCCCTGCGACCTCGGTTCAAAATTCCGAGCGTGGGGATTATTTGCTAAGTCGCAAACGATGTGCCTATCAGAAAATTTTTATGCGAAATCGTCACTTTGTGCAATATAGCTCGGAGGATTTTGAACCGGTGCGAGACGGCGGCCTTACTGCATAAGGATTTGTAGGTATTTTTTAAAAGGCAAGCCCTGATTTGGGCGGACAGCAGGTTATGTGTTTCATGGAATTGGCTGGTTTTGGGGGAGGTTGTTTTTGAGAGAGCAGAAAGTTATTTTTGAAAAACAGAAAAGTTTTGCGAGAGAAATGCAAAACTTCCAATTTGCTGCACACAAAAATATTTTGGATAAATCTCAAAGTTTTTATCCGCTCACATCACTTTTGTGTCATGCCAAGCCATGATTTTTCACTAAGCTTTCTACTCAACCCACCCCCACTCCCCATTTCCGCCGCAATAAAGATAACGTGCAATTTTACTTTTCATCGACCGCTTGCGGCATCAAGCCCGCACTGCAACTTTGATTTTCCGCAAAACCCGATTCTGCGTCTGTACCATAGCTCCCCTTTCGCACCGGTTCAAAGCCTAAAAGCTGTTTCAGGCACGAGCCGTTT
>ERZ857757.837-NODE-837-length-28339-cov-11.910267_pt1 | contig 28339 bp, 24 predicted proteins | sample MGYA00519764_ERZ857757 | MGnify/ENA primary metagenome ERZ857757 (study PRJEB31778, sample SAMEA3449359) | human gut metagenome | biome: human gut; feature: human-associated habitat; material: faeces | place: United Kingdom | collected 2010/2012 ... | reverse complement strand
TCACCAGCCGGAAGCTGGCGTCCCAGGTGTCGGGGTCGGAGGGGGTGTAGTCCACGTATTTGTCCAGCATGGCGAAGCCCTGCTCCGTGCGGCCCAGACGGAAATCCGCCTCCGCCAGATACTTGGGCACGGAGTTGGAGTTCAGCTTCTCCAGATCCGCCATATAGCGCTCCAGCGTCTCCTGCATACCGGCAGGCAGATCGCTCTCCGCCGAGGCGCTGTATACGTAGGACAGCTTGTGATCCGCCCACTCGTAGGGGTCCAGATCCGCGGCCTCCTGGGCCGCATCGTAGCTGCCCTGCTGGACGAGGCTGGCGGCCCAGAGGTTCATGCACAGCAGCACCGCGAACACGGCCAGGCCCAGGCCCTCCACCCGCGCCATCCAGCGGCGGGCGCTCTCCTTAGCGAAGGTCAGGGGCAGCAGATCGCCGCAGCACAGGTTGACAACGGCCAGCGCGCCATAGCCGAAGGGCAGGAAGTAGCCGCTGGAGAAGATCACCTCCACGGCGGCGTGGATCATCAGGAACAGCAGCAGGGCGCCCAGCGCGGCGGACATGGCAAAAGCCTGCTGCTCCCGCTCCTTCCGCCACAGGCGGAAAACGGCGATGGCGCTGGCCGCCAGCGTGCCCACCCACAGGAGCAGGCCAATGATGCCGGTGTCCACCATGCTCTGGACATAGTGGTTGTGGACGTACTTGGTCTCGTAGTGATAGCTCTGGACGTTGTAGATGCCGTTTTCAAAGGCGCCCATGCCCAGCCCCACAACGGGGCTGCGGGAGAACAGCTTCATGGCATCCTGGATATACACGGTGCGCTGCACCACGTTGCCCTCGGAACGCAGGGTCTGGATACGGCCCGCGATGGCCTCCGGCAGCAGCGTGTAGTTCAGCCTCAGCCGGCCGGACGCCGCGCCGTCGTAGCGGATGGCATCGATATGCACCGAGGCGTCGGCAGTGACGATGAAGGTGACGGAGCGGTTATCCGCCGGTGCGTTGAAGGACGCGCCGTCCGCCGCGCCGGAATAGGCCGTCTGCTTGCGGTTCATGACGGCATCCTCCCAGGTTTGGGTCTGGACCTGTACGTTCACGGGGCCGTCGGCCTCCACGTGCAGGGTGTAGGCGCCCTCGCTCAGGTACGCGCCGCGGGTGATGCTGTCGCCGGCGGCCATGTCGATGGGGCCGGTCCAGTTCACCGCCAGTACCACGACGGCGGCCACCAGAGCCAGCGCCGCCAGCAGCACGGAGGAAGGGCGGTCCTTACCTCCCACCACCACCTGCACTGGCTTCTGCAGCCCGGCTCGGGCGCACAGCCCCGCCAGCTCCTCCAGCCGGTCGGGATGCACCGCTACCACGATCTCATCCACCAGCTCCGCCCGGTCCAGTGCCGTCAGCGTCCGCACCAGCACCGGCACGCCGCACAGCAAGGATGTCAGCTTATCCGTGCCGCCCATCCGCGAAGAGCAGCCCGCCGCCGCCACCAGTGCCGCGCAGTAGGGCCGGCGCTTGGCATCCAGCTTCTTCGTCAGCTTGTCAAACAGTTTCCCCATCGGTCCTCGCCCCCGTCATCACCACCGCGTCGATCCAGCGCTCCGCCGCATCGTAGGCCATCTCCTGCACCAGCGCCACCTCCGACAGCAGTATCTGCTTGGCGCCGCGCAGCATCTTCCGCTCTCCGGTGGAAAGTCCCCGCCGTGCGTCCCGGTGCATCAGTCCCTTCACCACCCGGGCCACCTCCGTCAGGTCTCCGCTTTTCAGCCTCTTCATGTTCTCCCGGTAGCGGCGGCTCCAGTTCCGGTCCTCCTCCACCGTCAGCGACGGGATACCCGCCACGATCTCCCGCACCCGCTCCGGCGTCTCCGGCGCACGGATGCCGATGGCGGTGCAGTTGTCCGCCGGCAGCTTCAGCGTCAACCCGCTGACCGGGGAACGGAACACATAGTAGGTGCGGGCCGTTCCCTCTAATATCTCATTGGTTTCACCCTCGATAACGCCCGCCCCATGCATAGGATGGACCACCGATTGTCCCACGCGGTACATAGCCGCACCTCCTTCCCGTTTTTCCAGGTTCTACAATAGAAAAGTATACCTTAGATGCGCCCTTTTTACAAGGTTTTTATAAGAAAAATCAAGGGTCTGCTTTCCAGCAAACCCTTGATTTTTTCCAGTTCAGTGTGCCTGATACAGCGCCTTGCAGGCCCGGTACATTTCGTAGCAGTCCAGCTTTGCCACCACCTCAAAGGGTGCGTGCATACTCAGAACCGGCACGCCGGCATCCAGCGTCGCGATATTCCGGTTTGCCATATACTGCGCCACCGTTCCGCCGCCGCCTTCGTCCACCTTGCCCAACTCGCAGATCTGCCAGCGCACGCCGGCGTTGTCCAGCACCTGCCGCACATAGCCCACCGTCTCGGCGTTGGCGTCGGACGAGCCGGACTTGCCCCGTGCGCCGGTGTACTTGCAGATACCCACGCCGCCGTTGATATAGGCCGCATTCCGCTTCTCATATACCTCGGCAAAGTTGGGATCGTAGGCCGCCGTCACGTCCGCGGACAGGCAGAAGGCGTTTTCGTAGCACACCCGCAGTGCCACATTCTGGCTCTCGCACAGATCCTGCATAAAGGTGTCGAAGGCAGCAGACTGCATACCCGTTATACCCATAGATCCAATTTCTTCCTTATCCGCCAGCACGCACACCGCCGTTTTCTCCGGCGTTTCGATGTCCAGCAGCGCCTTGAGCGCGGCGTAGCCGCACACGCGGTCGTCGTGGCCGTAAGCGCCGATGAGACTGCCATCGATGCCGATGTCCGTGGCGTCCGCAGCGGGAACGGTCTCCAGCTCGGCGGACATCAGGTCGCTCTCCGTGATGCCGTACTTATCGTACAGTCGCTTCAGCACCTGCATCTTCACCCGGTCGGTGTCGTCGCTGTCGCCCATAGGACGGCTGCCCATCAGCAGGTTCAGCGTCTCGCCGGGAATGGCCTCGCCGAGAGGCTTCTTGCTCTGCTCGCCGCCCAGGTGGGGCAGCAGGTCGGTGATGACCAGCTTGGGCTCGCTGCCCTCGCCGATGCACACATCCACCACAGAGCCGTCCTTCTTCACCACCACGCCCCGCAGCTGGAGGGGGATCGTGACCCACTGGTACTTGCGGACGCCGCCGTAATAATGGGTCTTGCAGTAGGCGAGGCTGCTGTCCTCATACAGAGGATTGGGTTTCAGGTCAAGCCGGGGGGAATCGATATGGGCGGCGGTGATCTGCACCCCCTCCGCCAGGCTCTCCTTGCCTATGACCGCCAGCATCAGACCCTTGCCGCGGTTGGAGGTATACACCTTGTCACCGGCCTTCAGCGCCATGCCCCGGCGGTACTGGACAAAGCCCTTCTCCTCCGCACGGGCGATAGCGGCGCGGACGCTGAGCCGCTCCGTCTTACCCTCGTCCAAAAAGCGCTTGTAGTCCACGCAGTACCGCTCCATCTCCGCCAGATCGGCATCGGACAGCACATCGTAGCCGTTGCGGTCATCCCGCAGAAGCTGCTCCTTCAGAGCCTTCATTTCCTCACTCATGGTCAGTTTCCTCCTCGATGATATGTTGTAGTTTCTGATACGCGATCTCTTCAAACGCCTGGGGTGAAGCGGCGCTGTTCATCAGCACATCCGTACAGTTTTCACGGTAAAAATCGTCCTGCCTCTGGGCCTGCACACGCAATCTGGCGTAGTCCTCCGGGATGCTGTCCCGGGCCATGATGCGGCGCACCCGCACCTCCTCCGGAGCGAGCACCGCCACGGTGCGGCGGCAGAGGTGCGACAGGCCGCTCTCCACCAGATTGATGGCGTCGATGCCCACCACCGGTGCATCGCTGTCGTCCATGCGGCGCTGCAGCTCACGGGGCAGATATGTAAAAATAATGTCATTCAGCCGCGCCAGCGATGCTGGGTCTCCGAACACCAGGCCGCCCAGCTTCTGCCGATCCAAACTGCCGTCCGGTGCGAACACCGGGCCGAAGGCGTCTGTGATGGCATCCCGCAGGGCCGCGTCCGCCCGCAGCATCCCGTGGTAGATGGCATCGCAGTCCAGTACCAGACCGCCCAGCCGTTCCAGTGCCCGGAGGGCGCTGGTCTTGCCCGCGCCGGTAGGTCCGGTGAAGCCGATGACCAACGGCGCGGAGTCCACCACGTGGAAGCCCGCCGCCTTTTTCAGGCGGTTGCTCACCGCCAGACCCAGCCCTGTCTCGTCGGGACACTGGGCGAATATCTCCGGCACGTCCGTGTCGTCGAACGTCCGCAGGGCATCAAATACGTGCTGCGCCTGGGCCAGCTTGTCGCCGGCCGGGCCGAGACGGTGGACGATATGGCCCGGGAACAGAGGCGCGAACTCGTCGAAGCATATAACGCCCGCGTTCTCCGTGATGTGGGCGGCGATCCACGCGGCGCTGCGATGGGGACTGCCGGTGACCGTGGTAACGGCGGCCTTGGGCGCATAGTGCCGGTATTTCATGCCGGGAGCACGAGGCCTCTCCCCCTCGCCCATTTTGCGGCGGACGGCGTCATCCACCGCCACCTCACCCAACACCGCCTCCAGCGCCTCCAGCGGCAGACCGCCGGGGCGCAGCAGGCGGGGCGGCTGCACCGTCAGGTCGATGATGGTGCTCTCCACCCCCACAACACACGGCCCGCCGTCCACGATGCCGTCGATCTTGCCCCACATATCCTCCACCATGTGCTGGGCGGTGGTGGGGCTGGGGCGGCCCGATGTATTGCCGCTGGGTGCGGCTACCGGGGTATCCGCCGCGGCGATAATGGCCCGGGTCACCGGGTGGTCCGGGCAGCGGACACCCACCGTCTCCAGTCCGCCGGTGGTACGCAGGGGCACACAGCTGCGGCGGGGCAGGATCATGGTCAGCGGGCCGGGCCAAAAGCGGGATGCCAGGGTGTAGGCCGTGTCCGGCACATCCGTGCAGCAGCGCGTCAGCCAGCTTGAGTCCGGGATGTGGAGGATCAGCGGGTTGTCCTGGGGGCGGCCCTTGGCCTCGAAGATGCGGCGCACCGCGTCCTCGTTCAGGCCGTCCGCACCCAGGCCGTAGACCGTCTCCGTGGGTATACCCAGCAGACCGCCCCGGCGGAGGATGGCCGCCGCCTTCTGTATGGCGTTTTCGTCCCGTTCCGGGTGGAAGATGATGGTTTCCAAGAACAGTTCCTCTTTTCGGCAGTATACTTACAGCCCCAGGTCCTCGCCCACCAGCACCACCTTGATGCGGCCTTTGATCTTGCTGAAGCGGGTGATGACCATCTGGGCGCAGATGCAGTCGGGGCTGGTGCAGTCGCCGCACTGGCCGTTGACGGCGCAGGGTGTCTTGATATTGAACCGCTGGGCGTTGGCCGGGGCAGCCACGTTCCGGGCGCGGGCGATGGCGGCGTTCAGGTCGCCGGCCACCTTGTTCATGCCGGCCACCACGACGACCTGCTTCGGGCCGAAGCACAGCGCCGCCACACGGTTGGCCAAGCCGTCGATGTTCACCAGCTGGCCGTCGATGGAGATGGCGTTGCTGCTCATCAAAAACGTGCCGCAGGATAGCGCCTGATGGAGCAGCTCGTCCCGCTCCTCCGGGGTCCTGGCGGTGTCCCGGTCGATGAGGGGCTGGCCGCGCCGGGCCAGCTTCTGCTTGATCCCCAGCTGGTCCACGGTCATCGCGCCGCCCCAGGACACGGTATGGTCCATGGGGATCAGCTCCAGCACCTTGGCCACGGCCTCCTCCGCCGTGGGACAGTAGTAGCCCTCCATGTTGCGCTTTTCAAGGGCCTGTACCAGCTTCGCGCCGGACTTGTCATACATCACTTTCTTCGGGCCTTCCATTGAGGTCACTCCTTTCCTTCCTGCAGGCGTCGGGCCTGCTCGTTCAATGTCAGTGCGTCGATAAGACTATCCAGATCGCCGTTCATGATGGCGGCGATGTTGAAATTCTTATTGTCCCCGGTGAGCCGGTGGTCGGTGACCCGGTTTTGAGGGAAGTTGTAGGTACGTATCTTGCCGCTGCGGTCGCCTGTGCCCACCTGACTTTTCCGGGTGGCGGCGATGGCGGCGTTCTGCTTCTCCTGCTCCGCCTCGTACAGCTTGGAGCGCAGGATCTTCATGGCGCGGTCCTTGTTCTTATACTGGCTGCGCTCGTCCTGGCACTCCACCACCACGCCGGTGGGCAGGTGGGTGATGCGGATGGCGCTCTCTGTCTTGTTCACGTGCTGGCCGCCTGCGCCGGAGGAACGGAACGTGTCGATCTGCAGATCCTTCGGGTCGATGGAGAACTCCACCTCCTCCGCCTCGGGCATAACGGCCACGGTGGCAGCGGAGGTCTGGATGCGGCCGGAGGACTCGGTCTCCGGCACGCGCTGTACGCGGTGCGTCCCGGCCTCGAACTTCAGTCGTGACCACGCGCCCGCGCCCTCGATCTCGGCGCTGACCTCCTTCACGCCGCCCAGCTCCGTCATGTTCTCGTTGACGATACTCAGCGTCCAGCCCCGGCGCTCGGCGTACATGGTATACATCCGCAGCAGGTCGGCGGCGAACAGCGCGCCCTCCTCCCCGCCGATGCCGGCCCGGATCTCCAGGATCACATTCTTGTCGTCGTTGGGGTCTTTGGGCAGCAGCAAGCGCTTCAGCTCGTCCTCCAGACGCTCCATGTCCACCCTGGCGGCGGCCAGCTCCTCCTGTGCCAGCTCCCGCAGCTCCGGGTCGGGCAGCATGGCGGCGGCGTCCTCCGCCGTCCGCGACGCCCGGACATAGGCGCGGTAGGCCGACACAATGGGTGTCAGCTCCTTCTGCTCGCGGCTCAGGGCGGTGAGCCTTTCTCTGTCGCCGTACACCGACGGGTCGGAAAGCTGGCGCTCCACCTCGGTGAGACGCGTTTCGATGGCTTTCAGCTTTTCCAGCATGGCGCGTCCCTCACTGCTGCGCCAGCAGGCGGCGGACGTTCTGCACGAAGTCGCCGCGCCAGAACTCATAGCCCTCGCTGCCCGGCCACAGGGACACCGCCGCCACATGGGGCGCGGCGGTGTAGCGGTCCATCTGCTCGTAGACCTCCTCGCTGCGCTGGGTAGTGCTGCGGGTGACCACATAGGCCACGTTCTTCATCTCCAGCCCGCGGCGCTTCAACAGCGCCCGCACCGGCGCGGCCATGCGGCCGCCCCACACGGGGCTGCCCACAATGATGAGCTTGTAGCGGTCCAGCGGCCGCTCCGTTTCAAAGGGCTTCAGCGGCCGGGTGGAGGTACGCATGGCATCCATGCCGCAGCGAATATAGCCGCGCCAGCCGCCGCGCTTCTCCTCGTCGCTGATGGCCACGATCTCCGCGCCCAGATCCGCCGCGATGGCCTTGACGGCCCGGCGGGTATTGCCCGTGCGGGAGTAGTAAATGCATAAAATGTCACTCATATCAATTCTCCTGTTCCTCGGCCTGCAAACTCAGTTCCTCCCAGCGGGTCATCTCCCGCTCCAGCTCCGTCTCCACCGCCTGACGTTGGCGGTACAGTTCATTCAGCCTTTCCGCGTCGCAGGCAGCCTGCTCCATCTCGCCGTCCAGCCGCGTCAGCTCCGCCTCCAGCCGGGAGATGGCCGTCTCGCAGATGGTGAGCTGCTTCTTTGCCGCCTGCTGGGCGCGATTGCCACGGCTGCCGGTCTTTTTCGGCGGCGCAGGCACGGCAGCTGCGGCAGATGCGGCGGCGTGCTCCTCCTCTTTTGCCTGACGGTACTGGGTGAAGCCCATGGGATAGTCGCTGACCGTTCCGTTTTCCAGCTCCCACACACGGGTGGCGAAGCGGTTGATGAAGTAGCGGTCGTGGCTGACGAACAGCAGCGTGCCGTCAAAGGCCTCCACCGCCTCCTCCAGCCATTCCCGGGAATCGATGTCCAGGTGGTTCGTGGGCTCGTCCAGGATCAGCAGATTGATGCTCTCGTCCATGAGCATACACAGCCGCAGGCGGCTCAGCTCGCCGCCGGACAGCACCGACACCTTCTTAAACACATCCTCGCCGGTGAACTGGTAAGCCGCCAGCCGGTTGCGGGCGGACTGGGGCGTGATGTCCAGCTCATAGAGCATGGTGTCCAGTATGCTGCGCTCCGGGTGGTCGAAGTGGATGACCTGGGGCAGGTAAGCGGCCTTTACAGACGGTCCGAGACGGACGCTGCCGCTGTCGGGCTTTTCTGAACCGGTGAGGATGTTCAGCAGCGTGGTCTTGCCTGTGCCGTTCTCGCCCAGCAGAGCGATGCGTTCGCCGCCCTCGCAGCGGAGGTACACGTCGCTGAACAGGTGCTTCTCGCCGAAGCTCTTGGCAAGGCCCTTGATCTGCAGCACCTCGTCGCCCTTGAACTCCCGACTCTGGAAGCGAGCCTCCAGCTTGCGGGCCTTGACGGGCTTCTCGGTGGTGCGCATCCGCTCGATGCGCTTTTCCATGGAAAACGCCCGCTTGTGCAGCGCGTCGTTGCCCATAAAGGCCCACAGGTGCATCTGCTCGGCGGCCTTCTCCAGCTGCTGGATCTTGGCCTGCTCCTTCAGGTACTGCTTCATCCGCTCCTGATAGCGGCGTTCCTTTTCAATGGCGTAAAAGCTGTAATTCCCGCTGTAAAACTCCGCCTTGCCGTCCTGTATCTCGATGATGCGGGTGACAGTGCGGTCCAGAAAGTAGCGGTCGTGGCTGATGGTGACCACCGTGCCGCGAAATTTGCGGAGGTATTCCTCCAGCCACTCCGTGGCCTGTAGGTCCAGATGGTTCGTCGGCTCGTCCAGCAGCAGGATGTCCGTGTCCTCCAGGATCAGGCGGCCCAGGTTTACCCGGGTCTTTTCGCCGCCGGACAGACAGTCGAAGTCCCGCTGGCGCATAGCCTGCGGGATACTCAGACCATTGGCCACCTTGTTCACCGCCGTGTCCGTGTCCCAGCCGCCCAGTCCCTCAAACCGGGCGTTCAGCTCCCCGTAGCGGCGGAGGGTGGTCTCGTCCGACGCGCCCTGCTCCATGCGGAGGGCCAGCGCGTCCATCTCGTCCTTCATGCGGTACATCCGGGCGAAGGCGGAGCGCAGCACGTCCTCCACCGTGTACCCCGCCGGGTACACCGGTATTTGGGAGATAAGACCCACCCGGCGGCCTGCGCCCAGCTGTATCTCGCCCTCGTCCGGTTCTAATTCTCCGGTGAGCATACGGAACAGCGTGGTCTTGCCTGCGCCGTTTTTGCCCAGCAGCCCCACACGTTCGCCGCTGTCCACCTGAAAGCTCAGGCCGTTCAGTATTTTCTTTTCCAAATCGAAGGACTTTACCAGCCCTGTCACGCGAATATCGACCATTTACAGCTTCTCTAATTCCTTTACGATGCTCTCAAAGTGCATGGCGTGGGACGCTTTCACCATTACAGCGGTATCTCCCACGAAAAGATCGGGCAGCGCAGGCAGCGCGGACGCTGTATCGGGAAACCACAGGGCGGAGGGATCGGTCTCCCGCAGTGCCCGCATCTTCTCCCCCACGGCCACCACCGCGTCCAGCTTCAGCTCACGGGCCAGCGCTCCCACGTCGCGGTGGGCCTGCTCCGTCAGCTCACCCAACTCGCCCATGTCGCCCACCACAGCCACCTTGCGGCGGTGACGGCTCTTGGCCAGCATACGCAGCGCCTCGGCCATGGCCTGAGGGTTGGCGTTGTAGCAGTCATCGATGATGAGTCGCTGTCCATCCATGGGGATCAGGTGCATGCGGCTGCCCACCGGTACATAGTCCGCCGCGCCGGCGGTGATCTCCTCCGCCGTCAGGCCCAGGTATTCACCGATGGCGGCGGCCATGGCCAGTGGGTAGATCATGTACGCGCCGGGAGAGGGTGTCTTCAGCCGGTAGGACGTTTTCGACGTGGTGACGGTGCAGGCCACGCCCTCCAGTCCCTGGTCGTTCACCTCCGTCACCCGCACGTCACAGCCCTCGCCTGTGCCGCAGCGCAGGATGCGCTGTGGCAGCGCGATGGTGTTCAGCAGCGGATCGTCGCCGTTGAGGACGGCGACGCCATCCGGGGCAAGGTTTTCAAATATCTCACACTTGGCCCGCAGGATGCCCCGCCGGGTGTTGCCTAAATTCTCGATGTGGGCGTCGCCCACGTTGGTGATGACGGCGATGTCGGGCCGCACCATCTCACCCAGATACCGTATCTCGCCGAAATGGTTCATGCCCGTCTCGATGACCGCCGCCTGATGCTCCGGGGCAAGCTCCAGCAGCGTCAGGGGCGTGCCGATGTCGTTATTGAAGTTGGCCTGGGTCTTGAGGGTGCAGAAGCGCCGCCCCAGCACACAGGCGATCATCTCCTTGGTGGTGGTCTTTCCCGCAGAGCCGGTGACCTGCACCACCGGCAGGGCAAACCTGCCGCGATACCAAAGGGCCAGTGCCTTCAGCGCCAGTCGGGTGTCCGACACCTGAATGTAAAACTTCCCCGGCAGCATTGCGTCCGGTGTCCGGGCCGTCAGGCAGCCCGCCGCGCCGGATTCCAGCGCCTTGCCGATGTAAGCGTGGCCGTCGAACCGCTCCCCTACCAGCGGCACGAACAGTGCGCCCTCCGGAATGCTGCGGCTGTCAGTGGACACCCGGGTGACGGAAACATCGCTGCTTTGCAGCAGCGTGCCGCCCACGGCATCACATATCTCCCGTACCGTGCAGGGTGTCATGCGCGTTCCGCCTTTCTGGCCGCCAGGGACAGCTCCACGATCCTTTCGCACAGGTCAGCGTAGCTCAGGCCCACCTGGGCCGCCTCCTGGGGCACAAGGCTGGTGGGGGTCATGCCCGGCAGGGTGTTGATCTCCAGACACCAGGCCAAACCGTTCTCATCCAGAATGAAGTCCGCCCGGGAATAGACGGACAGCCCCAGCGCCCGGTGCAGCTTCAGGGCAAACTCGCCCACCTGCCTCCACTCGTCATCGGTGATGGGCGCGGGGCACAGCTCCACCGCGCCGTCCTTCTGATACTTGCTGACGTAGTCGAAATACGCGCCCTTGGGGATGATCTCCACGGCGGGCAGATACGTATCACCCAGTACGGCGACCTGAATCTCCCGGCCCTTGATCTTCTTCTCTACCACCACATGGTCGCCGTAGCGCAGCAGACTCCGCAGCGCCTTTTCCAGCTCCTCCCTGGTATCCGGCAGCTCCACGCCGATGGAGCTGCCGCCGTTGACGATCTTCACGGCGCAGGGCACTTCCAGCTCCTCCACCAGGCGGGGGATGTCCGCCTCGGTATAGTGTATATCCCGCCAGGGCGCGGTGCGCACGCCGGCTGTGTCCATGATCTGCTTCGTCACGGCCTTGTCCATGGCCATGCCGCTGCCCAGGTAGCCTGACCCGGTATATGGCACGCCCAGCAGATCCAGCGTGGCCTGGATGCGGCCATCCTCGCCGCAGGCACCGTGGAGTGCCAGGAAAACGATGTCCGCCATGCGGCACACCGTCAGCACGTCCTTGCCCAGCATACTGGGGCTCTGGTCTATACGGCTGCGGCGCACCGCCTCCAGATCCGGCTCTGTACTCTCCACACGGCTGCTGCCGCACAGGCCGTCCGGCGCGTCAAAGATGTCCTCCAGCCGGCCGTGGTACTGCTCCAGGCCCAAAAACATATCCACCAGAATGGCCTGATGTCCCCGCTCCCGCAGCGCCCTGCACACGCCCGTGCCGCTGGTCAGCGCCACCTGGCGCTCCGTGGACAATCCCCCGGCCAATACGACGATCTTCATATTGCGTCCCTCGCTTTCAGGCGTTTTGGGCGGAAACAGCCCTATGCGCCCATGTTTGATGTTTGATAGTTCATTATAGCATAGGTGCGGCGGGAATACAACCAAAAAGCACGGCGCTTCCGAGGAAGCGCCGTTTCCCTATCGCAGCCAGTCCGGCTCGGCCCGGCCATGGACGCCGGACACCAGCCCCATCAGGGCGAAGGTCATGACGATGGACGAGCCGCCGTAGCTGATAAACGGCAGCGTCAGGCCGATGACCGGCATGACGAACAAACACATGCCCACGTTGACGATGACCTGAAAGATGATAACGCTGGCCACGCCGATGCACACATAGCCCTCCAGCCGGGTCTTGGCCCGCCGGGCCACATAGACACACCGCACCACGATGGCCGTCAGCAGCGTCAGCGTCAGCACGCAGCCCACCATGCCCAGTTCTTCACCGATGACGGAAAAAATAAAGTCCGTGTGCCGGTTGGGCAGACTGGCGGCCAGCTCGCTCTGGCTCTGTACGCCGCGTAGATAACCCTGCCCGAATATCTTGCCGCCGCCCAGCGCCAGCAGGCTTCGCGTCTGCTGCCAGCCGGTGTCCAGCGGGTCATAGCTGTGGTCAAACAGGATGATGAACCGCTTTTTCATATAGGTGTTCATCAGGTTCAGATCCCACATGGCATAGAACAGCAGCGCCGCCGCGCCGCCGCCGATGATGAACCACCACAGCGCCACGCCCGCCACAAAGCACATACACGCGAATATGAAAAGGAACACCAGCGCGCTGCCCATGTCGGCGGAGATCTTATAATACGTCAAAAACAGCACGCCGAAGTGGAGTGCCAGCATGACCATTGTGCCGGCAGACTTCAGGTCGCGGTGCTCCTTCAGCCACGCCAGTTGCTTGGCCAGCACGATGATAAACGTAACCTTGACGATTTCCGCTGGCTGCACCTTGACGGGCAGGAACGGGAACTCCAGCCACGCCCTGTTGCCCGTGCCGCCCTCGATGCCCAGCGGGGTGGCCAGCAGCAGGACAAAGCCGAACCCCAGCAGGAATATCCACTTCCAGTATTTCACCAGCTCGTTCAGGTCGATCTGCGACATGAGCAGATACAGCACCACGCCGATGACCAGCGACGCCGCCTGCACCAGCACCAGACGACTGGTGTGCATATAGCGGGTAGCGCTGTAGATCATCAGGATGCCAAACAGCGAGGTGGCGCTGCACAGTGCCAGCAGCACCAGATCCGCCTGGCGGGCCACGTCGGAAAACAGATCGCGTATACGGCGCAGCACGGCAGCACCTCCCCTCACAAATATCAACTAAGTTTACCACATTAACTTTTCCGTGTAAACCGCCGTTTCGCTCTTTTCTTTTTTTTGCCCCTGTGCTATAATGAATCGATTTCAGGTAAAGGGGGTGCTGTCCTGTGGAATATCTGTCCCACAGTCCTGAGGAAACAGAGCGTATCGGCGAGATGCTGGGCAGACAGCTCCACAGCGGTACGGTGCTGGCCCTGCGGGGCGGCCTGGGCATGGGCAAGACCGCCTTTACCCGGGGGTTGGCCCGGGGACTGGGCTGCACAGGCCGTGTTACCAGCCCCACCTTCACCATCGTCAACGAGTACGATGGGACAACGCCCCTGTTCCACTTCGATATGTATCGGCTGGACAGCGAGGACGACCTGTTTGACATCGGCTGGGATGACTATCTGGCCCGGGGCGGCGTGTGCGCTGTGGAGTGGTCGGAGCGCATCGACAGTGCCCTGCCGCCGGACGCCCTCACCGTGTCCATTGCCCGGGGTGAGAACGATAATGACCGCATCATCACCGTGACAGGAGGGCCGGCGCTGTGAAAATACTGGCATTGGAAACTTCCGCCAAAAGCGTCTCCGCTGCCGTGGCGGAGAACGGCGTGATCCTGGCCGCCGCCTATCAGAACAACGGCCTGACTCATAGCCGCACGCTGATGCCGCTGGTGGACAGCATGCTGTGCAATGCGTCGCTGACGCTGGATGACATAGACCTGATCGCCGTGGCCCACGGGCCGGGCAGCTTTACCGGCCTGCGCATCGGCGTGTCCGCGGCCAAGGGATTGGCCTGGGCCAAGGGCCTTCCCTGCTGCGGTGTGTCTACCCTGGAGGCCATGGCCCGGGGCGTATCCGATTTTGACGGGCTGATCGTCTGCGCCATGGACGCACGGCGGCAGCAGATCTACCACGCCCTGTTCCGCAGTGAGAATGGCCAGCTGACCCGCCTTTGCGATGACTGTGCTATTGGTCTGGAGGAGCTGGTCGATCATCTGCGCAGACTGCCCCAGCCAAAGCTGGTGGTGGGCGACGGTGCACAGCTCTGCTATGACCACCTCACCGCCGCCGGCATATCCTGCCGTCTGGCTTCCCCCGATCACCGCTTTCAGAACGCCGCCGGCGCGGCACTGGCGGCGGCGGATATGGCCCGGACAGGTCATACCTGCACCGCACAGGAGCTGCAGCCCGTCTATCTGCGGCTAAGCCAGGCGGAGAGGGAACGGCTGGCCAAAGGGCTGAGCCTTACGGAATAGTGTACCCTTAGAATTTTATATACACGGAGGAGAACATCATGTTTAGCGAGAAAGTTCATATCATGGATCATCCCCTGGTGGCCCACAAGCTGACCATCATGCGGGACAAGAACACCAGCGTCAAGGATTTCCGTGAGCTGGTATCCGAGATCGGTATGCTCATCACCTACGAGGCCACCCGCGATCTGCCCCTGACCACCAAGCACATCGAGACCCCGATCTGTGGGATGGACGCGCCCACTCTGGCGGGCCGCAAATTCGTGGTCGTCCCCATCCTCCGTGCAGGTCTGGGCCTGGTGGACGGCGTACTGCGGATGGTTCCCTCCGCCCGCGTGGGCCACATCGGTATGTACCGCGACGAGGAGACCCTTGAGCCCCATCCCTACTTCTGCAAAATGCCCAAGGATGTGGCCGAGCGTGATGTGCTGATCGTTGATCCCATGCTGGCCACCGGTGGCAGCGCCGCCGAAGCCATCGGTGAGATGAAGAATCGCGGCTGCAAGCACATCAAGCTGATGGTGCTGGTTGCCGCTCCCGAGGGCATTGAGCACATCCAAAAGCTCTATCCCGATGTGGACATCTATGCCGGTGCGCTGGATGACCACCTGAACGAGCACGGCTACATCGTCCCCGGTCTGGGTGACGCCGGCGACCGTATTTTCGGCACAAAGTAACGCATCCCCTCCGTATCATGGTCAAGCGACCGCGGCGTGCGCCGCGGCCGCTTTTTTACACAGGCTTGTTATCCGGCAGGAACTGCGGTATAATACCATAGAATGAAACCATCGCAGAGAAAGGAACGTCCTATGAAACGACACCCCAAGACACCGCCCACCGGCCAGCAGCTGAAGGCCGTCATCAAGCGCCAGCCCGCCGTGTTCACCGTGTATATGGTGCTGCGGCTCATCGTACTGGCCACGCTGGTATCCTCCATCCTCCGGGGTGAATACGAGAGCGCGTTCATCTGCCTGCTGGTACTGGCGCTGTTCATGCTGCCCTTTTTCATCCAGCAGAACTTCGGCATCGAGCTGCCGTCCACATTAGAGATTATCATCCTGTTGTTCATCTTCGCGGCGGAGATACTGGGTGAGCTGAAATGCTACTTTATCACGTTCTCCCATTGGGACTCCATGCTGCACACCACCACCGGCTTTCTCTGCGCCGCCACCGGCTTCGCCCTCATCGACATTCTAAACCGCAACAGCCGTATCAAGTTCCAGCTGTCGCCCATCTACGTGGCGCTGACGGCGTTCTGCTTCTCCATGACCGTAGGCGTACTGTGGGAGTTCTTCGAGTTCGGCATGGACCGGCTGTTCCTCATGGATATGCAGAAGGACACTGTGGTACAGTCCATCACCTCCGTCATGTTAGACCCTACCAACAGCAACATCCCCGTCACCATCGACGGCATCACCTCCGTGGCCGTCAATGGGCAGGAGCTGGGCTTTGACGGGTATCTGGACATCGGGCTGTACGACACCATGAAGGACCTGTTCGTGAACTTTGTCGGCGCGGTGGTGTTCAGCACCATCGGATACTTCTATATCAAGCACCGGGGGCAGGGGAAACTGGCCAAAGCCTTCATCCCCACCATCACGGAGAAGGAGGCGGAGACTCCGTCCCTGCCGGAAAATCCGCCGGAGGATTCGTCGGAGAGTGAATAAATCGACAGGAAATGTCCGCCCTCTTGAGGCGGGCATTTCTTATGCGCACCGAACTGTCGATGTAACGCGGTCAGAAACGTGTTAGAAAAACGGACGCTTCCCCCTCGCAGGAAAAAAAGAAAAACCTTGAAACCGCTGTGGTTTCAAGGTTTTCTTTGGTGGAGATAAGCGGGATCGAACCGCTGACCTCTTGAATGCCATTCAAGCGCTCTCCCAGCTGAGCTATACCCCCATATTCTGTTATGTCAGCACCGCCGACTTGCTTAATATAGCAGATGCCGAGGGAAATGTCAACCCCTTATTTTGCATTTTTTGGATTTTGCAGGCAGCTTATCGGAAAAGTCCGAACGGACTTTTCCGACAAGCCGAGAGGAGGCCGGGACACCGGCCTCCTCGTATTTGCAGTATTACACCTTCAGCTTATCCTTTTTAACCTCGTTCAGGCTGGCCACCACCATACCCGTCAGTGCAAACAGAGCGATAACGTTGGGCAGCACGATGAGGTTGTTGAACATATCCGTCACTTCCCACACGAAATCGCTGCCGGACACCGTGCCCAGGAAGATAAACACCAGGGCGATGATGGTATAGATCACATTGCAAATCTTGCTGTTCTTTCTTCCGAACAGATAGTTGGCGTTGATCTTGCCGAACAGATTCCAGCCCAAAATGGTGGAGAATGCAAAGAAGAACAGGCAGATGGCCACGAACTTCGCGCCCATATCAGCACCGAACACAGCCCCGAAAGCGGTCTGGGCCAGGTTGGTCTTGCCCAGCGTCTCCGTGACAGCGCCGGTGTAGCCGCCTGCCAAAGGGCCATCGGCGGTATACAGGGTGCAGATGATGACCAGCGCGTTCAGTGTCAGCACCACGAAGGTGTCGATGAACACACCGATCATGGCCACCACGCCCTGATCGTGGGCGTGGGCCACGTTGGCCTGGGCGTGGGCGTGGGGCGTAGAGCCCATACCGGCCTCATTGGAGAACAGGCCGCGCTTCGCGCCCTGGCTGATGGCGGTCTTGATGGCGTAGCCGAAGCCGCCGCCGATGATGGCCTGGGGCTGGAATGCATACTTGAAGATCATGCCGAACGTGGCAGGAACGTATTTAATACGGGCGCAGAGGATCACCAGGCCGCCCAGCAGGAAGATACCGGCCATGATGGGGACGAGCTTCTCGGTAACGGCAGCCAGCCGCTGCACGCCGCCCAGGAAGATGATGGCGCAGATGATAACGAGAATGATACCCATGACCCAGGAGGGCACGCCGAAGGCCGTCTCCATGGTCGAGCCGATGGAGTTGGACTGCACCATGCAGCCCATGAAGCCCAGGGCCAGGATGATGGCCACGGCGAAGAAGCCGGCCAGGAACTTGCCGAAGCCGCCCTTGAACGCGGTGGTGATGTAGTACACCGGGCCGCCCTTCACGTTGCCGTCCGAGTCAACGATACGGGTCTTCTGGGCCAGCGTGGCCTCGGCATAGATGGTGGCCATGCCGAAGAAGGCGATGACCCACATCCAGAAGATCGCGCCAGGGCCGCCGGTGAGGATCGCGCCGGAGGCGCCCACGATATTGCCCGTGCCCACCTGGGCGGCGATGGCCGTGGCCAGTGCCTGGAAGGACGTCATACCGCTCTTCTGTGCGCCGCCATGGAGCTTCAGGTTGCCGAACACCTTCCGCATACCCTCGCCAAAGCAGCGCACCTGGACGAACCTGGTCTTGATGGAGTACCACAGGCCCACGCCCACCAGCAGGAAGATGAGGATGTAGTTGGACAGATACTCATTGATCTTTGCCACAATGGGGAACAACACACTTTCTACCATACGTTTTTTCTCCTTGCATAAAAATAGAGCTGCCGGAAAACGGCAACTCTGGAGAAGCACGACAACAAGCGAAACACTCGTCTGCTCCGTCCTTTTGCCTGAGAGATTCGGCGCTCACGCGCCTTGCACCTTCGGCACCCAACCAAATGGGTTTCTCCAGAGTCCCCTCCCCGTCCGGTTTTTCCATTCCGAGCAGTTCATCGGGCTGTATCTAATTGATGGACGTATGTTACCACACAAAAGACAACTTTGCAACCCCTAATTTGAATTTTTTATGAATTTGATTTTGCTTGACAATATCGTAAAACGATGTTATAAATATCGTAGAACGATAACAGGAGGTGACACCATGCCACGGAAAACGCTGGACACCCTGTCCGAGCCCATGTTTTACGTCCTCATGGCCCTGCGGCATCAGCCGCTGTGCGGCGCGGACATCGCCCAGTGGATCTCCGACCGGACAGAGGGCCGCCTGACTCTCGGCCCGGGGACGCTCTACACCATTCTGGGCAAGCTCACTGACGAGCAGATGATCCGGGAGACGGCGGTGGAAGGCCGCAAGCGCACCTACACCATCACCGAGGCCGGGCAGCGCCTGTACGATGGCGAGCTGGCCCGCCTGCGGCGCTGCGTCCGCGACGCGGACAGAGAGGAGGACACGCCATGCTGAAGCTCATGCCCTACGAGCCCTACGAGATCGACGCCCTGGAGAGCTGGCTGGACGAGCAGGCCCGGAAGGGCTGCTTCCTCAGTCAATCCCACGGCAAATGGCTGCAATTCTACCGTGACGCGCCCCGCCCCCTGCGCTGCCGCATCGACGTGAAGCCTGACCCCGGCTACCGCGAGGACCGCGTCGCCGCGTTCCGCGACATGGGCTGGGAGTACGTCTGCGAGCTGTCTCCGCAGCTGGATGTCTACACCTGCGGCGACCCATCCGTCCCCGACCTGAACACCGACGAGGACACGCTCCACAGCGTGCTGGACGGCCTGCTGCGTAAAAAGCAGACCGCCAACGTGGTAGCCGCCCTGCTCCTTGTGCCATACGTCTACTTCGTCCTCGTCCTGCCCGTCCTCCGCAGTCATTACACCGGCCTGTACGATATGCTGCTGGGCGGCTACCTCTTTCTCCTGCCCGCCCTGCTTTTGGTGCTGGTCTGCTGGCTGACCGCGCTGATCCGCGGCTTTCTGGATGCCCGGAACGCCCGCCGCCGTCTGATGCTCCACCGCACATACCACACGGAAAAGCGGGTGAAGCGGCGGCAGCTATGGGCCGCCCTCTCCCTGCTGGCGCTGGCAGCCGCACTCTGCTGTCTCTTCGCCGCCAGCCGCTCCTACAGCTCCTCCAGCGACCGATATTTCAATCCGGCAGACTACCCCGGCCCGACCGTCACCCAGGTGTTTCCCGACCAGTTGCCGCCGCTGCCGGAGAGCGGCCCTTACTACTTGAGGGTTCACGATTTTGCCTTCCGCTCCGGCGGCCTCGTGTACGACGGCGTCAGCCTGCGGCAGTTCCGCTCCCGGGACGGCGGCCAGCTGCTCTACGTATACAACATGGATCAGATGGACATAGCCTTCGCCTGGCTGGCGGCGGGCTATGTTCAGGAACAGGCCGACGTCCACAGCGGCCAGCCCGTCACCGTGTCCGGCTGGCCCGCCGCCTATCTCTGCCGCTGGCCCACCGAGGACGGCACGGACGAGTACCAGCAGCTCCTGCTGCTGGACACGCGCACGGTGTGGAGCGTCCTGTATACCGGCCCGGATGACCTGTCCGCCGCGCTGGACGTGTTTGCAAAATAAGCGCAAAAAGAACCGCCGGAGGCGGTTCTTTTCCTTATTTCAGCACGAACGTCATCTCCACCGGCTCGTGGTCTGAGTAGGCAAAGCCCGTCTCGATGACCTGGGACTCCTGCACCTCCACGTTGGCGGACACCAGGAAGCCGTCCACCGTCAGCACATACTGCCCCGGGTGGTACGGCCCGTCGGCGTTGCGGCAGGACGGCACGGGGTCGCTTTCGTCCAGCGGCGCTATCAGTGTAATGTCCACGCCGTCGAACGCCTCGTCCGGGATAGGCTGCGCCCAGGAGTAGTCCTGGTCCGCCTCGCCGAAGTATGCAGAGGAGTCCCCCAGCAGATCCTTGTTGAAGTCCCCACCGGCCACGCACCAGTTCCCCGCCTCGTACTCCGCCTGCATATCCGCCAGCAGCAGCTCCAGCTGCTCCGTGGCGATGCTGCCGTCACTGGTGTAAGCCGACAGGTGCAGGTCATACAGCACCAGTTCCCTGCCGCTCTCCACAGGAATACGGCTGACGGAGTAGCAGCGATCCAGGTCCAGCAGCTTCATGAAGCCGCTCTCCACCGGCAGCTCCACCCGCTCCGCCGCCGTGATGTCCGCCCGGGAGAACGTCAGCAGCCCGGATCGGGACGCGCCGTGGGGGCTGTTCAGCGGGTACATAAGGTACGGCGAGTCGTAGTTCTGGGCGAACACGCTGCACTTGTCGAACAGCGCCGCGTACAGCGCCTCCCGCTCGTCCAGCTGGTACGTGCGGGTAGACCCGATGTCCACCTCCTGCAGCAGGTAGAAGTCCGCCTGCCGCTCCTTCAGGAACGACGCGATGTTCTGCACGTTGGCCGTGACGCGCTCCCTGCTCCACGCACGGGACTCCGCGCCGCCGTCCATGAAGAAGCCGTAGTCCGGCTCATACGCACCAAAGCCGATGTTATAGGAGATCACGGTGTACGGCTGCCCGGTCTGCACCGCGGCATCCGCGTCCGGTGTATGCAGCGGCGTCAGCTCCATATCGCCCAGTCGGTGGTAGTCGATAAACACATAGGCCACGTAGCCGCCGATCAGCAGCACCATGGCCAGCACCGCGCACAGCAGCGCTTTGACCCATTTTTTCACGTTTCGAGCCTCCCTCGGTTTACTTTTTTCCGGAATTATAGTATACTCCCTTTGAACGCATTTGAAAAGAGGTATCCGTCTTGAAAAAGATCGTCATTCGCTTCAATGCGCCGGTGATCCTCGCCTTCGCCCTGCTGAGCCTGATCGCGCTGCTGCTGGGCAAGTGGACCAACGGCGCGACCACCACCCAGTTTTTCTCCGTCTATCGCTCCTCCCTGTCCGATCCGCTGACATACGTCCGCTTCTTTGGCCATGTGCTGGGCCACTCCGGCTACGAGCATTACATGGGCAATATGCTGCTGTTGCTGCTGGTCGGGCCGGGCCTGGAGGAGAAATACGGCAGCGGCACGATGGTCTGGACCATCGCCGTCACGGCGCTGGTAACGGGCCTGGTGAACTTCATTTTCTTCCCCAACACCATGCTCCTGGGTGCCAGCGGTGTGGTGTTTATGATGATCGTCCTGTCCTCCTTCACCGCCATGCGGAAGGGTGAGATCCCCGTCACACTGATCCTGGTGGTCATCTTTTACTTAGGCGGTGAGATCATCGACGGCCTGTTCAAGCAGGACAACATCTCCCAGATCACCCACATCGTGGGCGGCCTGTGCGGCCTGGTGTTCGGCTTCACCATCCGCCGGGGCAGGAGGTAAACGGCCATGTATATCGCCATCGGTATCGCCGCAGCGCTGTTTACCGCCGACCGGGTGCTGAAGTATCTGTCCCGCACCGGCAAACTGCGGTATGAAGGCCGGCTGCTTCGCCTGACCCATCTGGAAAACCACGGCTTTTTCATGAGCTTCGGCCAGCAGCATCCCCAGCTGGTACGCTGGATGCCCTGGGTCGTATGGCTGCTGGCGGCGGCGTGCCTGCTGCCCCAGCTGTCCAGGCGTCCCTTTGCCGCCCAACTGGGCATCTCACTGGTGCTCTCCGGCGGTGTCAGCAATCAGTATGACCGCCTGCGCCGGGGCAGTGTCACCGACTATCTCCAGTTCCCCCACCGACGAATCAAAAAACGGGCGCTGGTGTGGAATTTGGCGGATTTCATGCTGCTGGGCGGCGTGGTTCTCACCGTACTCGGCCTTCTGCGGGAGTTGATCAGGAAATAAAAAATCGGGCCTGTGGCCCGATTTTTTATTTCTCTTTGTAGTACAGCCGACAATGGCAGTAGCCTTCAAAGTCCGGATCGGCGATTTGGTCCTTGAACTCCCTGCACATACACCTGTTCTCCTCTGTCCGGGCCAGGCGGCAGGGGCAATACCCCCCTGTCCGTTTCAGGCCCTCCCGGACGGTTTTCACGACCTCCCGGTCGTCGTTCAGGCGCACCTTCATCGAAAGCCCCTCCCTTACTCGTGGCTGTTGAACCAGTCCTCGCAGAACCTGGCGATGGCCGGCACGATGTCCTTCACGTATCGCCGGGTGGTGTTGACGCACAGGTCATAGGACTCCTTCGCACCCCACTTGCTGTCGCTGTACATCTGGTGGTGCTGGGCGCGGTTGCGGTCGATCTGCTTCATGCGGCTCTCGATCTCCTTCACCGTCAGATGCTCGCCCTCCGGGGCGCGGCGCTGGCAGCGCTCAACCTTGGAATCCTTGTCCGCGTAGACGAAAATGTTCAGGGGCTTGTAGTCCCGCAGGATCACGTCGGCAGCGCGGCCTACGATAACGCAGTCACCCTGCTTGGCAAAGTTCTCCACGATCTGCCGCTGGGCCACAGCCACCCGGATGGGCTGGTCCATGACCTGGAAGGGCTGCATACCGAACCGGTGACCGATGGTCAGCGGATAGGCCGCCTCGATGCTCTTTTCCGCCACATGGGCCACATAATCCTCGTTGAATCCGTTCTCCTTGGCGATCATCTCGATGATCTCATGGTCATAGCAGGGAATGCCCAACGCGCCCGCCAGACGCTTGCCCAGCTCGCGGCCACCCGAGCCAAATTCACGGCTGATAGTGATGATACGGTTCATAATACGACCTCCTCACAGTTATACAGTTATGTTCAGTATTGATAGCAGCTCCCGCCCACAAACTCACGAACGATGGAGTTCAGCGGCACGAAAGGCGTATGCAGCGGCGGCACGGTGTTCACCACGTCCACCAGATCTGTCAGATCATGCTCCTTCATATACTCCGGCGTCAGCTCATCCTGATAGTTAGGTATCTCTCCCAGGCACTTGGCCAAAATGCACAGCTCGTAATCGTGGAAGGAGTCGATGTGGATCGCGGCATTGTCCTTGTAGGGCTGGATATAGTTGACCTCGCCCCGGTTCACGCTCTCCGCCCGCTCCACCGTCTCCCGCAGGGAGTGTCCCCGGGTGTTATAGTCGCGGATGAGCCGTCGGGCCACACGGATCTGCTCGGGCCGCACCACCCGGTCCTTCTTCGTAAGGATGCGGGTGCGGGGCGCCACATACACACCAGTGGCCGCGCCGCGGATTTTGTCGAAGATCAGCGGGTTCAGCATATGGATGCCCTCGGCAATGACAATGCAGCCCTTATGGCCCTGCATCTTGTTGTAGCCTCCGGTATTGCCGGTTTTGAAATCATACCAGGGAATATCCACCTCTTTGCCGTCCATGAGCTGGCCGATGCAGGACACCAGCAGGTCCACGTTCACGCAGTATGGGGACTCCCAGTCGGTGGCCTCCTGCGGTCTCTTATCCAACGGCAGGAAAAAGTTATCCATACTCAGCAGACATACCTGCACACCCAGGTTCTCCAGATAGTCCTTCAGCCGCATGGCGGTGGTGGTCTTGCCGCTGCCAGACGGGCCGGTCAGCGCCACGATAGGCCGGCTGCTGGCGGACAGGATGCTGGCCGCCGCTGCGGAGACCTTGTCGTGAAACACCTCCTCGCAGCGCAGAACGAACTGTGTCTCGTTGTTCATCGCCTCGTTGATGTTTTCCAGGTCGATAATGCGCATAGCATCGCTCCTCAACAAATCAAATTTTTAACGATGGTATTATACCACTCTTTTCCCCTTACGTCAAAGGGGCAAAGACGCAAAAACGCCACGGACGCGCCAAAGCCCGGAAGCAGCTTTTTATACAAAACCGCGACCCATGAGTCTGTGATAAAAGCACCCCCACCGGGGTGCTTTTTCTGCTGTCATGCCACGGGGAATATAAACTTCAGTGCCAGAAAGGCCACCACTGCAACAGGCGTGGCGATAAGAAAGCGCCTGCAGTTTCTGTGGGCGCGCTCCGCCAGCGCCTCGTCCTCATGCTCATTTTTCCAGCGTACATAACTCCAGCCCGCGCTCAGCAGGCAGAGGATCGGCACAAAATAAAGCCCAATCAGTGCAACGTAACCCATAGTGTCTCCTCCCATTTATAACTGCGGCTATTATAGCATAGTACGCCGGGCAGCGTCAACCAAATCCGTTTTCTTCTCACAAGACGTCATTTCGTGTTACTTTTACCCTGTATCTTGTTGATTTCATTGAGAAAATATGGTAATATTGCTATAGTTTGCATACTCGGTGTGTTGCCGGGGATCATACCGCGCAGAGCGCGGTGAGGAAAGGGCGCGGTTTTATGAAAAAACGCATTCTGGCATGGCTGCTGGCCATGCTGACAGTGTGCTCCATACTGCCCGCAGCAGCATGGGCAGACATATCTGACACATGGGCCACAAGTGGCTCCTGCGGCGACCACGTTCAATGGTCTCTATCCTCCAATCACAGTTCTTTATATATTCGCGGATACGGGGATATGCGGGACTTTTCCGACGACTCCAGCTCTGCTTACAAGCAGCCCTGGTCCGCCTATTGGCCCAAGATTGACTATGTAAGCATCGATGACGAAATTACCCGCTTAGGCAGTTTTGCCTTTGCCTACTGTTCGAACCTGACAGGCATTTCTATTCCCGCCCAAGCTACATCCATCGGTTACAGAACTTTTTACTGTTCCGGAATAGAGTATGCCCGTTTCCAGGGAAACAGCATTAAAGAGATCAGCCGCGGCAGCTTTGAAGGAGCAAGCTTCTTGAAGTCCATCTATCTCCCCTCCAGCGTCACCTTTATCGATCAAAGCGCTTTTCATGGCTGCGCCAGTCTGACGACTGTTGACATTCCCTCCCCCGACTTGACCTACATTGGGGATAGTGCCTTTTATCAGTGCAGAAAACTGAACAGTATCACCATCGCATCCACCAAGCTCGCTTACATTGGAGCAAACGCCTTCTACCAGTGCAACGGCCTGACCGATGTTTACTTTAGTGGCACCCGAGCGCAATGGAATCGCATAAAAATTGAAGAAACTGGCAACCAGCTCTTGCTGTATGTCGCTACGATCCATTGTGCCGACGATCCCCTCCCCGCACCGGATATGACCTTGACCAACGCAAATAATGGCAAGCCCACGATCACCTGGACGGCTGTGGATAAGGCGGAGCAGTATGAGGTATACCGCTCTTCTGACGGCATCAATTATTCTGTTATCTATCAGAGCAGCGGCCTGACCTATACGGACAATTCTGCCGCCGCAGGGAGTACCTACTACTACAAGGTCCGCGCCAAAAATGCAAATTCTACCGGTCACTTCTGCGACGCAGCCTCTATCGCAAGTCTTGCCGCGCCGGCCGCACCCTCGCTGACTCTGACCACGGACCGCAGCGGCAAGCCGGTGCTGAAATGGACGTCAGTGAAGGACGCCACGGCTTATGAGGTATTCCGCTCCACCACCGGTGCAGCCGGCAGCTTCTCCATCGTCCGCCGCACCAGCTATCTGACATGGACGGACACCAACACCGAAATGGACAAAACGTACTACTATGTGGTGCGGGCAAAGAACGGCAGCCTCTGCGGCAAATTCAGCCCGGCGCAGTCCGTCAAATGCCCCATCGTCCTCAGTGCGCCGTCCATGACGCTGGACCTCAATAAGAGTACGGGTAAGCCGGTGATCAGCTGGACCTCCGTCCCGTTTGCCACCCAGTACGAGATCTATCGCTCCGCCACCGGCGCGGATAAGAGTTACAGGATCATCCGCCGCACCGCTCTTCTGAACTACACCGATACCACCGCCGCCAGCGGCACAACGTACTATTATGTTGTCCGCGCTATGCGCGGCACGGGCAGCAGCGCCATCTACAGTCGCTTCTGCAAAGCTCAGTCCACAACGAGCGCTGTGCCGCCGTCCACACCCACCGTGACCCTGCGGATAGACGATACCACCGGAAAGCCGGTGATCAGCTGGAGCAAAACAGCCAACGCCGCCCAGTATGAAATCTACCGCTCCACCACCGGTGCGGATAAGAGCTACCGGATCATCCGCCGCACCGCTCTTCTGAACTACACCGATACCACCGCCGTGGCAGGCACAAGGTATTACTACGTTGTCCGCGCCATACAGGGGACTTCCCCTAACATCTTCCGCGGCAGGTTCTGCCCGGCCCAGAGCATCCGTTGCGCCGCCGTTCCCGGCGTACCTGACATGGCTCTGACCACGGATATTGATACCGGCCATATTGTCATCAGCTGGAGCGCAGCGACGGACGCGGCCCAGTATGAGGTGTTCCGTTCCACCGATGGCAGCAGCTTCTCCAGCGTCTGCCGTACTGCCGCCCTGACGTGGACTGACCCCAACACGGAAAACGGCGTTGCCTATTATTACAAAGTCCGCGGTATTAGCGACAGTGTCAAGGGTGCTTTCTGCAAGGCACAGAGTATCGCTGTCCCCGGCGTTCCCTCCATGACGCTGTCCAACGACAGCGACACCGGCCGCAATGTTGTCAGTTGGAGCAGTGTTGCCTGCGCCACGGAGTACGAGGTCTATCGCTCTGCGAATGGCGAGGACTATCAGTCCATCCTCCGCGCCAACACTTTGACCTATACGGACCTTGACACAGACTACGGAGTCACCTATTCCTATAAGGTCCGCGCTATTTACAGCGTCTCCCCCGTTATGGTCTTCGGTTCGTTCTGTACCCCGAACAGCATCCGGTGCGTAGCCCTACCCCCTGTTTCCGGGCTTACAATGTCCACTGATGACGAGAAAGGCTTGAATGTCGCCAATTGGGAAAGTGTTTGCGGCGCGGAGTCATACGAAGTCTATCGTTCCACAGACGGCGAAACATACCAACGCGTTGGCGACACCAGCGAACTGACCTATATCGACAGCGGCGCATCAGAATACGGTGTCACTTATTACTATAAAGTACGCGCCCGAAATAGCAACACTGTCGGTGATTTCAGCCAACCGCAGTCCATTCAATGTGTTTTCAAAATCATTGCCAGTGGGACATGGCAAACCGATTACCCGATCGCTTGGGCAGGCCATACTGGACGATGGACACTGTACGGCAATGGGACACTTGTTATCAGCGGTAACCGGGTAACGATGCCCTGGTTCAAAAAAGACACTGTTCCATGGGATGCGTATCGCGACAAGATCTGGAGCGTCGTGATCCGTTCTGGTGTTGCCAACATCGGCGGCTATTCTTTCTACAACTGTAGCAACCTCACCCGCATCACCATTCCCGACAGCGTTACTTCCATCGGAAACTATGCATTTTACGAGTGCAGTAGCCTCACTAACATCACCATCCCCAGCCGTGTTATTTCTATCGAAGACTCTGCATTTTACAGATGCGGTCTGACCAGTGTTATCATCCCTGACAGCGTTACTTCCATCGGAAACTCTGCATTTTACGGGTGCAGTAGCCTCACTAACATCACCATCCCCAATAGCGTTACCTCCATCGGTGACTCTGCGTTTTCCTGGTGTAGCAGTCTCACCAACATTACCATTCCCGATAGTGTCACAGCGATTAGTGCTAAAATATTCAGCGACTGCTACCGCCTCACCAACGTCACCATTCCCGATAGCATCACCACTATCGGTGAATCGGCATTCAAAGGCTGTAGCAACCTCACCAACGTCACCATTCCCGGCAGCGTTACTTCTATGAAGCTTGCATTCTCCGGCTGCAGCCGCCTCACCAGCGTCACCATTCTCGAAGGTGTCACCGAGATCAGTGCTGGAACATTCAGCTACTGCAGCAGACTCACCAGCGTCACTATTCCGAACAGTGTCACTTCAATCAAGAGTAAGGCATTCTATAATTGCACCGATCTCGCCAACGTCACCATCCCCGATAGCGTTATCGAAATTGGTAGTCATGCGTTCGCTAACTGCAGCAGACTCACCAACATCACCATTCCTGATAGTATTACCACTATCAATATCGGAACGTTCAGTTTCTGCAGCAACCTGACCAGCATTGCTATTCCAAGCAGCGTGACGCTCATCGGTAACGATGCTTTTTATAAGTGCAGCAATTTGAAGGAAGTTTACTATAGCGGCAGCAAAGAACAATGGCGTGCAATCATAATACAAAATTTTAATGGAGGCAATGGAGGCAATGCCCCGCTGGACTCCGCGACGATCCTCTATAACCAGACCGAACCCTGGCGTTGATGCATGATTGAGACACAATGGCTTATAGCAGAGCATCAGCAGCCCCGCGGCGTATGCCGCGGGGCTGCTGCTTACACTCGACCACGCAAAAAGCAGGCTGTCCATCGGACAGCCTGCTTTTTTTGAAAGTATTGAACCTTACTTGGCAGCCTTGGCAGCCTTGATGGACTCGATCAGCTCGGGAACGACCTTGAACAGATCGCCGACGATACCGTAGTCAGCCACCTCGAAGATGGGGG